>TARA_B110000003_G_scaffold14009_1_pt1 | contig 10643 bp, 8 predicted proteins | sample TARA_B110000003 | Tara Oceans TARA_B110000003 (sample SAMEA4396424) | marine metagenome | biome: Westerlies Biome; feature: [SRF] surface water layer (ENVO:00010504); material: water (ENVO:00002006), including particulate matter (ENVO:01000060) such as... | depth 5 m
CATTCCTTTCACTCTTTTTAACAATAATAAGCTGTAATATTTCAAATAATAAAATAGCTAAAGATTTCTATGTATTATCTGATCTTGAAGGAAATGCATTCGATTTAGATAAACAAAAGGGTAATGTTGTAATACTAAATATTTGGGCAACGTGGTGCAAACCATGTATAGCTGAATTTGAAAGTCTAGAAAAAGTAAAAGAAAAATTTCAAGATAGAAACATTAAGATTATTGCAGTCTCAAACGAAGATTTGAAATTAATTAATAAGTTTTTAGATAAAAGAAAATATAATTTAAAATTTATAAAACTTAATGGTGACTTATCTTATTTTAATGCTTACAGTTTACCAACGACTGTAGTTTTTGATAAAAGTGGTGAAGAGGCATTTAGATTAACTGGAGGTGTAGATTTTAATACAAATAATTTCATTAATAAAATTATTGAAATTGAAAAATTATAATTTTTTCATACCTTCAGTCATATGACCTACTAGCCTTCTTGTTTCAATATATTTATCCATATGATACTTATCATAAGTTGGATCATCTAAGTAAACAGAATTAATTCTTACATTTTTAGAAGCTTGAATAAATTTTCCGTTCCCAACCCAGATTGCTACGTGATCAATTCTTCTTTTTCCATTTTTATAATAACCAAAAAACATTAGATCTCCTTCTTGTAGTTTGTCCCAGTTTCTATCAGCATCAACTAATAGACCCTCATTTACTTGTTGCGATGCATCTCTTGGTATTATAATACCATTCATTAAGTATACAGTCTTTGTGAAACCAGAGCAGTCAAACCCTTTAGAAGAAGTTCCACCCCATAGGTATGGTACACCAATAAATTTTTTTGAGTTAATTATTAAATCAGAAGTTGAACTCTTGGAATTACTAATCCTTGACAAGTATCTACTCTCAACCCAACCTACTCTCTTATCAGGATATTGAATTTTATAAAATTTTTTTTTTTTGTCAATAACCTTTAAAATTGAACCAACTACTAGATCTGAGACTATTTGATTTTTTTGAGTTGATTCGTAAGCAAATCCTTGAGTTTGGTTAAATATGTAATTGTCTTCAAAATAATTTGAATATTCCGTTTCTGAGACAATAGCAATTCCACCATGATCTATCCATGATATGTAATTATCTGGAGTCTGAATAAGGTACCATTCTCCTTGTTTCTTTAAAATATTAACCTTTGTCCCAAGTAAGGTTTGAGAAACTAACTCAGATGAGTGGGAAGGTTTTCCTCTTAAATTACCTACGGAGTTATTGATTATCCCAAATCTCTTTTTCTTAGGAAGAAGATCAATATTATCCTCATACTGTATGTCTAAACTATCTAAAATATTTAAAAAACCTTCTTTAGCAGATTTTAAGTTAGTTTCCCCATCAAGGATTACAATACTATTATTATATGAAAATTTTATATCAAAAAGAGCTACCCTCTTATCTGGAGCATATTTATTTTTAATTAATTCTAAATTAGAATAAAGTTTATTATCATGATTATTACTTGAACATGAAAGAAATAATAAAAGGAAAAAATATCTTATCATTTTAGTTCATTAAATCTATCAAAAAGATCAATAATATAAGGAATTGAACCACTTGAGTGATTTTCTCCTTGAAGCTGAATAAATTCTATTTTTGATTTATCAGCTCCCAGAGAGATGAAATTATTATAAGTATCAACTGAATTCTGATATGGTACCGTAATATCAGCAGTACCATGGTACATTAACATCTTCTTTTTTGGAATCCAATTATCCAAACTATTTTCTTCAAACGCATCAACGATAACCTTTAAATCTGAATCTGAGTAAAAATTATTTCTAAAATTAGATGTTAATAATAAACTTAAATCATCTGTCAATACAGAATTAATTTCATATCCTGAATATTTACCATTAAAATATGAAGGTATTAAATCTGAATAAGGTTCATTAAACATAGCAGAAAGAGGTAGATCCCAATCATAAGATGTTTTATAACCTATGGCAACATATGCTATATAATATGGGACATGATAAGTTTCCTTTGATAGGAAATAATCAAGCATTCCTGTTATATCATAACCTCCAGACGCAGGTGCTGAAGCTATGAGGTTTAATCCTTTATAATTGTTTTGTTCCATATTATGATGAGTAGACATAGTTGCAAACCCACCTTCGGAATATCCCGATAAGAATACATCACCATTAAAGTTATACCCTTCGATTCTTGCTAATTCTTTTGCTGCTCTGATCATATCCACGACAGTCTGTCCTGTTATATCAGATCTATAATATGGATGTACAATATCATCTGATACACCAAAACCTAAATAGTCAGGTATGACAACTATATAGCCTGCACTAGCAGCATTTGAAAAGAAGCTGTACTGAATAAGATCTTCTGTCGGAGCGTCAGCATGAAGTGATGTGGTCCCATGATTGAAGTTAAGTATGGGCATTCCCTTATCTGTATCTGGGAAGGCTACAAGACCAGATGCCTTGATGTTCTTCCCCTTATAAGTTGTGTTATATGAAATAGTATACAAACTAATACCATAATCTAAATAGCTTTTTAGATTTTCAAATTCAGAGTCTTGGACAATTGTAATTACATTATCTTTTGTAATAGAAAAAAGCTTTGTATATGTATCTATATGAACCCTTGTAAGTTCATCTTGACTTTCACATGAAAATAATAGAATTGCTAGTAATAAATAAGATTTTATTTTATTCATATGTAATTTATTTCATACAAATTTAGTTAATATTGATTTATGGATAACTATGGTTTTCTCTCTTTAATTCCACCATTGATAGCAATTATATTAGCAATAAGAACAAAACAGGTTTTTATATCTTTATTAACTGGTATTTTTTTTGGTTGGCTTATAATAGGAAATTGGAATCCATTAGAAGGGCTTTTTTTGACAATTGAAAATATTGTAAGCGTATTTGATGACCCAGGAAATACTAGAGTAGTGTTTTTCACCTTCTTAGTTGGATCACTAATTACTTTAATTCAAGTCTCAGGTGGTGTTGAAGGATTCATTAAAAGTTTTCAAAAAAAATTAGGAAAAGGCAGTGATGAGACTAACAGAAAAAAAGTTCAGTTTTATGCTTCTTTAACAGGAATATTAATATTTGTTGAGTCAAATATTTCTGCACTAACAGTTGGCACAATATTCAGACCTATATTTGATAAACTTAAAATTTCAAGAGAAAAATTAGCTTATATAGCTGATTCTACGTCAGCTCCATCTAAACTATTAATTCCATTTAACGGATGGGGAGCATTTATAATGGGTCTGCTAATAACTCAAGGTATTGAAAATCCATTTATGGCATTGATATCTGCAATGAAATATAATTTCTATCCGATGTTAGTTATAGTAGTTTTATTAGCCATAGTCGCTACTGGTAAAGACTTTGGCTTAATGAAAAAAGCTGAAGAGAGAGCAAAAAAAGGTGAATTATTTGATAAAGGATCATCACCTATGATCTCTGAAGATATAACTATAATTAAAACTAAAGATGGAGTAAAACAAAACTCGTTGAGTATGTTAATTCCTATGGTTTCAATGATTGTGATAATGCTATGTATGTTATTCTACACCGGATATGATAAATCTGAAGAAAATATTACTTTTTTTGGAATTTTAGGAAATGCATCAGGTTCTACCTCAGTTTTATACTCAGTAATATTATCGATATTGGTGGCATCTGCATACTATGTTATAAATAGAATACTTTCAATAAAAGAAATTATTTCTTATTCTATAAAGGGTATGTCTGGAATGATGCAACTCTCATTATTAATAATGTTAGCATTTGCTATAGGTAGCTTATGTAATGAATTAGGTACTGGAATATACGTATCTAATGAATTAAAAAACGTCTTATCACCAAAGTTAGTGCCTGTTTTACTTTTTTTGACAAGTTGTTTTATTTCGTTTTCTACAGGAACTTCATGGGGTACTTTTGCTATTATGATAGCTATTGCTGTTCCTATATCTGATCAGATGGGGATAGATAGTTCTTTAGCAGTTGCTGCAGCTCTGGGTGGAGGTCTTTTTGGAGATCATTGTTCTCCTATATCAGACACTTCTGTAATTTCATCTATGGCTTCTGCTAGTGATCATATAGATCACGTAAAGACTCAGTTACCTTATGCTCTAATCTCTGGAGTGATAACAAGCCTTCTGTATTTATTTATTGGACTATCTTTATAAAAAAAAAGCACCTGATAAATCAAGTGCTCTTATTACTTAACTAACTAAACTATTCACGTTTGAATATTACCCAAAACTATATTTGTATTGTTATTAAACTATCAGAATAATTTTAAAAAAAAGTTAAGAATATGTTAAGTTATCAGATATATCTATTAATTAGATTTTCAAAAAATTCTTGTCTACCTGATTTTAAATTAGGCTCATCTATCTTCTTTGCATATGAATTCATTTGTTTAAGAGTAAGCTCATGATTTGTGAATTTTTTTCCTAGATCTGATTCAAATGATGAATATCTTTTTTTTAGCATTGATATATAGTCTGAATCCTCAATGATTTTTTGAGTAATTAATAATGATTTTGCAAAGAGATCTATACCACCAATATGGGAATGAAATAAATCCTCTAAATCTGTAGAATTCCGTCTAGTCTTAGCATCAAAATTAATACCTCCACCTTCAAGTCCTCCAGATCTTATAATGACAAGTAGAGCCTCAACAATTTCATAAATATTATTTGGGAATTGATCTGTGTCCCATCCATTTTGATAATCCCCCCTATTAGCGTCTATACTTCCTAACATATTTGAATTTGCTGCAGTTTGTAACTCATGATCAAAAGTATGGTTTGCAAGCGTTGCATGATTAACCTCAATATTTAGTTTAAAATCTTTATCAAGATTATATTCTTTTAAAAATCCAATTACAGTGGCAGCATCATAATCGTATTGATGTTTTGATGGCTCCATAGGTTTAGGTTCAATAAAATAACATCCTTTAAAGCCTTGAGATCTACCATAGTCTTTAGCCATATGGAGAAATGTAGCAAGATTATCAAGTTCTCTTTTCATATCAGTATTAAGAAGAGACATATAGCCTTCTCTTCCACCCCAGAACACATAATTTTCACCCTTTAACTTTATGGTAACATCTATTGCGTTTTTTACTTGAGCACCTGCATATGAAACAACATCAAAATCAGGATTAGTTGCTGCCCCATTCATATATCTTGGATTAGAAAATAAATTAGCTGTACCCCATAACGGCTTTATTTTAGAGTTTTTCATTTTTAAAATGCAATAATCAGATATATCATCTAATCGTTTTTCCGATTCTGATATCGTTTTTCCTTCATCTACTAGATCAAAATCATGAAAACAAAAATATTCTAAATCAAGTTTGGATATAAATTCAAACGCAGCATCCATCTTTTGATATGATCTTTGCTTAACATCTTTTGATTCCATCCAAGGATATTTTTTGGTGCCAATTCCAAAAGGATCATTACCAGAATTTACAAAAGAATGCCAGTATGCTACAGCAAATTTAAAATGCTCTTTCATCGGCTTTCCCAATACAACTTTTTCTTTATCATAAAATCGATAAGAAAAAGGGTTATCGGATTCCTCCCCCTCAAAATTTATTTGATCAATACCTTTAAAAAATTCTTTTTGACCTATTATAGTTCCCACGTTTTTAATTTAATTTATTTAATACCATTTTCCAATTTAGATAAGACTCTTCTAAATTTTGTGAATCAGAGGGGTTCAATTCATCTACACACTCAAGACTTTGAAAGGCATCTTTTTCGTCTTTATAGTAACCTATTCCTATTCCGGCACCTCTTGCGGCTCCAATAGATCCATCTGTTTCGTAAACCAATAATTTTACCTTGGATATATTAACAAATGTCTTTCTGAAAATTTTACTTTTAAAAAGATTTTGATTTCCAACTTTTACAGTATTCACCTCTATGCCCATATCTCTTAATAATTCAATTCCATATGATAATGAGAATGAAACACCTTCTAGAACCGATTTAATCAAATGATATTTATTATGCCTATTAAAGTCAATACCATGAAACATAGATTTAATATTGGTATTATTAGAAAATATTCTTTCTGATCCATTTCCAAATGGAAAAAATATTAAATCATCTAATGTTTTAATAGATTCTGCGTTTTTGTCCATTTCAGAATAAGAAACTTCACCTAAAATTTTTTTTATCCATGAGTAAGCTATTCCTGATCCATTTACACAAAGTAAGATCCCATTTCTTTTTTTTAGAGAGGAGTTATTACAATGTAAAAAAGTATTAATTCTATTATTTTGATCATATATTTTCTTATCTGAAACACAATATATAACGGCTGATGTTCCTGCTGTAGCAGCAATTTCTCCAGGCTCTAACACATTTAATGAAAATGCATTATTAGGTTGATCTCCACACCTATATGATATAACAACATTATCATTTAGACCGAATTCATGACAGTTTTCTTTTAGCAATGTTCCCTGGTCACCAAATGAATCAACCACATCAGGAAATTTATTTTTTTCTATTCCATAAAAGTTTATTAATTCTTCGGATATTTTTTCATTTTCAAAATCCCATAATATGCCCTCCGATAAGCCACCTTTTGTCGTGGATAACTTTCCAGTAAGCTTAAATAATAAGTAATCACCAGGTAACATGAATTTATATATTGAGGAGTACTCATTTAAATTATTTTCCTTTACCCATCTTAATTTGGATGCAGTAAAATTTCCAGGAGAGTTTAATAAATGGTCAGATATTAATGATTTGCTCAACTTCTTATCTGCATCTTCACCAATTTTAATAGCTCTAGAATCACACCATATGATAGAAGGGAAAAGAATATCTCCATTATCATCAATTGCAACAAGACCATGCATCTGATATGATATACCTATAGAAATAACAGATTGTAGATTATTTCTTTTCTTAAGAAAATAAAAGCATTCTTTAACACAATTCCACCATAATTGAGGGTCTTGTTCAGCCCAATCTTTTTTTGGAGATTCTATCTTCATCTCTTTTTGAGGATAGGTTACAGCATCTATATTTTCTCCATTAAGAAGATTAAATAATGTCATTTTAACTGAAGAGCTACCAAGGTCAATACCTATTGAATGTTTTTTTTCTGATAAATTCATATGACTAATTATAAAATTAAAAATATTATATTAGGATTATCTATGAGTAGTTCAAAAAATATCAAATTAAATTTAAGACAATCTATAAGTTTAGTATTAGGAAATATGATTGGTGTTGGAATATTTATGCTTCCAGTATCTTTATCTCAGTATGGTTCAATTAGTATTATAGGATGGATAATTTCAGGGTTGATGGCTCTATTTATAGCTTCTATCTTTAAAAGATTAAGTTCAAAGTTTCCAGGAAAGAATGGTGCTTTCCACTACACTGAAAACAGTTTCGGAGAATTTATTGGGTTCTTTGTTATATGGGGCTACTGGGTATCTATTCTTCTAGTAAATGCAAGTATAGCTATAGCAATAACCAGTTACTCTACAGTATTCTTTGATTTTCTTAAAATCACAAATTTTGCAATGATCTATACAATTTTAATTTTATTAGTTATTGCTTTGATTAATTATCATGGAATAAAAAGTGCAGGCAACTTTCAGCTTATAACCTCATTAATAAAAATAATACCATTATTAATAACTATAATAATTGGCTTTTATGTTTTTGATATAAATAATTTTTTTCCAATTAATTCATCAAATGAATCAAGTTTTAATGCAATTAATATAACTACCACTCTAACATTTTTTGCTTTTCTTGGTATAGAATCCGCTACTATACCTGCTGATAAAATTGAGAACCCTAAAGAAAATATACCTAGAGCCACAATGATCGGTACCATTATAACAATTTTAATTTATTTACTTTCGATGATTGCCTTAATAGGAATAATTCCTACTGATGAGATAGCTAACTCAAATGCCCCATTTGCAGATGCTATTGGTTCAGTATTAGGCGATAATCTAAAAAAAACAATTGCAATATTTGCTATAATATCTGGTTTGGGTTCTTTAAATGGATGGACATTATTACAGATTGAAATACCAAAGTCTTTAGCTAAGAGAAAGCTAATGGGAAAAATTTTTCAGAAAAAAAACAAAGACGATGTGCCGTATATAGGACTTATAATATCAACTTTACTTGTTACTAGTTTAATTATTATGAATTTTTCAAAAAACTTAACTGATATTTTTACATATCTAATTTTAACTTCTACATTTTGCAGCCTAATGCTATACTTATTTGTCTCTATTTCTGAGTTTACAATTTTAGTTAAACAAAAAAAGCCAATATCAGATCTAAAAAAATCATTATTTACAGGAATTCCCTGTTTTATATTTATTATTTGGTTGATTTATGGAGTGGGATATGAGTCAATAATATCTGGTTTATTTCTACTTTCCTTTTCTATTCCTATCTATATTTATCAAAAAAAATATGCTTAATATAGATGAAATAAGAAATCAATTTCCATCACTCTCTCTTAAAGACAATAATGGAAATCAAATAATTTATTTAGATGGGCCTGGAGGTACACAGGTCCCAAATATGGTAATAGAAGGAATATCTAATTATTATAAGAAGTGTAATGCTAACACACATGGTGAATTTAACACCAGTAAAGAAACTGATATATTAATGGATTCCTTAAGAGAAAAAGCCTCAATATTCTTAGGAGCAGAAAATAAAAAATGTATTTCATTAGGTCACAACATGACGACCTTAAATTTCAGTTTAGCAAGAGGTCTATCTAAGTTATTTAAAAAGGGAGATGAAGTTATAATTACTGATCTTGATCATGAGGCAAATAGAGGTCCTTGGAAAACACTTATAGAAAAAGGAATTAAAATTATAAAAATTAATATTTTAGAAAATGGTGTTTTAGACTACGATGATTTTAAGAATAAAATAAATGATAATACTGTAATGATAGCAATGGGTATGTCTTCAAATGCTATAGGAACTGTTAATGATTTTACTAAAATTAAAAAAATAATAGAAAATAAAGACATCCTATTTTTACTTGATGCTGTACATTATGCCCCACACTTCCCTATTGATGTAAAAAAAATTGGTTGTGATATTTTATTATGTTCAGCTTATAAATTTTATGGGCCACATATTGGAGTTTTATATTGCAAATTAAATTTGCTAGACAAATTAGAAACTGATAGGCTTATTGTTCAAGATCAAAAGGCTCCATATAGAATTGAGACAGGAACATTAAACCATGCAGCATGTCATGGAGTTGAGAAGGCTATTGATTTTATTGCTTCGTTAGGTTCTGGCAATTCATATAGAGATAAAATTAATGAAGCCTATAGAAAACTTGGAAAACATGAAAATAAATTAGCATCCTATCTATATAATTCACTTTCTAGTATTAAAAATATAGAAGTTATAGGACCTGATTTTTCTAATTTAAGATCACCAACTGTGTCATTTGTACATAAAAATAAATCTGCAAATGAGATCTGTAAATTACTTGGTAAGAAAAATATTTGTGCTTGGGATGGTCATTTTTATGCAATAAAAGCAATACAGAAATTAGGATTAGAAGAACATGGAGGAGTTACTAGACTAGGTGTTTCAGTATATAATAATAAGGAAGAAATTGAAAATACTATAAAAGTTATTTCTCAGATTTAATTTTTCTTATTATCATAATATTTCTTCATAACAAAATTAAGTGTCTTATAAGAGTTTAATAAAATATCATCAATCGTAGATCTTCTCATCCATTCTACCTTCTCAATCTTTTCTTTTTTCTGAGGCTTCATCTTTGAGTCATCTAGACTCTCCATCCTAAACCATGTTGTCTTCTTTAAAATATATTTTTTATTTCTTGTGTAGGTGTGCCATGTTGAAATAATTTTTTCTTTACACTCAACATCAACCTTAGTTTCCTCTTCAACTTCTCTCTTTGCACACTCAATTATTGTCTCACCTTTATCAAGTTTGCCTTTCGGGAGATCCCACTTCTTCATCCTATAAATAAAAAGAATTTCATCTAATTTATTTCTCACAACTCCTCCTCCTGCCTTAACAATCTTAAACATCTTCTTTACTTTTTTAAGTACTGACTTATAATCCTTAAGAGTTATTGTAATAGAATATATTTTTTTAAACTTATGGGATGTCATTTTTTTAAGTAAATCAACTATAGTAGTTATAGTACTATCATAAATTAAAACTCTAGCGTATAATTTTTTAGGGACTATACCTGATGAACCATCAACATAAGTATCAAAATCTTCTTTTTTTAACTTTAAATTATTAAGAGGCTTAAAAAAGATAGGGATATTATTTACAACTATAGTTTTCATATAAAGGTAAAATTGAATGAAATAATATTAAAATTAATCTTACTTTTGTTAAAATATGAAATCTCCAGAGCTATTAAATAGTTTACTTAAAATAAATTCAATAAAGATTAACCTTAAAAACCCTTTTAATTGGGCCTCAGGATGGAAATCGCCTATATATTTTGATAATAGAATTTCATTATCATATCCTAATATAAGATCTGAAATAACTAAAAGATTAAAAGAAATAATTA
>TARA_B110000003_G_C16654030_1_pt1 | contig 10614 bp, 8 predicted proteins | sample TARA_B110000003 | Tara Oceans TARA_B110000003 (sample SAMEA4396424) | marine metagenome | biome: Westerlies Biome; feature: [SRF] surface water layer (ENVO:00010504); material: water (ENVO:00002006), including particulate matter (ENVO:01000060) such as... | depth 5 m
TTTTTTTATTCTTATATCTTTCCCCCTAGTTTCATTTGTATCGAAAAACCTAGGTTTTTAAAAATTACTACCAGCAACAAACAGCAAATTATCTCAATGACAATTACTCGTTCTATGACAACTACTCAGGACAACACAACTATCGTGAACAACAATTCGACATCGAAGAAGAAGATCATCGACAGGATCCTCTCTCTTTCGGCAACTGATATGGTATATGTTCTTACTCATCTTACCAAGATGATTCGGGAAAAAAAAAGAAGGGGGTTCGCCTTTTTTTTATTTTAAAATATAAAAAAATTAAAGATATTATAAAAATTATTTAGATATTTATTTTTAATCATCATAAATATGCCCATAGTCGTCATTATCTAAATCATCAATATTTTGATCATCATTATTACCATTCATAACATAATCATTTTCACCATCATATTCATTTTGTTCTTCATTTAAATCAATATTAGAATCGTCTATTGCACTTTCAATTTTAATACCTATTTTTGATAATTCATTGAAAACTTTTCTTTGTTCTTCGTTTAATTTATCATATAATTCTAACCTTTTATTTTTAAACTCTTCTCTCATTTTATTAATAAAATCTTGATTTTCTTCAAAAGTAGGCATCATTGAATGTTGCAAAGATTTACTTATTTTATCATGTATTTGTTTTGCTATTTTTTTATATTTAAGAGAATTATCTATATCTTCATTAAAAATTAATTGAAGTTTATCACCTAATACTTGTTCAGTATTAAATGGTAATGATAATATTTTAACAGATATATAACATTTTGCACGAATTATATCAGTTATATTATCAGTATCATATATTTCATCTAATTCTTTATATTTACTAATCATATAATTGCAATATTCAATAGATTTATATAAAATACTATCTTTTTCTTCTTCTTCATAATAACTTTTTGATAATATTCTAATAACAATATTATTAATTTGTTTAAAATTTATTTTTGTTATATGTTCAGTTAAGTGTTTTGTTAAATTTGATTTATTATTTCCAATTGTTTCTAAATAATTTTTTAAATTAATTTTAATCATTTTAATATATTCACCACTTCCATTTGATATTATGTTTTCATATTTTTCAGTTATAAACAAATTTCCATTTTTTTCTTTTTTTAACCAACCATCGTAATTATTTTGTTCAATTTTTTCATATATATTATGTTTTAAATTATGTAAATCAAATTCAATATCATCTATTTGTTCATCAATTGATTCCATTTTTTTTACAGGTAAATAATAAAAATTTTTTTTTATTATTTGCTTATTTTTTGAAAAATATGTTTTTGCAGCAATTAAATCCTTTCTTTTATCTTTTAAATCATTATAACTAATAAAATCTTTATTTAATTGTTGTAAACAACAACCTAATAAATATTTATGTATTCTATTATAATTTATACCAGGCATATAGATAAGAGCTTTTACATAGTTTTCCAACATTTTGTTTTTCATTTCATATGTTTTTGTTGTTTTAAATTTATTTAAATTATCAACTAGTTCTAATTGATATTTTTTACCTTTATTTTTATTAATTGTATTTAATTTTGCATTTTCACTTTCCTTAATTAAATTTTTTAAAATATCATTGTATTTATTATCGATTAAATCTGTTATTATTTTAATTATTTTCAAATCAATATTATATATTTCATATTCTTCATTATCTTCAAAAACACTATTTATAATATCACATAAATATATTGTTACCCCAACTTTTTTGCTTTTATTTATAGGAAATCCAAAATCATCCCATAAATGAATATAATTATAATTATAATTATGTATATGAATATTGTTAATTATATCACTTTGTATTTCTAAAATCCATATTGCAATAGAATTCATAAATACATTTATAACTGTATTTAAATATTCTAAATTAATATTTAGAATTATATCTAATATTTTATCAGTTAATACAAAATCACTTGATATTATTTGTTTTATTACTTCTGAATTTTTTATTATTTTTGTATAATTTATTTTACTTATATCTTCAATTATTTTATCAGATATTGTATCATCGACTTCATTTATTTTTTTCTTTATTTCATGATATTTTGTTGGTAGATAACTAAAGTCACTATATAATTTATTTATAATACTTTCATAATTTAATGTTAATTTTGAACTTTCTTCAACTTTACTTAATAAAGGTAATACAAATTTAATATATTCTTTAAAACCTAATGCATATATATATTTATCAATTTCTATATATTTATCAAAAATATTTTGATTATATTCATAAAAATTTAATTCTAAATCTTTTATATTATCAATATCATCTTTATTATCATGATCATAATAATCTTCATTTACATTTTTAACATAATTATAATCTTTAATATTATTACCTACTTTGATTTCAGTTAATTCTTTTGATATATTAATAAATTTTAATACATTACCATAGTACATTGGATTATCAATATTGATTTTATCGAATTTATTTTTTTCAATATTAAATAGTTCTTCTATTTTATCCAAATCATTATTGCTGTAATTTTTGATATTCTCTATTGCATTTGTAATTCTTTGCGATTCTACTATATTTCTTAAATTTTCTATAATAATATCAATATCTACATCTTTATTATGAATAGCATTTATAATATCATAAATATTATTATATAATAATTCGGATTCGTCTAAACCCGATTTATAATCTTCCAATTTAGAAATAATTGAAAAATGTTCATTATTCATATCGTCATTAAATTTCAATAATTTAAATATATTTATTAATTTATTATAAAAATTTGTTTTATTATTAATAAAATCTACACTTTTTATTCTTACGGTCTTAAATTTATAATCGTCTTTTTTAATATTAGTTACTTTATCTAAAAACTTTTTTACTAACTCAGCGTCTTTTATATCTATGTTATCATATTTATAATCGTATTTATTTAAAATATTTGTTAATAATTCGTAATCTATTGTTTCATTATTATTTATAGTTTCTATATCTAAATCATCTAATATTTCCTCAATATTTGGCTTGCATTTTTTTAAATCTGTTAAAATATCTGTTGTAGTTTCTACCTTTTTAAATATTGTTCTATTATTTAAATGTCCTAATATTTTATCACTCAATTTATCCGTATGAATTGATTTCGGTGTTTCATAATATATATCATTAATTGGTATATTTGTTTTATTATAAGAATTTAAAATATAATCTGCTGTATCATTATTAATTCTTATTTTTGTTCTATAATATGGTTTGAATCGTACATTTTTAGATTGTTCTAAATATTCTATTGCAAAAAATAGTTTATTTTTTTCGTCTTCTGCTAATTTAATATCGGTAATTCTATTTATTTTTTTAAAACTATTTATAAATTCTAATAATCCATTATGACCTAATTCTTCATCTTCATAATAAGTTTTTTTTATTGCTTGTGATATTAATACATAGTTAGTTGTATCTATTTCTTTTTTATCTGTAAGACTATAAAACAGATCTAAAAATTTATTTGATTTATTTGCATTTTTAAAAATTTCATATAATTCACTATATATTTCTTTAGATGTTAATGATATAAAATCTGGATTAATTTCAATTAATTCCTCAAATGTTAATAATTCATAATATTCAATATCTGGCAATTCTTCATCTAGATATATTACTTCTTCTTTATCTATTTGTTCGATTTCTTCCATATCTTAATTAAATAAATGAAAAAAAATAAGATTAAATATTCTTTAACTAAATTTACTTTTTCTCTACAAAAATATTCCATTCAGTTTTAATATCTTGTAATTTATCTATGATTAATAAACAATTTGTTTGTAAAAAATCTTTATAAATACTTTCATCAGTTTGATTTTCTAATGTAATTTGAATTTCTAGTAAATTTTTTAAAGGATGTGGACAAATATATCCACAATATTTACAACTAATATTTTCCATTATAGTATCATTATTTCTTACATATTTATCATGAATAAATGACTGAATTACATTACCTAATGTATCGTCTTCATTATCTATAATGAATTTATATGTATTTTCTAATACTTTTATTAATTTAACTTCTTCGGTTGATTTAATATTTGTTATTAAATTATTTATTTTATTAATTAAAATTTCAATTGCTTTATTTATTAAATATTTTGGCGTAATATATTTATTAATTGGTTCTATTTCAAATTGAAATGCATTTGGATCTCCATACTTATTTACATAATATTGTCTTTCTTTATCTAAAATTGACATTTCTTTTGTAATCTTGCTCTTATCTACAATATATGAAAATGTACATAAAGAAACTGGGTTAAATGATGCATTATATTTGCTATTTCTTTTAACAACACTTGCTTTAAAGTGTAAATATTCATTTTCTCTTAATCTTGTAATTAAAATATGATCATTTGATATCATATTTGGATAAAACATTTCTCTTAATTCTTTTTTATCAATTTCTTTTTCATTTCTTTTAACAATTATATCCTCCGTTGTAACATTTTTAAATATATTAGTTGTATTATTTACATTTAATTCTAAAGTAATTGAATTATCTACATAATTATCTACTTCATTTTCTTTTAAACAAATTGGTATTAAACCAATACGATGTATTAAAAATTCATTATGTAATGGACCATTACTTGAAATAATTTCAATTGTAGGTTCATTTTCACCGATCATTCCAGGAATTTCAATTTCTGATAGAATAATTCTTCTAATAGAATTAATCATTGCCAAATCAATGTCATAAATTTCAAAAGTATATCTATTTGTAGGATTTTTTGGATCAAATATATAATTTTTAAACATTGTGTTATCTAATTTTATTTAATAATTTAAATAAATAAATCATTTTTTTATATAATAATATTATTTAAAAAATGATTTTATTAATAATATTATTATTAATATGAAAAATAATACTGAAATAGTTATTACAAAGTTTAATACTAATGTTGATGTTTCTAAAAAATATAATGTAACACAATTAATTAATTTATTATCAAAAATATATGAAAATAATATTAAAAAAAATAAATTAACTCATGAAATACCACTATTATTTAGAGAAAATGATATAAAAAAAAAATGATATTATTATTAAATAATATAATTCAATGTTCTCATTCTTATTATCGTATTTTTTTGGAAACAAAAATAGTATTGACTACAAGACCATTAATGGTTTTGATAATTATTTTATTTATTCAAAAACTGACAATAATGCAATTGCTTTAGAAACTACAAATAATATATTTTTAGATTTATTTACAAATATTATTAGAGATTATGAATATCTAGAATTGGATAATTTATTATATAAATGTATGCAAAAAGATCCATATAAAACAATCGCTATTATTTTTAATGCTAGAGATAGAATTGATGGAAAAAAAGAAAAAAAAATAAGTAATGATGCGTATTGTTGGTTAAAATTAAATCAATATGAAAAAACTTATGAATGTAATATTAAAAATTATATTAACAAATATGGTTCTTGGAAAGATGTATTATATTTTATGAGTAAAATTTTTAAAAATAGAACTTATAATGATATATTTGAAAGTAAATTATTTGCAGAAAAATTAATTGAAGACAAAATCAATTATGATAATAATGAATCGGTATCACTTTGTGCAAAATGGTGTCCTAGTGAAAAAAGTAAATATCAAAAAAAATATAATATCTATAATAAAATTATGTATAATATTTTAGATTTAACAGATAAAGCAGATATTAAAAATAAGAATGAATATTTTAGAAAAAATTATTTAACACCTCTTAGAAATAAAATTGATATTGTTGAAACAAAAATGTGTAAAACAGATTGGAAAAATATAAATTATGAAAATGTTCCAAGTATTGCTAGTAAAAAATATAAAAATGCCTTTATGAAAAATGATCAAGAAAGATATATGCACTATTTAACTAATGTTTCAAAAGGTATACAAAAAATTAATGTAACTGGTATTTTACCTCATGAACTTGTAAATTATTATTTAGAAGATGAAAATAGAGAACTTGATTTAACTATTGAAAATCAATGGAAAACTATTTTAGATAATATGAAAAAAGGTGAATTGTTTAATGAATTAATTGCTGTAGTTGATGTATCCGGTTCAATGTTTAGTGCATCAAATGGTAGTATTCCTGCACAAGTTGCTATTGCTCTAGGATTACTAATTTGTAATTGTTGCACGGGTCTATTCAAAAATACAGTTATTACATTTCATTCTACACCAAGTTTTCATAAAGTTACTGGTACTACACTAAAAGAACAAGTAGATTCGATTAGAAGTGCTGATTGGGGATATAATACAAATTTTGAAAAAATTGCAGATTTAATAATTGATTATGGTAAAGATAATAAACTTGAAAACAATGAGATACCAAAAAAACTTGTTGTATTATCTGATATGCAATTTGACGAAGCAGTTAGAGAAGATTATGATAGTGATAAAAATGAATTAGAATTATTATATAATACATTTAGTAATAAATTTATAAAAAATAATTATGATGTTCCCAAAATGATTTATTGGAATTTAAATGCTGATAATAGTAAATCATTTCCGGTTAATGCTAAAGTTAAAAATACAGCAATTATTTCTGGATTTTCAGAACAATTACTTAAAATATTTATGACATATGACGAATTTTCTCCTGAAATTATTTTAGATAGTATTTTAGAAAAATATATTAAAGAAGTTTATATTCATCCTGATGAAATTTAGATATATTATATAAAGAATATTATATTATAATAATATATCATTATGGTAATCAATCATAAATATATTGTTGAACTTATAAATATAGTATCATTAATAAATAAATATATTACGCCTGGAGTACAAAGATTACTTGATAAAAATTATATTAATAATATGGCTGAAGATGAAATTTATGAATATAATAGAACAGGTTTTTTTTCTATATTACAAAGTTTTACTATTGCTTATGTTGAAAATGAAAAAAAAACTTATTTATTAGATGGACAACATAGATTAGTTATGTACTCTATTTTACAAGATAAAAATTATAATATTAATAATGTTATTGTACCATTAGTTACATATAATGTTGATAATTATGATGATGTAGAATATTTTTTCAATAGAATTAATAAACATTCTCCTATAAAACCAATTGGTAACATTATTCAATATGATAGAGATTTAGCAAAATTAATTCTTGATGAATTCACTACATTATATATTAGAGATGGTGAAGGTAATAGAAATTGTCCACATATATCATATGTTCAACTTATGAATAATATTAAATATAGAAAATTTGAAGAAAAATTAGAATTCACTAATAAATCTATTATAGATATATTTAATGTAATTATCGATATCAATAATTATTTACATAAAAGTTCTCGTTTTATACATAATTATGATGACAAAAAAAAATATGATAAATGTATCAATAAAATTAATAATATGGTAGATAAAAAAATTTGCTATCTTGGTATTTTTGAACATTTTGAATGGTTAGATTTGACATTGTATGCTCTTATTGAAAATAAAGAAATTGATAATATCGCTTCAGAATTTTTAAGTAATCTTGATAAAAAAAAAAAAGAAAAGAATAAAAGAGATAATATTCCACAAGAGTTAAGAGAACGAATATGGAAAAAAGAACCTAAAAATTTTTGCAACGAAGGTATGTTAGTTAATGGTTTTTGTTATTCGTGTAACAATGAATTGAATATTAAAGATATGCAATGTGGTCATATTATCGCTCATGCATTTGGAGGTAAAGTATCTTTAGATAATTTAATGCCAATATGTAGTAATTGTAATAAAAAAATGGGAACAATGAATCTTGAAGAATACAAAAAATTAGTAAATCATTAAATTGTTAAATATTCTTTATTATCTGTTTACCATTCAAATTTTCATATTTCACATGTGTTTTATTATTATTAAGATATTTATATTCATCCCGACGAGTTATAATAATTTCATCTATTAAATAAATATTTTATAATTTTTTTTATTTTAGTATATATTTTATTTTCTTTAATATGACTTATATCATTATCATTTGGAATCATTCCATCATTTGGAATCATTCCATCATTTGGAATCATTCCATCATTTGGATTCATTACATCATATATATTTTTTATATTTTTTATTTTTGTATTTAACAAATATTTATCTTTTTCAAATTCATATTTTTTCAATTTATCTTTTATATAACAATCTTTTTCTATTTTATTTATACTAAATTCTGTTTTTTTTCTTATTTTTTCCATATCAACATCATGTTCGTGATGTATCTTTATTCTACCTAATTCTAATTTTTTTTCATTTTTTTTAGTTTTTAAATATTCTGATAAATATTTTGATAAATCTTTAGCATTATAATTTTTATCTGCAATTGAATATGCTTCCAAATACTCATTTAATCCATTTTTGTATTTTCCTTTCAATTTATCAAATTCTTCTTTAGAAAAATTATTATTATTTTTTTTTATTTTAATGCTGACATCTTGAAGTATTTTTTGTAATTTTATTTTAGCAGTTATTAATTTTTCTACTGCTCTTGAAATATTTTCAATAATTTCTTCAAATTTTAAATTTTTAATCCATGCACTTAATAATGTTATTAGACATGTTATTAATATCGGTATTAATAGGACAATATTTTTTGTAACACCACTAACTAGTTCTGACGAATTTACAATATTAAACTGTTTATATAAAACCTCTATAAATGTTAAAAGTACTGTAAATATCAAAAGTCTAAAATTAAGTATTCTAAAATGCTGTTTATAATGTAATAACTTAAATTCTAATAACATTTGAATATCGTTAAGATGTTCCACTTTATATTCAACATCCTCTAACAACTCTTGAACATTATTACAATCTTCTAATTTTTTATCTTGTGATTTTTTTGTTTGAGTTACTATATATAAGTCTCCATTTATACTAGGTAACATATTTGTTTCTTGTGAAACTTCAGAAGCATTATCAATATCGTCATAATTTGATTCTAAATCTATATTATCTTCGTTGTGTATTATTATGTTTTCTTTTAATTTTGACATTATCTATAATATATAAAAAAAATGATATTTATTATTAATATAGAAATAAAATGAATACAGAATTATTTATACCTATTAAATTTGTTTCAAATATTAATTTAAGACCTTTTGAAATTAATGAGAAAATAGAAGATGTTTTTTTGAAAAAAATTAAAGAAAAATATGAAGGTTTATGTACCAAACATGGTTATATTAAAAAAAATAGTATTAAAATAATAAAAAGAACTATTGGTAATATTCTTCAAGAACATTTTAATTCTACAATTAATTATAATTTTCAATGTATTGCTGAAATTTTTAATCCCACAAAAGGTTCTATAATTAAAGCAATTGTCCAAAATAAAAATGAAATGGGAATTCTTGCAAAAAGTTTTTATGAGAATGAAGCAATTTTAGAAGTTATTATACCAAAAATTTCAGCAGGAATTAAATCAGATATTGATTTAACAGAATTAAACATTGGAGATGAAGTATTTGTTGAAATTTATGGTAAAAAGTTTATTTTATACGATAAATTTATTTCAATTATTGGAAAGGCAATTAATAAAGATAATCTTAATATTAATAACGAAACAGGTTTAATTGAAGATGATGAAGAAGATGAAGACAGAGAAGATAAATTAGACGAAGATTTTGATCTAATAAATAATCCTCTTTTAGATGAAAATAAAGACGAAAAAGAAGAAGATGATATAGAAGAAGATGATGATGATGATGATGAGGATGATGAAGATGATGAAGAAGATGATATAGAAGAAGATGATGATATTATGGATGATGAATATGACGATATTGAAGAAACATTATTTGATGATTAAATTGATATAAAATTATTTTAATATTATTAATAATGAGTAAAAAAAATAATGAAAATAACAAAATAAATTTATGTAAAAAAATACAAAATAATATTGCCTTATTATCACAAAACGAATTAAATGAAATTTTTAAAATATTATTTAATAATGATAGTAAATATACACAAAATAATAACGGTATTTTTGTAAATTTAAATTGGTTAGAATATGATATAATTCTTCAAATAAATAATTATATTGATTTTTGTATTAAATCGCACAAAGAAATAAAAAAACATGAAATTATGAAAAATATGTATAATGAAAATTTAAATAAAAAAAAAATGGAAGTTGATGATATTATAGGTAACCATGATTCTAAAGAAGTAGTTCCTGAAAATAATGTAAAAGTTCAAAAAATTTCTTCTAGTATGAAATTTTATCTTTTTAAAAAAAAATTCCAAAAAAAAATTCAACCAACTTTCAATTATACTAATGTATTATCACATGAAAATTTTTTATTAAAAAAAAATGATATATGACTTTTAATTATTTATAATTAAAATGTATGATTTATTATTAAAAAATATTGACAATACTGAAAACAATAGTGTTCAATGGAAATATGATAATTCTGAAAATATATATATTAATCATTGTCAATATTATTTAAATCAAGAAATAATAGAAACGCCTCAAAAAATAGAAACACCTCAAAAAACAGAAACACCTCAAAAAAC
>TARA_B110000003_G_scaffold271489_1_pt1 | contig 10603 bp, 5 predicted proteins | sample TARA_B110000003 | Tara Oceans TARA_B110000003 (sample SAMEA4396424) | marine metagenome | biome: Westerlies Biome; feature: [SRF] surface water layer (ENVO:00010504); material: water (ENVO:00002006), including particulate matter (ENVO:01000060) such as... | depth 5 m
TTGGAGGTTTTTGATCAAGATCGAGTCCTTCTTCATAAGGGTTTGGTGACTGCGACGATCCCAGAATCCGCGGTTGGTTTTGTGGTCGACACAGTGGCAGCTCATGTGGTGGATCTCGGTACATCATTCGGGGTTTCGGTGAGCGAGAATGGCCAAACTGAGGTATGCGTATTTGATGGCGAGGTGGAAGTAAGCCTGCCCCGTGAAGCAGGGGCGGAAGGAGTTTCTCATTTAGTAAGGGAGGGAGAATCAATAAGTGCCCGTGTTAATTCTTCGGTGATTGATTCCGTTTTTTATGAAACCAGTCAGTTTGAAAATGCTTTGCCGGTTAATTATGGTGTTCTTCAAACCACCGGTTCCATGCGATTTGTCTCTCCGGGGCCAGACTTTCATCCCGGAAATTATAAAGATAATGAACACATCGTTGTCTTTCCTGAAAAGAGAGGTTTTCTTTCCAACGAGAGTATGCGGGTGGATATGATTGATCCCGGGGAATATGAGAAGTCACATTATGACGAAAAACCAACCCTTGTTCCTCGTCGGGCAATGACAAGTTACTTGTTACAGTTGGATGCTTACCCTGAAGGTGAGAATCCGAACCGCCGCCGTAGTGTCATTGGACAGATTACATTTGCGAACCCCATTGTGGGTGTTATCACCGAAGATCGTTTATTAAATGAATCCGAGGTCGTTTTTGGCATACCCGGGGCAGACTACCCCTCTGCACGAACCATTGAACCCAGACCGGAAGGTGATGAAAGAAAGGGTTTTGATAAGTTAATTCTAACCGCGGATAGACATTCGCTTATTCTTGAATTAAGGGAAAACCCCGGACATTTAGACCAAGTAAGAGTATTGGTTGAAGCACAGTAATTACGGTTCAATTTTCGTTATATGATCCAAATAAGTAATCATTTTAAAACATCTCACTGCCGTGCATTTAATTGGATTCTGTTTACACTCGCTATTTTATTTTTGTTCTTAAATGCGTACGCAGAGGACCGTTCAGAAATTAAAATAGATCCCGATCCTCTATCCACCACTTTTTCTCCGGAGGATTCCCTTTCAAAAATTCGTGTGCCGAATGGCTTCAAATTGGAACTGGTTGCCGCAGAGCCCATGATCGAAGAACCGGTTTGCATGGCTTGGGGACCAAACGGGGAGCTGTATGTTGCCGAAATGCGGAGCTACATGCAGGATATTGATATGAGTGGCGAATTAGACCCGGTCAGTCGTGTTGTGAAACTAGTCGATTTGGATGGGGACGGGTGCATGGATCAAGCGACCACTTATCTGGATAATTTAGTTCTGCCCCGGGCGATCCTCACGCTGGATAATAAAGTACTCATAGGAGAGCCGCCTCATCTTTGGTTGTGTGAAGATACCAATGGGGATGGAACGGCAGATACCAAAATCAGCATTTACGAGAATTTTAGCAGGAAAGAATCCGGGAATGTGGAGCATAAGATCAATGGTTTGCAGTGGACCATGGATAACTGGATATACAACACCAAGAGTTCCGTTATTTTCCGATACCATGATCAGAAGATTGAAGAGAGAAAAGTAGTCTTTTCCGGACAGTGGGGCCAGACGGTGAATGACCGGGGTGAAAGCATCGCCACCAAAAATAGCGAACCGGGATTGGCGACCCTTTTCCCTGGGAAATACTTGGGTGATCTTTCTCTTTCGAACAAGTACAGACATTTATTCGAACGGGTAAAACTTGGTGAAGGATATGGAACCACTTGGCCGATTCAGGGAACCACTGATATGCAGGGTGGCGGAGGATGGAGATCGGATGACCGATCAATCCAGCGTTTTACCGGGGCCTGCGGTCAGACCGTTTTTCGGGGAGACCGGCTCGGAGATGACATGAAGGGCACCTACTGGGTTTGCGAACCTGTGGGACGGATGATCCGATGCTCAGATGTAGAGTATGAGCAGGGCATGATCACTCTGCGTAATCGAATGGAGAAGCAAAGGCTCGAATTCATCGCCTCCACCGATGCGAATTTCCGCCCCGTCAATTCCTATACGGGTCCGGACGGAACTCTGTACTTCATAGATATGTATCGGGGTATTATTCAGCATGGTAATTGGACCAGGGAAGGTAGTTATTTGCGCAAGGAAATCCTGCGTCGCGGGCTGGAAAAGAATGTTGGTAAAGGACGTATTTATCGATTGGTTCGTGAGGATATCGAACCCGGACCGTTGCCCCGCTTAGGTAAGTCTGATGTGAAGGAATTAGTGGAAGCATTGGGCCACCCGAATGGATGGTGGCGGGACGAAGCCCAGAAACTGCTGGTTTTACGCAAGGAAGCGAACGCAATCCCCCTTTTGAAGAATATGGTGAAACAGGCGGAGAAGGGCTTGGCCCGGGCTCATGCACTCTGGACCCTGGACGGAATGGGCGAATGGGATGAGTCATTGGTGTTGAGTGCGATCAAGGATAAGAATATCGAGGTTCGTTTGGCCGCGTTGCGGATAGCCGGTGAAAGACTGCTTCATCATGAAGCTTCGGATGCCTTTATTGATGCGGTGGGGCAAGCTCTCCCTGATGATGACCTCGATATCGCTGCCCAGCGTTTGATGTCCCTGAGCTTTTACAAAAAACAAACCAAAGCACATGTAGTTCGTGCGGGACACATCGAACGCGTCCTCAATGCCGCGGGAAAGTTCATCGATAAGGAAATTATTGCCAAAGCATTCATGGTGGCCCTGAACTCGGCTGAGTACATTCCTGCATTGGAATTGCTCAGTGAAGAAGCTCGCTTTCAGAATCTGGATACGCATCCGCTTCCCCAGCACCTTGCTTTTGCTTGTTTTACCTTGGCTGATAAGGAGGCTTCCTTCACGGCTCTGCTTGATTTTACGGCACAAACTCAATCCGGGTTTCGTGCTTCTCTGCTGGAGGGATTCCGCCTTGGCAGCCAAGGAGGGAGATCTGTTCCCAGAGATTTGATTCGCTGCAAAAGTAAACCTTCCGGTTTAACGAGAATGGAAGAAACCGGGGTTCCGGAATACAGCTTGGCGATTCTCTATGACCTTCTTACCTGGCCGGGCGATCCAAAGTTCAAGCTGCAAAAGGCCTTACCTCCTTTAGACGAATCTGAGTTGGCTCGCTTTAATAAAGGCCGTGAAATTTATCAGGGTCTTTGTGCCTCTTGTCATGGAAAGGAAGGACAGGGGGTAAACATGCCGGAACCGCAGAATCACACGATGCTCGCACCCTCGTTGGCAGGTTCTCCCCGAGTCAACGAAAGGAATTATCGTTACTTGGCGGAAATTATTCTTAAGGGAATGACCGGGCCGATTGATGGCGTCACTTATGGGGGTGTAATGGCCCCCATGGAGGCTTATGATAATGAATGGATCTCATCTGTCATGACCTATGTTAGGCGATCTTGGGGAAACAGCGGAGCTCCCGTAAATCCCAAAGATATTGAAAAAGTACGTGGTTGGAACAAAAAGCGATCCACTGCTTTTACTTTGGCCGAATTGAATATACCCACTCCGAAAGGAAAATAGGAGTTCATGAATCCAGCCCAGTATTTCCTTCTGTTGGCCTATTTTATGGCTTCCTTTTTATGGGGAGCGATAGGGGAACGGGATCTGTCTGCTCCCAAAGGAGGGTGGGTACCTCCAACGGAGGAGGAATTAAAGATGGTCGAGTCCGCGATTCCAGAAAAGTTACCAGCAGAACCGAGGAAAGACCGGAAACTCCTGATTTATAGCCTCAGTCACGGTTTCAAGCATAACTCTCGATTGATCGGCGAAGAAATGCTGAAACGGATCGAGCGGAAAACCGGTGCTTTTACCCTGACCATTAATAACGATTCAACCCAGTGGACTTCAGCTTACCTAAAACAGTTTGATGCGATTGCGGTATTGAACGCCACTAGCTTACACGGTGGCTTCAAAGGCGAAAACCGTGAGGCCTTTCTCGACTTCGTATATGAAGGCGGTGGCTTATTCGGATGCCATGCCGCAACTGATGGAGGAAAAAAGTGGTGGCCTGAATACTCAGAGCTCTGGGGTGGTGCATTTGGCGGCCACCCTTGGGGTAAAACCGGTACTTGGCGAATACGAAACTATGATCCGAGGCATGCCATAAACCTGTGTTTTCACGGAGAGGGATTTGACATCAATGATGAGCTTTATCGCCAGATCCACCCTTATAAAAAAGGTAACTTCCATACATTGACATGTATCGATCTTTCAGCGAGGCAGAACACCCATAACAACAACGGTAAAATCAAAACCGTCCCTCCCGAAGCGGAACGGAAGCCGGGTGAACCCAACCCTGCTAAAGTCCCGCTCAATTTAGAGCGTGAGTATCCAACTTCCTGGTGTAAAAAAGCACGCAGGGGACGCGTCTTTTATGCCACTTTCGGGCATAATGAATCGGCTTATTGGAACCCTAAGATCGTTGAGCATTACCTTCGTGGACTTCAATATGTTCTTGGTGACCTTGAGGCCGATGATGTGCCGGACCGCTGAACCGTTTCAATTTCTTGCCTACAAATAATAAGCCCGGTGACCTGATTAAAAATTATGGAAAATTTATTTAATTCTTTTTCTTATGATGTCCGCCTTTTGAAAACATTGGTAGCGATTTTGGCACTACCTTTCATCTTAAAAGCATCCAAATCTCCAAACTTTGTGTTGGTGTACATGGATGATCTCGGTTGGGCCGAGACTTCCGTTGAAATGATCAAGGGGCGCGAAGATACGCGGAGTGATTTTAACCGGACTCCCAATGTGGAAAGACTGGCACGCGAGGGGATGGTTTTGTCCTCCTGCTACTCACCCTCGGCTTTGTGTGCTCCGTCAAGAAATAGTCTGCTCCATGGAATGACGCCTAGTCGGTTGAGGTACACCGTACTTTCTGCGGTGGAAGCGAAGAAGCAATATCTTGGACAAATCACGATTCCGCAGGCTTTAAAAAAAGCGAACTCAAATTATCAGACTGCTCATTTTGGCAAGTGGCACAATGAAAGTATTAAGCCGACTGAAGCTGGATATGATGTCACGGATGGACCGAATGGGAACGGGCCTGGCGATTTTGATGATGACGGCAAGACGCATCTCCCTGAAGATGATCCCAAGCGAATCTTTTCGCTTACTGATAAAAGCATCAACTTCATGAAGGAAAAGGTAGCTGCTGAGAAGCCTTTTTATTTGCAGCTCTCTCATTATGCCAACCATATTTGGCACGACTCGCTCAAGGGAACCCGTGAGAAATACAAGAAACTACCGAAGGGTAAGAAATATGAGAAAAAAGACGGAATGCCGGACGAAGAAATACCCATTGCCATGTATAACCATGGATGGATCATTAATTACGCTGCCATGCTCGATGATGTGGACCGTGCATTTGGAACCTTATTGGATGCGATTGATGAACTTGGGATAGAGGAGGAAACTTATGTGATTTTCACCTCGGATAATGGAGGTGGTTTTCGTGGAAATGCTCCGCTTAAGGCCGGAAAAGGTAGTCTTTATGAAGGCGGCATTCGCATGCCATCCTTCGTCCGTGGGCCCGGCATAAAAAAAGGGAGCTATTGCAATGTCCCGGTGGTGCAGTGGGACTTTCTACAGACTTTTTATGACTTGGCAGGCGGTACGGATCCACTGCCCAGAGATTTGGACGGAGGTAGCCTGCGTGATGTTTTTCAAAAAGGAAACAAGGGACGGGTAAAACGTAATACCAAGGAATTAATTTTTCATTTTCCCTGGCATACCGGCGTCGCCGAGTCTGTCATCCGCTCCGGTAATTATAAACTGCGCAAGGACCTCGATTCTTTGAACACTGAATTATTTGATATTAGTAAGGACCTCAGTGAAGAAAATGATTTGGCTCCGGAAATGCTCGATCTTGTCCGGAAGCTTGATAAGAAACGGGCGAATTACCTGAAAGAGGTTAATGCGGAGACGGTTACCTTAACCCGACGTAATTATGTTGAGCTACTTGAGGGAGGGTGGATTGAAAATGGAAGGAATCGGTTGGCTAAACTGAAGGCGGAACTGGTTACCGATCCGTCGAATAAGCAAAAAGCTTTTCAGGTGGGTGTTTCCCAGAACCATGTTGATTTTCAGGATAAACAACTCGAACGTTCCAAACGGCTGATCCAGATGCACGAGGATCGTGGAACTGCTAACCAAAACTAATTACCATGAATACCATTCGTCTAATCACGATATTTTTTCCCTTTGTCGCGTCACTTTGCTTATCGGCAAAGGCACCCAATTTTATTCTCATCTATGCGGATGATCTCGGCTATGCGGATACTTCGGTACAGATGATGGATGCAGAGCCCTCGACCCAAAATGCTTTCATTCAAACACCCGGAATCGAGCGGCTCGCTGAAATGGGAGCCCGCTTTACTGCTGCATACGCTCCATCACCTACCTGTACCGCATCCCGGATCAGTATCCAGCATGGTCAGTCGACCGCCAAGATTCAGTACCGGAATGTTTTTGATGTTCTGTCCCAAGTTCAGCGTCCGGATGGGTATGAAGCTGAAATTACCATGGCGGAAATGCTCAAGGAGTCGGGAAAGAATTATATCACCGCTCATTTTGGCAAGGGATGTAGTGCGATGGGACGATTTGACGAGGCCGGGTATGACCTAACCGATGAAAATCCGGGTGAACCGGGAGGAAATGGTAACGGGCATGGTTCCTATTGGGATCCGATTAAGGATAAAACCCCGTTTCCTCCGGATAATCCGAAGCGGATGCATTCGTTACGAAAAGATGCCGCAGGCTTCCTTAAGAAACATGCCGGAAAGCAGCCCTTCTTTATGATGGTTTCGCATTATGCTCCTCATATTCCTTTTGTCTGTACTCGGGAGGCTTTTGAACGAACTAAAAAGCGGTGGATCGCAGCAGGATATGATACGAAAGGCCTGGAAGAACTAAACGATGATCCGGTTAACAACCCGAAAGGAGAAGCAAATAAAAAGATTACCTATGCAGCCATGGTGGAGGAAATGGATCTCACATTGGTCGATGTGCTTGATGCACTTGAGCAAGCAGGCGAATTGGAAAATACCTACATCATCTTTACTTCCGACAATGGAGGCGGACATTCCGAAAAGCGAAAAATTGATGGAGAAATCCGCAGGTTTAATGGTCCGTTACAGGAGGGGAAACGTTCCATTTATGAGGGTGGAATCCGTGTGCCCACCGTCATATCCGGGCCAGGGATTAAAGCGGGTTCACAATGCGATGTGCCAATCGTACAGTGGGATTTTCTGCCCACCTTTCATGACCTGAGCGGGAGTGAGGCACCAATGCCTCCGAATACCGATGGAGGAAGTTTGCGTCCGGTATTTAAGAAAGGGAACAAGGGAAAGGTCAAACGGGTCGCACCGGGAATTATCCATCATTATACCTGCCACTACCACCCACCAATCAGTTCAATCATTATGGGCGATTACAAATTAATGCGTCATTTAAACTCCAATGAAATTAAATTGTTTAATTTGAAAAGCGACTATCGCGAGGAAAAGAATTTGGCATCCGCCATGCCTGAGAAGGTCAAGGAAATGGATCAGGCTTGTCGAAAATATGTCAAGAAAGTGGATGGCGGAACGGCCGAACAGGTTAGACAGGCACACCATAAACTGATGGATCATTTCAGCCAGCAGTCGGTATATTTCTACAGGAAAAGGTTAGCGGTCCTGAAGGAACAGAGTCTTCCTGATTTTGAAGACCGAAAGGCAAAAATGCTCAAACAGCTCAACGACGATCTCTTCAAAAATATAGTGAACAAGGAGAAAACAAATGTACACCGAACCCTTTATTCCTGGAGAGAGGGGCCGGAAAAGAAAGAGGCAGAAAAAAATGCCCGCATAAAATTTGTTGAATTTATAGATTAATCTCAATTTCAAATAATAGAATAATTTATGAAAAAGTTTTTGTTTCCATTACCTTTTCTCGTACTTTCAGTTTTTACATCCTTTGCCAAGGATTCCCCCAATTTCATTATTATTTACATGGATGATCTGGGTTGGCATCAGACCTCTGTCCGGATGATGGATTCGGAACCGCTCTCGAAGCATTCTTTTTACAAAACACCAAACGTGGAGCGTCTGGCTGAAATGGGTATGTGCTTTTCCAACGGTTATGCACCCACTGCGACCTGCACTGGATCACGTGTTAGTATTCAGTTTGGTCAAACCTCCGCCCGTACGCAGTATCGATATGTATTTGATGTTTACCATAAAAAGCAGCGTCCGGAGGGTTATGCCGGACAATATTCTCTGGCCGATTCCGTGAAGACCGCAGGCAAGAACTACATTACGGCCCATTTTGGTAAGGGGATGACCGAGAAGCTAAAGATGGTAAATTATGATGTCACCGATGAATACGAAGAGCATGCACCTAACGGAAATTTACATGGTGAAAAAATTGATATTCCTACCCGCGAGGATCTTCCTCCGGATAATCCCAAGCGAATCTATTCACTTATTGATGAATCGATGAAATTTCTTAAGAAAAATGCAGGGAAGCGGCCGTTTATGATGATGGTTTCCCATTATTCTGTTCATGTACCGCATGCGGCATCCCAAAAATACATCGATAAGTGGCAGGCTAAATATGACGCCCTTGAAAAACCCACGGATAAGGAAGAACTCAGGCTTTTCGAAAGGGAATGCAAACCGCTGTATGGGGCCATGTTGGAAGAAACGGATCAGCACATAGGCATCATTCTTGATTACCTAAAAAAAACGGGCGTTTTGGATAACACTTATGTCATGTTTACCTCCGATAATGGGAGTGAATGTATCCCCCGAACAAAAGAAAATCGTCGCAACAACGGTCCGCTGCAGGAGGGTAAATATTCCTGCTTTGAAGGAGGCATTCGTGTTCCCTTTATTGTATCTGGACCCGGAATCCGAGGCGGTGCCTATTGTGATGTTCCGATTGTTCAGTGGGATCTTCTTGCCACCCTGCACGACTTGAGTGGAAATGAGACTCCCTTGCCTGATGATATTGATGGAGGAAGTTTGAAGAATGTCTTTTATAAGGGTAACAAGGGGAAAGTGAAACGCGGTGCACCGGGTATTATTCATCACTTTCCCAGTCACTACCAGGTACCAATCAGTGCGATCCGTATAGGAGATTATAAATTTATGCGTAATATGAACACCGATGAAAAAAAACTTTTCAATGTTGTGGTGGATTACCGCGAGAAGAATGATCTTGCCCAAAAGATGCCTAAAAAAGTGGCTTCTATGGATAAGATTCTACGAACCTATATCGAGGAAGTGGACGGGGGTGATGTGAAGGACAGTTACCAGGCTTTTTACGAAACCATGGATGATTTCGAAGGACGAGCGGAAGAGGATCATAGACGAAAGATGAAGAAACTCGAAGATAACAAGCCTTCTGATTACCAAGAGCAAAAAGCAATCATTGATCAAGAACTCGAGCTTAAGAAACATAAATTTTTCGCAAACCGAGCGATCACAAAAAAACAGGAAACCTGGCCTGACTGGTACGACACAGCCCGTAAAACTGCGGAAGCCGAAATCGGTATGACCAAAGGTGGGAAGCTGATCAAAAAAAAGTAATTTACCGACTTATCTCAAAAAGATTTTAATTCTCTACATAAACTACCAATGAAAATAATCACCTTCTCCACTTTACCTTTAATCCTATCGTGTTTCTGTCTGTACGGAAAGAAAGCACCCAACTTCATCTTGATCTATGCGGATGATCTGGGCTATACCCAGACGAGTGTTCCCATGATGAAGGATCGACCTGAACTTGGGCATTCCCTTCATCAGACTCCAAACCTGGAAAAGCTGGCGGAGCGTGGTATGCGTTTTTCCAATGCCTATTGTCCTTCTCCGGTTTGCACCTCTTCCCGGGCAAGCATCCAGTTTGGAATGACCACCGCCCGGGTGGGTTGTGTTTCCATACATGATGTGGTGATGAACAAGAGGCAGGTGGATTTTGAAAAGAAACTTTCTCTGGCCGAAATGCTCAAGGAATCGGAAAAGGGGTATATCAGCGGTTTTTTTGGCAAGGGCTGTACTCCACTTGGTTGGTTCAAGGATCATGGATATGACGAGACTGATTTCATTCACAAGCATCCCAATGGCAACGGACATGGGGACTGGTGGGAACCGGCAGACAAAACCCTCATTCCACTCGATGATCCAAAACGTGTTTTCAGCTTGGCCAAGACTTCCAATGCATTTCTAGAAAAGAGAGCGAAGGATAAGAAACCTTTCTTTCTGACGATTTCTCATTATGCCTTGCATGTTCGAAATATGTCGTTGAAAAGCACCCGCCGTAAATACTTGGATATGGTTGCCGAACGGGAGGGTATCGAAGAAAAAATTCCGGATATTTCAAAATTTGATCCGAATGCAGATGAAATGCCACCGAAAATGAAGAGTCATTGGGAGCGGGCCAACTATGCGGCAATGATGGAAAATATGGATACCTCGATTGGAATGGTGCTTGATAAACTTAAGGGACTTGGTTTGCACAAAAATACTTTTGTAATCTTTTCTTCCGATAATGGGGGTGGAGCCAGTAATAAACCACTCCAGGGAGGAAAAGCCAGGATGTGGGAGGGGGG
>TARA_B110000003_G_scaffold101058_1_pt1 | contig 10595 bp, 13 predicted proteins | sample TARA_B110000003 | Tara Oceans TARA_B110000003 (sample SAMEA4396424) | marine metagenome | biome: Westerlies Biome; feature: [SRF] surface water layer (ENVO:00010504); material: water (ENVO:00002006), including particulate matter (ENVO:01000060) such as... | depth 5 m
TCCATTTTTGGATTCCAAAACCTTTGTTGATGACCGAAATGAACGCCTGCATGTAACAGGTCTTTTACAGAAACTATACTCAATTTTATTCTCCTGGGGTTATTTCTCCAATCCCAATAAAGTTGACTCAAATGAGCACCCCAACTTTAAAATCTAGGACCTTCGTGTTAAAAGTTGTTGTATTCTATAGAAGAAATAGGTCTTTTAAAAGCTATTTATCATCAAAAAAATTCTGTAATTGATATAAACCAGGGTCTTTCTTTAAAATCTTATTAGCAATCTCGAGCGCTCCTTCAGCAAAAATATTTCTTGAAAGAGCCTCGTGCTTAAATTCAATTTTATTTGAATTAAATGTAAAGCAAACTTTATGAATACCATTAACATCTCCAAACCTTAAAGATTTAATGTTTAAGGACTTAATTTTTTTATTAGAATCACTATTATTAATGAAATTTTTTAATTCTATGGCTGTTCCTGATGGAGAGTCTATTTTAGATGTATGATGCGTTTCTTCAATAAAACATTGTAGTTCTTGATCGTTATCTTTAAGAAAATTTTTAATAGAGTTTTTGAGTGTGTATATTCCCTTACTCATATTAAATGATAGAAGAATTGGTATTTCTGCTGAAGCCTTTTCAATTAAGCTTATTTGTTCGTTGCTAAAACCAGTGGTTCCAATGACAAAAGGTATATTTTGGCCTTCAAAATCTTTCAAGAGCTTTATTGTGGATTCTGGTCTTGAAAAATCTATTACAACATCGATTTTATCAAAGTTTTTTGAAGTGAGTACTTTATTATTATCAGCTTTACATAGTTGCGATATTACCTGGCCCATTTTTCCAGATAGACCATTTATATATATATTAGGCATTATTCTTTAAATTTTTCTGAAGCTTTAGAAAATGACTCTGTTCCTGGATAATTTTTGGATTGATTTAATGAATCAGTGAATTCTTTTAATAATTTAGATTGCTTTCTATCAAGGTTAGATGGAGTTTCAACAATAACTCTGCAAAGTAAATCACCTCTTCTAGAATTTCTTACAACAGCAGCGCCCTTACCTTTAATTCTAAAAATTTTTCCAGTTTGCGTTTGAGATGGGATTTTTAATGACAGCGATCCTTCTAAAGTTGGTATTTTTATAGCTCCACCAATAATAGAGATCTCAAATGGAATAGGAGCTTCAAGATATAAATCTTTACCCTCTCTTTCAAAAATAGGATTATCAATAACTCTTATTGCAACATAAAGATCACCTGATTGTCCTCCCTTCTCCCACTCTCCTTCACCAGTAAGTCTAACTTTATCTCCATTATCTACACCAGCAGGGATATTTACTGACAGAGTTTTATTTTCTTTAGTGGCTCCTAAGCCTCTACAAGGCTTACAAGGATCTTTAATTATTTGTCCTGAACCAGAACATGAAGAGCATGTTTGCTGGACTGAAAAAAAGCCTTGCTGCATTCTTACTTGTCCAGCACCATTACAATTTGAACAAACACTTGGACTTGAACCTCTTGCTGCACCACTTCCATCACAATCATTACAAGATTTATGTGATGGTATTTTTATTTTCTTCTGAGCACCAAGTACAGCTTCTTTTAAACTTAGATCTAAATTATATTGAAGATCGGAACCTCTTCTAGATCTTCTAGAAGATGATCTTGTGCCAAAAACATCTCCAAAAATATCTCCAAAAATATCATTAATATTTACATCATTGAAGCCTTGACCGCCAGCTCCCATTCCCTCTACTCCTGAATGACCGAATTGATCATATGCAGATTTCTTTTGAGGATCATTGAGCACTTCATAAGCTTCAGCAGCTTCTTTAAACTTAGAGGCAGCTTCAGGATTATCAGGGTTTCGATCAGGATGAAACTTCATAGCTTTCTTTTTGAAAGCTTTTTTTAATTCAGCAGCAGAAGCATCCCGAGAGACTTCAAGTGTTTCGTAGTAGTCTCTCTTTGACATAAATTTTAATTACTTGTCTTCTTCTTTTACTTCTTCATACTCAGCATCAACTGTATTTTGATCAGCATCCTCTTGAGCACTATCTCCATCTTCAGAAGCTGGAGCTGAATCAGCATCCTGGGTATAAAGCTTTTGAGTTAATGGTGTAAGAACATCATTAAGATCTTTAGTTGCTGATTCTATTGATTCCGTATTCTCAGATGATATTGCTTCTTCTAGAGCAACTACAGATGCTTCAACTTGTGATTTTTCTTCATCAGAAAGTTTATCTCCTGACTCTTCAATAGTTTTACGAGTTGCATGAACAAGCATATCTGCATTATTTTTAGTTTTTACTAATTCTTCAAATTTTTTATCGTCTTCTGCATTAGCCTCTGCATCTTTAACCATATTCTCAATATCTTCATCAGATAGACCACTAGAAGCTTTGATAACAATTGATTGCTCTTTGCCAGTATTTTTATCTTTTGCAGAAACATTTAAAATACCATTGGCATCTAAATCAAAAGATACTTCAATTTGTGGTGTTCCTCTGCTAGCAGGTGGTATATCAGTTAAGTTGAATTGACCAAGTGATTTATTTTGAGCTGCCTGTGTTCTTTCACCTTGAATGACATGAACTGTAACTGCAGTTTGGTTATCTTCAGCAGTAGAAAAAACTTGTGACTTTTGCGTTGGAATAGTTGTATTTTTCTCAATAACAGGAGTTGAAACACCACCAAGTGTCTCGATTCCCAAAGTAAGTGGAGTGACATCAAGTAAAAGAACATCAGTAGTATCACCAGATAATACTGAGCCTTGTATTGCAGCTCCAACAGCAACTGCCTCATCCGGGTTTAGATCTTTTCTTGGCTCTTTGCCAAAGAATTCAGATACTTTCTTTTGGACAAGAGGCATTCTTGTTTGCCCCCCTACTAATAAGACTTCTGAGATATCAGAATTTGATAACTTAGCATCTTTTAAAGCAAGCTTAAGAGGCTCAAGACTTTTATCAACTAGGTCCTCTACTAAAGATTCAAGCTTTGCTCTCGTGATTTTATGAACGAAATGTTTTGGACCAGAACTATCAGCAGTTATATATGGGAGATTAACCTCGGTTTGCTCTGATGATGAAAGTTCAATTTTAGCTTTTTCTGCAGATTCTTTAAGTCTTTGTAGTGCGAGTGGGTCACTTTTTAAATCAAAACCTGATTCATTCTTAAACTGTTCTACGAAATAATCTATTAACCTTAAATCAAAATCTTCACCACCTAGAAAAGTATCACCATTTGTTGATAAAACTTCAAATTGGTGTTCTCCATCAACATCAGAAATCTCAATAATTGAAATATCAAATGTTCCTCCACCCAGATCATAAACTGCAACTGTTGAATCGCCTTTATGTTTATCAAGACCATAGGCTAATGCAGCTGCTGTTGGTTCATTTATAATTCTTTTAACATCAAGACCGGCAATCTTTCCAGCATCCTTAGTTGCTTGTCTTTGTGAATCATTAAAATATGCAGGTACTGTTATTACAGCTTCCTTTACTTCATGCCCTAAGTAATCTTCAGCAGTTTTTTTCATCTTTTTGAGAATCTCTGCAGCTACTTGAGGTGGTGCTAACTTTTTATTAGCTGCTTCTACCCATGCATCACCATTATCAGCTTTAATAATTTTATATGGGACCATGTCAGCATCTTTACTTACAACTTTGTCATCAAATGTCCTACCAATTAGTCTTTTGATTGCATATAGCGTATTTTCTGGATTTGTTACTGCTTGTCTCTTAGCTGGCATGCCTACAAGCACTTCATCGTTGTCTGTATATGCTATTACTGATGGGGTTGTTCTTCCGCCCTCAGCATTTTCTATAACCTTTTGTTGCTGTCCCTCTATAACAGCGACACAGCTGTTTGTTGTTCCTAAATCAATTCCTATTATTTTTGACATCTATCTTTCCTCTAATTTTTAATAACTGTAACTCTGGCTGGCCTTACTACTCTTGAATGTAATTCCCAGCCTCTCTGAAATATGTTCCCAATCGAGCCATTTTCTTTTTCTTGATCTTGCTCCATTGTTACTGCTTCATGCTTTTCTGGATTAAATTCCTCATTAACAGGATAGATGGGTATCATTCCAAATTTATCAAGGGCAGATTCAAAAGACTTTAAAGTGAGTTCTATGCCTTCTTTATCTTCTGTTGCATCTTGTGAAACATTACTTAATGCGTGTTCTAAGCTGTCAATAACTGGCAATAATTCAACTAAAAGCTTTTCTACGCCATATTTATGAGCTTTTTCAACCTCAGAAAGAGTTCTTTTGAGAGCATTATCTAAATCAGCATTAGCACGAAGTATTGATTTCTCTAACTCCTCATTTTTTTCTAGAAGCTCTTCATATGATGGAGTGCCAATATCATCAGAAGAATCTTCATCCGTAGACTCAGTTTCCAGGTTCTCATTTTCTAGACTTTCAGAATCTATATCTTTTGATTTTTTTTGTTTTGCCATAATTAAATCCTATTTGTAACGTATATTGGGATTTAAATTTCCAGTTCAAGAGCTGAACTGAATTTATGATTCTATTTTTCTTACGTGTAAAATCATGCTGTGATCTACTAGCTCATAGCCTTTTCTTTTAGCAATATCATGTTGGAGTTGTTCTAATTCTTCATCATGGAACTCAAGGACTTTTCCAGTATCTACATCTACCATGTGATCATGATGCTCATCTGAATTAATCTCATAAACAGCTTTGCTATTTTCAAAATGATGTTTGGTCACCATTCCAGCAGATTCAAATTGAGTTAAAACTCTATAAATAGTAGCCAGTCCAATATCTTCATTTTGTGAAATTAGCTCTCTGTATATATCTTCAGCACTAAAATGTGCCTCTTCCTGCAAAGCAGTTGAAGCTAGGACTTCCATAATCTTAATTCGAGGCAGTGTTGCTTTCAGTCCTGCTTTTTTGAGTTCTTCAGTTTGATTAGCCATTATGTAAACTTTAAATATTTTTTATTGTCATATAACCTATAGTGAACAGACATTATAGATATTACAAAGTATAATCCAAAAATATTATGAAACAACTCACGCGAACATTCTTTATTTTATCTTCAGTACTTATTATTAGTTCTTGCTCATCTTTCAGTCCATATAAAGTACCAGTTCTGCAAGGCAATATTATTGAGGATGATGATGTTGAAAAGCTCGTTGTTGGTCAAACCAAAGATCAGGTTCAATTTATATTAGGAACTGCAGTTATAAAGGATCCTTTTCATAATAATCGCTGGGACTATATAAACTCTGTTCAGATTGGTGATGAAATTGTTACTGAAAGAAGACTAACTGTCCTCTTTGATGAGAATGGCCTTGTTGAAAGTTGGCTATCAATTAATAGTTCAGAAGAAAACTAAACTTTATTTAATCTTCTAGTTTTTGGGTCTTGAACCAAAGGTCTTAATATCTCGACTCTTTCTCCTTCGCGCAATCTATATTTGTGAGGCAGTGGTTTAAAATTTCCATCCAATACTTCACTATTAACAGCGAGCTGAAATTTATGATCAATTGAAGATATGATTTTATGTATCTGATCAAATTCAATTAACTCAGCAACAGTCAAACTTGATGAAACCTCAAAGGTTAAAAAATGTTGTTGTTTAGTTCCTTGATACGAAAAAAAAACTTTCATGTTGCTCTATTAATAAAGGATTCAATAATAGTGGATGAGAACTTATCAACTAATGCTTGAGAGGTTATTGCATTTAAAAGAAATGGTAGTTCAAACTCAGCATCAAAATTAATGCTACATGATTTATCATTTAAAGTTTTAACAGTCCAAATGCCTTTAAAATGATCAAAAGGCCCTTCTATTTGATTAATTTCTATTGAGTTATCAGAAATAGTATTTTCTGAAACTATAAAATATTCTTTTCCTAAGATATTAAATTCAAGCCTACCTATTTCTATCGGGAAGTCTCTTTTTATTAACTCAGCACCGGAACATCCGGGGATAAAATTAGAGTATTCATTGAAATTTTGAACAACTTCAAGTGCTTTATGTTTTTTCACATTTAGAAACTTTTCAAAATGAATATTTCTTTTCATTTCTCAAGTTAAAAAAATTGTCTGTAAAAAATATAAGCCACTGAAAGAGGCGCTATAAATTTAACGAAAAATCTCCATAAATAAAATAATATTGTATTCATTGAACCGATTTCATCGGTGATTATTGATTTCTTCATAAACCAGCCAACAAAAATAGCAATAAACATTCCTCCTAATGGAAGAAGTATTTGATTTGTAATGAATTCCATTGAATCAAGAAAATTTCTATCGGAAATTAAATAGAAATCAGACCATATATTGAAACTTAGTGCTGACCCAACTCCAAGAATCCATGCAATAAATGAAATTATTTCGGCAGATTTTTTTCTAGTTAAAATACCCTCTTCGGAAAGATAGGCAACACCTGGTTCAAGTAATGATATTGATGAGCTTAAGGCTGCAACAGATAGTAATATAAAAAATAAAGGACCAACAATTTGTCCAAATTGCATTTGATTGAAAGCCGACAGCATTGAAACAAATACAAGTCCAGGACCACTATTAGGTTCAAGACTAAAAGCAAAGATGATTGGAAAAATAGCAATACCAGCAACTATTGCCACAAGTGTATCAAGAGAGGCAACAGTGAATGAATTGTTAACAATACTTTGATCTTTTGGCATATAAGCTCCATATGCCATTATCGAACCCATGCCTAGGCCTAAACTAAAAAATGCTTGGCCCATTGCTTGCAATAAAGTATCTGAAGTAACATTTGAAAAATCAGGTGCAAATAAAAATGTCATCGCCTTATTAAAGTCTCCATTAATCATTGCGTAAATAACCATAAAAATCATCAGGAATCCAAGCATTGGCATTAATATTTTAACCATTTTTCCTATGCCGTCTTTAATGCCAGCGGAAACAATCAAAGCTGTTAAAGTCATAAAAATGGTATGCCAAATAAGCAAATTAAAAGGAGAGGAAATTACACTTGCAAATTGTTCAGTAGAGCTAATTGATCCAGTAGAGCTTGCTGAAATAAAAATATAATTTAAACAAATTCCAGCTATGACACTATAGAAAGATAAAATTAAAACTCCAGCAAATATTCCACTCCAGCCTACAAAACGCCATAACGGAGTTGTATTTGAATCAATAGCAATTCGTCTCATAGCATTTACTGGGCTATTTCCTGCTCTTCGTCCAATAACAACTTCACTAATCATTATAGGAAGTCCAATAGCTAGAATGCAGGCTAAATAAATTAATACAAAAGCTCCACCACCATTCGTCCCCGCTTTATATGGAAAGCCCCAGATGTTACCCAAGCCTACAGCAGAGCCAGTAGCTGCTAGAATAAAAGTCCATTTACCAATCCAAGCACCATGTGATTTAAGTTGTTTTTCGATTTGCATAATTATTTAAAAATTTAAAGGGTTACTATAAGGATTGATCCAGTATGCAGATGATATCAGAAAACTAATAGAGACCAACAGCGATAACATTTTTCTAAAATTTTGATAATCCTCACTTCTCTTTTTAAAATCTTCTGTTGATTTTTCAAAATAATAAAAGGATTGAAAGCTAACTACTGAAATCAATAATGCACTTAATATGAAGTTAAAGTATGCAAGAATTAATAATAAACAGCCTATCAGACTATAAATAATCCCAATTGCTAGGTTCATTTTTTGATTTTCTTGGTTATCTCTCCAACCCCATGACATACCTCCTAAAAAGGTAAGAATAATAGCCCCATAAGCAATTTGAAAAACAATTGCATGATATGCAATAGCTCCGCCAAGTATCCATGGAATAATTGCTAAGATAGCGAAGGGAATAAACCCAATATATCCAAAAGTTGCTTTTATGTAATCGATATTCATTTTAATTTAATTTTTTTCTTGCACTGTAAACATCTAAGGACATAATAAAGATATGTCAAAAGATAAGCCTGCTTTAATTGTAAAGAATAAAACCGCATCAAGGAACTTTATTCTTGGTGATACATTTCAGGCTGGACTTGTTTTAGAGGGATGGGAAGTTAAATCTCTTAGAAATGGAAAGATTGATGTAAAAAACAGCTACGTCACTTTCAAAAAAGATGAGGCATGGTTATTTGGTATAAAAATAGATCCGCCGGCTTCTTTAAAAGATTTCAATGTTGATCCACTAAGAACAAGAAAACTTTTATTGAAAAAAAAGGAGATATCAGAGCTCCAAAAACTAAAAAATGAAAAGGGCCTAACAATAATTATGACTTCAATGTATTGGAAGGATAATCATATTAAATGTGATATTGCCACTGGTAAAGGAAAGAAAGTAAGAGATCAAAGGCAAGATATTAAGAAAAGAGATTGGGAACGTGACCAGGGTAGAATTCTTAAGAATGCCAAAAAACAATAACCATCCTACTAAAAATTTTAAGTAATACTGCCTAGTAGTAATTTAATAAAAATCCTAATCAAGTAAATTATTTATATAAAAACTAGCTTCCTCAAAAGAACTAGTAATTAATATTAGTTTTGAATTTGCTCCACCAGAAGCCCTAAAATTTGAATCAGTAATATTCCTAAATACAAAATATGAAGTACTGTTAGAGTTATATAGAATTAGAGCTTTTTTTTCCTTAAAATATTTAGAATACCCCATGCATGGGTCTTCAATTATGGTTGTTTGGAGAACTGTAACATTGCATACAGTTTCTATGGACATACCTATCTTTATTTGTTCTGTGTTTACAAGTTGGTTGGTTGATATACATGAAACTAAAGAAAAAGATAATACCATTATTATTAATTGCTTGGATCTAATCATAATATCCAAAGCAATTAATTAATACAGATGCCTCTTTAGATATTTTTGCAATATTCTTCTGTGATTTACTAAAATACCCATCTCTAATTGTTATGGCTATATCATTATCTGATAATAAACTTTTTAGAACTGTATTTTTTATACCAAAATTAATGTTTTGAGGAATATTACCATCAACCTCGCCTGTTTTAAGATCAACCGAAAGGGCCTTAGATGCAGCTATACCACCCACCAATATTCCAACAACAGAACCATGCTCATTTACAATTGGACCTCCGCTATTTCCAGGTTGACTTGGTGCGGTATGTGAAAAATTTGTGAAGTTTTTGCCAAGCCCGGTAAGTGAGCTGACATTACCAGAGGTTATCATGAAACTCTTTAAATTTGATGCGAATGGGTAGCCAGAAACATAAACTTTCTCACCAAGCTCTGGTGGATTTTGAGATATATCAAGAAAGGAGCTTTTTCTTGGTCCTGTAAGTAATGCCAAATCATTTACTACGTCAGCTACTACTAAATTAAGTTTATTATTACTATGATCAGTAACATATTCACAACCATCAACCACATGATTGTTTGTGACAATACTACTATTATTAATATAAAATCCAGTGCCTGTCCCAATTAAAGTAATATCTGATTCTGTTTTAATTGAGTTAGATGAATTTTTTGCTCTAATAGCGAGCTGTAACCCGATTAAGATCGTTTCAGTTGGAATGCCAGTTACTTCATCTAATTCTAGCTCAATTTCAAAAGCTTTTATTGCTGCAATTGTTCTATCGCCAAGAACACCATCGATTTCACCCAAAGAATACCCTAATTCAACTAAAAGCTCCTGAATTGAAATAACCAAATCCTTATCATAAACAATGTTATTACTTTCATTTGTTACTATATTGCTTTCAATAGTTTCTATATATGATGATTTTTTAGCCTCATATTCCTCAGTAAAGATGTCGATTTTATCGATCCTATTAATGAGATCTTCAATACCAATATCAATAAAATTCTTTATTTTATTATATCGAGTTTGATCACTATTATTTAATTCATATGGTCCATAATATGAGCTACCCCTAGCTTCATATTTTATTAAATCACCATAATCATCTTCTTCATAATAATCTCCAACAATCCCACCATCTTGCCAAAATCCAATATATTTTTTAGATTCTACTTCTCTTATTCCATAACCATGCAAGGCCTGACCTTCTAGAGCAGTAGAATAATTAAAGATTCCAGTTTCTGTTTTTCTTTTTTTACCAGATAAATCATTTTCAAAAATTATCATGCCAAAACCACTTAATTTATTTTTATCAAAATAGCCTATGGATATATTGCCTGTTTCTGCTATGTATGCTCTTCCAAAATAGTTGTATAGGGCATCATTTTTAAACCTATCTTCATTAAACTGTTCACCAGTCCTATAATCTCCATTTTTCCAAAAATATGAACCCCTCCAAAGCCCTTGCTTGAAGAATCCAATATAGTAATCACCACCATTAAAATAATATTCTCCCCAATCTGGTATTCCATCTTTGCACATACCGTTAAAGGTATCGCCATCAAAATCATAGTCAAAAACAAACCCCAAACATTTTTCTGCTGCTAAAATTGAATTAACATTTGCTGTGAGCAAGAATACTAATAAGAAATATTTCACTTTTATAATTTATCATAAGACGAGAGTAAATGATTCATTTGAGTTATAATTTACATTCCTCAAGGGGGCGAACAGGGTTCGACGTTTCTACTGGACTCCGAAGCGCATGC
>TARA_B110000003_G_scaffold160658_2_pt1 | contig 10556 bp, 18 predicted proteins | sample TARA_B110000003 | Tara Oceans TARA_B110000003 (sample SAMEA4396424) | marine metagenome | biome: Westerlies Biome; feature: [SRF] surface water layer (ENVO:00010504); material: water (ENVO:00002006), including particulate matter (ENVO:01000060) such as... | depth 5 m
TACAGCTACATTCTGATTTTCCCGCGCAAGCTGAATTGCACTGGTTAGACCTGATCCTCCTCCACCAAGTATTACTGAATCAAAAGTAAAATGTTTAAGCACTAAATAACCTCATTTAATTAAATAAAAGCTTAAAATTAGAAGCTGTAAGACTATAAATATTAAAAAACAGATATTTACAATTCTGCGAATAGTAAACCATTTAATATAATCCTCAGTTATGTTCAATATTCCAATCCAAGCATGAAAAAACATAAAATAAAAAAATATCAAAGTTCCGAAGCAGACCCACCAGTTATCAAAAATAGAAATCCAACTGTTGTAATCAATTACAGAGTAGTTTGAAATTAGAATACCCATACACATAAGATATAGAGTCATAAATACGGCTGTTAATCTCTGGTAAACCCATTGCGTCATCCCACCGAAAGGTTCTTTTATCCATTTAGTATTCATATCCAATAAATAAAGATACCCGTCAATATAAAGCTTATAAATAAAACAGTTTTGCTACTAAATCTTGCTAATATTAAATCATTACCAATTTGTAAATCTAATAGTAAATGTCGCAAACCAGCTAATAGATGATGAATCAAGGCCCAAATAAAAATTACTTCGATAATTTTTACTGGCCATGAATTCAAAATAACAACTGTCTTATTAAAATTTGTATCTGATGATAATGAGTTGCAAAAAGCCCAGGTAAGAAAAGGCATTAATAAAAACAAAAAAACACCACTCATTCGATGAAGGATGGATACCAATGCAGGCAAAGGAAGTCTGATTAACAATATATTTAAATTTTTAGGTTGTTTAGAAATCAAAATTAAGATGCTTCCATAACAGCCTTTGCTACCCAATCAATAAGCCTTGGATCAAAAGGTTTAGGAATAAAATAATCTTTTCCGAAAGACATAGATTTAATACCATATGCATCCAATACTAATTGCGGGACGTCCTCTTTAGCAAGCTTTGCTAAGGAGTGTGCAGCGGCAATTAGCATATTATTAGTAATCTCTTTTGCTTTAGCATCTAATGCGCCTCTAAATAAAAAGGGGAAGCCTAAAACATTATTAACCTGATTAGGAAAATCTGAGCGGCCAGTTGCCATAACAATATCATCTCGAATTGCATGCGCTTCATCAGGTAAAATCTCTGGAACAGGGTTCGCAAGAGCAAAAATAATTGGATTTTTGTTCATTTTAGAAATTAGATTGGAAGGAAGAAGGTTTGCCCCAGAGACTCCAATAAAAACATCTGCTTTATCTATTGCATCTTCTAATGTATTACATTCTGAAAATTCAGCAAGATCTTGATTATATTTGTTTAAATCTTTTCTTTTTTTATTAATAACACCTTTACGATCAACTAATAATATATTTTTAGCACCCATCAATTTAAGTAACCTTGCACATGAACATCCAGCTGCACCAGCCCCTAAGAACACAATATTTACTTCTGCTAATTTTTTTTTCTGAATTTCGAGTGCATTTATTAATCCAGCAGCAACAATTACTGATGTCCCGTGTTGATCATCATGGAAAACTGGTATATCTAAACGTTTTTTCAATTCTGATTCAATATAAAAACAATTTGGCGCTGCAATATCTTCCAAATTAATCCCCCCAAAAGTAGGTGCAATATTAACTACTGTTTGAATAAATTCATCAGGATCTGAACAATCAATTTCAATATCGAACACATCAATATCTGCAAATCTTTTAAATAATACAGCCTTACCTTCCATTACTGGCTTTCCAGCTAAAGCACCTACATTACCAAGCCCTAAAACGGCTGAACCATCTGTAATGACTGCAACTAAATTTGCTTTATTAGTATAACGATATGCATTAGATGGATCTTTTGCTATTGCAAGAACAGGTTCTGCTACACCTGGAGTATAAGCTAGTGCTAAATCATCTGCAGTATCACAGGGTTTAGTAGGGTTTACAGAAAGTTTTCCAGGAATTGGAAACTCATGGTAGTTAAGTGCATCTTTAATTTTTTTATTCATTTTTATCCTATTCAAGTTCTGTTTTATAGTAATGATTTAAAGTAACGCATAAGCCTAGCCTCCACTCAATAGGTTTATCATCATATGTGTATGAAAGTCTTTCAACGCTTAATAGAGGTGTTCCCTCCGAGATATTAAGTATTGATGAGGACTCTTTGTTAGCTTTAACTGCTTTAATTTTTTCATCTGCATGCAGCATTTGAGTAGCAAAATCAGTTTCATACATTCGATACATCGACCCTTTTTTTTCAATAACTTTTTCAGCTGTGAGGCCTCGAAATGAAACTGCTGGAACTTTAATAAAATCTAAAATAAGTGGTTTATTATTAAAAGTGAGTATTCGCTTTATTGAAATAAGTGTTGACGAATTATTAATACCTAAAGCTTTTGCAATTTGATTACTTGCTTTTTCTCTCTCAAAAGAAATTAACTTATTTTGTAACTTTTCTTTCTTTCCTGACTGCTCAGTAAGTCTTAGAAATCGTAATTGAATATCTTCTTCGTCATGAGTTGAGACATAAGTGCCTTTACCTTGTCGCCTAATAAGTATTTTGTCTGCAGCTAAATCATCGATAGCTTTTCTAACTGTACCTTGGCTTACGTTATATTTTTTAGCCAGCTCTATCTCGCTTGGAATAGATTGTCCTGGTGACCATTCAGCACTAACCAAACTTTCAGTAATTCTTTTTTTTACTTGAATATATAAAGGATTCATATAAATTATTCCATTAAATTCTATTATTAACTTATATATATCATATATAAGACTTAAAAATTAATCAATGAATTTTTATTTTTAAAAAATATCTAAAATAAATTTATAAATTATTGATTATATGAATATTTTTAAAAAAATCTTATAAAAATTAAAAAAAATATAGGGATAAAATGGGAATTTAATGATTAATTTATTTGTTTCTTAATTGCTTTTAACTCTTGAGTTGAATCTGAATAAGATTCATAGACTTCAATAGTTGACCGAGCATACCAATAACGACTATTAGCCTCATCACCCTCTATTTTATGGAGAACTGCATGAATCCATTGAGCATTAGATGTCTTTAATTCTTGGACAATCTTATGCGCATCTTCCCACTCATCTCTCAAAGCGAGTTTGATAGCTTTCAAACATTCTTGATCACTTCTTTCCATTTAGAAGCTTCTCTTTATTAATTCGATACTTACAGTTAAATTTATGATTATTTAACAGGCCATTAATTACTAATGCTTTTTCTTTGCAAAAAGAGCATCTATAAACATTACTCCCCTCGTCAATTTTTTCTTGAGGATAATCAATAAAAAATCTAGATTCCATATTCGTAATTACATCTCGAGAGTATAAGAACGTTTCTTAAAGATTGCTGAGTTGCAAGCATCATAAATATTTTTTTTCGTTAAAACAGCAAGCATTTTATTTTCTAATCTAGCAACGCCATGAATCATGACAAAAAATGGTTTAAAAAATTCTTCAACAGATTTCTTACCTAACGTTATTATTTCACCACGAACCTTAATTGGCTTAAGATTTTTATGCTCAGCATTGAAGACTAGAGAGACAAAACCATTGTCATTTAAAATATTGTCATGTAAGTCTAAAAGAAAATATTTCCATTCATCTACGTCCCATAAATTATCTGAAGCATGCCCATTAAAAAATATTTGTGATGCGTTAACAACATCAAATTTTTTCTTAAACTTTAATAAAGGTATATTTTTCTTTACTACAAAGTCATGTTTTTTTATTTTAAGTAACTTTGCTGCCTCTTTTAATATAGGACTTGTATTTGGCATATCTATAGATTCAACAGTATGGCCATGATATGAAGCAATATGTGAAAATAAACCAAAACCACATCCAATATCTAATATTCTTGAGGGCTTTTTAAGCCTTAGCTCAGCAAATCTTTGAGCATTTCTTATCCAATTAAGATCTAAATCTCTTGCATATTTTGCATAAAAATCATCATATTCGTCTCCTATAATATCATGAACACGACTATCTTTATTTGGCTTAACTTTATGTAAATTTCTTAATTTATTTTTTAAATCATCAGAAAGATATTGCTGTAAATCGTTCTCTAAATGTAAGCCATCTAAGTTTTTTGTTAAATTACTTGTAGCCTCTAAAACTGACTCGAGTATTGAAACATTTTTAAGGTTAGCTGCACTTTTTTGGAATTTAATAATATCTTGTATTATATGCAAATCTGATTGAAAAATTTTCTTCCTAAAATATGCATTTCCAATGTGACAGCAATATTCATCTTGAGTAAAAACTGCACCAGATAGTGCAGCACTTTTAACTTTCGTCATATGGGAATAAATTTCAGATTTTGTTCGTTCGTCTCTATGTTTCATAATTTAATATTATCTCAAATTCTTAAATTCAAAATTATACCAATTAAAATTAAAACTTGATGGTTTATCAAGTTTTAATTTTAATTTTCAAAGCTACGCCCTAAAAATTTAATAATACTTTTCATCTGAGGCTTATTAGATGGCCCTATTATATAACCATATAAGCTGTCATTGTTTTCTGCAGTTGTCATTGATAACTCGTAAAATGAATTAAATTGATGTTTCTCCATTGCTCTTTGAATGCTTTGTTTCATTGATTCAGTAACTATTAAATTTTTAGTTGCTTTTTTTACTGAATTTATTAATACCTGATTATTTTGATCTATTTTGATTCCTCCAGAAGCAATACCATAACCCCAAAATCTATTTATAGCTGAGTCAAAAAATTTGTAATTATCTATATTCGAAGATATAAAGTTAGATTTTACTTGCAGATCAATAGGTGAAAATTTCAAAGTGCGCATTAATTCTGAATAAATATTTGGGTACTTTATTCCAGAAAGTCCAACATGAATTCCAGAATCTTGTATCTCTTTCAAAAAAAGACAAGTATTAGAAATGTTTACTTTAGAACTTGAATTATCCCAATGAATCATTATTGAATATATATTATTTTGTAAAACATCTTCGGCAAATTTGAACTGGTCTTCTAGATATTTTTTAGATGTATTATTTTCCGATGTATATACATTAGAAATTGACCCAACTTTATAGTTAATTTTTAAATCATTTATTTTATTTTTCGTTATCCAATTTGATAGAATAGTCAAAGATCTTTTTAAATCATTAGGATCTGAATTTATCGGGTAATTAAATGCTGAATCTATAAATCTACCACCATTGTCATAAAACAAATTTAATATATGGTGAGCCTCTATTTCACTTATTGACCACCCCCAATAAGCTGTACCTAATGATATTTGTTTCATCGTATTGGTAAAGGTAAATTTAGTCTAAAATAATTGATTCTTAAAAACCTTTAAATTTAAAAAAAAAATAAAATAATAAGCCCATAAAAATAATAGGAATAGATAACAAGAAAGATTCTTTTGGTGTTTCAAAGATATTTTTAATTGAGTGGCGATAAAAAAAAACTATCATTGTAAAAGCAAGGAATAAACCTATTATTTGAAAACTTGAATTCATAGTAATAATAATAATATTTTTTGCATAATATCATTTTACCTTTAGATAATTAAGGAAACAAACTTTACTACTTCAATTTAATTTCTTTTTCTAACCATTTTAGATATTCTTTTGATCCGTCTTCAATTGAAATAAAAATTAATTCTGGATTTTCATATTCATGATGATCACGAATAAATTTTTTAAGCTTCTCACGATTTGAGTGTATTGTTTTTATTACAACTAATATTTCTTTTTCTGAGACTATTTTTCCTTTCCATTTATAAATAGATTCAACATTATCAATTATATTTACACAAGCTGCAAAGCCACCTTCTATAAGATCTTTTGATATCTTTTTAGCTTGTTTTTTTGTTGAGAATGATGATAAAGCTATGATAAAGCTAGATTTTGACATGATATTGCTTAATTTATTATTATTTAAATTTACATTAAAGATAAGTATATGCTTAAACAGCATTTAAATGAATCAGGTAAAAACTATACTCAGCATTTTAATAATAAAATATACATTCGATTAGAAATATGCTTAAATATGTCTTCCTTATAAGAGAAAGATTAACATGCAATTAACGCAAGAAGCTGTTGATAAAATAGCAATAAGTTTGTCAATAATCTGTGCAGTTCATTGCCTATTTTTTCCAGCAATACTAATCCTAATATCAACATTTATGTCGGTTGAGCTAAACAATGAGTTGATTCATTTATGGATATTATTAATTATTATTCCTTTCTCTATTATTGGATTAACTAATGGTCTTAGAAACCATAAAAACCGTGAATTCTTTCTTATGGGTATTTGTGGAATTGTAATCCTTGGTTTAGCAATTTTAATAGGCGCAGAAACATTAACAGAGTATGGTGAAAAAACTTTAACACTAATTGGCTCAATATTTATCGCAACAGCACATTTTAAAAATTACCAATTATGTAAACATTTAAACTGCCATTGCCATGACATCTTTCAAGACAATCGGACAAAATAATTTTTTAGATTTTATTTCATAAATAAATAAGTAGATAAATCAAGCTAATCTTCTATTTTGACTAACCTTAGATAAGGTTTTAAAGTTTTGTATCCATCTGGATATTTTTTATTAGCTTGTTCATTACTAATAGCTGGCGGTATCACTACTTCATCACCTTTTTTCCAATTAACTGGTGTAGCAACTTGATGATTTGCATTCATCTGTAATGCATCCAATAATCTTAAAATCTCATCGAAATTTCTACCGGCACTCATAGGATAAATAAGCATAGCTTTTACCTGCTTGTCTGGGCCTAAAATAAAAACTGAACGTATAGTTGCATTATCTTGTGCAGTTCTAACTCCTGGAGTTGCGTTTGGATGAATCATGTCATAAAGTTTAGAAACTTTAAGTTCATTATCTCCAATTAAAGGAAAATTCATTTTACATGATTGGGTTTCCTCTATGTCACTTATCCAATTTAAATGATCTTCAACAGAATCAGTACTTAATCCAATAACCTTAGTTTTTCTTTTATCAAACTCAGTTTTTAACTTTGATACGTAGCCCAATTCAGTAGTGCAAACTGGAGTAAAATCTTTTGGATGAGAAAATAGAATAGCCCAGCTGTTACTAATCCATTTATGAAAATTAATTGGTCCATCAGTTGTATCAGCTTGAAAATTAGGTGCTTCGTCACCAATTCTTATGGTCATAGAAAATATCTCCCTTGTTAATGTAAGTTTTTATTAGCTTTAGTCACCCTTGCTTTTGCCTTAACCATGCCTATCTCTAATTTTAAATAGGTTGGGTATATTATTAGCTGATTAGGCATATCAATATTATTCCAGTTATTTTTAATTCGTTTTATTTCACTATCATTTAAAGTTATTCTACCCCCTTCCATTCTTTCATAAAGGTAATCATTAAGTGCAGCCCACTTGTAATTATCCATCTCATCTCGCCACCTACCTTCACTCCATATCTGTGGTCTTGGTTGACTATTGGCAGTTCGCCATAATCCTTTATTATCTTTAGTTTTAAGTAAATGATTATTGGCAATATTATCTAATTCAATTATTGCTTTTGCTCTAGACATATTCTTATCAATAATCATGGCTACTAGTTGTCTAATATTATTTGGAACTTCATATGGGTTATTTGATTTTCCCTCTAATCTTCTTAATTGAAAAGCTTGGTCTAGGTTATTTACTAAAGGGTACCTATCAGACTTTCTTTTATTAAATGAGTCTTTAATGGCGTTAAGTAACTGTTTATCATTTTCTTCAAAAGTTACTGTTCTATTAAACATAGAAATTACAAGGTTAGCATCATAGGCATTAGCAGTGTGTTTCTTAAACATATCAAGTGCAAACTTTTCTCGAAAGACTTTTAATACACCAATGGTGGTCTCAATAGACTGTCTTACTTCTTTTATGGGTTGAACATTATTAACTTCATCATTTATATAATCAAGTGTATCTGCTAACTCTCTGAAGCATGAGTTATCTGTATTAAATCCCTCATGAAGAATACTCCAGCTATTATCCTGAACTGTTCTTTTAAGTAACCATACCCATCTATCTAAACTTAGGTTTTCTTTTAAATTTATATGATTCATATTTTAAGCGTGTAAGTAAAAAACTTTGTTCATCACTTGCCATTTACTATCAACTTTAAGTACATTAAGAAAATCAGTAAACCGAGCCCCCTTCCAGTTATCAAGCTCAATTCTCACATTTGCTATTGTTCCTACAATGTCTATTTTTGCAATGTTATAAACTAAATCTGAAGCTGCGCCATTGTCATCATGCCAATCATATAAACTTTGTATTGGTCCTGCAATTAAATCAGAACCAACATAACCATACCATGAAGCATCATTATGAAATGATGGCTTCATTTCAGATCCTTTCCCTGAAATTGCACCTGTTAAGTAATGGTCTACTAGTAAATTAGTTATTGCTTTGTAGTCATCAAGTTCTGAATGTGTGTTCATCTTAAGCTCCTAATTATAATAATTTCAATTGATTAAATAGTTTACCTGCAGTTATTTGAGCGGGCAAATGAACCATAATTTTATGAACTTGTAAGACCTTCCTAAGTCCGAATGGTTAATTATTAAATTAAAGGATTTTAAATGAAAAAAATATCATTATTTGTATCTCTTATACTTGCATCCTCATTAAATGCTGCTCATCATGAAAAAGTTGAATTTGGTAACGTTGATAAGTGCTATATGAAAGCAATTGAAAAATATCCAGGGCATGTCATTTCAATGGAAGCTGAAATTGAAAAAGATCGACTTATTTATGAATTTGATATTAAGACAAAAGATGGCCAAGAAATCGAAATAGAATGCGATGCAAAAAAACACACACTGCATGACTATGAAGTAGAACTAAAAAAAGGAAATAAAAAATTTACTTCTGCAACTAAGATTTCTGAAAAAGAAGCTGAACAAATAGCCTTAAAAGAACATAATGGTAAAATTGTTGACAGAGAATATTCAATGGAAAATGGTAATCCTGCATATGAATTTGATATTTATGTTGAAAAAAAAGGTCATGAGTATGAAGTCGAAGTGGATGCTGTAACAGGCAAGATTTTAGAGGTAGAGAAAGAGCTTTATGATATTGGTTCTGATAGCTAATTAAAAAAAATGATAAAAAAAAGGGTAAAATATTACCCTTTTTTTATAATAAATTCATAAGGAAATACTATTAACAGATTAAGAAAGTTTTTTAAAGCTAGTAATAATTGGCATTTATTTATTATTTTTATAGTGTTTGGTATTAGCGGAAGCTTATCGGTTATTATTTCAGAGCCAATTATTAAATTATTGAAAATTAATGAGCTTATTGATAGCAATATTTTGTCTTTACTAATAAGAATATTGATCATATTTCCTGTTTACCAAATTGTTCTTCTTTTTGTTGGTACTCTTTTTGGTCAGTATAGATATTTTTTAGATTTTGAAAAAAAGATGTTACTGAGATTTAAGAAAAAATAAAATTTTTCGATAAATGTAGTTCTATTAATTATTTATTTAACTTAATCCAAGAAAAAATACCAATAACTAATACGCCAATCCATATAAAAATAAAAGCGCTACCCATTACGCTCCCCGTTACTGTGGTCGGGTCAAATTGCGTATTTATTAAAAGACCAATTAAAGCCCAAAGAACTATTGCTATAAATCCTTTTATACTCATAGTTATTATTCAATATGGTTTAAATAAGCTTAGTTTACCTCCGAAAAACTATACGAGCAATAAACCTTATTTTTGGTAATAAAAAACCACTCTTAAGAGTGGTTTTTTATTAAACAAATATTACTTTTTATAGTCAGCTGCTCCAATTCCTGCCACTAAAGGTGGATAACATAATATTTTTTTCATATCATTTCTCCTTGTTATTTCTGTCTAACCCTTCTTCCAATTGACCTTGTCTCAATTTTTTTTCTTTTGTAGTATCGTGAATTTTATCTGTCTTAATAAATTTAACTACTTTTATTACATAAGAAAACATAAAAAAAATACCAACTCCAATTAAAACATAAATAATTAAAACTAAATTAAAATCCGAAATTGAATCAAATATATTTCTCAATGACACATCATTCTCCCATGATTTTTAAAAATACTACGTACCTCTCAATCAGGTTGGAATTAGCCATGTTACTCCAGCCAAGATTATTAAAACAAGAGACAACACTAGTAATAATTTATTAAGTTTCAATTAGCTATTACCAGTATATTTGTTAAGAGTATTTTTTTCATTAGATTAATTAACTTTTGATTTTTCTTTCAATTGCTTGATCGTATTCTTATCTCCACATATATACATTTCATATTTTGTTTTTGCGCATGCTTCAAAATTAGGTAGCATTAAGCAAGTGTTTAAATAACCTTCATAAGCTTCTTTATCATAGAAACATGATAAAGTTGGCTTAGAGTATTCAATCTTTAAGCCTTGGTCATTAAAAAAAATTTCTTTACTATGACTTAACATAGGAATCGTTAATAAGAGTAGGAGTAGTTTTTTCATAAGACCAGTTTACCCCCAGA
>TARA_B110000003_G_scaffold275382_1_pt1 | contig 10555 bp, 5 predicted proteins | sample TARA_B110000003 | Tara Oceans TARA_B110000003 (sample SAMEA4396424) | marine metagenome | biome: Westerlies Biome; feature: [SRF] surface water layer (ENVO:00010504); material: water (ENVO:00002006), including particulate matter (ENVO:01000060) such as... | depth 5 m
CGCCAGCTTCATCCCGCTGCACACGGTCCATCCAACTCTTGACCAGTTGATGGCGCGATTTCTCCGCCGCAGTATAAAAGGGACCTTCCATTTCCACATAGTCGATCCAGATTGCCGGATCGGTGCCATCGACTCCAAATTGTTTTTTGTATTGCTTCGACCGATTCTGCGTTACGCCCTCTATACCACCGCGCTCACGGAGCCGAAATTGCTTCTGCTCGCCAGGATAAACCCGCAGGTGAAAATCTATGGTCTGTGGCTCCTCAATACTTCCAAGAACCTGATGGGTGCCAATGGTGAACCGTCCATCGGCAGAATCAACATCGAGGAAATAACGATTCTGTTCACTTGTACTTTTGGTGATGATAGTAGGTTGAATTTCATTCCGGGATGGCTTTAGGACACGTTGTGGAACCTGAGCTGCCCGAATACGAACGATCACTTCCCCGGCTGGCCAATTTCCCGGGATCGAAAATCTAACGGCATACATCGCCAATGATTCATCGGTCAGGTAAATACCACCCTCTCGGCTAGGTAAAGAACTGTAGTCCATTACCTTAGGCAAAATCCAACCCCACTGACTATCATGGTGAAAAGCATCTTCGGCATCAGGAAACCCATAGTCTGCTGGATTCGGTGCACTGGGGATGCGTGCCCAATGGCGATAAAATTCGTGTATTGGCTTTTTATTACGAAACTCCTGTCGGATCTGATTAGCAATCGCAACATTGTCAGAATGGGTTGCGGCTTGGTCGACCGAACGAGTCCAGCGTTGGTAGCGTCTCTTAATACTGATCTGACGATCAAATTCGTCGTTGGTTAACTGATTAATCCTGTTTTCAAAATCGATACGATGTTTACTCGTTTTAATCTTTTTACCAGTCAAGTTAAACGTTTCCTTCAGAGCTTCATTGCCTAATTCACGGTAGGTTCCAATTTGATCCGAAGAAATATAGAGCGAATTACCGCCGGTATCAAAAGATCCCTCGCGTGTATCGGCAGGCAGTCGGTCGACTTGAATATAAACGCCAAGTAAATCCCGAATCGTGTTGGCATACTCTCGGCGGTTGAGGCGGCGCATCGTGGTGACACCGCCGGTGTCGCTGAGGAGTTTTCGGGCGACCACCAATGTTTCCGAAAGATCGGCGAGAAATTCGGTCTTCTTCACATGATCAGGTGCCTTTTTGTTCTCGGGTGGCATTTCTCCCGAATTTAGAGTGTTTAACACCTTCTGCCAAAGCTCAGCCGATTGGATCGTCGCAATATCAAGAGGAAGCGATTCAAGATCGACTTTTCCTTTCCGGGTATCTGAATCGTGACAATCTAAACAGTAAGATTCAAAGAATGAGATGTGCTTCTTTGGCATCTTCGCACTCTGTGGCGAAGATTCAGCAAAAACTGCAGCACCTGAAATCCAGATCACGAGTTTCAAACTTAAAATCAAGCGTAACATAATTTTTGGGAGGTTACGCTACCAGTCCTGAAGCCGGGCCCGTACTGTCACCAAAGCGTTGCTGTTTAATCCCGATTCCATTAAGAAGGGAAAGCCAAACATTGCACAATGGCGTGTCCTTAGGCAAAACGAGATGCTCACCCAAACGGACACCACTTCCGCCCCCTGCGAGTAAGGTGGCGCAGTTATCGAGGTAGTGAATACTCCGCAAATTCGACCCGAACGCCAGACTAGTATGGTCGAACAACGAACTGCCGTCCGCCTCCTTGATACTTTTAAGCTTGGTAAAAAGCCCGGCCAGCAAATCACTTTGCACCTGGTCTCGTGCCTGCGAGGCCAGCATACGTACCCCAGGGTGATAGTGGCTCATGTCATGTGCCAACACTTGGACGCCGATACTTGTAAGTAGGGAGGAAATGGGCTGCCGATAGGTCAAAACACGGGTGCTGTCTGTTTGGAGTGCTGCGGCGATAAGATCATACATCAGGCGAACCTCATCCTTGCCCTTGGGACGATTTTTGGGCTCGGGCAGAAAGGTTTTTGGCTTCGGCTTGCCCATCCAGCTCTCCTCTTTGCCGAGGCGAACTTCGATATCGCGGATACCGGTGAAATACTCGTCCAGCTTATCCACATCAGTTGATGTGAGACCCTTCTGCAGATCCTTCGCGTCGGTAAAAACGGCATCAAGCACACTTCTTTCCCTTGCTAGCATCGACTTGCGCTTATCAAGGGCCATTGTCGAGGGCGAAAACAACTTGTGAAACAAGGCCACCGGATCATCGATACCAGACAGGGGTTTCCCGCCAGCATCCCAAGCCAGCGAGAGTCCGGGCCCATGACCTGGCCCGTTAAGATTCGTGTCGCCACCGTTCAGTCGAAGCGAAGCAAAGCGCGTTTCTCCACCGAGGGTTCTGGCCGCCACTTGATCGGCCGAGATGGTATTGTGAAAACTACTCCCGGGCGATCCATAGCGGTTCGCTCCAGTTAGCCAATAGGTACTGCCCCAATGGGCTTCAGCGGAATGCTTGTTGGTGGTATTTTGGACGATTGAAAAGTCAGCCTTATGTTCTTTGAGGGGTGCCAGTCCTTCGGGCAAAGTATAGCCGGATCCAGTATCGGCCAATTTCGGCAACCAGGTCTCTTGAGTCACACCAAATCCGATTCCCAAAAATACCATTCGTTTAGGAATGGCTGGTTGCGTCGCCGCACTGGCAAAACGCCGAAATCCGAAAGACTCCAGAAACGGCAGGGCAATCATCGCCGTGCTTGAACGCAGAAAATTACGTCGTGCCAGGGAGGTTTTTGTTTTCATATCGTTATAATTATAACCGAAGGAGGAATGCTATATTGGAGGGAGTTTTAATATCTCAACTATATGCCAAATATCAACTGAGGCAAATTTAATTTTAAAACTAGAGCCGGTACCAATTTTTTGTACTAAATCTCGCCACAAAAATATCTAAACACTCCAGTTCCGCTTTCACAAAAACAGAATTCTGTACAAACAAGAGTCCTGGCTATCAATCTCCTAAATAAGGAATTCCAAGAGAAGTATGTTATCTGATGCTTAGATTGATAATCTGTTGGGCATTCCAAATTCTTCCCTTCAGAGTAACCTACCACAGATGATTACCGAGATCTTGAACAGCAGAAAGGATCGAAGTGTTTTCACTGCTACCTGCCCCAAGGGGTTTCTTGGAATGAAAAACAAATCACCAGTCTGAGCACCGGCACCGGAGAGAATGATTTTTATAGATTTTCTCCGGCTCAATCGGATTCGAATTTCGATGGCCAAGGCTTGACCCGTGCCCGATTCGCCCAGTCCTCGCACTTCCTCTCCAATTTTCGGGCAAAGTCTGGTTTTTGTTCGGCTAAGTTGTTTGATTCCACCCAGTCTTTGGACATGTTATAGAGTTCCCATGGTTGCAGGGTCGCCGGACGGCCGGTACGGCCGTAGCGTACTAGTTTCCAGTCCCCATCCCTAATTGCACAATTTGAGGTGGTGCTCGAAGAAGAGAGCGCCCTTGCGTCCCTGAGGTTTCCCACGGAAAGCGGGAGCGAGGCTGACGCCCTCCAAAGGGTCAACCTCGTAATCCCCGTACTTCTGCGGGCACTTCAAACCTGCCAAATCCACACAGGTGGCCATCAGGTCGATCAGGTGGCCTGGTTGGTGGTCAATTTCACCACGCATCCTCTTACCTATTCCCTTGGGCCAGTGAGCGATCAACGGGGTGGTAATCTCTCCCTCATGAGCAAAATGCTTATATTCTCGAAACGGTGTGTTGGAAACATTGGCCCATCCCCGCCCGTATCCGATAAAAGTATCCTCGGGCCCTGGTGATGCGGTTCGCTTCTCGGTTCCCAGTGGATCGCCATGGGCTTTCAGCCCTCGCGATGACAATATAGGGTGCTCCTTCCCCACGATGGTATCACCTATTAAGTTCCGGTCTACTCCCGAACTGCCTGGTACTTCCCCTCGATACTAAGGGTGTCCCCAATCAGTTTGTGTACTAGGTTGCCTTCGAGCACAAATTCATTCTCTGACTTGGAAATACAACGGCGTTTCCAGATTACATTCTTACCCAACCGCAGGGTGACCTGTCCATCTTCGGCAATCTCCCGGGTGTACCCGTTAAGGTATTTCCATATGCCCAGCGCGGGATGCCCTTTGAGGGTAAGGGTGAGTGCTGGCTCATGCACCGGAAGTTTCATCTCCCCGACTTCGGAAAGTGTGCGCAGGCGGATATTACGAAATTCAATCGGGGCCCCCTCAGACTCCAAGCAGAAGAACCCAGACGCGGGTTCAATCCCGTCCCCGCCTGAGACCTCTACCCCGTTGACCCAAAGGCGGACCTCGCCATCGACTGCCCGAACATAATAATGATTCCATTGATTGATTCCCTTGGTGGTTTCCTCGGTCGGGAAACTGCGCTTGCCATTGGGTGCAACCGGAGGGAAAGGGTTCATTTTAACCGGACCGACCGGAAACACATCCCCGTGACTGGTGAACCAGTCGGCCGGTTTTTTATGCCGCTTGGTGTAGTGCTCGGCATACCCGAGGTCGAGAACCTGCACCTCAATCCCGTGAGGCAGGCGACCATGCCCGGCGGCTAATTTGGAAATACTTTGTGGGGTGGCCCAAACAAAGACACCGGAGTTCCCGGCATTTTTTTTGTGCATCCATTCGAGCAGGAGTTCGAAATTTTCAAGGGGTTCATGGTACCGGATGACCCCGGTGGGCTTGCCGGTGCAGTACGCATGTCCATTCTCCCAGCGCCAAGTGTCAGGGAAACAGTTCACATTGACGAAATCCTCACCGGTCACCACTTTCCATCCCGGCTCATTTCCGGTGGGGGGAACGGGTTCTCCGGAATCTCCGGAAGTGGAATCATCTTCCCCCGAACCGGTGGATTGCATGTACACCGCGAGGTCAGCAAGGTCCTGATCAGACATTCCCATCTCCGACGCGGAGGGCATCCAGGACTCATTCAAATAATGGATCTTGGCACCGGCCCGACGAAACAAAATCTTGCGGGTTTTCCCGCCCAGGACCTTTAGCTTCAGGGAACCGGCATGCCAACTGTAATTGGAAAGTAACCCCTCCGCGGTCTCTCCGGTCTTTTTCGAAACCAAGCGGACAGGCTTGTCGTACCCATGAGCAAGTTTCTCATCCGGATAAACAATCTCACGCACAATCTCCTCCACAGTGCGCTCCTTACCCCAGTGAGTCAGATTGGGACCAAACCCTACCCCTATTCCCTCAATTTTATGGCAAAGATAACATTTTGCCGCCACCGCCTTTCCCCGGGTGGCATCCCCTTTCAACTGAGCAATTTCTCCCGGCTTGGATACCTCAGTGAGTTGACCAAGTTGCTGGGGAATGAGGTAACTCGTTTCCATCAGTTCTCCCTGTAAATCATTGAGGTCTTTTTCAATAATCTCGTCCACTGTGACCTGATAGTAATCAGCTGAAAATTCGGGTAGTTGAGCGAGAGCCTGTAAACGGTCAACCCGGTCCTTTCTTTCCTCTTCGCTTCGAAAACTGGCAAAGGCCATGGCGAGAAGACGAAATTCGTCCACCGGCGGTTTTTGAGCACGAATGCAAAGGTCGAGGTCGCGAATGGCTTCTGGTGTGTGCAGTCTCCAGGCAAGATTCTTAGCTTTCCACGACCAACTGGATGGCTCAGGAAAACGCTTGGATACCAGGTCGTCGTAGACCCGTTTTTCCTTGCCATGAAATGCGACACCCAAAGCCTCGAGGTAAAAACGGTTTGCTCCATCGTATCCGTCAACCAGGCTTTCTAGAATGAAACGACAATCCTCAAAAGCAATACCACGAAGACTGAGGGCTATCTCCCTTCGGAGGAACAAGTTCTTGGACTCGGCATACTTTTTTGCCCGGGCAAGCGTGCCCTTTGGGTCGGCGTGTTGAAGGGCACGGTAAGCCACCACCTGTAATTTTTCATTTTTTTCATCGTGAAGAAAGTTCTCAACCAATTGTTCACCTTGCTCACTAATTTGAGCAAGTACCCAAAGGGCACGAGCCTCAAGCACAGGCTCTCCAGTTACTTCTTCCAGAAAATCCTGAACATGTTCAAACGCATCCTTTCCTTTTTTCGAAAGAAGATAGGCAGCATGGGAGCGAACATTAATGGCCGGATTCTTCAAAGCCTGAATAAGTCCTGAAGTGGTGGAAAAATTCACTTGGGGAAGTACCAATTGCTTCCCGTCCTTCCGGGTAATTCGATAGATACTCCCGCTCACCTGGTTGGTTCCCCGGCTGGTGTCGTTGTAAAAATCGGAAAGGAATAGAGAACCGTCAGGGGCCAAAGCCAGATCGGTGGGTAAAAAGAATTCGCCCTTTCGATCCGCCTTCAAACGGATGAAGGGTTGGTGGTTCCCCATCTCAATTTGAGCATCCTTCCATTTGGGGGTGACCGCCATCACCTCCTTGCGAACCATGCAGGCCACGAGATAAGTACCGGCCAGCCCGAGGGTTTCGTCCTCAATCAGCACATTTCCAGTGGGTGAACCGGCACCATAAATCGTGCCCGGTGGAAAAGCGCCCGGATAATTCTCACGCCAATGGGAACGGGAAAAGCGAAGACTCTTACTCCATCCCGCCGGTTCCTCCCAGGACTTGGCGACTTCCTCCCATGACCGGCTCCCGTCGCTCAGGTCCGCATACCCCATATTAGCATGTTCCATCACCCAACTGATTCGGGCATGAGCAGGATCATCATTGTCACTCTGATAAATATCCCCGTAGGAAGAAACGAACATGTCGTGTGAATTGCGCATATTCTCCCCAGTCGGGGTCAGCCCGGTACCGTCCGGATTGACACGCATGGTCATTCCGCCCACATAGACCTCACCGTCCGAACTCTTTTTCCCAATCCCGTCACTGTACCCATAATAACACCCGGAAATATGATGCCTGCCATCCTTGGTCTTAATATCCGCCCCTCGATTTCCGTAGGAGAAATGCCACTGTCCACTGGGAGCACCGACCACCGCATGGAGGGTGTGGTCATGACTCGCATCGCGAAACCCGGTTAAGAAAACTTCCCTCTTATCAATTCCCTCATCAAATACCGCATTCCGATTAACATCGGTGTATACGATAATCGATGGCGTGGAGGACAGCACAATTTGATTGTCAAACACCGCGATCCCGAGGGCGGCATGTCGAATATCCGGATCGGTTACAAAAACATGGGAGGAATCCGCTTTTCCGTCCCGGTCTTTATCCTCCAGTACGATAATCGAGCGCCCTCCTTCAGTGCGTAAACCACGCTGATAATCAATCCCTTCGGTGAGCCATAGCCTGCTCTGGGCATCAAAGTCCATCGCCACCGGAGAAAAAATCATAGGGGAACGGGCCCATAATTCGATGGTCAGATTAGCATCACCTAATTCAAAAGCATCGATTGGTACACCCGTGATTGATCGTTCTTCCAAGGCAAAAGCTTCCCGGGTCGGGGCAGCGGAAATAGAAACGAGCAGGCAGAGGAAAGGGAGAATAATAATCTTTGTCATAATCAAAGCTTTTTATCTACTCAACAGGGTATGAAACCACAATCCCTTTAGTCTAAAAAGCGTTCCTTTTCTTCCGGAGAAGGGAGTCGGCAAGCGGCTCTCTTTTTAGAAATCAAATGACGACTATTTGCGATCATACGATAAAATAAATCCCTCAGAAAAGCGGGTATTAGCAGGAGAGGCCAAACCGCAACCCAAAGCCCACCCAAATCAACGAGAATTCGTAAAACCGCCGATGATCTGCGTAAGATCATACCGTCTTTTAAATAAATAATCGTATTTAAATTCATACACTCCTTAGGAACCTGTGCATTGGCAAACTTTCCCTGAAGGGGAGAAAATAAAAACTTTTTATCCCGATCACGGCTGAGAATAAAATCGACTGATGCATTACACATACCGCATACACCATCAAATAAAACGACCTGTTGCCTATCCTCTTTTTGTTCATTTGACACAGCTTTAATCTAACTAGTTGAATTTCATTGCCAACCCTTTTTGAAAAAGACCAGTGTTTACGAAAGTATCATGATCTCGACATTTCAGTTGACTAAAATGGCTACGGAAGGAATTTCAATGGATGGAAATCAATAAAATCCACCCGATCGCCAGAGTGACAAAAACTGGTTTATTACTAACGAGTATGATTATTCTTTCTGGGTCACTTTTTAGCCAAAACGATAAAAAAACCGAGGACATGGAAATTTACGGAGCGATTGGCATGATGTTTGCCGAAGGATCCGGATTGGCAAAAATGAAGTTTACCGAGGAACAGATCGATCTGATTTTAGCGGGTATGAAAAAGGGTATTTCCCTTGGAAAAATGCCTCCTGAAGCTCAGGCTCTCATGCCCAAGGTTCAACAGATCATGATGGAAAAGATGAAAATCGCCCGGGCGGCCGAGCAGGAAGGGATGAAAGGACTTGCCGCGGAGAACAAAGCAAAATCAAAGGAATATCTCGCCCTGCTTGCGACCGATGAAAAAGTCCAAAAAGACCCCTCCGGTTTTTACTACGAAATCCTGCGTAAAGGAAAAGGACCCAGTCCGACCATGGATAAAACGGTTCGTTTGCACTATCATGGTACTTTGATTGACGGAACGGTTTTTGACAGCTCTGTGGACCGAGGACAACCTGCGAGTTTCCCTATGAATGGTGTAATCAAAGGTTTCTCTGGCGGTCTGACGAAGACTCAGGTCGGAGGGAAAGTGAAAATTTACATTCCGAGCGAACTAGGATATGGTGATAACCCACGCCCCGGCGGAAAGATCAAGCCCGGTGATATGCTAATTTTCGAATGCGAATTGCTCGAAATTATGTGATTCTTTTAGGGTAGTCTATTAGAAGACTACCTACGGGGAAAAAAGTTCATTTCAATATCCCCTGCGATTGACCTGAAGGAAGGGATTTATACACTATCCCTTGTGTTTCTTATTCCTACAGTAAAAAGATTTCTTTGGTTTTTCTTTTTCTATATTCCTTTTGCGGCACTTGCAGATTTTGCTAAGGAATATAAAGAAAGTCTGACCCATTGGGCATTTCAACCTATTAGAAATGCTCCCATCCCTGAATCCAGACTACACAACCCGATTGACGCTTTCGTGGAAGAGAATCTACGGGTACACTCTCTTGACTTCGCCAACCCAGCAAATCGGCAAACGATAATCCGTCGTCTTTATCACGACCTGATCGGACTCAAGCCAACCTATGAAGAGATCAAAAAGTTTGTGGGTGATACGAATCCAAAAGCTTACGCCAACTTAGTGGATCAATTACTTGCTTCCCCACACTTTGGCGAAAGATGGGGCAGGCACTGGCTTGATGTTGCCCGCTATGCGGACACAAAAGGGTATCTTGCAGGTGGAGAAAGCCGTGCTTATCCCTACGCCTACACATACAGGGACTGGGTGATCATGGCATTCAATAAAGACCTCCCCTACGATGAATTTATTAAGAAGCAAATGGCGGCGGATTTCCTTACTGAACAACCAAACCATCCAGACCTCGCCGCACTTGGATTTCTTACCGCTGGTCCTGTTTTTTTAAACCGCAGGCAATTAATTATCGATGACCAAATCGATTTGGTAACCCGTGGACTCATGGGATTCACGGTTGCCTGTGCTCGATGCCACGATCATTTCCATGATCCTATCCCCACATCCGACTACTATTCACTCTACGGAATTTTTGATGCTTCTAATAAGCCTGCCAAATTCCCACTCATCGGGAAACCAGATGAGAACTCCACATCCTACATGGAATTCAAAAACAAACTTTATGAATTGCAGCAAAATGTGGATCAGTATCTACAGTCAAAACTTGATTTTGCTCAATCCAAGGAAGGCATCGAACAATATATAAAATTATCATTGGATGCCTATGAGACCCCAAAGAATGACTTTGAAGCCTTAGCAGGGAAGCGAAAGCTTTATCCCAAATTGGCCAATCGTTGGAGGGATTACCTTAAAGGAAAAGAAAAAGCTGAGCAGAGCTTTTTGAAGCCATTATTGAACTTGGCAAAATCCACAGCTCAGGCAGAAACTTACAGAAAATGGAAGTCATCTGACTTAGCTTCCTCCCCATCCTTTCTACGGAAAAGAGTTAAGGAAAACAAGTCCGCTGAACTTACTGATTTCATTTCCTGGTATGCCGATGCACTACACCGTTCCCTGATCGAATCCAGGACTGCTATAGATAAAAAAGGGCTTGTATTTGCCGTTTCTGCGAATGGTTTCCCAGCGAACATAAAACTTGAAGGAATCGAGAAGTATTTTACCCAAAAAGACCGAAATCATAAAAATAACCTCCGTAAAAAAGTGGCAAATCATGAGGCCACACATCCAGGTGCTCCCCCAAGAGCAATGTCTCTATTGGATAAAGAAAACATCCAGGAACCATATGTTTTTTTACGGGGTACTTTTGGTGCCCGTGGAGATCGTGTCCCCCGTCGCTTTCCTGTAGCTCTTTCTCCCAGTGGAGTGGAAAGAAAAAATTACACTCGGGGAAGCGGGCGACTTGAACTCGCTGAATCGATCCTCGATCCATCGAACCCCTTAACCTCCCG
>TARA_B110000003_G_scaffold148057_1_pt1 | contig 10554 bp, 9 predicted proteins | sample TARA_B110000003 | Tara Oceans TARA_B110000003 (sample SAMEA4396424) | marine metagenome | biome: Westerlies Biome; feature: [SRF] surface water layer (ENVO:00010504); material: water (ENVO:00002006), including particulate matter (ENVO:01000060) such as... | depth 5 m
TAATTATTAATTATTTATTTATTAATTATTAAATAATAACAATATTCTTAGCACTAACTGGTCTCATTGCATAATTGTACATGTAGTAATAATATTTTGAACGATGAAATGGTCGGTGTTTAATTTGTTTTATTAAATGATGAGTGTCCGATATATTTTCCAATAGTAAAATTTTGTATTTATCAATTGTTTTTAAGTAGTCAATTGCTAAATAAAACCCTAATAGAAATTTATCGTTTTCAAGTGATGTCTTGTATTTTATGCAAGCGAAACATTCTATCGACTTATCTCCATCGTATGTAGTGTAAATGTTTTTAAAGAAATAAAAAGCAACCGGTTCTTTCTCTTCTATCAAAGCATAAACATAAATATGCTTTTTTTCGATTAAGTACGTTAAATGTTCGAAATCGTCCATTATTACACACGTAAACGGTCTATCATTTGTGTGTATGCTCTTTGTTAGTTGTCTTTGTAAATCATACAATAAATGTGTTGTGGTTTTTCCTATTAAAATAGAAGTTAAATAGGTTTGAGTAACAACGATGGGTTCAAACAAATCGAGTTTATAAAAGTAAGTATCGTATATTGTAAGGGGTACAAACGGTCGAGAAATACCTTCGTGTTTAAACATGTATACTGCCGTTTTTTCTTGATATCTCTCCCTAACGTAATGATTATAAATAATTTGTCCTGCTATATTTTTACCCCGGTGTTTTTTATTTACACATAAATTATCAACGTATCCAACGTTTAATGTATTGTGTTTTGTATGAAATTGTTTATATGCCGACGTCATACTACCTATTAACAATCCATATAATCCATCGTAGTAAAGTGATATATTAGATGGCATTTTTCTACATAATAAATGGTCCATTACGTCGTTGTTTGTAGGAGTATATTTTTCATAGGATTCAGGCATATAGTGTTCTGTCAAATGTTTTATTAATGTTTCCTTTTCGTCGGGTGTAATGTCTGTAACATTTTTATAATTGATTGTTTTACTTAGTTTGTTGGAGATATTGGGGAGAGATAATTCAATTATTCCTTTAGGGTAAATCAGATTTTTAATGTCGTGGTAGTAAAATATCGGTTGTTTAGACCAAAAAGGATACCTTAGTTTAAAATAAATAATAAAAAATACATAAAACAGTACTATCCCCAACGTTATATATTTAAGTATCATAAATTTATTCATTATATCTTAGTAATCAATAAATTTTAATAATAAACACGAATTATGTTTGATAAAGTAACTATATTCACTCCGGTTTTTGAAGAAAATACAAGTACTGGTATTCGTACTGGCAATCTATCATATTTACGGTCGATTGCATGATGAACCCAACACTTTTTGCTTTTGTTAATATATCTTTTTGAGATTCCATGTATAATATATGTTCGTTTTTACGTGTATTTTTCGTAGCATCGTCCTTGAATGTTTCATAAAAGTAAGAACGGTCATTTTCCGGGTCCGGTACATAACTAGCCTTGTATAAAAAGTCTTTAAATTTAACAACCGATTTTGTAAGTCGTTTTTTGGCATATTTTTGAGCGTTTACTAAAGTGAGAGGGTTAGCAGAGTTTATGATAGGATCAAATTTGTCACGATTTACTAAATGAATAATTAATTTACCACCTGGTTTCAACCACGAAAAACAATTTTTAAAGAATTTTAGTTTATCTTCGATGTTGTAAATTGTAAAGTAAATACACAAAATGTGTGTAGCAGTGTCGTATTGAAATGTAGAAGAGTCTAACATATCACCAACTTTAAAATCACAATCCGGGTATTCTTGTTTAGCCAATTTAATCATGCTTGGAGATATATCCAATCCGGTTGCTGATATATTTGACTCGTTGTAGTAATTTACATGATGTCCTCTACCACAACCTAGGTCAATTACGTTGGAATTCTTATCTATTTGTCCTATTCGTTTTAATTGAACGACTTCAAAGTCATTTTTCATATCATCATACACTAAATCGTCATAAATAGAACAGTAAAAGTCGTCATACACATCATTGCCCTTTTTAACAATAAAATCACTCGCTTGTTCGAAACCTTCCTTTTTATTAAATACGTAAGACGATACTACAAATGCGACTATTAAAATAATAAGTAACTTTTGCAACATTGGCATTTTAATGAAAAGTTTAGGAACTTTGGCTAATGATTTAAATAATTTATTGAAAAATTTAACAAATGAAATAGTCATATATGTATTATTGGTATTTTTTTTATATGAAATGTAATTAATAATGAATAAAAACGATATTAACGATAAACGTATGCAAAAAGAATTTTCTGGAATAACATTTTCTCAATTTAAAAAAACCGATGTAAAAAAACAACTAATGAATGCTGTTTTGTATAATAAATTAGAAGAAGCATGTTATTGGAGTGCCGAATATATTTGTAGCGGACATTTTATTGATTTATGGGAAATAATTATACTATTAATAGGAAAACATATTCATATCGGAAATCCTAAAATTTCTATTTATTTGGAAATGAGACTTAATTTTTTTAGAGATATGCTAAATAATGGATATTCTGACAATGAAATAAAAATGCGCAACAACCAAAAAATAAGAGAAATGTTCGCTGAAATAATGTGCGTGATGTGTTTATCAAGGAAAAAAAACTCGTTTGATGTTCCAAAAATACCGATGGAAGAATATAATATATTAAGGATTTCTTACAAATTGGAAGCAGATAGTTTAGAATACGGTCAAACAAACGTCCACAAAGAAGATCCAAAAGAACTATTCATAGCAATAAATGAACTTGCTTATAATTTACAGGATAAGATCAAAAACATGACAAAGAGTATTTATTGGGTAGAATGGATATTGGGATTCGAAGCGTTGTCAAAACGAGAAAATAGTTTAATATTTTATGGTGCTCGACGTTCGTATAGCGTTGCTAATCCATTTCAAAAAGATATTATTTGGATAATATGGGATCTATTATTGGCTCAAGCAAAAAAGAAAAGCAAGGGGATGTTTAAAATAATATCTTCGATAAATAAGATATTTTGCTTGAAATATTCTACTGGAACAAAACGAAAACGTAAATATTTGATTTTCTATAGTATTGCCTTATTAACAGAACATGTAAACAACTCAGTTAAGATTATTAAAAACCCTGAATTAATAGAGCAAATTAAGAAAAAGATAAATGTTATTTACAAGCAAATAAAAGTTAATGAAATAAAACCGAAAACGGATTATTTATTTAATAATAGTTATAATTCTGGTAATTTAGAAAAAACCATAGAACGATTGGAAAAAATGAATAGTTTAACCAATTTAATTCCGCGTTCATAAAAAAAAATATTTATTTAGTATATAATGCCTTCATACCGACCAAGATATTACAGTGCTAAACGTGCCGATGACGGTACCACCGGTGGTAACATGAAATCCGGTTCCCCTACCCGTGTAGGTAAGAGTCCATACACCATGCGTTTGATTATCAATCGCGCCGATGATAAATGTGGATGTTAAACAATTGTTGTTAACCTATCGTTGTATATTTTACAACAAATATATTATTAAAATACTATATTTGTTATAAGTTTATTTATTTTATATGACCTATTTGTATATGGAAAATAATCTTAGTGATGTTATCACTCCAAGTCTATCATCAGGACCAGATATAAATACAATAGTTTCTTCTCCGTCGAAAAGTCCATGGTTTTATATTAGAATTGTATTTATTATTTTATTTTTGGCGTTGATGGGAATGAATGTATTCACATACTTATCTGATGGAACAGATTTATTTGGCAAATATTTAGGTGTATCGTTGTTGCGCGGTGCTGAAGCAACTAAAGGGGCTTTATCTACAACAACTGTTGGTGGTAAAGTAGCGTTGGATGTAGCAGAAGGAAGTGCTTCTCAAATGATCGATATTCCAGAACAACAAATACGGAAACGATTGAACCAACCAGGTAAAAATAAACCTGTTAGTGGTAGTAGAACTGTAAATGCGTCCAATACAAATATAGCAAACACAAACAAAAATAAGTTTTGTTATATTGGTAGTGAAAATGGAAATAGACGATGTGTAGAAATAGGAAAAGACGACGTTTGTGAATCGGACAAAGTGTTCCCAAGCATGCAAATTTGTATTAATCCTTATTTGCGGTAATTTAAATTTCAACCGAACTTTCTATTTCCTCATCGCTCTCAAAGTCACTATTATGGTATTCCAACGAATAATGTTTGCGCCCCGTAAGTGTATTTATTTTATTACACAAAAACCCTAACGGATTTTTAACATTATCATATACATTTTCAATAAAATCTATATGTTCTCCCATCTTATCACATTGTCCCTTTACATCTTTGTTTAGTATACTTATAATTGTATCTAATTTTTCATGTAACGATTTAATATCTTTCTTTAATTGTTCCAGTGTTTCCTTGTTTTCTATATTTTGATGAATTAACATTGAATTAAACGACATTATTAAACAAATAGTTTACTAAATGGAAGTATTATTTTATACAAAATATAACTCATCCAACCAAATGAAGCAATGCGCATAACCCATAACAATACATTACTATTTTCAAACATATGCTGGATAATATTATTTTGAGGTATAAAGTGTATTAAAATGATAGATAAAACAAATAGAAGACCCTCTAGCATCCATCTTAATGTTGGACGTGATGTTAGTAGTACTAAAAATCCAGTAAACAATATTTTTTCTAATAACCCCCCTTCCATCATAGACAACAACGACATCAGTATTAATGTTGAAGCGGTAATATTTTGTCGAAGTAAAATAAATATCATTAAAATAACAAATGTTTTATGAACACCATAAATACTCCACGTTTCTTTATCAAAAAATCTAAATGTTAGATTCATATATATATTCTGTTTATATATTATCATAATATGTATGTTATGATAATATTTGTTGTATGATGTGTATCAGCGATCATATAATATAAAGCGTAACAATTGATTAACGTCTTCGCTTTTTGTTAGTTTTCTTACGCCCTCTCTTAGTTTGTTTTCTACTCTTTTTCTTTCTTTTACGTGTTTTTCTACGAGATTTTCTACGGGTTTTTCTACGCTTACGTTTTCCGCCTGTCAGATTGTCAAAATAATAACCAGAATCAGATTTTATGTTAACAAAATGAAAATTTTTCGCATCTACATTATACAATGGAACCACACTCTTGTCAATAAGTCCGGTTACTATTTTCGGACAAATCACACACGTATCTTTCCCTTGCGGTTTATATTGACCATTATTGGATAGGTACAGATATTTCATACGAAGCTCAATTGGAAGTTTTTGAGCAAAGTGTTCATTGCTCTTTACCGGTTCTACCGTCGGTATATTTTTATATATGTTAGCACCCCATCGAAAAAGATGTGAAATTTTATTCAATAATGCATAATTTTCATAAATCTTTTGAGCTTCTCTCCCTGTAACATCAACTATTTCTTTCGTATTAGGTTGAAAATTCATAGTTTTTATTTCATAATGCCATCCACTTGTGTTTAAACGTTGTGCATGACGCAACGTTTGATTCCCCTGTGAGTACTCGTCCCACAGAAATTCAGCAATAAATAATGTTCGAACCCAATCGTTCCAATTTAAAAGTGGAGGTCGTCGCGGGGGTGGTCGCGCTCCATCTCGCAAATCCTTTATATAATGATACAGATGCATATTTTCACCTTTCTTAAATGAGGAAGATGTAATAGGAATCTTATGTGTCCTCGTACTCCTCCCATATCCAAAATTAAATTCCCTTAACAAATCTTCTTTTTTCACTTCTGTCTTATCGACGGTCGCGAGTCTGCTTTTTACATAATATTCTTTGTTTTGCACGACATCTCTCCAAGCAGACCCTTTCTCACCTGGATTAAAAATCATCGAAAAAGTTGGCTTCGTGTGTTTTAAAAACTTTTCTTTTAAAGTTTTGGCGGTGTTACCGTAAATGGAATAATTATCGAGTTGATACAAAATTCCATCTTTGCCACTCTCCTTTTTCCATAGTTCTTCCCATTTATTTTTTGCTTTGTCAAAATTGTCTGTAGTTCTAATTGCATTTGTCGCACGATCGAAGCTTTTCCATCCATGCTTCATTTTTTCATCGACCCCTGTAGCATCATCAATCTTTTTATCCGCTGCTCTCCAATACAATTTTTCATTATAATTTGCCAAAAATTCTCTTCTTTTTTTCAGCCATGATTTTATATTATCACTTACATCTAATTGTTTTCCTCCATGATATAATTCCTTACTAGTAGCTCTTGGTTGTTGCATTTTTTTTAAATCCGTTTGACCTTCTAGCTTTTCATCAGCAGCAATAACTAATATTAATAAAAGTGAGTGCGTTATTTCTACCCATCTCTGTATCAATTGGACTACTTCTGTTTCTTCGTTTATTTCTGTTCCCGTCGTTGTTGTTGTTGATTCTGACATATTATATATTATATATTGTATAAAGACAATAATATGATTATTAAAGAATAATATTGTCTAACTAATTTATCATTTATTTTTTTTACATTAATAGTAGGAACATAATCATCTTCTTCGTCATCCAACACCAAGTTTTTAGATATTTCCTAAAATTTATTGGACCTAATTAAATTCTGATTTTTATACAATCAACTCTTTAATAAATTCGTTCTAATTAATATTAGTTGTAATCATACATATTTTGTTTATATATTATCATAATATGTATGTTATGATAATATGATTGTTTCATTAATATTCAATTAATTACATCGTATTCGTACTTGTATCTGTATCTGTATTTGTATCTGTATCTGTATTTGTATATTACGCATCGTGTGACTTTGGTAAATACCATCGCATAGAAAGGTATGGTGGATTGATAGATAATGAATCACCTCCTGCTGCTTTAAGATTTGCTCCATCTTTTACAATTTTTGCAATTTCCACACCAGTTAGCGACTTACTAAAATATCGAAGATTAGATATTAAACCATCAAACCCAACCCCTTTGGATACATATACATTACCGTAATTTTGTTTTGGGGGAGAACCCTTAAATATATGACGATGTACGATATTATTATTAATATAAACATCCAAATGTTGATGTTTGACACGAATGGTTACGTTGAACCATTTTTGCAATGGAATATTTGGGATCTTGATATCGGTACCTATAGGGTCATCAAAGGTACTCATTAATATGCGTAATTCAGCGTCATTTCTACCTACATTTTGTTTTACATACAATCCCGGTCCATTATTGATTGTAGCGGTTTGATCGTTCTTCATATCAGGACTTCCTTTGTGAAATATATGATGGTATTCAATTTCGCTCTCTCTGAGTTTGACAGTTTCTAAAAACAACCATACATTCCAAGTAAATTCTATCCCTCCAGATTCATTTTTAGAACGCATAATTGTAATTGATTCATCGTATTTTGGATGTTGGCTTATAATAGACGGTTGATTGCCTCGTTTCATACCATTAATTAATATAGGATGGGGGGAAGGCGCAAAAATAGATTGTAATATATTAGTAGCAACTCTTAATAGAAATGTAAAAGCAATTAAAATTAATATTAAAAATGCTATTTTTGCTATTGCCGAATTGGACTCTAAAAAATCAGCAGTACCAGAAACATAACGATTGTTCCTAAATGAATCAAATGCTTCACTCGTTGTTTGTTTTAAATTACCTGCTATTGATGTAACGGATTGCGTAACAGCCGCTCCGGCATTTTTTGCTACATCCGTTGCCTTCCCTAATGGATTTTCAATATTTATATTTTGTATGGGATTTGCTGGCGCTTCATAAGACATTTATATATAGTATTATAAGAAATAAACATATTCATAAAAGTTGAATATTTTTATTTATAATTTATTTTATAATTATTTTATAATTTATTTTACAATTATTTTACAATTTACATCTTAAAGGATTATACTACTCTTTTCCTGATTATCTTGCATAAAAGCAAATTTAAGTTTAAATCGATTAAAGAAATCACCCAACATACCCGAACCATATCCTTCCTTGTATAATTGGTATGCTTCTCTTGTATTAATAGCATTCGAAAAGTAGTTTACTTTGGAAATATAACCGGCAAACCCACTGTCATCATCCCCTTGTCCTGGAGTTAACTCTATATCAGTTCCACCTGCAATACGGGCTGCTACATTTTGCATTATGCTTGTTTTAACCAATTTCCCGTCAATATAAATATCAATCGTATCTCCTGATTTCGTCATTATAAAATGGTTCCATTTTTGCAAAGGTATGCTGTGAACAACAATATCATGTGTATCGCTGGTCTTATCCGCCTTCATTACCTGATTTATAGTTACCTTAATATCATTTTGATTTTCTCCTAAACTAATTTTTGGTAAATACAGGTTTTTCCCCTCAACAAAATTTTTTCTCTGTAAAATTATCTTTTCATCACCATATCGGTAATTGAAATCATTTATATAAATCCAAAAACTATACGTGTAATTTGTACTTGTTGGACCAGATAATTTTTTTGATGCGATTATTTGTGAGTTTCCTTTTGCGTTGTGTAAATCTACTAAATTTGTTTTGCTTTTGTCTGCAAATACAGATGTGTAAAATATGTATAATATAATAACAATAATAACTCCAAATATTATTTTTTTAAAGTCCATAATATAATTATTAGTTAGAAAATTATAATCTATTTTTAATAAATTATAATGTATTATTAATACTTTGTGATTTATGATTTTTATTACATTTTAATTAAACTATCGATAATAGGAGGGCTTTTTCTTTTCAATAAGTTGTAATTTGATAAAATTTTATCCTTTGTCAAATAGTTCTTATAGTACAATACATTAGCAATCCCACCACTAATACCATTATCTTGTCCGATGGAAATATCATTGTATGTAAATTTCTCCATTCCTCCTTGAAAACTATTCACAAGTATTCCGTTTACGAAAAGATCATATGTACCGTCAATGTAATTAACTACTATATTATTCCATTTTTGCATTTTTAAATTTGGCATTGTATATTCCTGGCGTGTATCCTTATCGGACCCCAATACAAATTTCAATACACTATAAGGATAATCATACTTTATATTTATCATATTAGCATTTTTATATGTTCTCCTAACCATAACTCCAGCCTCGTTTTGAAATTTTTCTACATCCTGTAAATCATATTTGATATCGCCATTTGACTTATACACAGACTTAACTACAATGGTTCGTTTTGTTTTTCCATCCGTATGCGTGTATTCTACAACGGTGCCTTCAGGGATTTTTCTATATACAGGACAATACATTATTTTTGGACGACCATCAAAATCAATAATATTATTACATTGTTTTACGTTTCCAGATTGCGGATGTATAAATATCCAAAATGAAAGACCGTATGAATAATTCGTTTGACCCGCTACGTTTTTAAATAAATTTATGGTTTCATCAATCTTCTTTGGTGTTGTATTCTTTTTCAATGATACTGGATTCATTTGTAATACAATACTGTCTTTTATATTTACCATAACCCCGGAAAGGTCTGTTTCGTTCCCGTCTTTATCTTTTTTAACCGGTTTTTTGTAAAGCAATCCTTCTTCATTGTCAAATGTTTTTTTTAATTTGGTTATTTGCTGTGTTAAACCAATTATTATTTGATTTTTATCTTTAATATATTCCACAAATTTGGGGAGTTGTTTCATACAATCACTAGCATCTATTCCATTTACTTTTTGGCAAAATTCCAGTTCTCTTAACCGATTCATTACTAAATCGCCCGATTTATTTGCATTATAGAGATTTGTCAATTCATCCCATGTATCGTTTACACCTTGTTCGTTCATGTATTTGTACTGACCGTGAGATTGTCTAAAAAAATCCTTTTTTATTTTAAATATTTTCTTTTCCATATCTTCTACGTTTTGTTTATTGATTTTTAGTATTTTATTTAAATCATCCGCATTTGATTTGTTATTCGTTAAACTAAAATAAAAAATACGACTTGCGAATGGTATAAAAAGATACATCGCTATGATAATAAGTTCAATTAATAATATAACATAAACAAATGAAGGTGTAATTTTCATTTGTTCGGTAGTCCAGTTAAAAAACATTGCTACTAAACAAGGAATAATAAATATCAAATTAAAAAGCAATAAAAGTGGCTGGAATTGTTTAATTTTTTCGAAGATTTTACTATTTACGATAAATGTATAAGCAGCAAACATAGCAACTACGCCAAGTATCATCATAGAGGCGGTGCCTGTCATTACAAATGATTTTTCACTGTTAAATGATAATAAAGCAATTATAATAATCGCCAATAATGTGACACAAAGGGGGAGATATGTATTTTTATGTGTTAATATAATGTTCCAAATGTTGCGTAATTGCGGCATAGGACTATCTGCTCCAGCAAAAAATTCACCCTTATTTTTAATACGTATAAAAAAGAAAACAGAGGAAATTAGAGCGAGTAATCCAAATATAACAGCAATTGTTTGATTGCCGACTTTATATGGATTGTTTAGTGCTGTTA
>TARA_B110000003_G_scaffold94092_1_pt1 | contig 10551 bp, 9 predicted proteins | sample TARA_B110000003 | Tara Oceans TARA_B110000003 (sample SAMEA4396424) | marine metagenome | biome: Westerlies Biome; feature: [SRF] surface water layer (ENVO:00010504); material: water (ENVO:00002006), including particulate matter (ENVO:01000060) such as... | depth 5 m
AAAAAACATATTACTAAAAAATATGAATAATGATTATATAGCCAAAGCCCAATCTAAAGAGCAAAAAGGAGACCTTGAAGGGGCATTAATTGACTACCATAAAGCATTGGAGAAGGATCCAAAAAATAATGCAATTCAAATAGAAATAGGAAATTTATATGCAATGCGTGGCTCTTTTGATAGGGCTATTGAATACTTTAGGATAGCTTATGCAGCAAACCCTAATGATATAAATCTAAAAGAGGGGCTGTGTTTTTGCTTATGTGAAATTGGAAACCAATTTTATAACAATAGAAATTTCTACCGTGCAGAGAATAATTTTCTTGAAGCAATAAAACTCAATCCCTTGAAATCAGAATATCTATTTAACCTTGCTAATACATATTATGCACAGGGAAAGTATAAAGAAGCATTAGATAATTACAACAGCTCTCTTGAACTAAATTATGATTCTGAAACACTTTCATGTATTGGAAATTCTCTTAGATCTGTTGGAAAATTTTCAGAGGCAATGAAATTTTATACTACTGCCTTAAAAGAAAATCGAGATTTAATTCATACCGAAATTGAGCTAACTCATTTAAAACAAAATGTTTGTGATTGGAATAATATAAACAAACATTTTGAAAATATTAAAAGTCATATCAATAATATAGATTCTGGAAGTATTTCTCCTTTTACAGTCCTCTCAATGCCAGAAATTGGTTGTGAGGAACAGCTGAAGGTTTCATCTAGTTGGGCTAAAAAAGCCGCTCAGAATGTTCAAGAAGTTAAGAAAAATAAAAATAAAAATTCAAAAATAAACATAGGTTATTTATCATCTGACTTCAGACTTCACCCATTATACTTTTTAATAATTGACGTTTTTAAGAATCATAATAAAGATGACTTTAAAATTACGCTTTATTACTCAGGTAACAATGAGGATTCAACTGCTCATAATGATTTTAAGAGCCTTGGTTACGACTTTATAAGTATTGCGGAGTTGAGTAACGATGAGGCCGCTAAATTAATTGCATCGAATAATACAGATATATTAGTTGATCTTTCGGGATTCACAAAAAATAGTCGGTCAATCCTTGCTGCATATAAGCCAGCAGTAAAGCATATAAATTGGCTGGGCTTTCCAAGCACTATGGGATACATTAATTCTTCTTCACTTTATGACCATATATTAGTCGATCATTATCTTGTCCCAGATACTCATAAGTCATATTATGCTGAAAATGTTATTTATTTGCCAAACTGTTATCAACCTAATATTGAGAATCGCACCAAATTGCTACCAGTCACAAAAAAAAGCTTAGGCTTTGATGAGGACACATTTATTTACGCCTCATTTGGGCAGTCCATTAAAATTACTGAGGATCAATTTAATTTGTGGTTAATAATACTTAAAAGCACTTCTAAAAGCATTTTATGGCTATTAGAATCAAATATAAGTTGCATGAAAAATTTGACAGCATATGCCGAAAAAAAAGGTATAGAGTCATCTCGTATATGTTTTGCTAAAAAAACAGAGATAGAAGAACATATTAATAGACATCAAATAATCGATCTATATCTTGATACATTTCCATATAATTCTCATACATCAGCATCTGACGCTGTATGGGCCCATTGTCCTGTATTAACTAAATCAGGTGATACCTTTTCTAGCCGTGTAGCTGGAAGCATCCTTTTGGAAGTTGGCTGTAGTGATCTTATTGTTGACTCAGATGAAGCCTATATTAATGAAGCCATAAAATATGCATCAGACAAAAAATCATTAAAGTTAATAAAAGAAAAAATAGTTAAAGGTAAAGAAGAATCGACTTTATTCAGGCCTAAAGTTTTTACAAGAAATCTTGAAAAAATATACTTTGATATCTTATCTGATTTAACTTAATAATTTTTAATACATCATGTAAGGCTATTTTTCCTCTAAAAAAAGTTTTACCTTATTGGTAATTTTTATCTCAAATGATTCTTCAAAAGGATCAACTACTAATAAATCGTCCATACCTCGAATCCATGTCATCTGTCTCTTAGCCAATTGACGGGTGGCAATAACAATTTTCTCAGTTAACTTATCAATCGAAATTATGCCTATTAGATATTCGTAAACCTGCTTATAACCAACAGATCTTAGGGCTGGATAAGTCAAATCTAGGCTAGGGTTATTCTTAAGTAATAATTTCACTTCTTCAATAAATCCATTTTGTAACATGTCATTAACGCGCGCCTCAATTCTATTATTTAATAAAATTTTATCTGAGGGAATCAATGCAATCTTTAGTAACTTATAATTAGTAAGCGGATTGATCTTCGGTATATGATAAAAAGAAAGTGGTTTGCCAGAGATATGATGAACCTCTAAAGCCCTCATGATTCTTTGTTTATCTGTACCTTTAATTTTTTCTACGATAACTGGATCAATCGCTGAGAGTTTTTTGTACATCTCATCTAATCCATATTCATTTAAATCATCATTTATTTTTTTTCTAGCTTCAGTGGTTGACTCCGGCATTTCATTTAATGGATTCTCTAGGGAATTAAAGTACATCATCGTTCCTCCTACTAATATCGGAATCTTATTTTTTTTATATATTTTTTTTGAAATTCTTTCAACATCTAGTTTAAATTCATTAACCGAATATCTATCACAAGGACTTTTGCAGTTGACTAAGTGATGCGGATAATTAATTAATTCATTTGATTTAAGTTTAGCTGAGCCAATATTAAAACCCTTATATATTTGGGTCGAATCAACGCTTATAATTTCAACTGGAAAATTATCAAAAATTATCTTTGCAGCCTCTGTTTTTCCTGATGCTGTTGGCCCTACTAAAAAAATTTTCTTTTTCATAAATTAGTTTGATGGACTTGAGGAATTAATTAAGGGTTTTGTCTTTAAGTAACTTTTTATTCCTTTAAAAATACTCTTAACTAACTTATTTTGAAATGCCTTTGAATTTAAGTTTTTTTCTTCAGTAGGATTGCTTAGGAATGCAGTTTCTATAAGAATTGATGGTATATCAGGAGCCTTTAGGACTGCAAAGCCTGCCTGCTCAACATGTTTCTTATGAAGTCTGTTGACACGCTTAACCTTTTTTAAAACATGATTTCCAAGCTGTATACTGTCATCAACTGTTGCAGACTGAGATAGATCTAATAATGTTTTTGCTAATAAAGGGTCTTTATCATCAATGCTAACGCCTCCTATTAGATCAGATTCGTTTTCCTTATTGGCGATTAGTTTTGCAAATGCACTAGTAGCTCCTTTTTCTGATAATGCAAAAATTGATGACCCTCTAACACTTCTTCTAGTAAATGCATCGGCATGTATTGAAATAAAAATATTAGCCTTTATTTTTCTTGCCTTTTTTACTCTAGCAGCTAAAGGAACAAAGTAATCTCCATCTCTAATTAATACTGCTTTCATACCGCTTTCCTTGTTAATTAAAGCTTTAAGTTTTTTTGAAATTTGAAGATTTATATCCTTTTCACGTGTACCCCCCTTGCCTATAGCTCCAGGGTCTTCTCCACCGTGGCCAGCATCAATAGCCACTATAATTTGATCAATTATTCCTTTTTCTTTATTGGTATTTTTTTCAACTTTACTACTTTTACTAGGCAAGTTTTCTGAATTTAACTTCACTGGGTTATTTTTTTCTTCCAATTGCTTCAAAAGTATTGCAATACTGTCTGAATTTTCTGTATACAAATCAATAACAAGCCTATTTTTATAAGGATTAATCGGCTTTAATGAAAAAATCTTAACTCGAGCTTCCCCCTTAAGATCAATAACAATTCTAGTAACATTAGGAGTAAATTGGGCAACTCTAATTTTATAAATATTAGGATCATTTTCTGATAATTTAGATGGCAGCATCTTAATTACATCATTTATAGCAATATCTTTAAGATCAATGACCACCCTTTCCGGATTCTTAAGTATCATTTGATCATTATTTAATGGGGCAATCGACTCAATTGTAATCCTAGTATATTCTTGGGACGGCCAAATCCTTACTGCATGAATATCATTTTTTGAATATGCATTACTAGTAACAATGAGTAAAAGTAAAGATAAAAATAGGTTTACATAAATTCTTTTATACATCTGGCCCCTTTTGGTGAATTTGCTGTTATTAAGACTTTTCGTTTATCACTACTTACATAATAAAAATTTATTAACAAGTCTGAGATCGGTAAATATGGGTCGCCTTTTTCGGGCCATTCAATTAAATTAATATTTTCTTCATTAATAAACTCATTAAATCCTGCCTCATGCCACTCTTCAGAACTTCTAAAGCGATATAAATCAAAATGATTTAGTGTGTACGTATCAAAAGTGTATTGCTCAACAAGGCTATAAGATGGGCTTTTAACTGTACCGACAAAGCCTAATTCATGGATTAAATTTCTTGCAAATGTTGTTTTTCCTGACCCCAAATCTCCTGACAGATAAATTAACATACCAAAGCCTATTTTTTGAGCAATCTTTTTTGCTAGCTCATGCGTGTCTGTTTCATTGTTTAAATTAATTGGTGGAGTATTTATCATAGTTTTAGTTTATTATTTTTCCATATGAATGATAAATTAAACTCTAATGCATTTGCAAAAAAAATTAAGGATTGGGGTATTGAATTAGGTTTTAATCATGTCGGTATTACTGATGCTAACCTAAAAAGTCAAAAAAAGTCCTACGAAAAATGGATAAAGTTAGGATTTCATGGAAATATGGACTATTTAAAGCGACATCAAAATCTAAAATTTTCGCCTGAGCGCCTTGTAAAAGATACAATTAGTATTATTTCCGTTCGCCTTGATTATATGCCCCTTGAAGAAAATACCTTAGCTGTTTTAAAAGATAAAAATCGTGCTTATATATCTCGGTATGCGCTGGGAAGAGATTATCATAAAGTTATTAGATCTAAATTAAAGAAACTAGCAGAAAAAATTAAAAATGAAGCTAAACAGCACTCAACAAATATAAGAGTTTTTACTGACAGCGCACCTGTACTCGAAGTTGGAATTGCAGAAAAAGCAGGATTAGGGTGGAGAGGAAAGCATACATTACTTCTCAATAAGGACCATGGATCATGGTTTTTTCTAGGCGAGATTTACACCAATCTTTCACTTCCATATGATAACGAGGTAACGACACATTGTGGTTCATGCAAGGCATGTATAGATATCTGTCCAACAAATGCAATTATTGCACCTTATAAGCTTGATGCGAGAAAATGTATATCTTATTTAACTATAGAAAATAAAAATGAAATACCAATAGAATATAGAAAGGCAATAGGAAATCGAGTTTATGGATGTGATGACTGTCAATTAGTTTGCCCTTGGAATAAATACGCTAAAATAACAGGTGAGAAAGATTTTTTGGTCAGGCATGATCTAAACAATCTATCCTTAATTGATAGTTTTAAGTTTTCCGAAGAAGATTTTGACAATGTTTTCAAAGGAAGCGCTATCTATCGAATTGGCTACCAGCAATGGCTAAGAAATATTGCTGTTGGTTTAGGTAATGCCCCCAAAAGCAAAGAAATCCTTGAAGTTTTAAAAGATAAGCTAAATTCTTCGACCAGTCTTGTAAAAGATCATATTGTTTGGGCTATTGAACAACATAAATAAATTTTTCACCCTCTACATTTTAATCAAAAAAGTTTGCTACAATTACATCCTATTAAATTAAATAAACAAGTCCCTTCTGTAATATGACATCAATAACAAAAAGTGACGCATGGATTGCACTAGTCAACCATCACAAAACAATTAAATCGGCTCAAATGCGAGACTTATTTAATGAGGATAGCAATAGATTCAATGTTAATCATATTCAATACGATGATTTACTTATTGATTACTCTAAAAATCGTATTAACGAAAACACCATTCCTTTATTAACCGAACTTGCCCGTGAAGCAAAACTTGATATATGGAGAGATAAACTCTTTTCTGGTGAGAAGATTAATTTTAGTGAAGATCGCTCTGCCCTCCATACTGCATTGCGAAATAAATCAAACACGCCTGTTATAAGTAACGGCAAAGATGTAATGCCAGAAATAAATGCATCAATTGATAAAATGGGTAATTTTTCTGAGTCTATAAGATCAGGTAAATGGAAAGGATTTACCGGCAAAAAAATTGAGTCGATTGTAAATATTGGTATTGGTGGGTCAGATCTTGGTCCAGCGATGGTATGTAAAGCATTAAAGCCATATGGTGACAAAAATATTATTCCATTATTTGTATCAAATGTCGATGGTGCAGATTTAGCTCAAACGCTTGAGCAATGTAATCCAGAAACAACACTTTTTATTATTGCATCAAAAACTTTTACTACACAAGAGACAATGACAAATGCATTTTCAGCCAGAGAATGGTTGATAACTAATTTAAAAGATCCAGTTGCCATTAGTCACCATTTTGTTGCAATTTCGACAAATAAAATTGCTGTTGAGAATTTTGGAATCGCCAAAGAAAATATGTTTAAATTTTGGGATTGGGTTGGTGGAAGGTATTCCTTGTGGTCATCTATCGGCCTACCAGTCGCTATTTATATTGGAATAGATAATTTTAAAGCATTATTAGCTGGGGCACATGATATAGACAACCACTTTAAAACTGCTCCTCTAGAGAAAAACATTCCAGTTATATTAGCTCTAATAGGTATTTGGAATATTAATTTCTTTAATTTTACAACGCATGCAATTTTACCCTATGACCAAGGTCTTTCCTTGTTACCCTCTTATCTTCAGCAACTAGATATGGAAAGTAATGGTAAGTTTATTGATAGAGAGGGTAAGCGAGTATGTCTAAATACTGGGCCAATATTGTGGGGAGACGCAGGAACTAATGGCCAACATGCTTTTTACCAATTAATTCACCAAGGAACCGAAATTGTCCCAACAGATTTTTTGATGCCGATTCATTCACAATACAAATTAGGTGAAAATGGAGATTCTCACCATAAAATTTTAATTTCAAATTTTATCGCTCAGACTAAATCTTTAATGCTAGGAAAAACAGAGAAAGAAGCTAGAGATGAGATGTTAGGTCAAGGGCTGAATAAGGAAGATATCGATTTACTAGCTAGCCATAAATCATTCATGGGTAATCGCCCATCAACCTCAATTTTATTCGATAAACTAGACCCTCTAACTCTAGGACGCCTTATTGCAATTTATGAGCATAAGATTTTTGTTCAAGGAATTATTTGGAATATCAACTCTTTTGATCAATGGGGTGTTGAATATGGCAAGCAAATTGCTTCACTTGTGCTACCAGAATTAAAGAGAAAAGATATAACAACGTCTTTTGATTCTTCAACAAATAACCTTATAAACTACACTAAAAAAAATTTATAAGTAGTTATTTTAAAACAAAATTATTAAAAAATTTTCCTCTTATTTCAGATCCCATACTAACCCCTAATTGCTTGGCAAATCTATCGGCAAATGTTTCATAAGTCGTAAAGTCTTCAATCCTTGCATGGCCTATAACTTCACGAGCAACGTAATCGGCACTACCTAAATAATCTGATAAACCTAGTTTTATTGATTCTTCACCATTCCAAAAGAGCCCTGAAAAAATTTCACTATCATCTCTAAGCTTTTCCCCTCTTCCATCCTTAACAACCTCAATAAACTGTTGATGCACTTGATCTAATAAATCTTGAACATGTGCTTTGTGCTCTGGGTTTATAGGTGAGAAAGGGTCTAATGCAGCCTTATTTTTACCAGCTGTCATCAACCTTCTTTCAATTCCAAGTTTATTGATAGTCTGTTCAAATCCAAACCCATCCATTAAGACACCTATTGAACCAACAATGCTAGCTTTATCTACATAAATAGAGTCAGTAGCCACTGCAATATAATATGCTCCAGAAGCACATATGTCCTCAACAACCGCATAGATTGGTATTTGTGGATACTGAGACTTAAGTCTAATAATCTCGTCATTCATAATTCCAGCCTGAACAGGGCTACCTCCTGGGCTATTGATAGAAAGAATGATGCCTTTAGTCCCAGGGTTGTCGTATGCATCGTTCAAATTTCGTTTGAAATCGTTTGCATTAGCTTCGGATTCACTACTAATTTCACCGTTTATAGTTATTAAAGCTGTAAAATCCCCTGTAGTAGCTATTTTATTATCATTGCTCGAGATAAAAAAGAACAAAAGAATTGAAAGATATATTAGTGTAGCGAGTTTAAAAAATACCCCCCATCGCCTTGCTTTTCTTTGCTCCACAAAAGCTGTTTGCGAAATCCTTTCTAAAGCCTTATCACCCCAATTTTCTTTTTCTTTTTCTTTTTCTTTCATCTTGTAATTAAATCCCTTCTAATTTATTAAAAATTATTTTATCAGCTTGTTCTTCAAATACTATTTTTTTTAATTTTTTCCCCTGGCAAGGACCAGAAACACAATTACCATCTTCTGGATTATATATTGCCCCATGGGTTGCACATACTATATATCTTCCTTCATCATCCAAGAAATCATTTTCATTCCAATCAAGTTCTACCGAAAGGTGCATACATTTATTTTGGTAGGCATAAAATTTATCCTGATAGAAAATAACAAAGCCTGATAATTTTTCACCTTCCGATTCATAATTAAATTTAACTGTTGAGAGCTCTGTCGTAAATTGTTTTTTATAAATTATTAGTGCTTTCATTCATTCCTCATAATCCATTCAAATATCTCATAAGCATTATCTACTATTGCTTTCGGTTTATATTTCAATAATTCTTCCTGACTATGAGAGCCAAATGTTACAGCCAAGGAATCAATACCAGAGTTTAATGCCATTTCAAGATCGTAAATAGAGTCTCCTATTATAAGCGCCTCATCTTTACCAGCAATATAAAAATCTAATATTTCATTAACCATTTGCGGATGTGGTTTAGAAAAGCATTCATCTGCTGTTTTGGTAAGGCTAAAAAATGCCTGCAACCCAGATTGCTTTAGGTCGATATCAAGACCACTTCGACTTTTACCTGTTGCAATGGCCAATTTATAGCCACGTCTATATAGATCTTGTAAGCCAAACTCAATTCCATCGAACAAAGATATTTCATTAATATTCTTTAAGTAAAGTTCCTTGTAGAGTTTTTGTAACTCCATTATTTCCTGTTTAGATAAAAAATCAAACAGCCTATAAAATGCCTGATCAAGGCCAAGTCCAATTACTGAGAAATATTTTTTTTCATCATCAAGAACAATACCCTTAATTAATGCTGCCTCCTTTATTACTCTAACAATTAATCCTATTGAATTAACAATTGTCCCGTCCCAGTCAAATATTATTACCTTATATTTCTTTTTCATTTCACTTCAACAATTCTATTAAATTCTTTTGGTGTTGGGGCCGAGAAATGAATTTTATCCATGGAAATCGGATGATTAAAAGCAACTTCAGAGGCATGAAGAAACATACGTCCAAGACCAACCTTCCGAAATTTTTTATTTAGCTCAAAATCTCCATACTTTTGGTCCCCAACTATTGGAAATCCAAGATGTGAAAGATGAACTCTAATTTGGTGAGTACGTCCAGTAATTAACTTTACTTCAAGAAAAGTAAAGTTCTTAAAATTCTTTTTAAGAAAAAAAACAGAGCGAGATTTTTTTGCATTTCCAGAATTATTTGAGTCCTTGACAACAGATACTTTGTTTTGACCATCAACATCAGATCTTTTTAAAAGATTTAAATCAACAATAAGTTGCTTTTTATTCCATTCACCATGAACAATTACCTCATATTTTTTATGTATAGATTTGTCACGCATTTGTTTATGAATACCTACTAAGGCTAATCTTTTTTTTGCAATCAATAAAACCCCAGAAGTATCCTTATCAATACGATGAACTAATTCAAGAAATTTAGCATTAGGTCTTGATTGTCGTAGCAGCTCGATAACGCCAAAATTAACTCCACTTCCACCATGAACGGCAATACCTTGTGGCTTGTTTAGAACAATAAATGCATCATCTTCAAATAGAATTGCTTTTTCAACATCGTTTATTTGTGCCTTATTAGCAGGTACTGAGGTAAATTTAGATCTCTCTCTATAAGAGACTGGTGGAATCCTAACTGAATCGTCAATAGATAATCGAAAATCAGTACGAATTCGTTTTTTATTTACTCTAACCTGACCACTTCGCAGTAATTTATATATATGACTCTTAGGAACATTCTTTAAAATTTTGACCAAAAAATTATCAATTTTTTGGCCTTCACTAGCTTCGTCAATTATATGATATTTAACATTATTTTTATTCTCGAGACGCATAATTTAGTTTTCTTTTAATGATTTATCACATATACTCAATTAGTTCAGATATCTTTAATATATATAAAGAGAAAAACAATTCTGAATTATACATAAACAAAAGAATTCACGGTTAGTGCTGCTCACCTTTAATAAGAAGCAGGCTTATATAAAAAGATTTTTGTAATAGAATTTTAATAAATTTTTAATAGGGTATTTTAGAGAATACAGGGTTTATAAAATAAAGTAGATGTAGAAATTTCGCTGCCTATCAATAATA
>TARA_B110000003_G_scaffold187364_2_pt1 | contig 10542 bp, 28 predicted proteins | sample TARA_B110000003 | Tara Oceans TARA_B110000003 (sample SAMEA4396424) | marine metagenome | biome: Westerlies Biome; feature: [SRF] surface water layer (ENVO:00010504); material: water (ENVO:00002006), including particulate matter (ENVO:01000060) such as... | depth 5 m
GCCAAGTACTTATGGCGGCCCGGCCCGCGTAAGTCGTTGAATATCAATGACTTACGCAGTTAATTAACCTAAACCAACAATTTTAAAAGTCTACCAATAAAGAACTCCGACTTTCTATCGTAAGCAAACGCCATGGCATTGGGGACATCTTTATTGAGTAAAACGAATTTGCTAAGTTTTTTCCTAAAACAATTAATCAAATAAGACTCACCGAATTCGGGATGCAATTGATGATCGGGAATGACCATCATAACCTTCCAAGAAAGTTTACCTTTTTCTTTTTGAAAGTCGTACACTAGTTGGTTTATTGGGTTAGCCCTTTGAGTTATTGGGCATTTTCTAGTACTTCCAATATAAAACGCTAATTCTCTTGAACGAGTAACGGCTTGCTTAATATAACAACTCATATTGAGAAAACCTTTCTATCAACATTATGTTTCTCAACCAACCAATCGATTACAAGAGGGTAAAACTCTTCAGAACGATAGCAATCCTTGTCTGTTTTGCTTGACAAGCCCGCCATCTTGCGATGCCTCTCTTCACGAAAAAGTTCCACTAAATCATGCTCTTTGCAATACTTTGTATTGTATCTAGAGATAACTGCTTTGTCCTTCAAGGACTCAGAATGCTCGGCACAAATATCATCCATGATTTCTTTGGCAAGTTCTTCGTCTTTTTTGGCAAGTGAAAACAAAGCGTATCCGATAGCCTTATGAGGAAAGTCCATAGATAAGCTTATGTTGTCAAAAACTCGATTTAGTACACCTTGATTCTTTTTGATTACATTTTCGTATTCAAAATAATTAATTTGACCTCTTTTGCCAAAAGGTTGCCCAAGTATAACCTTTCTGCCTTCAGCCAAGATAATTTCTTTTTGAGTTCGATTAACTGCAACATCTTTGATTTTAAGATTTTGTTCGGGACTTCTTTTCTTTTGCGTATCCAAGTAAGGCATTGCTTTTTGATTAACTCCCAACTTAAATCCTAAAAGAATCTCTGCATCCTTTGGTGTTGTTGCATCGTTAAAATATTGAGACATAGCCTCCAATGTATGTTGACCATTCATAAGGTAACCATCAGAGCAAACCATAATATCAATAGACTCAAAATGCCATTCCCCCGCTTTAAGGCAACGCAATAATCTTTTAACATTGTCTGAGTTTTTCTCTCTGTTGTTGTTGTTTATCTTTTCAGACCTCATGTGGTCAATCAAAGGTAAATCGTCATTGGTAAAGGCTACAACTTTATGCTCAAAGCTTTCTCTCTTAAATTCTTGCTCATAGTGGATAGAAGTAATCAACTCTTCGCTACTGACATCTATCTTTTTAATTAAATTTCTTCTCGCATTCTTTAACTTGTTCGCAAAAGATAATTTAGAAGTAGACTTGTTTTTAGTGGTGTTCTTGACTTTCATATTGTTTTTTTTGTTGTTAATGTTTAGGGCTAGTAACCCGATCATGTATAAGACAATAAAGCATATTGCTTGAAGTTGCAAGAAAAAAATACAATTAAATGCATTTTGTTGTAAGTCGTTGAGCGCCAAGTACTTATGGCGGCCGGGCCCGCGCAAGTCGTTGAATACCAATGACTTACGAAATATATTGACGCACAAAAAACCCCCTCCCGAAGGAGGGGGCAAACTAACAAACAACCTATTTAAACCTCTACCAATTCGTTTTCTACAACCTCCATGTCAAGAGTATTTTCAACATGGTCAGCTATATCGAAAGAAACTTCCGAATCAAGGATTGAATGCAACGCCTCCGAACGATTAGGTAACGCTACAAGATTACCCTTGTAAATCTCAGTGAAAGCGTTGTAAAGGGAATTCATGTTGCGATCCCAAAATTGAGGATGATCGGAAGATTCCCATTGATCAACCACGTCAATGATCTTGGACTTAGGAATAGCACCTGCCCTGCAAGCACGGATAACTAAATCATTGACCTTTGAATTGGTGAGGTCAAAATTCTTGTATGCCTCAATCCGATTGTCTTGACCATGCCAAAAACTAAACAACTTGCCCAAAGCACGATTGATGGTAAAATCAAGATCGTTTAAAATGTTGCGAGTATGCCTGCGAGCAAGTTTGATCGTATTAGTAAAAATCAAGTTGTCACAAACAAAGGGAGCGTCACCTGCACACAATCCCGCAGGAAAAGTTTTGTCGTGAGAATTGCGAAGACCGATCACGCAACCACGATCAGTTGCAACTCGATTAGGATGATCAACGGCAAACAAGCCAAAGTAATGTTGATCGCCACGGGCAAGAGAATGAACTTCATCTTGAATAGTGAACCCATTAGAATCTAAGAAAGACTTTGCTCTAGTAACGAGAGCGTCATGGGCAATAGGTTGATGAGAAACGGCAAGCTCACCTGTTTTCTTATTCGGTTTGTTGCGAAAAGATGGCATTGGAGTTTCTACTGATTGCACTCTCTCGAAATCTACGAGTGTGCGATTACCTCCGCAAATGTGAAGATTGACTTTGCGAGGAGCGATATTGTTGTTTTCTGTGTTATTCATAAGTATAATATAGTATATAGTTGTAGTTTTGTCAAGGATTAATTTCTGTAATTTTTGTCTAAAGTTGTTTTGTTTAATTGCTCATATGCAGTTGCTTTTTCAGCCACACTCTTTAATGCGTCTCCTATCTTGCTAAGAAGTTCAACATCATTAAGGCTAAGTTCTTTTTGCATTGGTTCTATGAGCATATTGTAAAGTATATGCTGTACGCCCTCAATCACTTCGGAGGAGCTAGGTACATCTTGATTTTCGTAGTCGGGATTAATATTCATATTGTTTTTTGTGTTTAGTTTTTCTATCTAGAATTTTATTCTTCATTTTAAATGGTCGAGCCTTAGTAAAAAGGATTTGTTTTCTTATCTTTATCTCTCTCGCTTTCATATATACATAGTAAGCTAATTTTTAACTTATAGCAAGAAAAAAGTTAAATAAAATGCATTTTGTTGTAAGTCGTTGAGTATCAAGGAGTTGCGCGGGCCCGGCCCGCCTAAGTGGCTGATTGTCAACTACTTAGGAGAGTTTCTTTTAATTCTGTAACCGACCACCCCGAAAGCTGAGAAAGCTCCCGGAGGGTTATTGATAAATTATTATCAAAGATGTCTATTACTTTTTCTTTTTTCCATTTATTCATGAGTTTGTCCTTTCTTTGTACCCCGCTTCTTTTAATAAGTCGGTGAATTGCAAGTAATGCTCAAGAGAAGTGAATTGAATTTGCTTATCTATTCTTTCGTTAACTTTGTAATCAACAATATAAAAGGTTACCTTTTTTCCTAGGTTGCAATTTTTTTCAACTGAATAAGTTTTTACTTTCATTATGAATTTACTCCCTCTACTACAAATCCTGTTTCGTCTTTCTTTGCCAAACCTTTTTCGATAAGACCAACAACAACACCTTTCTTGTCAAGAAAACGCAAGTCAGTTTCATCACCATTGACGACCTCAAAACCTTTCCATGTTTTGGGCAATTGATTGCGAAATACAACGGCAACATTGCCACCCATTAAAAGAACCATCTCGCACTTTTTGTCGTTATTCTCTGAGCGAGAAAAAGTTAAATGATAATTAGATGGAAACTTCGCTTCGCCCTTAATAAAAGGTTTACCAAGAAAAGAACACATTCTTTTAAATGATTTAGTATAATCATAGAATTGAGTTGATGAATGTTTTTCAAGAATAGTCACACCATCTTCATTGATCTCATTTTCCCACATGATATCACTTGTAAGATTAGGACGAAAAACAGCCTCCATGCTTTTCTTTTGAGCTGACTTAATCGATGAAGCAATTTCTTTTGATAATTTTGTAAAAAAGTCAAACTTCTTTTCAAAGAACAACTTTGTTTTGTTGATGCGTGAATCTTGAACAGATCCCATTTGACCACGACCTGCCGTATTCAAGCAAGACATTGTGCAACCTTTGGAACGCCATTGGCAAGTTTCGTAGCCCGAAAGATTTGCTGGAGCTAAATGAATTCCTTTTGTGATGTAACCGAGTTTTTCTCCTTTGAGAATTTTTTGATTACCTGATGTGAGAAGTGTTGTTTTAATCATAAGTACATAGTAAGGTACTTTTCTAATTAACGCAAGAAAAAAGTGAATTAAAATGAAAATAGTTCTAACTCGTTGGGTACCAAGGACTTGCGCCGGCCTGGGCGCCATAAGTCGTTGGCGCGCAAGGAGTTACGAAATATATTGAGGCACAAAAAAACCCTCCCCCCGAATACTCAGAGGAAGGGTTGGGCAAAGTATATTTGCTAGCTTCGCTTTTCTAGGCGATAAAGCTTATAAAGGTCGTCTTGGTGACCCTCATAGGCCCCCTCCGGCCTATGCCCACGCATTTCTTTGATTGCGAGCTCATAGCCGCGAGCTCTTAGGTCCGAACGAAGCCAATTGGCTTGCTTGTTGGCCAAGTCGTTGGCGTCGCTTAAATTCCTATCTCTTAATAATTCTGCAGATGACATAATAATTATACTCCTTTGTTGATTGTTACAATTTGATCGTAGCGAAAAGAACGAATTCCTTTGCGATTGTGGCAAAAGCTTCTAAACCCTACTACCCTTGCACCCTCAAAAACATTCCCAAACTCATGGTCGTGGTTTGGTTTGTTAATGGTGTACATTTCTGTCCTTCCGTCTTTAGTGGTATATACCACTTGGTAGAGTGGATTAAAGAAGTTTTTAATTTTTGTGATTAGTTTTAGCATGATGCTGTTTCCTCCGTTTTTGTGTTATAGTAGTTGTAAGTGTCGCAAGCCTCTTGTGCTGAATCGAAACTTACTGCGAGTAAATCTTTTTGATCGTATGGGTGATAAGGTGTCACTGACTCCTCAAAGTAAATCTCCCATTGTTCTGAATCTTCGTTATAATTAGGAAGGTCAAGTGGTCTGCCTTCGCATACTGCTTCTATGTAGTTGTTCATGGTTTTAATTATGTAGGTTTTTTAGATAATGTCAAGAAATAAAAACATAAATCGGATCTTTAAAATCCGAGTCGAATGTTCCAACTTCATCCCATCCGTAAAGAATAAACGCTTGATCGTAGTCATCTTTGTAGAAGTCGCTTCTCTCTATCACGGCAAGGTGTTGCCCGTTGGGGATTATGTTTTCGTTTCGTATGTTTATCTCTTCCATCTTCATTTTAGCAAGGGATTGGTGAATCTTCTTCTGTTTCAATAGTTACGCAAAAATGGCTTGCTAACTCTTTGATCATTGCATCCTTATTGAAATAATTATATGCATGAGTTAAAAGTTGTTCTTGCTCTTCTCCGGTATGCCCATCTCTGAGTTCATCGTATATCTCGAAGATATTCATGTTCCAATTCCATCCTTCTACTCTTGATTCTATCTGTGCTTTTGTCATGTTGTTCCTTGTGTTTATAGTTGTGCTGATTGAAAAGATGATTCTATCCTAAGCTCATTCTGCAATGATGTCAAACTTAAAACGATATCTTCTAAAACTTCTTCTGCGGACTGAAAAGTGCTACCAAGTGGAAACTTTTCGGGGTGGCGTTCATGTTGCTCTAGGCATACTTTGGACATTGGATCGGCATATGCCATTTCTCCTCTGACTATGTCTAGAATGGTTTCTCTGATTTTTGCCTGAGTCATTGTTTTGCCCTTTCGTTTTGATCGTCCACGATCTTTGCAAGTTTGAGCAATTCACAGGTGGCATTTTGCTTGGCTGCATTTCCAGCGTTTGGACTCTTCAACACTTCCGTTAATATTCTAACGACTGCTGACCATTTTGGTGTGATATCTATTGTTTCTGTCATAATATAAAACTATACTAAATTAATAATCGAGTCAAGACATTTCTTCTTCATCAAGAACTTTTTCTTGCAACTCTTGTAGTGATTGATATGTTGTGTGCCACGAATCTGTCGGATCCACCTCGCCCTCCATTTCGCTATACTGAATATAGTCGAGAACTTCTTGGATACATTGTGATACGGGAATTTTAACTAATAATTGTTTCATTTAACTATTCCTTACTCCTTCTAATTCTGATTCTAACCATAACATGGCTTTTTGTCTGATGTCGCAGTGTGAGACTTCAGTAAATACATTGTCATTGACTCTTAGGTAAAGATCGTTTCCGTTCTTTTTCTCTGTCTCTAGGTCGTTTACTTTATACCACTTTTGGGCATAATCTATCATTCTTTGCTCTAATTCTCTTGCTCTTTCTATGAATTTCATGGTATATAGGCTGTTACTTGGTTGTGTGATAATAAAACTTCATCTGCATAGTATACAAACTTTTCGGTGTTCTTGTCAACAAAAGTCTCATACTTATATGGATTATATGTTACTTCTGTGGCGGGTCTGTCTGTGTTAACATTCTCTGCATCTTGAAGATAACCCTTGACAAACGCATGAACATTCTTACGCTTCTCACGAAGAACCTTTTCTCTGCCCTTAACATCAACATGAAAATAGCAATCCCACATTCCAATTGAATGATCTTTTGGGATGTGAGCTTTAACTAATCCGTGTTGCTTGACTGACCAGCAGTCCTTGTGAAGATTCTTGTATACATAAACAGGTCGGTTTGACTTGATGATGTATCGTGGGTCGTGTTGGTTTCTCTTGATCATATAAACACAATAGACCAATAATTAGATTAACGCAAGAAAAAAGTGAAATAAAAACGAAATTAGTCATAACTGCTTGAATACCAACGCTTTACGCGGGCCGGGCCGCCGCAACCCCTTGATTATCAACGACTTATGTAATTTTTAATTTTTTATCTTATTCTGTTTTTTAATTGTACATTTTTAATTATGTTTTTATATTATATATATTGTTATAGTATTTGTGTTATATTTGCGTTATGTATATTTGTAGAGTGGGTATTTATAACCCGCCGGTTTACAATCTAGGAGTCCGATTTAATAAGAATAAAAGCAATAAACAAAGTTAAAAGGATCTGAGCAAGTATCATGTATAATTATTATAATTAATAAAAAAATAAACAATAATAAAAACTAAGCCCTTAAGGTCTCAATTGCATTTTTAATCTGCAGTGACACGAAAGGAGACCGAGCCATGTCGTCAAGTGCTCTAGATGGAATGGAAACATCACGAAGATAATCTCCGGCTCCCTCCTTCTCTGACATAATAGTTTTTGCCATGTAAGCATCGGCTACTTCTCGGGAATTACCGAAACGCATAAGCACAGGAATGTTGGGCATCTCCTTCTCAAGCACCTCAAGGTCGTTGGAATCGATAAAGCCGAATTGTTCTTTAGATATAATTTTAAGTAGTGTTTTAATCATAAGTATACTATAGTGGTTAATGGTTGTTGAGTCAAGCTATTTTGCGCGAAATAATGCCCCTTGAAGTAATTAATTCAGGTTTGCATCGAAATGAATCGACTAAAATATATCCCCATTTATTCTGACCATGAAAGGGGGAGTCAGTAGAAACTAAATGTTTATCATAATCTAAATCAAAATTATTATAATATTTTTTTGTTTCTTTTATTGTGGTATATCCTACTAATGTAGCTTTACCTTTACCTGTTCTAATTATGCCTACTTGTTTACCTATGTAGGAGTGTAGGCTTTTACTATTTCTAGTCTCTATTGTTTTAGCGCCCGAAAGGATTTGATCCGTAAAGGGCTGGTGTTTGTCGTTTATATTAATTCCTATCATGTGGATCAGTATGAAAGGTCGTCTTTGTATTGTCAAATAAAAAACCCCCTTGCAATCCGTTAGCGAATATCGCAGAGACTACAAGGGGGAATAATAATATGAATACAATAATAAAAGAGTGTGGGGAGGGATTACTGTATACCCTCGACTTTTCGGGATGAACATCAGTTCATTGAGTACCTACTTCGCACTACAAATTAGACTTGGCATTCGTCATCGACTCATCCGATTGGACTCTATCGCTCCGCCACAGAGAATTTGCATACCTTAGCCCGCTCATCACAGGCTTATTCAGTCACCCACAGGAAGGATTATAAGCCCTTCCAAAAGTTTTCTCATAGATAGGTTAAGCCCTTATGGTTAATAAGTCCTACCTGCGAGAGTTAAAATGTTAAAGATCGATTATTTGATTTAATTGAGTTTAGCTTTCTCAATGATTTATATAGTATACTCTATTATTTGTTATTTGTCAAGTTACTTTTTTATTTATCTTACCCCTACTGCTAAACCTATAACAACCAAGGCAAAGAACAAAACAGGAGTTATTAAACCTAATGCCCATGCTTTAGTATTCTTTTCTACTAAGCCAAGCACGAATGCTATAAGACCAAGAAGACAAGAACCAAGAAGTCCGAAACCTCCAATGCCTTGAGAGACAATGCAGAGGACGAATGAAAAAGCGAATAAGCCTAAACTCCAATAAGCAAAACTAATTGCGGTTGATTTATTTGTATTTGTCATATGTTTAGTATTATACTCTATTATTTGTTAAAAGTCAAGTTCTTTTTTTATTTAGTCTTTCGATTTCCACAACCTTGATATTCCCCAAAATTGTACACCAAGGGATACGAAACTTAGAAGAGTCATCGCTCCCCCTGTTGCAATACCCATTAGTTGTCCGAAGAACGCTGTGCAGAATATTGCAACTAATGTTGCTAACCATGTTTGAGCTACTTGTTTATTTGTCATGTTATTTATTTTCTAATTTTTTGTTAAATTTACTTTTTCCGCCAAATGCGCCTGTTGGCTTGCCAACTCCACCCTTTGCACCTGTCTTTCCTTTGCCAAGTTTCTTCTTGCCCACTAAGTGTTTGATTTGATTAATTGTTTTCATGTTATATATATTACTTTATTTTTGTTTGTTTGTCAAGAGTTAATTTTGTTTTTTCCAAGGATTAAAATCTTTATTCCATACTAGTATATTAATAGATTGTCCTTTATATTTAAAATTATTATTATATTTAAAATTATACATAATTATTTATTTAGTTGGCGAAGTTCTTTTAATAAGTCTTTTATTTTATTGTAACTATCTTTGGGCGGAAACATATCATTTGTTTGTGGATATATTATTGATCCGTATAAATCTTCTAGGAACTCTTCCGCTTTAACTAATTTAATTAAAGAAATTTCTTTTGGAGTTAATTGGTCGTACAACTCTTCGTTGGTTGCAAACATACTAACTTTGTCGTTAATTGGTGTTATTAGTTCCATTATGCTACCCCCCTTGCTCGTTTAGCTTGGATCTGAAGCAACCTGCGATCTGCTTGCATCTGTTGGGCTTTAATAGAGTCCTCTACTACTGATCCGTAGTTGGCGAACTTGAATTGTTTAATGTATGCGCCCGATTTAACTCTATCCATGATGCTTGATTTTCTTTCTGAACTCATTGTTTTCCTTTTGTTGTGTGATAATTATTGGTGATATAGAACAACACTATACGACTTTCTTGAGTGTGTCAACCCTAAATCGTTAAAATTTAAACATTCGGGGCAAAATTCTTTTCTCCAAGCGGGATTGTCTCGTCCACAATCGTTACTCATGCTGGTATTCCATCCTTCCATGCAACAAACTTTCCAAACATAGATTCGCAATCTATCTCTTTGCCATTCTCCTCAAACAAACTAACGCCAAGTTTCTCGTTATCCCATTCATATTCTTGACTGATGTATTGCGAGATTGCATAACTTGCAATCATTTGAGTCATGCCATATTCGTCATGCCCATTAAAAGTACCTTCTATGGTATCCTCTGTTGTCTTTGTTATATCAAATTCTAGTTCTAGTTTCATTGTTTTCCTTTTGTTTCAACCCTTTTTTTGTAATTCTTTTATTATTTGTTTATCTTGTAGCATATCGTTTATATAGAACTCGTTGTTGAATATGCCCCGAATATTCTGACCATTGTTCGTTAGCTTCGCTAAGTGCGCCTCTAGGTCGGTGATCATGCCCTCTACAACCTTAACCGCATCTTCTTTTGTTGCAGGTTTACCTGTTTGTATATTTGTCATCTCAGCGCCCGAACTTAACTCTTTTTTTAGTTTAATTAATTCGGCTTTTATATCAATTATTTCATCTAATTTTTTATTTATTTCTTTAGCTAGACTCATTATTTATTATTTTGTTATTTGGGTTTTGTAATTTATTATTTGTTCAATTATGCAGAATCGGGGCAACAAGTCAACACTTTTATTTAATTAGTGTACAAGAAAGTATGAACAAATTAAAAAGAAAAAAAATTATTATTAATTATTTAGTAAACTACTTTAATAACTTTATCGGGGATGGGGAATTTGCGGTACGACAGACCATCTTATCGAGGTCTTGGGCGCAGGAGAAATACGAAGACATGACAGATAAACAAAGAAACAATATATATATGTGTGCAAAAAACAAACAAATAAAACAAAGAAAAAAAATTATTAATTATTTGGCAAACTTACTTTTGAATTCTCTAGCTATCTCAGAAGTCAACGGAACACCCGAAAAGCGTTACCAACGCATCATGGAAGTTGCAACACATCAGTTCAACACACTCTCCGAACAAGACAAAGAAAGAATACTTCTTATTATAGATAACAAATAA
>TARA_B110000003_G_scaffold276563_1_pt1 | contig 10511 bp, 9 predicted proteins | sample TARA_B110000003 | Tara Oceans TARA_B110000003 (sample SAMEA4396424) | marine metagenome | biome: Westerlies Biome; feature: [SRF] surface water layer (ENVO:00010504); material: water (ENVO:00002006), including particulate matter (ENVO:01000060) such as... | depth 5 m
GGATACCTCTTCCGCCACATATGATAGGTAAGTTTTTGATTATAGGCGGTTATTTTTTTGGCGGTCTTTCCCGACCATCAAAACAACCATCAATATATGAGTTGGTTGACGGATCGCCCAGAACACCCTTTATCGCCATCTGCCAACAATCGTTTGCTACTTTGTTACATGGTTCACCGCACCTACGCGGCAAGCACGACCACATCGTAAGAGCACATCACCACCAGCGCGCCCTTAGGTAATCTACCAGGGGCTCAGACAAGCACTGATTGCCACGATATATGAAGGCTACGGCTAGGCGTTCTGGTGCGTCGCAACCAGCCGCTTGAGTATGGATTGAACATCCCCGTGTCGGTGCAGGTGGCCTGCCCGTACGATTCCACCTCCGGCCACCAATTCAGTTTTTTGCCATAGGCAATAAAACAGAAAAGCCCTCTGCACTCGCGAGAAGCGGCAGATGGTTTTCGCAGAAAACCATTGAGAGCCCAATCAAAGAAACTCCACCACTCTATGGGCGGTTTCATGGCTGGAGTTCTGGTTCTGTCCCGTGACAAAACGCTGGTCGTCTACCACGGTGCTAGTAGCAAAGAAATCTCTAAACCTCTCCTGTTTGAAGTAGATGGCACTGGCCTTTTCATTCCCTATGCACTACGTGGTGGTTGGTCGCTATTTTAGAATTTCCGTTCCCTGGTGTTTCCTCACCCAAACACGCAGACAGCTTCTTACAATGCTCATTCATTGCTACTTGACCGCTCTCGGATCTGTTCGAGTTTCGGGCTTAGTTCCTCTGGCGTCGTACCTTCTAATGCGACAATAAAATGCATCTTCACTGATTCTCGACGGAACGGGATCGCACTCTGGTACCCCTCTGAGTGCCAGAAACTTTGCAGCGCTTCCATAGAAGGAAATCGCTCTATCGCCATGAACTGTGTCCCTTCAGGCAGAGCGCCTTCTAAAACCTCGACCTTGTCACCCACCGGTCCGCCGGCGATCAAAGTGAGCCCAGCATCTTCCGCAGGTTTAGCTGCTCTGTTGGCATACTCCGGGCCAGCTTCAGCTTGCAACATCGTTCCGCAAGCGACGATGTACGCGTTCTCAGCGTTAGCCATAATGAATCTCCTTTAGGATACTGAGCCAGCCGCGTCTCACCCAAGACTAAGATCAGGGAGCTCTAACGCTTGGCATTGTTGAATGTGGTATCTAGCTTTGATAAATCCGCGCCGTCCGGTTTGAACAGCATATCCTCACGGCCAAGTAGCTGAGACATTTCAGGGCCGTGATCCCGGATCAAATAGTCTGCGTATTGGCCATAGTCTTCGACTGGCCGGCACAATAAGCGCGTGTAAGTGATGTGGCAAACCACCCGCTCATCCTCGAGGGTCCGCTTAAAATTCGAGTGCCACAGGTTGCCGTCCCAAAGTGCGATAGACCCCGGAGGACACTCAATGGGTTGTGCACCAGAAATCTCAGAAATCTCAGCCTCATTGGGATGGCGGCGAAGTTTGTTGCTTCCCGGAACGATCAGCGTTGCACCGCCCTCTTGACTGTATCCATCACAGGCCCAGCATGCGGTAAGCAGCAAGTTATGATCTGGAAAGGGCGCAGGTACCCAGTTGTTGTCCGCATGTAGGGTAATACTCGGATCACCTTGCTGCCTGACAGTTGCCGCCGCCTGACTTAAAAGAAACCCTCTGCCTACTGAAAACTCTGCCATAGCCATCAGGCTTTTATTGAGAACAGCTTCTGCAAATACTGAATCCTTGGGAAGCAACATAAAGCCGCCTTTGCCATCAGTTATTCGAAGGATGGTCTCGCGAAGGCGGTCATTGAATTCAGTAGTTGCCGCATTCTCGAGAACTGTCCAGCCCTCCTCGGCTAACTGACGGCAATTCTCAATAAGTCCGAGCTCAGCAATGACCGGCTCAAGCTCTTCGGAGATGGCGTCTGGCGGGAGGGTGTCATAGTACTTGGTCATGCTGCCTTAGCAACCTTATCTGGGATGTAAAATAACAGGAACTTCTTTGATACCGCGGATAAAGTTGTTCGGCAATCGCACCACTTCGCCCACCTGTTCAACAAACGAAAACCTCTGCAGGATTTCTTCCCACAGCACCCGCAGTTGCATTTCAGCGAGTCTGTTACCCATACAGCGATGTATTCCAAAACCAAAGGCAACGTGCTGCCTGGCATTGCTGCGATCGATAATCAGACGATCCGCGTCAGGGAACACAGTCTCATCACGATTTCCGGAGATGTACCACATAATGACCTTTTCACCCTTTTTGATCTGCTTGCCGCCCAATTCAATGTCTTGTGTGGCGTCTCGCCGCATATGCAAAACTGGCGTCTGCCAGCGAATCATTTCTGCAACCATATTGGGAACTAAGCTCGGATTGTCCCGTAATTTTTGATATTCATCTGGAAACTGATTTAGACCCACAACACCGCCGCTGATGCTGTTTCGTGTGGTGTCGTTACCACCGACAATCAACAACAGGATGTTGCCTAAAAACAGCCTGGGGTTCTGCAGCATGTCTTTCGTAGACTCGCCATGTGCCAACATGGATATCAGGTCAAACTTAGGCGGTGCCGCTGCTCGCTCAGACCAGAGTTGGTAGAAGGTTTCAGCACACTCCTGAAAATCTTGCTGGCGGTTCTCTTTGTCGTATCCGGCCAAACCAGTCACTTCAGGAATATCTGTTGTGATATCAGACCAGTAGACTAGTTTCGCCCTGTCTTCATAGGGAAAATCAAACAGTGTGGCTAACATTCTCGCAGTGAGTTCAATGGAAACCCTATCGACCCAATTAAACTTCTCACCCACTGGCAGGTTGTCGAGAATATCGATCACTCGCTCACGAATCAGCGGTTCCAGGTTAGTGAGATTACCGGGTGCAACCGAAGGCGCAACCGTCAGCCGCTGTGAATCGTGTTTCGGTGGGTCCATGCCAATGAAGTTTTCAATTCCTTCGCTCTCGCCGCTCTCATCCACAGGCGGGTCGTGGATCGAAACGCCACTGGCTGAAGAAAACAGATCGTGATTTGTGTCCACGTATTTAATAAGCTGATGCGTTGTCACTGACCAGAAAGAACCGTTGCTCTCACTTTCGAAAAAATGAACAGGGTCTTCCGCACGTAATCTGGCAGCAACTTCCTGCCAGGTATCACTTTCATACAATGTGGGGTTACTGATATCCAGCGCTTCGATTGGTGACTGACTCATCGCATCTACTACTTATAGTGGTCTGGGAAACCTAACTCTTTCATGCTCATCGACTGTTGCACCGTCTCACCCACTTCATGGTCGTAGCTATTGGGATCGGTACGTCGCGGTACCCGCATACCAGCTCCCGCTGGCATGTCATCGAACAAGCTCAAGTAACCTTGAGGTGCGTTGTACTGTTTCCCATACTCCGGGGTTTTACCCCAGGGCATCGGGTTAAACACATTCATCAGTCTGGCAAAGCGAGCGGGGTTACGTGCCAAGGCTTCGTCAGTGGCAGTCTCGCGAAACGTTTCCTGGGTTTGCATATGAGGGCGGTTATACATACCAATGACCGTCAAGCGAAGACCATCTTTTTTCCTCGGGAAGGATCCATGCCATGTGTGGTCCCCCCAGATGATCATGGAACCCGCCGGTGCGGAAATCGGGTGGGCGTTGTGAGTCCAATACTCAGCTTCTTCCGCTGATGGGAGACGGCGCCAGCGATGACTACCCGGCACGAATGACAACCCACCTTCTTCCGCAGAATAATCTGAAACGAGATAATTGAAATTAGCGCCGAACGGCTCGACTGACATGGAAGGTAACTCAAACTGTGCCCAGTCCGCGTGAATGGCTGTCGGCGGGCCACCTTTACCTTTGACCCAGGCATCACAAACGCCAAGGATGCAATCAGTCCCCACCATCCATTGAATCAGACCCAATACAGCGGGAGTCATCACTAGTTTTTCAAAAGCCAGGTCTTCCCATAGGATAAACCTCAGCAGTTCCTGCCCTTCGCCATAAACCTGTTCCAGTTGGTCAACAGCACAGCCTTTTCGCTCGGCAGCAATTCTTAGCACGGCATCACGAACCTGCACGAGTTGTTCCGGCGGACCCACTTTTTCGGGCGGCAATACAGTGAACCCAAACGCATCGAGTTCAGTAAGGTGTTCCAATAACCCAAGTTCTTTGAGTTCCCTGTATAGCGGCGCGGTGGTTTTCGCCGAAGGCCAGTCTTCAATTATCAAGCTGATATCCCAAATCTATAGTCCGTAAATGATTGATGCTCCGACTGTCAATGGGCGGCCATAAATACATCCACCCTCATTACATTCATAGGTCACCAACTCACCCGTCACGTTAACAACGTACAAAGAAGCTCGCCACTTTTGATCCGGAGAAAAGAAAGTGAACCTAACATCTACCTGGTCATACCCATCTGTCTTGATCTCATTGGTAATGGCGTTAAAGGAATCATCGACTCGATACCAATCAAAGCGCGCGTTCCCGGTCCAGGAACCGACGGGGAACTCATAGTCAGTCGAGATGCTCCAGGAGTATTCTGGTGCATTTGGCAACCTGTTACCTTTCTGGGCAATAACAATCTCGCCGTCTGGGCCGATTAGAGAACCTGCGGCATCACCTTTTGATTCCGCCTTCCAGTTATTGTCATAAGCGATGTTCATCCCCCATTGAGGTGTGAGACTCACAGCAAACTCAAATTCTGCACCCTGGCTGACAGCGCCACCATCAAGATTGTCGTTATAGGATTGACCAATCGTCGCAGCACCCAGGTCAGTCAGCTCTGATAGCGGCTGAAACACCAGTGTATCTTCCCAATCCAGATGATAAAGAGCGGCAGACAAGCGCGCACGCCCATCCCAAAGGTTTGTCGTTTTCACACCCAACTCATAGCTGATGACCTCATCACCATCAACAGTCAGTTTTGAGTTAAAGAAGTCGATCCGGCCCTGGGCAGTCGGGTCTGTAGGAACCTGCGCTTCTAATTGCGCGATAACCCCTGGCAGGTCAGTATTCACCACACCTGGTCGGAACCCTTGAGAGACAGTCAGATAGCTCATCAGACCATCTTGCGGCCGCCAGCTCACCGAGATTTTCGGGGATATGAACTCATCGGTGATGTCTTCATCAAACTGATCGGTGTCGCGTTTTATGTCAGTCGCTCGCGCTCCAAGCAAAAGTTCCCACTCCTCGTTGAACTGATAGCTAACCTCACCGAATATGGCTTTCTCTTTTGAATCGATTGTTGCTTTCGTAAAAAAACCGGCGAGAATTGGGTCAATAAACTGCTGTACGGTCGGGCGAGCATCCTCAAACCCCGGTGCCAAAGCGAGCCAGAAACCTGGTTCTGCAGGATCGTCGGATCCATTAATGGCCTGGTCTTCCTTATAGTAAAGACCCGCTGACCACTGCCACTTGCTATCTGAACTAGAGAGGATACGTAACTCATGAATATCTCGCTCGGCTTCACGGCGAAAAAGGCCTAGTCCACCCGTGGCCGCAATTGGATTGAGTCCCGCCAAACTTGGATCAAACAGACCAATCAAAGAGTTAGTTAAATCTACAATTGCACCGCCAAAGCGCGGTGTGGTTTCTTCTCCATAATTCGAGCTTCTCTCAAACTGCGAGCTCGTGAATTCCACATCAACCGCGTCGAATTGATAATCGAAGCTGAAGCTATAGACCTCAACTTTTTCGGTACCACCATTTGGAAAGTCAGGTTGAGCCAGGCCAGAATTTGAATATCCACCTAGAAAGTCCGCGACACCCGGTCCGCCGAAATCGGTTTCGGTCACCTGGGCTGACATGCCTATCGCCATTTGGTCTGTCGGTGTCCATAACAACTTGCCGCGAAACCAATCGGATTCTTGAAAGTTAACGTCATCTTCCGCACGTGGCGCTGGAACATCCAGGAAACCCGCTTGATCCCTATAGGACCCAGTCAATCTTACTGCCAGGGTGTCCGTGATAGGCGCATTAACCATTAAGTTCACTCGATAGCTCAGGTCATCCGAGTGCTGCATCTGTTCTGTTTCCAACTTCATACCAAAGTCGAACCCGGAGGGGTCTGGTGCATTGGAGATATATCGGATGGCGCCACCCAGTGCTGATTCGCCATAGAGGGTACCCTGTGGGCCTTTGAGTACTTCTATGCTTTGCAGATCGAAAATTGAGCCCTCTATCTGACTGATTCCACCCCCGGTGTTGCTATCTGTCACCGACACATTGTCGATATAGATTCCAACAGTTGAACCACCCTCTCCAGGCGCGGTTAAACCACGGATACCCACTGTATTGTAGGTAGAACCATTCGTACGATAAGCCAACCCTGGTACGGTTGGATAAAGTGTCTTGAAATCCACAATGCCTTTGGTTTCAATGTCTTCGGCAGTCACCAACCCGATTGACATTGGCGTATCCATGAGTGCCGTATCGCGACGGGTTGCTGAAACGATAAGCTCTTCTATCTCTTTCTCGGCTGATACCGAAGATGAAGTATCCGCCGCCTGGGCGCCAGTTGTCGACAAAAAGGCGAACACTGCAGCGAGCAAGCCACCTTTTACGGTTTCTCGATTGTTCATGTCTGTCTCCTCATTGTTCTTGTCAGGATCGTGGACAATGTTGAGAACAAGCTTGTTTTTAAAAGTTGGAATCAGCCCGGTTCCGGCTAGAAGAATGTCTGCGCCTTTTGAAACCGAGTAAATCCCCACCAATTCATTCGACATCTGTTCCGCCACAGTTTCTGTGGGAAACAGCAGCGTGATGTCCGCTTGCTCTGCAAATTGCGTCAGCGCAAGATCAATTCGTTGCTCGGGAACATTAAATTGAATGAGTTCATCTTCGGAAACTTCATTCGCGACGGTTACTGTAGGTATTATTGCGAGCAGCAGAAAAAACCAAACAGCCAGAACCGATTTCGCCCCCTTACACCGCAGATTGTCCTGCGCGTAACTAATAGACGATTCGGTTCTGAGTTCGGGTGACAGACTGTGAATAAATAGATTCACACCGGTCCCTATTATGATATCCCCTCCCAAGTAACAATTTATCTGCCGTAAAGAAGCACTCTCTTTTCAGTTTCTCGCTGGAACTCAATATCGAAATTTTCTTTCAACACTGCGAGCATGCCCTCTACATCGCCGGCCCTAAAAAAGCCAGAAACACGCACTTGTTTCAGTGCTTCGTGGACGAACACAAATTCAACCCCCGTGTATCGCTCTACCTCTTGTGCAGCTTCAGCAAGCGACTCACCGCGGAAGACAAGGTTTCCCTCTCGCCAGGAAAGCTTAACTTGAATATCGTCGCTGGATATCGCTTGGGCCAGCTTAGTCTCGTTACCAGTCACCAGTTGCTGGCCGGCTGTCAAAACTGTCGCAGATGGGGGTAACTCAATCTCCACATTTTTAAGCCCTGTATCATGCGACACTGCCTGCTCACCGATACGTACCTTACCCTCGGTGACTACCAGCTCTATTTCCCGATCGGGCTTTATCTCAATATTGAATGCTGTACCGATTGCCTGAACGATGTGCCCTCCGGCGAGAACGCTTAATGGTCGCTGCGCATCTTTGGCGACTTCAACATGCACCTCACCGGACTCAAGGTGCAGGAGCCGTGCGTCATGACTGTAGCGGACACCAATGCGACTGCCAGTATTCAAGGTAATCTTTGTGCCATCCTCAAGCCTGTGAATCTGCTGTTCACCGACCGCGGTTTCATAAAAAATCTCAGCGGGGCGTTGAGTGACTTCTGCTGCAGTTTCTGAATCTTGCGACGTGTTCCAGAAGAACATTAAAGTGAGGGAAAGCACAATTGACGCCGCCAGAGCCACTATGGTCGGAGGGAAAATAAGGCTGCTTTCTACCGGCGTCACTGGATTCGGCACCAACGCAGAAAGTCGATTAAGGGAATCCATCTTGTCCCAAAGTCTCGCCATCTTCTCAAGCACTGCTTGATTGGCCGGATCGTCCGAGAGCCACGTCTGCAATTCGGCTTCTTCTTCCGGCGTGAGTCCTTCACTCATACGCTCAATCCAGAGACTTGCTTCATCGTAACGTTCTTCTTCTGTACGAAACTGATGCACGTTGCTCATCCTAAATCATCCTCTGAAGTTCGCAGGCGATCTGCATTCAACTCCACCACTTTACTTTTCCTACCATCACTTTCACGTTGCTCCATATACTGCAGCGATGCCTTCATGCCTCGTGCAATCTGAGTCTGAACCGTGTTTTCACTCACGTTCAGATGCTCAGCTATTTCCTTCCGCGAATAGCCATAAACCTTCTTCAACACAAATGCGCGTCGGCACTGAGCAGGAAGCATCCGAACCGCTTCACAGAACAACGAAAATTCTTCATGACTGACCGCTTCACCCAACGGATCAATGCCGTAAGACTGTTGACCTATATGCCCAACTATATCTTCATCAAAACTATCGGATAACCGAGTCTCCGATCGTTTGAGATGATCCAGCGCCAAATTTTTTACAGTTTTATGCAGAAACGAGCGAGGTGCCGTTATGGGTGACTCGCGCTCTGCCTGACACGCCCGAACATAGGCCTCCTGGACAATATCCTCGACTTCTTTAGGCGGAACAATACCGGCAACAGCGCGTTTCAGACTACCGACTATTGATAGGTATATTCGATCTAACGGTTTGTCGTCATCCATTAGGAGTTTTTACTCGCTAGCGTCCATTGACTAAAGACGAATTAGAATCACTTTTGGGTGAAAAATGGAAGCGTAAAGCCGATTAGCTGTTTGTTCAGGAGAAATTCTCAACTTATTGTTTATGTTCTTTCCTGTAGGAAGGTAGGTAGTAAATGGCGAGCGCGCCGGGTAGCAGAATCATCAAAGCCATCCAAAGCGCGAGTTGATAATCCCCGTGTAATTCAAACAGAGATGCGAAGATAATGGGTCCAAACGCACTCGCAGCAAGAAACGGAGCCAGCAATCCCATGACGCTGCCAAACGATGCAACGCCAAATCGTGATGCGACCATGGCACCCAGGAGCGGTAGAAATCCACCCGCAGAAAATCCCAACAAACCGCTCAGGATCACCAGCGCTGAATACGACGGCTCTTGAATCAATCCCAGCAAAACAATCACGCACGCCAGCAAAGCCATCGCAAACAAGGCACGATGATCTAGTCGATCAGCCAATATCCCGAATAATAACTTTCCAACTATCATCACAGTCGAGAACACAGAGATAAGGACTGCTGTCTGCATCGAGGCGATACTCAGTAGATCTGCGTAGGGACGCAAGTGCTGCTGAATGCTGCCAGACGCTGTAATCAAAGGCAGGAAAGACAGCACGATAATCCAAAACGTTTTCTCTTTCAGAACATCAGATGTACTCCATGTCTTGGCCCTGAAATCTGTAGATGCCTGACTACCATCGCTCGTAGAATCGGCTTCAATCACTAACTCAGCAGGCGCGCTGCGGACTATAAACCAGACAAGCGGCACAACAACAATGAAACAGGCGCCAAGCATCCAATGAGCATCCCTCCAGCCAAAAGATTGATACAAAAGCGTCACGACAGGCGCCATGAAGACACCACCGATCGAGGTACCTGTCGTTGTAACACCCATCGCAAGCCCCCTATGACTGTCGAACCACTTGGCCGCAAGTGTTTGTGCTGCCAGGGGTCCGGCGAACACAGTACCGGCCATGATCAGGGTTCCGTAAATCAATATGATCTGCCAGAACGCCGCTACCTGTGATATCAGGATAAAGCCAAGTCCGGCAGAAGACGTTCCCATACAGACCAGCACCCTGATGGAGTAACGATCCATGGCGTAGCCAGCGAATGGCGCCACGACGCTCTGCGCCAGAGTCAAGATCGTAATCGGTACCATGACGTAAGTTAACGTGAGGCCGAGTCCAGGGTCACCAAGCCACTCACCGACCCACAATGTGTAGGAGAAAATAATGCTGCCGAACAAAACGCTCTGAAAAATCAGTGTGACGCCAACGATATTCCAACCGTAGTACCAAGGAGTGTTCAATTTAATTCAGCCTCTGCCTGCAACACAACAAGCACACAAGATCCTACAGATTGCCGTTGTCCTACACTGCTATCAACTTCGAATGTCGAGTGAGCTTGACGAAACAGGATTACTTTTGGGTGACAAACTGTATGGGGGGGGTCGCTGATACTGAAAGGGGCCAGCGGGCCAGAAATCATCTTGGAATACATTGGATAGCAAGATCGAGCGTCACAATGAAGTTGTAACAAACAGTCTTACCCCTCAGTGTCGATCGCAGTATCGGCATTCACGATGTAAGTGAGAGAGGCGCTGCCCCGAATCCATGTGCGAAGGTGGCCGAACCCCATGCGGGAGTTTTGCGGGACACAGTTATGCACCGTAGTGCACGGTGGTGCATGGTTGGCAACGGACGTACCGGTAAGTTATTGATTTAGTTAATGTTGATATTCAGATTTTCGTCTTGAAAATCCCCGTGTCGGTGGTTCGATTCCACCTCCGGCCACCATT
>TARA_B110000003_G_scaffold77321_1_pt1 | contig 10501 bp, 7 predicted proteins | sample TARA_B110000003 | Tara Oceans TARA_B110000003 (sample SAMEA4396424) | marine metagenome | biome: Westerlies Biome; feature: [SRF] surface water layer (ENVO:00010504); material: water (ENVO:00002006), including particulate matter (ENVO:01000060) such as... | depth 5 m
TCAGCTTTTGCAGCTTCTTCTAATTTTTTCTTTTGTTCTTCTTCTCTTTTTTTATTGAAAGCTTTTTCTTCAGCTAATTTTTTCTTTTGATCCTGTTCTTTAGCTTCAGATAGAGAATCGATTTTCTTTGTAATCTTTCCTTCTTTCTCTTTTAACCAAGCTTCAAGTTTTTTATCAGCTTCTTCTTGCTTGAGTGCTCCTTTTAAAACACCTACTTGTAGATGTTTCTTCATCATAATACCTTTATATGATAAAATTGCTCTTACAGTTTCACTAGGTTGTGCGCCTTTCATTACCCAATCTAGCGCCTTATCATTATCTATTTTAATTGTAGCTGGATTTGTATTAGGATTGTAGTTTCCAATCTTTTCAATAATTCTACCGTCTCTTGGTGAGCGGGCGTCAGCTACTACAATATCATAAATTGCTAACTTTTTTCTTCCTCTTCTTGATAATCTTATTTTTACTGCCATAATATATTTAGTTTGTATGGAACACGTCCATTAACGTTAAAAAAAATTGTGCGCAAATATATACATATTATATGTTATTTCAATAGCTACTAATATATATGTCGAAAGATGTTAAATTAACAGATTTAAATTCAATTATTTGTATAATCGCTTAAACGGTTTCTTATTAATTAAAAATATGTATAATTTTATATAAATTATTTAAATGACAAAATATAACTACATGTCGGGTTCGGATATAAATTATATGGATGATCTATATTCAAAATATAAAAATGATTCGTCATCAGTTGATTCTTCTTGGCAAAAGTTTTTTGAAGGGTTTGATTATTCAATAACAAACTCACTCGGATCAGTAAAATTTACTGAATCTTCCGTTGCCCAATTAATTGAGGCTTATAGAAGATATGCTCACTTGAAGTCACTAACAAATCCAGTTAGAACGAGGAGAGATCATGATGTTGTTCTAGAGATAGATAAGTTTGGATTAACTGATAAAGATTTATCTCAAAAGTTTTCAGCTGGTAAAGAGATTAATCTTGAAGATAAAACCCTAAAAGAAATTATTGAAAAGCTTAATAAAATTTATTTAGGCCCTATAGGATTTGAATATGTAAATATTAGAAACATTGAAGAAGTTAAATGGATTAAGGATTGGGTTGAAGAAAAATGGTATAGTCAGAATTTAAATATTGAAAAAAAGAAATCAATTCTTACCAAGTTAAATGAAGCAGTTGTTTTTGAGAATTTTCTTCATACCAAATATATAGGTCAGAAGAGATTTTCATTAGAAGGTGGTGAAAACACAATAACCTTCTTAAATGAAATAGTAAAGTCTGCATGTAAGGGTGACGTTAAAGAGGTTATTATAGGAATGGCGCATAGAGGTAGACTTAATGTCTTAACGAGTATTCTTCAAAAAACTTATGATGAGGTCTTTAATGAATTTGAAGGTAATATGGATCCGGATAAGATTTTTGGAGATGGAGATGTTAAATACCATCTTGGTTACAATAGTTATATTAATGAAGATGAAAAAAGTATTTATGTAAAATTAATACCTAATCCTAGTCATTTAGAATCAGTCAATCCAGTTGTTATGGGTTATGCTAGAGCCCAAATAGATGAAGAGTATAATGGAAACTTTAACTCAACAATCCCTATACTTATTCACGGTGATGCCGCGATTGCTGGTCAAGGAATAGTTTATGAAACTATTCAGATGTCAAAACTTAAAGGTTATAATGTAGGTGGTGTAATTCATTTTATTATAAATAATCAGATAGGTTTTACTACTGACTATGATGATGCTAGATCTAGTATATATTGTACTGATTTAGCAAAGATTATTGACTCCCCAGTACTACATGTAAATGGAGATGATCCTGAGGCTGTTTATTATGCTTCCCAGTTTGCTTTAGAATATAGACAAAAATTCAAAAAGGATGTTTTTATAGACTTACTTTGTTATAGAAGGCATGGTCATAATGAAAGTGATGAGCCTAAATTTACTCAGCCAAATTTGTATAATTTAATTTCAAAGCACCCCAGCCCTAGAGATGTTTATTTTAAAAAAATAACTGAAGTTGATGATAAAATTGATAAAGGTTTATCTGATAAGTTAAATAAGGAATTTAGAAGTTTATTACAAGAGAGGTTGAATGAAGTAAAGCAAAAACCGTTACCATACAAACCTCAAAAAAAAGATGAGGAATGGAGCTTCCTTAGAACTTCAAGTGCTGAAGATTTTATAAGTTCTCCTGACACAAAAATTGATAATAAAACCATAAACCAAATTGGAAAATCTCTCATAACATTACCTGAGGGATTTAAACCTTTAAAACAGATTACAAGATTATTAAAGGATAGAGAAAATAACTTTTTTGAAACAAAATATTTGAATTGGGCGGATGCTGAATTACTTGCTTATGGGTCATTATTATTAGATAATAAAAATGTAAGGATTTCTGGTCAAGATGTGATTAGAGGAACATTTTCTCATAGGCATGCAAAATTATTTGATGCTAATAATAATATCCCTTATTCACCTCTAAATAACCTGTCTAAAAACCAGGCAAACTTTAATATATTTAATTCATTACTTTCAGAATTTGGTGTTTTAGGTTTTGAGTATGGTTACTCTATGGCAAGTCCTAATACTTTAGTTGTTTGGGAAGCACAATTTGGAGACTTTTCTAATGGAGCTCAAGTAATTATTGATCAATTTATATCTTCTGCAGAAACTAAGTGGGAAAAAATGAATGGGTTATTAGTGCTTTTACCTCATGGTTATGAGGGTCAAGGACCTGAGCACTCAAGTGCAAGGCCTCATAGATTACTAAGCCTATGTTCTGAAGATAATATGGTAGTTGCTAACTTAACTACACCTGCAAATTTATTTCATATGATTAGAAGGCAGTTAACTTGGGATTTTAGAAAACCATGCTTCTTATTAAGCCCAAAGAGTTTATTAAGACATCCATCTGTGATCTCACAATTTGATGATTTTACAAAATCTAATTTTAAAGAAGTTATTGATGATAAAGTTAAAAGTAAAAATAAGATTAAAAAGATAATTTTATGTACGGGGAAGTTTTACTATGATTTAATTGAATATAGAAAAAAAAATAAAATAGAAAACGTAGCAATAATAAGGGTTGAACAATTAAGTCCATTCCCTAAAATTGCTTTAGAGAAATGTATTGATTCCTATAAAAATTCAGATAAAGTTATTTGGGCCCAAGAAGAAAATCAAAATATGGGATATTGGTCTTATATTTCTTCTTTTAAATTAGAAAACATTGAATTAATTTCTAGAAAGAGAAGCTCTTCTCCTTCAACAGGATTTTTAAAAGTTCATTTGAAGGAACAAGAAGAATTACTTAAAAAAATATTTAATTAATTATTATGAAAAATGAAATAATAAAAATGATGGTTCCTGCAGTTGGAGAGTCTATAAATGAAGTGACAATTTCTTTATGGCTTAAAAAAGATGGAGATGTTGTTGAGTTAGATGAAGTAATAGCTGAGATTGATTCAGATAAGGCTACTTTTGATCTTACGGCTGAATCAACAGGAAAACTTGAGATCAAAGCACAAGAGGGTGATACATTAGAAATAGGAGCTCATATTTGTTCAATTGAAGAGGGTGACTTTGAGATAAAAGACAAAAATGATTCGGGAGAGACTGATGATATAAACCAAAAAGATGAAAAACAACCAGAAGTTATAAAGGAAGAAAATATTGAAAGTGATAACAGCAGTAATATAACTCCTGTTGCAAAAAAAATTATTGAGGATAAAGGAATTAATATTAAAAATATTAGTGGTTCAGGTATTGGAGGTAAAATAATTAAAGAAGATGTGTTAAATCTTAATCAAGAATCAGTTGATGAAAAAACAGAGTCTCCTTCAGGTCAGAATAGAGTGAAAATGACTCAACTAAGAAAAACTATTGCTAAGAGGTTGGTAAGCGTTAAAAATGAGACAGCAATGTTAACAACTTTTAATGAAGTTGATATGTCTTCAATTATGGAATTAAGGTCTAAATACAAAGAATCTTTTAAAGAAAAGTATGGTGTTAATTTAGGTTTTATGTCTTTTTTCACTAAAGCATGTTGTATTGCTTTAAAAGAGTGGCCAGCAGTTAATGCTATGATAGATGGTGATGAAATTGTATATAATGATAATTGTAATATTTCTATTGCTGTATCAACTCCAAAAGGGCTAGTTGTTCCAGTAATAAGAAGAGCTGAGACTATGGGATTTGATAATATTGAAAGCGAGGTAATAAGGCTAGCAACTAAGGCTAGAGATGGTAAACTTTCTATTGATGAAATGCAAGGAGGAACTTTTACGATTACTAATGGTGGAATTTTTGGTTCTATGCTATCCACACCAATAATTAATGCTCCTCAATCTGCGATCTTAGGTATGCATAATATTATTAAAAGAGGTATAGTAGTTAATGATGAATTGGTTGTTAGGCCAATGATGTATATTGCTTTATCCTATGATCACAGAATAATTGATGGTAGAGAATCTGTCAGTTTTCTTGTAAGAGTAAAGGAATTATTAGAAGATCCTTCTAGACTTATTTTAGAAATATAAAAAAACCTCTCAGTTTGAAGAAAGGTTTTTTTGATTTATTGATATTTCTTTTTTCCTATTCTTTAAAAAAGATTTGTTTTCTTTAGTTTGATTTTTAAGCTCTTTCCATTGAGATCTTGTGAAAATCGTTTCAGTTCTAATTATAACAAAATCACCCTTTTTTTCAATTTTTTTATTAACCTTGAAAGGTTTTAAACCTTTCTTTTTTTCTTTAGCAAAACTATCTAATGATATAAAAGAAAATAGTGTTAACATTAATATATACTTCATAATTTTTACTTTATATTAATAATATGTTAATTCAATGTTAAGGAATTGTTAACTAATTTCAAAGAATTTCATAATATTTCCATAGCGCTCTATTTTTTAAATATCAAAAAGATTGTATGAGGTTCTTTTGCAAAAAACATTTAATTTTTTCTAGAAATTATAAAAAGTTTCAGAATTACAATTTATATTGCAAAATAAATTTCCATGCCTCGCGACAAGAGCATCAAGTCAATTCTTATCATCGGTTCAGGTCCTATAGTCATTGGTCAAGCATGCGAATTTGACTATTCTGGATCACAAGCATCAAGGTCACTTAGAGAGGAAGGAATCGAGGTAACTCTCATTAACTCTAATCCTGCAACAATAATGACAGACTCTGTCACCGCAGATAATATATACTTAAAACCATTAACTAAAAAATCAATAATTGAGATTTTAGAGAAGCATGATATTGATGCTGTTCTTCCTACCATGGGTGGTCAGACAGCTTTAAATCTAGCAATAGAATGTGATAAAGCTCGTATTTGGGAGAAACATAAGGTGAGAATGATAGGTGTTAATGTAGATGCTATAAACACAACAGAAGACAGAGAACTTTTTAGATTAAAAATGAAAGAGTTAGATGTAAATGTTTGCAAGGGAGAGATAGCCAAATCATTTTTAAGCGGAAAAGAGATTGCTCAGGAAATTGGATTTCCTCTTGTGATTAGACCTTCATTTACACTAGGTGGTTCAGGAGGTGGAATTGTTGAAGAAGAAAAAGATTTTGATGCAGCATTAAATCATGGTCTAAATAAATCTCCTATACATGAGGTATTAGTTGAGCAAAGTGTTTTTGGTTGGAAAGAATATGAATTAGAACTACTTAGAGATAATATAGGAAATGTGATTATCATCTGTTCTATAGAAAACTTTGATGCGATGGGAATCCATACTGGAGACTCAATTACTGTTGCCCCTGCAATGACTTTACCTGATACTGTATATCAGGAAATGAGAAATTTAGCTATTAAGATGATGAATGGAATTGGAGATTTTGCAGGAGGATGTAATGTCCAATTTGCAGTTGATCCTGAGACGGATGATATTATTGGAATAGAAATTAACCCTAGAGTATCAAGGTCTTCTGCCTTAGCATCAAAAGCAACAGGGTATCCTATTGCAAAAATTGCTGCTAAACTAGCAATAGGATATAATTTAGACGAGTTAAAAAATCAAATAACTCAGACGACTTCAGCATTTTTTGAACCAGCATTAGATTATGTAATCGTTAAAATACCTAGATGGAATTTTGACAAATTTAAGGGTTCAGATAGAAGGTTGGGTCTTCAAATGAAATCTGTAGGGGAAGCAATGGGAATAGGAAATAATTTTCAAGAAGCACTCCAAAAGGCATGCCAATCACTAGAAATAAAAAGAAATGGTCTAGGTGCAGACGGGAGAGAGCTTAAAGATCAAAATAAATTATTAGAAAGTTTAAAAAACCCAAGTTGGAATAGGTTATTTCATATTTACGATTCTTTAAAATTAGGCCTGCCATTTAAAACTATTCAGCAGATAACTAAAATTGATAAGTGGTTTCTTAATCAGATCAATGAATTAGTTTTATTAGAAAAAGAAGCTCAGAATTATAACTTGGAGTCTCTTCCAAAGCATACATTAAAGCTTATGAAGGAAAAAGGTTACGCTGACAGACAGATTGCACATCTTCTTGGGTGTCTTGAGAGTGAAATTTTTAATAAAAGAATAGACTTAAAAATTAAAAGAAATTATAAACTAGTAGATACTTGTGCTGCTGAATTCGAAGCTGCTACTCCATATTATTATTCAACATTTGGTGATGAAAATGAATCCAAATCCTCAGATAAAGAGAAAGTTATAGTTATAGGATCAGGGCCAAATAGAATTGGTCAAGGTATTGAATTTGATTATAGCTGTGTTCACGGTGTTTTAGCAGCTAAGGAGTGTGGATACGAGACAATAATGATTAACTGTAATCCAGAAACGGTATCTACTGATTTTGATGTAGCAGATAAGTTATATTTTGAACCTGTTTTTTGGGAGCATTTATATGAAATTATTTTACATGAGAAACCTATAGGTGTAATTGTCCAGCTTGGAGGGCAAACCGCCTTAAAACTTTCTGAAAAATTAAATAAATATGGCATCAAAATTCTAGGTACTTCATATGATGCTCTAGACTTAGCTGAGGACAGAGGTAGGTTTTCGGACCTGTTAAAAAAGAATAAAATACCATACCCAGAATACGGGACTATAGACTCAGCTACTCATGCAATTGAGTTATCTAAAAAAATAGGATTTCCTTTATTAGTAAGACCATCTTATGTTCTTGGAGGTCAATCAATGAAAATAGTTATCAATGAAAAGGAGTTAGAAGAACACGTAGTTGATCTTATAAAGGACAAACCCGATGGTAAAATTCTCTTAGATCATTTTTTAGAGGGTGCTATAGAGGCAGAAGCTGACGCAATATGCGATGGAAAAGATGTATACATAATTGGAATTATGGAACATGTTGAGCCTGCAGGAATTCATTCTGGAGATTCAAATGCCGTTTTACCTCCATACAGCTTAGGAGATTTTGTTATTAATCAAATCAAAAAATATACTCAGAAAATCGCTATCGAATTAAAGACAGTTGGTCTTATTAATATTCAGTTTGCTATAAAAGATGATAAGGTATATATAATAGAAGCAAACCCTAGAGCATCACGAACTGTTCCATTTATATCAAAAGCATACAGAGAGCCATATGTAAATTATGCTGTTAAAGTTCTTCTTGGAAAGAAAAAAGTTACTGACTTTAAAATGAAACCGTATAAAAACGGGTATTCAATAAAAGAACCAGTTTTCTCTTTTGATAAGTTCCCTAATGTCAATAAGGAGCTTGGACCTGAAATGAAATCTACTGGAGAGTCAATATATTTTATTGATGACTTGATGGATGATTATTTTTTAGATATTTACTCTAAAAGGAATTTATATCTCAGTAAATAATGTTTAAGTTTTTATTAATAATTTTTGTAATAATTTATGTTATTTATAAGGTATCAACCTTTTTTATTAAAACCTTTTTAGGTCAATCAATTAAAAATTTCAAAAAAAAATCCAAACCAAAAAACAAAGGAATTTTAGATGAGGAAGGTGATTTTATAGATTATGAAGAAGTAGATTAAATACCTAACTTTACATCATGAACTGGTTTAATAGAAAAAAAAAGAATATCAACACACCAACTTCACAAAAGAAGGAATTGCCTGATGGCATGTGGTATAAAACCCCTGGAGGTTCAGTTGTTCATATAAGAGAACTTAAAAATAATTCATATGTATGCCCTGAAGATGATTATCATGTTAGGATTGGTTCTAAAGAATATTTTGAAATACTTTTTGATAATAAATCTTTTAAAGAATTAGATAAGGACCTTATATCTTCAGACCCTCTTAAATTTATTGATACTAAGGCGTATAAAGATAGAGTTAAAAAATCAATAAAAACAACCGGATTAAATGATGCTATTAGAACTGCCTATGGTAAATTAAATGGTCATAAGATTGTAATCTCATGTATGGATTTTTCATTTATTGGTGGTTCAATGGGCTCAGTTGTTGGCGAAAAGATTTCTAGAGCAATAGATCACTCTCTAAAAAATAAAACTCCATTAATGATTATCTCTAAATCTGGAGGTGCTAGAATGATGGAATCTACATATTCTCTAATGCAGATGGCTAAAACATCTGCCAAGCTATCATTACTGTCAAAAAACAAGATCCCTTATATATCATTAATGACAGATCCAACTACTGGAGGTGTATCAGCTTCCTTTGCAATGCTTGGTGATTTTAATATTGCTGAACCAGGTGCTTTAATTGGATTTGCTGGACCTAGAGTTATAAAAGAAACAATTGGTTCAAATCTTCCAAAAGGATTCCAAAGATCAGAATTTTTAGTGGATCATGGTTTTTTAGATTTTATCGTGGACAGGAGAGACTTAAAGAATAAAATTTCTAAATTATTAAAGCTTCTAAAAAAGTAAATTTTATTTTAAAAAAATTATATATATCAAATTTTTTCTGAATTATATTTGTCAAAAATTTTAGAGAATTTCAAGTGTCTTTAACAATTGCAACATCTGTAGTAGCTTTTTCAATAGTAATTCTATTGCTAGTTTTCATCTTGCTATTTGCCCAGTCAAAATTGGTACAGTCTGGAGACGTAAATATTGTCATTAATGGTGATTCTGAAAATCCTATTATCACGTCAGCTGGTTCCACATTACTTTCAACATTAGCAACACAAAAAATGTTTTTGCCTTCTGCTTGTGGCGGTGGCGGAACTTGTGCAATGTGTAAATGTACAATATCAGAGGGGGGAGGAGATGTACTTCCAACTGAAGTAGGACATCTTTCAAGATCTGAAAAGGCTAATAATGTAAGATTATCTTGTCAGGTAAAAGTTAAACAAGACATGAATATTGAGATTCCTGAAGAAATTTTTGGTATAAAAAAATGGGAATGTGAAGTTGTATCAAATTATAATGTTTCAACTTTTATTAAAGAGTTTGTTGTAAAATTACCCCCTGGAGAAACTTTAGATTTTCAGTCTGGAGGTTATATTCAAATTGATGTGCCAGAAACCGAAATTGATTTTAAAACTATGGAAATTACTCCTCATCCTGAATTAGGACATTCCAAAGATGTATTCAAAGGTGACTGGGATAAATTCAACTTATGGCCTTTAAAAATGAAAAATGATGAGCCTATTTTTAGAGCATATTCTATGGCAAATCATCCTGCTGAAGGAAATATTATAATGTTAAATATAAGAATAGCTACACCTCCATGGGATAGAATAAAAAATAATTGGATGGATATAAACCCAGGGATATGTTCTTCATATGTTTTCTCAAGAAAACCTGGAGATAAAATATTTATTTCAGGACCGTACGGAGAATTTCATATAAATGAGACACCTAGAGAAATGATTTATATAGGTGGAGGAGCAGGTATGGCACCACTTAGATCTCATATTTTTCATTTATTTCATACTCAACAAACAAAGAGAAAAGTATCATACTGGTATGGTGGAAGATCCAAGAAAGAATTGTTTTATATGGATCATTTTAGAAAAATTGAAAAAGAATTTAAAAACTTTAATTTCTTTGTCGGTCTATCAGAACCACTTCCTGAAGATAATTGGTCTATAAAAAATAAACTTCAAGATAAAAAAGATGGTTATGTTGGTTTCATTCATCAAGTATTATATGATAATTATTTGAGTAAGCATGAAGAACCTGAGGATGTTGAGTATTACCTATGTGGACCGCCTCTAATGAATCAAGCTGTATTACAGATGTTAGAAGATATGGGTGTCCCAGATGAGAATATCAGATTTGATGATTTTGGAGGTTAGTCTCCCAGACTCTGAATAAGTTTTTATAACAAATCTTTTCAATACTATCTTTTGAATAGCCTCTATCTAATAAACCTTCAATAAGGTTTGGATAATTTGATACATCCTTTAGTTTGGTTGGAAGTGTGTTTCCTAACCCATCGAAATCAGACCCAAAACCTATATGTTCATCTCCAACTAAATTATTGATATGATCTATTGCATCTAGTACATCT
>TARA_B110000003_G_scaffold274402_1_pt1 | contig 10496 bp, 8 predicted proteins | sample TARA_B110000003 | Tara Oceans TARA_B110000003 (sample SAMEA4396424) | marine metagenome | biome: Westerlies Biome; feature: [SRF] surface water layer (ENVO:00010504); material: water (ENVO:00002006), including particulate matter (ENVO:01000060) such as... | depth 5 m
AAATTTATTATTTAGAGATGTTTTTATGAAAAAAATCTATGTAATAACCATTGCGTCAATAACTTTATTGCTAGTGATGAAATGAAATAAAAAACCCCCACTTAAAAAAGTGAGGGTTAGATTGATTTTTTAATAACCATTATTTTCTACAAGCATTCCATTCCTGCAAGCTTACTTTATATTTTTTATATTCTGCTGAGTTTTTATTGTAAGATGGAGAGTTAAATCTATTAGGATTCTTAGGTTTAGAACCACAATCTTTTACTACTTCAATAACCGGATTTTGAGTATAAGATTTCACAGGAATATAATCAGGATCAATTTTTATTTGTGTGCTTTCACTAATAAAAGCCTGCAACACAGTGCCAGCTTTAAATTCAGCTTCCTTGCCTTTAATAAATAATGCTGGCCAAAACAATAAAGCGCCAACTCCAATAGCTGTTCCTGATCTATCTTTTCCTTCATTACTCATATTTAAGTATGCAGGAATACTTTGACCATCAATTGCCTTTATATCTTTTAATAAAAAGCTCAGAGATCCAGCTTTTCCAAGTCCTTTAGCTTTTTGGGACTCATTTACAGTAGCGTAAACTAGTTGATTAGCTTTTATTAGCACATAACCATCTTTATCTTTTACAGATTCTTTTGTTCTTAGTTCTATTAAAGACCCAACCTGTAAACTTTTAGATGTGTACGTTTTAGCTGTATACAACTGAACCAAAGTACCTTCTTCAATAGTTGAGTTACTAGAATTGCTTTTTGATGTATTCTCTTGGTTGAAAACTTGTTTGTCGCCATTAGAAAATTTAATCATGAAGATATCTGTATTCGATAAAACATAATTTGGGCCATCTAAAAAGTCAGCTTTCTTATATTTTAAATCATCAGTTCCTATTTCAGTAATTTTTACACTCAGTTCATCACCTGATTTTAACAGGATAATATCGGTCTGTCCATAACAAACTACATTAAGTAAAATCGCTAAAGAAAATATTAAATTTTTCATTATTTTTTTTCAAATATAGACATAAATACATGTGAGACAAGAAAAGTCATCACTTTAAACTAACATCATAAACCATTAAAGAGGCTAGAAACTAATACATTAGAATGATTGTTGCTAGAAATAAGATGAAAAAAGGTATAATAAAAAAAAGACGGAACACTTTTAGTTATCCGTCTTTTGACTACCACCAATTAAATGGGAGCCCTCTTTGTATCGTATGTAATTTTGTACTTATTTATATTGAGAAAGTAATTATAAAGGCCTAATCACTCCCCCATTAAACGAAGCCAGAGTTATAAAAGTTTCACAATTATTAAAAATCGTAAAATACAGCATTGTTTTTCCAAAGAAATCTTTTTTATATTTACGAAACTTATTGCCTAAAGACCATGAACCCCCTATTCTCATTTTTCATGTTTTTTGGTTTAATTATATTTTTAACATCATGAAAAAAAACTTAATTATTATATGTCTATTATTTATTGGATACTCTTATTCTTTCTCTCAATCAGTTAAGAAAACTATTAAAGTTGAAAAATCTCTTTTTGGCAATCAGTATATCCATGGACAAAAAACATTAAGTAATTTTAAACTCATTGAAATAATGGAATCAAACGAACTTGCATATGAAAAGATAGCATCTGGTTTTACTTATTATTCACTTTCTAAAGTATTAGGTTTCACTAGTTCTCTATTATTAAGTTTGCAACTAAAACAAAAAATAATAGGAAAACAATTAAATCCATTATGTATATTGATAGGTGGTGGATTAGTATTGATTTCTATACCATTTAGAATTATATTCAACAAGAAATTTGAGGATTCCGTAAAGCTTTACAACAATGCTCAACTCAAAACATCTTTTTGGGATAACAAAGAATTAAAATTTACTATAAACGAAAATGGTGCGGGATTAAAACTCGTGTTTTAAATAATTAAAAAGTCAGAATAAACTGAAAAAGGACTCAAAACAGAAGTAGGTTAAAAAAAACTTAAAACCATGGTTACAGAAAACGCAGAATTAATGAAAATGGCTCGTCAATCTTTAGAAGGTAGATGGTGGCAATTTATAAAAGCAACTTTAGTATATTATATTGTATTAATCCCTATTCAACTAATAAGCCTATCCCTTCCCATTACTAGCAATGTAATTTCTTTATTAGTAGGAGCTCCTTTAGCATTAGGATTTATAATTTTCTCATTGAACTTTACTAGAAAAAAAGAGGCCAAAATTGTTGATTTATTTCAAGGATTTAACAATTACAAAACTGTTCTTTTAACATATTTATTAGTATTAGCAAACGTTATACTAAGAATGCTTTTGCTAATTGTTCCTGGAATAATTGCAGCTTTTTCTTATTCTATGGTCTTTTATATTCTTGCAGACAATCCGGACATCTCTCCTACAAATGCCCTCAAGAAAAGTAAAGACATGATGATGGGCTATAAATGGAAGATATTCTTTCTAGGATTAAGTTTCTTAGGATGGGCTCTACTTGCTATTCTGACGCTAGGAGTTGGTTTACTTTGGTTAATGCCTTACATCCAAGTTAGTACGATTAATTTTTATGAGGACATAAAAGACAATAATACTATTCCCACAGAGAGTGTTTAAATTATTAAACACAATCCTGCTTTAAGACCTCAAATATCTTAACCATTGCCAGAGTATCGAGCTTGCAATACTCCAAAAGGTCTTTTCTTGTTTTATTAACTTGTTCTTGATCTTCTACCCTAGATAAGTTCAGAAAAGATTGGCTAGCTAAGATACCGTTGTTTATATCGAGATCTTGATAAGAAAAACCAGGTACTAAAGCAGGCAAAACGTTTTTAATAGAGTTTTTTCCTTTCATTTTAGGCGAATAATACCAACCGTTTTTAAATGGAATAATAAGATCGACCATACGGTCAATGATATCATTTAAAAGACTGGCGTAATCAGGAAATGCTCGAGATAACTCTTGCAATCTTTGTTTCTCGAAAGATATGTTGTACACGAAAATATCTCCGGGATGCCTTAAATCTTCTATTAGAGATAGTATAAACTCTTCTCTAGGGTCTTCTAAGTTAGTAGACAAGAATTCGAAATGAGTAATCGCTTGTTTCTCATCAAGATAATGAGCCGAATATTGAAATGGAATTTGTTGGTAAGGATTGGTTCCTACCAAAGTAGGAATTGCAGATTGGTAGGTTTCGAAATCTAGAAAGTAAATGTTTGGTGATACTTTATTTAAAAAATCAGTAAGGCTTTTTTTATCTATTACAATCTGACCATTGAGATAACTATCCACTTCTGTTTGTTGCCTTGCTAACAAAGAAAAATCTTTAGGAATCTCATCTAAAGCAACAATTCCCTGATTGTACAAATCCCATTTATCATTCGAGGATAGCCTAGAAATATCAAAAACACTGTATGATGGAATATCTTTCCAACAAAGCGTTTTAAACATACACACATAAGGAGAAGTGCAATGAGATCCAATTTTAGTTTGAGGAGCATCATCATGGCTTAATACCTCAAAGAAGTGATTAACCTTAGCTTCTACTAACTCTTGGTTAGCCAAAACTTTATCTATTACAGAAACCGATTGAAACAACTTATTAATAAGAAGTTTCTGCTTTCTTTTGTATTGATTGTTTATGTGAGTAATATAGACTCCTTTTATATTTAGTCCACATTTTTCGAGAATGTAGTACTGAAAAGAAACATCTTTAATATGATTTTTTGTGATTTTGGTAGAGCTTTTCACTTCATGAATAAGCCATCCGTCCCCTTTCTTAACCAGAATATCAACAAAGCAATACATATTGTTGTAAGAAAAACCAGCCTCATACAAAACTTGTTCTCCATCCTCAATATATTGTTGGGTTTTTTCAATTTTATCTTCTCTAAAGGTGCTGTTTTCTTTAACGTCTACTCCACCCGGAAATAGTTGTTGAGCAAAAACCCCTATTCTATTACCCATGTCAAAAATATTCTGACTCTGTAAAGAAATAGGATCTCCAAATTCGGGATTGTTTTTTTTAAGGTACAAAGACTTGTCGCATTGCAATCCTAATACAAAGTTCGATTTTGAAATAGATACTCCACTCATGTTAACGTCCTAATTGTTTCCTTTTATGAAGATAAGTCATCAATACTTTATTGATATCCTTATTAATATCTACATCTACAAAATCAATTTTAAATTGGGCACAATTTTGTTTTAACTCCTTTATCTGTTCTAGCTTAAATTTTTGATATTCTTTCTTGAGGTTATTAGGAGAGAGCTTCATTTCTTCTCCCGATTCCATATCAATAAATTTGAATGGTCTGTTTTCAAATTCGAAATCAATTTCTTTTTCTTTATCTAACAAATGAAATATTACTACCTCATGTTTGTTAAATTTTAAATGTTGCAATGCCGACATTAACTGATCGGACTCAGAAGAATTATCTAATAGATCGCTAAATAGCACCACCAATGATCTTGGAGCAATGCTATCCGCTATTTCGTGTAAAGACTCTACAGCACTTGTAGTTTTTTTTAAGCTATCGTCATCTAATATGTTTTTTAATTCGTTAAAAAGAATTTGATGGTGCTTGATGGTTGTTTTTTCGTTGGTGTGTACGCTTAGTTTGTCGGAAAACACACTAAGACCAACCGCATCTCTTTGTTTTTTGAAGAGCTTCATTAAAGCTAAAGAGCAAAAAATGCTATGATAAATTTTATTAGGACTAGAAAAGTCTGGTTTATCGATTTTAGGAAAATGCATCGAAGAAGAATTGTCAATAATAATTCTGCACCTTAAGTTGGTTTCTTCTTCGTATTTTTTAACAAAATACTTATCGGAACGAGCAAAAAGCTTCCAATCAATATGTTTTGTACTTTCTCCTTGGTTGTATTGACGGTGTTCGGCAAACTCTACCGAGAATCCGTGAAATGGACTTTTATGGAGACCGGTTATAAAACCTTCCACCGCCTGGCTAGCTAGAAAATCTAGCTTTTCGAATATTTCTATTTGCTCTTTAAAGTCCATAAAAAAAGGGCTTTTTAAAGCCCTTTAATAAGTTTAGAATTATAGATGTGCATCTAATTTTTCTGCAAGTACATTTTTTGGAACTGCGCCGATTACTTTATCAACGATTTCTCCATTTTTAAAAATTAATAATGCAGGAATATTTCTTATTCCGAATTGAGATGGAATAGCAGAGTTGTCGTCTACATTAACTTTTCCTACAACAGCTTTACCATCGTAATCATTAGCTAATTCATCAACAATAGGTCCTACCATTCTACAAGGTCCGCACCATGTAGCCCAAAAATCAACCAATACTGGCTTGTCTGATTTTAATACTAATTCTTCAAAATTTGCGTCTGTGATTTCTAATGCCATGTTTTTTAAATTTAAGTGATATACAAAATTAATATTTTAATTGATTTCTAAATCAATATTCGAGATTTGTTTCAAGCTATTTAAAAAGGTATCTTCTAGATTAACCCTATACTTTTTAGAACGAAGACCAACTTGGTATCCATCTTTGTAATCGTTAACAACAAACTTTAAATTATGTTTGCCAGGATACTCTTCACAAAGATCTGAAATGTTTTCAAATAAATTTTGAGATAAATCTTCTAAATTGACCTTTAACAGAACGGATCTTATTGTCTTTTCTTTTATTTCCGACAATAATTCTACGCTAACAATTTTCATCTCTAACTCCCCTTCTTTCCATTTCTTGTCTTGAACCCTACATTGAGCATACAAAAACCAACCTTCGGTCATATAAGGCTTGTACTTTGGGTAATCTTCTCCAAACAAGAAAAAAGTAATACTATCGTGGTAATCTTCAATAGTAATAGTGCCAAACGGATTTCCTTTTTTAGTAAACCTATGCTCTACTTCTGACACCATGCCAGCAATTCTTACATCCCTTCCTTTTATAGCTTCTAGATCTTTAATTTGAGAGATATTAAGATTACAGAAACTACTCATTTCTAACTTATAATCATCTAGAGGGTGGCCAGAAATATAGAAGCCAACCACTTCTTTTTCTCTGTTTAATCTAATTAGCATAGGCCAAGGCTCACAAATAGGAACTTTTGGTTCTAACAGAATTAAATCGGAAGCTTCCCCAAATAAAGATACTTGAGAAGAATTTTCATTTTGCTGGTGTTTAGCTCCGTATTTAATGGCTTTCTCTAAGAAAGTCATTTCGTTTTCTACTACAAAATATGATGCACGTAAATGGCCAAAGCTATCAAAAGCACCAGAATTTGCTAAACTTTCGAATGCTCGCTTGTTTGCTGCTCTTAAATCAATTCGTTTAGTAAGTTCGAAAATAGAAATATAATTTCCAGACTCTTGTCTTTCGTTTACAATTGCTTCTACCGCTCCTTCTCCTACTCCTTTAATTGCTCCTAATCCAAATCTTATTTCTCCGTTTTTATTAACTGCAAATTTGTAAAAACTTTCGTTTACATCAGGCCCTAAAACCTTTATACCCATTCGCTTACACTCTTCCATATAGAACGTCACCTTTTTAATGTCGTTCATGTTATGAGTTAGGTAAGCCGCCATATATTCGGCCGGATAGTGAGCTTTTAAATAGGCTGTCTGAAAAGCAATTAAGGCATAACAAGTAGAGTGAGATTTGTTAAAGGCATAGGCAGCAAACGACTCCCAGTCTTTCCAAATTTTAGATGCAATCTCTACATCATGGCCTCTCTCTTCACAACCTCTTAAAAACTTAGGTTTTAATTTTTGTAGAAGAGCAAATATCTTCTTACCCATAGCCTTTCTCAATACATCGGCATCCCCTTTAGAAAAGCCTGCTAAACTTTGAGAAAGTAACATCACCTGCTCTTGATAGACAGTAATTCCATAAGTGTCTGCTAGGTATTCCGACATTTCTGGCAAGTCGTAAATTATATCTTCATGCCCGTGTTTTCTAGCAATGAAATCAGGAATGTATTCCATTGGACCCGGACGGTACAAAGCATTCATGGCAATCAGATCGTCAAACTTATCTGGTTTGAGAAGCTTTAAATTCTTTTGCATTCCTACAGATTCGAACTGAAAAACACCATTTGTTTCTCCATTCTGAAATAACTCATACGTTAACTCATCATCTAGTGGGATAGCATCTATATCTATATCAACATCATGAATGTGCTTAATGATTTTGCAACAGTCTTTAATGATGGTAAGATTCTTCAGACCTAAGAAATCCATTTTCAACATACCAGCATCTTCTACCACGCTATTGTCGAATTGAGTAACTAAAAGATCTGCATCTTTAGCAGTAGTAACAGGAACGAATTTAGAAATATCATCGGGAGTAATAATTACTCCGCAGGCATGAATACCAATATTTCTTAATGACCCTTCTAAAATGGTTGCCTGATTAATAGTATCTGACCTTAAATTATCTTCCTGAGATAATTTTATTATTTCTTGAGCTTGTTGATACTGCTCTCCATTTAGCTTTTCTTTAAGTTCTTTTTCATCTATTCCAAAAAGCTTTTTAAGTTTTATTTCTGGTAAGCTCTTGGCTAATTTATCTGCTTCCGACAAAGGTAAGTCTAACACCCTGGCGGTATCTCTAATAGCAGACTTTGCTGCCATAGTACCATAAGTAATGATTTGAGCTACCTGATTTTTACCATATTTATTTACTACCCATTCGATAATCTTCCCTCTTCCTTCATCATCAAAATCAATATCAATATCGGGTAGAGAAACTCTATCCGGATTTAAGAAACGCTCAAAAAGTAAGTCGTACTTGATAGGATCTACATTGGTAATTTCAATGCAATAAGCAACAGCAGAACCTGCAGCAGATCCCCTTCCAGGTCCAACTGAAACACCCATTAATCTTGCTTGAGAAGTAAAATCTTGAACAATTAAAAAGTAACCAGGATATCCTGAGTTTTCAATCGTCTTTAGTTCGAAAAGTAATCTCTCTTCAATTTCATCAGTTATAGTGCCATACCTCTTTTTTGCACCTTCAAAAGTGATGTGTTTTAGATATGCATTCTCTCCTCTTTTACCTCCGTCAGCATCTTGTTCATTCAAAAATTGTTCTGGAATATCAAACGCAGGAAGAAGAACATCTCTCTTTAGATGAAAATTTTCGACTTTAGAAAGTACTTCTTCAATATTGATAATTGCTTGTGGCAAGTCAGCGAACAGACTCTTCATCTCATCTTGAGATTTAAAGTAATATTCGTCATTACTTAGTCCGTATCTAAACCCTCTTCCTCTTCCTTTTGGAGTAGATTGTAATTCTCCTTCTTTAACACACAACAAAATATCGTGCGCATTGGCATCTTCTTTTTCTAAGTAATAGGTCTCATTAGAAGCTAAAATCTTAACGTTATGCTTTTTAGCAAATCGCAACATTACTTCATTAACTATATCTTCCTCCTCAATTCCGTGTCTTACAATTTCTACATAGAAGTCGTCTTGAAAAGTATCCTTCCACCACAAAAATGTTTCTTCCGCTTGCTTCTCTCCTACATTTAGAATAAGGTCGGCAATATCACTTCTTGAACCACCACTTAAAACAATTAATCCTTCTTTGTATTTTTCTACAACTTCTTTATCGATTCTAGGCACATAATAAAAACCATCTACAAACGCGATAGAACTCATTTTCGAAAGATTATGGTAACCATCCTTATTCTTACATAAGAACACCATTTTACTTCCGTTATCTTGAAATGATTTATCTAGATGATTTTTACAAATAAGCAGTTCACAACCCAAAACTCCTTTAATAGCAAACTCTTTCAGCTCTTCATTTAAGTCGCCAGATTCGACTTTTTTATTGTGTTCAATTACCTCTTTATTTGCCGGATGATCGAATATGCTTTTGGTAAAATGAAAAGCACCATACATATTAGAAACATCGGTTATTGCAACAGCTGGCATATTTAACTCAAATGCCTTTTCTACCATATTAGAAACCTGACTAGTAGACTGAAGAACAGAGTATTGAGAGTGGTTATGTAAATGAGAAAATGAGTATTCAGAAAGATCTATTTGAGAAGAGTCAGAGTTTTCGCTAGTCTCTTTTTTATGTAAGTCTTTAAGCTTTTGACTCTCCAACTTAAGATTTAAATGCTTTAACTGCACAGGCTCAATCACAGTACTATTGTGAGACTGAAATTGAGTAAGATAATCCTTGTCTTTGTTTAACTGATCAACAGAATAATGGCCTTTTCTTAATAATTCTAAAAAACACCTTGTGGTAGCTACAACATCGGCAGTAGCGTTATGAGCTTCGTCAAATGCAGACCCGAATAAAAAAGTGTGTAGTTCGGTAAGGTTTGGCAGCTTAAACTTCCCTCCTCTTCCTCCAGGAATTTGACAAATACTAGCAGTAGCTTCTGTACAAGTATCTAAAAGTGGAAAAGTATTTAAAAAAGGATCGTAACCAAACCTATGAAACTCACAAGACATGATGTTAATATCAAAACCTACGTTCTGACCAACAACAAACTCAACACTCTCTAAAGCTTTTTTAAATTCGACTAAAACGTCTTCTATATCGTGGCCATTTTCTTGAGCCAACAAAGTAGAAATACCATGTATTTTTTCCGCATCGTAAGGAATATCATAGCCATCAGGACGAATTAAGAAATCTTTTGTTTCTATTAATTCTCCCCATTTATCATGAATCTGCCAAGCAATTTGAACACACCTAGGCCAATTATCTACGTCAGTAAAAGGAGCCTTCCAGCTTCTAGGAAGCCCAGTTGTTTCTGTGTCAAAAATTAAGTACATCTATATATGTAAATCGTAATTAATATGCATTGCTGTAAAACTACAATTAAAACATAAATTTAAAGGCTATGTTAATAAGTATTAAAATTTAATTTTGTTTCTGATAATTAAATAAAAAATTGCATATTTGCAGCCTTATTTATTAACCAGAATACTACTGAGATAGTTTAAACTGAAAAAAAATTATGCCTACTAAAATTAGATTACAGAGACACGGAAGAAAAGCAAGACCAATTTTTGCAATTGTTGTTGCGGATAGCCGTGCTAAAAGAGATGGTAAATTCATCACTAAATTAGGTCAATACAATCCTAATACAAATCCTGCAACTATCGAACTTAATTTCGACGGTGCTGTAGAATGGATGATGAAAGGTGCTCAACCAACAAATACAGTTCGTGCTATTTTATCACACGAAGGAGTTTTAATGAAAAAACACCTTTTAGCTGGAGCTGCAAAAGGAGCTTTTAGCGAAGAAGAAGCTGAAACTAGATTTGAAGCGTGGTTAGACCAAAAAAACACAAAAACTCAAGCTAAAACAGATGATATACTTAAAGTAGAGAAGGATATTTTAGCTGCTGCTTTGAAAGCGGAAAAAGAAGTTAATGAAGCTAGAGCTTTAGAAATTGCAAAAGCAAATTCTGAGTTAGTTGCTGAAGAAGCTCCAGTTGCTGAAGAAGCTCCAGTTGCTGAAGAAGCTCCTGCTGTTGAAGAAGCTCC
>TARA_B110000003_G_scaffold157855_1_pt1 | contig 10493 bp, 9 predicted proteins | sample TARA_B110000003 | Tara Oceans TARA_B110000003 (sample SAMEA4396424) | marine metagenome | biome: Westerlies Biome; feature: [SRF] surface water layer (ENVO:00010504); material: water (ENVO:00002006), including particulate matter (ENVO:01000060) such as... | depth 5 m
ATAATATTAGGAGTCAAACCCATCGGAGTCATACTACTTACAATTTTGTCGTAGTAGAGGCTACTAATCCCTTGATCTTTAGTGGCAAATTTCTTGAATTCATTTCCGTAATTCATGCTATTTTGTTTTATTTTTAATAATATAAATTTATTTTAAAACTAGGCTTAAAGGTATAAAAAAAACACTTCTTCGGAAGTGTTTTTTTTTTAATTATTTATGGATATTATTTACCATATACTTCTTTGACAAAAGCATCGTAGTTTAATTTTTTATCTTTATAAGTAACACTTTCTTTATAAAAATCTAATAATTTTTTACTTGTTAATTGTTCAGAAATACGCTTGACTTCGTCCTGGTTTGATAAAACACGTGCAACAATATCCTCAATTTCCTTTTCTGTTGGGTTCGTCTGACCAAATTGAGCCATTTGAGTTTTAATCATTTCTGAAGTATGCTCCTTCAAATCGTCAAAGTTTACTTGAAGATTATTTTCCACGATAAGCTTGCTCTCAATTAGTTGGTATCGCATGCTTTTCTCAGACTTTTCATATTCTTCTTTGGCTTGAATAGCATCTAATTTTTCTTCCCCGGCCGTTTGAATCCATTTTTGTAGGAACTGGATTGGTAAATCAAACTTAGTTTTGTCTACCAAGAATTCAGTTACATCGTTTAAGAATTTTTGATCAGCTTGCTGAACAAATTGTTTTTCAGCATCTTCAGCAATCTTCGCTCTAAGTTCTGTTACAGTTTTTATATTGCCTGGTCCATATAATTTGTCAAAAAGTTCCTGATCTAGTTCAGCTATTTCTCTAGAATTAATTTCACTTACAGTAAAAGTGACTTCAATATCTAGTACACTTGTTGTCTCATTATCTAATTTTAAGTAAGTCATTAGGTCTCGAGTATCTTTAAATAAACCTTTTGTATTAAGTGTTAATACATCGTCAATCTTTGCTGAAATAAAAGATTTCAGATTAGACTTACCTTTAAGCTTATCTAACGTAAATGTAACGGTAGACTCAATACCTTCTTTGTCGTTAAAAAAAACACCCGTAACTTCATCTTCTTCTTCAATAACAGACTTTGAAGTTAGTTTTCCATATTGCTTTTGAATATTGATCAATTGATCGTCAATCATTTTCTTGTCTGCAGTGATAGTGTATTTTGTAATTGCTTTTTTCGCGTTTAATTTAATATCAAATTCTGGACTTAGCCCTATTTCAAATTCAAATGAAAAATCTTCAGCATTCCAATCTATGTCAGCACCTGTTTTTGGCAATGGACTACCTAGCACATCTAGTTTTTCATCAGTCAAATACTTTCCTAAAGACGATTGAAGTATTTTATTAACTTCGTCAGCTAAAACATTTTTTCCATGCTGTTTTTTTACAAGTCCCATAGGAACTTGTCCTTTTCTAAAACCAGGGATGTTAGCGGTTTTCCTGTAATCTGTTAAGATTTTTTCTACATTATTGAAATAATCATCTTTTGTGATTTCAATTTTAACAACAACGTTTAACTTGTCAATACTTTCTCTTGTAATATTCATTTTAGCGAAATAAAAATTGGAGGGCAAAAATACAATATTTTTAATGCCTTACAAATATTTTGAACCTTATGTGTTTTAAGTAATAAATGAGCAAACATTCTCATAAAATTCTAACGGATTTTCAGCATGCAACCAGTGACCACTATTAGAGATAGATTTAACTAAAGAATTTGGAAACTGTAATTTTATTAAAGCTTCGTCTTGCAGTGAAATATATTCTGATTTGTCACCTCTCAAAAACAAAGTCTCTTTGGCGTAACATAACGAGGGGGATAAGGCTTCGCCAACCTCTGATACATTCAAGCGTAAAGCAGGTAAATTAATTCTAAGTCCCAAAAGCCCTTTTGACTTCCAAAAAATATTTTTTAAGAGAAACTGTCGAGTGTCAAAATCTTGGACGTAGTACGAAAGCTGTAAATCTGCCTTTTTTCTAGTTGTTATTTTTTTAAAATCTAGAGAGGTTAAGCCCTCTAAAATCAAATCATGGTGAATAGGGTAAAATTTTGGAGCAATATCTGCAATAATTAATTTTGAAACCAGTTCAGGATAAAGTGCTGCAAAAAGCATTGCTATTTTGCCTCCCATAGAATGGCCTAAAAGTATACAATTTTTAATTGAATAATGTTTACAGTAATATAAAAGATCAGAAGCAAGTGCATCGTAATTGAATTCTGAATCATGAAAACTTCTTCCATGATTTCTCTGATCGACTAGATGTAATTCAAATCCTAAAACTGAAAATCGATTTGCTAAAGTTTTCCAGTTATCTCCCATTCCAAGAAAACCATGAAGTATTATAAACGGCTGACCATCGCCAATAACTTTTGAATGTAAGAGCATTATTTTAATTTATTCAAATACATGTTAATTACATTGTCTATTCCAAGGTACAAACTCTCTGAAATCAAAGCATGACCAATAGAAACTTCTAAAAGACCAGGCAAATTTTGTTTAAAAAACTTAATATTATCCAACGATAAGTCATGACCAGCATTTATTCCAAGATTCAATTGCATTGCGAGTTCAGCACACTCAGAATAAGGTACAATTGCATTCTTGTTTCCTTGAAAATATTGTAGAGCATAGGCTTCCGTGTAGAGCTCAATTCTATCAGCTCCTATGGTCTTAGCACCCTCAACTTGCCTTAGACTTGGATCTAAAAACACAGAAGTTCGTATATTATTTTGCTTAAACTCCTTCAATATTTCCGTTAGAAACCCTTTATGCTTAATCGTGTCCCATCCAGAGCTGGACGTAATGGCATCTTCAGCATCTGGCACTAAAGTCACCTGATCTGGCTTTATTTTTAAAACCATCTCAATAAAATCCGGGATTGGGTTTCCTTCAATATTGTATTCTGTATAAACGACCGGCTTTAAGTCATGAACATCTTGATAGCGAATATGTCGCTGATCTGGGCGAGGGTGAATTGTAATACCTTGAGCTCCAAATTCTTGAACTGATTTAGCAAATTTTATCAGATTTGGAGTGTTTCCACCACGAGAATTTCTTAAAGTTGCAATCTTATTAATATTAACACTTAACCTTGTCATAAATTAATCAATTTGTTACAAAAATACAAAGTAGTTTAAGCAAAAAGTATATTATTTTTGATTAATTTGCATTCAGTTTATACTCATACCATGTTATTATCTGAATTTGTTATTAATGACTTAACTCCTTCGAGTACAGAAACTCTTATTGGGGAGCTTCACGAGGTTTTCAAAGGGTTAAACTACTCCCATATTCCTATTTTAAATAATGGACACTATTTAGGCTGTTTATCAGAAACTGATGCGATGTGTTTTGAATCAATGGATAAAGTAAACGACTTGAAGTATGCTATTGAAGTATTTTATGTTCAGAATTCTACTTTATGGCTTAATGTTTTAAAATCATTTGCGGAAAACGATAGTAACATTATGCCTGTTCTTGATGCAGAAAACAATTATTTAGGCTACTATCGCTTAAATGATATTATTTCAATATTTAATAACACCCCTTTTTTCTGTGAACGTGGAGGTATTATAGTCGTTGAGAAAAGTAATATTAATTTTTCATTCAGTGAAATAAGTCAAATTGTAGAGTCTAATAATGTTAAAATTTTTGGAGCATTTATTTCAAATACTGGTAATGAATTTACACAAATTACAATTAAAACTGGAAGCTCTGACTTAACACAAATTATTCTAGATTTTAGGCGTTTTGGATATAATATCATTTCTGAACATGAAGATGATGAACTATTGAAAACCTTAAAGGAACGTTCCGACTATCTAAATAATTATCTAAAACAATAAGTGACAAACTCAACTAATATGAAAATAGCAGTTTATGGGCCACTTTACAATGAACGCTCAAAAAGCACAATCAAAATTTTAATAGACTATTTAAAAAACAAAAAAGCAAATGTTGTTTTTGAAAATAACTTTTATGAGTCTATAATTACAAGTTCAACTATCGATTTAAAATCTTTTGGCTTCGAAACATTTCATATTTTAGACACTTCTTATGAACTTTTGATTAGTATTGGAGGAGATGGAACTATTTTAAGGGCCATAACTTACGTTAAAGATTTAAATATTCCGATTGTAGGAATCAATACTGGGAGGCTCGGCTTTTTAGCAACAATTCCGATGAATAAGGTTGAAATAGCCTTGAGCGAAATCTTTGAAGGTAATTACAGAGTTTCCAAACGAAGTCTATTAGAGATTAATATCGGCAAAAATGAATCTGAACTTGACTTAAATTTTGCTCTGAACGAAATAAGTGTAAGCAGAAAAAATACCACTTCTATGATTTCAATTGAAACATGGTTAGATGAAGAATATCTAGCATCATACTGGGCAGATGGTTTGATAGTTTCCACTCCAACAGGCTCAACTGGTTACTCCTTAAGTTGTGGGGGCCCCGTAATTATGCCCGAATCAGATAGCCTAGTTTTAACCCCGATTGCACCTCACAACCTAAACGCTCGACCCATTGTAATCTCAAGTGAAAAAGTTATAAAACTAAAAGTTACAGGAAGAGAAGAAAAACATCTGGTCTCTTTAGATTCACGTATAAAAACTCTACGAAATAATACAACAATCACTATTAGAAAGGCATCATTCTTCATACACATGATTGAACTCAAAGATGAACGTTTTATTAAAACATTAAGGAAAAAACTGCTTTGGGGCGCAGATCAAAGGAATTAAACAATATAAAAACAGATTTGAAGTTAATAAAATTAGCCAACATATAAATTATAAGATAGTGGAGTAATTTTTTATATTTGCATCCTTTTACAGCTTTAATGAAGACAATCTTATCGACTTTATTTATTATGTCAATTTCCAGCTTGAGCTATTCTCAAATTTATGAGGTTGGTGGATTTTTGGGTGGCAGTAATTTCATCGGTGATGTAGGATCTACTCAATTCATTGATCCTAATTCTTATGCCCTGGGGGGAGTTTTGAAATGGAATAGAAGCCCTAGACATTCATTTAGAGCTAGTTTAATGTTTTCTACACTATCGGCAAATGATAATAGTTCTGATGACCCCAAGAGGGTTAATCGAGGCTATTATTTCGATACTAGTATTATTGAAGCTTCTCTAGGTCTAGAATTTACTTTTTTTGATTTTAACTTACACTCTGGCACACCTCAATCAAGTCCTTACATCTACACAGGAATTAGTATGGCTAACCACCCAAATTTTTTCTTCAACAACAATATGTTAATTGACGAAAAAACAAAAAGTAATGCTTATGGAATTCCAATAACTCTAGGATTCAAAACAACACTAATAAATCAAATAGTCATCGCAGTTGAATTGGGGGCTAGGTATACATTCTCAGATGAAATTGATGGTAGTAAACCTGATTCAGAAGAAAATCAAATTGCTCGTTTTGGAAATTTTAATAACAATGATTGGTATATGTTCAGTGGTTTAATAATAACTTATACTTTTGGAAGAAAACCATGCTATTGTGATTTTTAACTATGAATTTTAAAAAAGAAATAGAAATAAATAATTTACCAAAGCACATTGCAATCATAATGGACGGCAACGGTCGCTGGGCTAAAGAAAGAGGTTTTTTAAGGGCTATTGGGCATGAGAGTGGCACTAAATCTGTCAGGAATACTGTTGAGGCTTGTAGCGAGTTGGGCATCAAAAACTTAACTCTTTATGCATTTTCTAGCGAAAATTGGAATCGTCCAAAATTGGAAGTTCAAACACTAATGCGGTTATTAATTTCTTCATTAAAAAAAGAACTAGCTACGATGCAAAAAAATTCGATCAGGCTAAACGCAATTGGTAACCTTAACAATCTTCCGAAAAAAGTTCAAAAGGAGCTGCTTTATGTTGTAGAATCTACTAAAGAGAATATAAAAATGACTTTAACGCTAGCCTTAAGTTATGGTTCTAGAGATGAAATTGTTGATGTAACCAGACAAATATGCGACAAAGTTAAAAATAATATAATTTCGATAGAAAACATTGACGATACGCTAATAAATCAGCATCTTTACACACGAAATTTACCAGATGTTGATTTATTGATCAGAACTAGTGGAGAAAAACGAATAAGTAACTTCCTGTTATGGCAAATAGCCTACGCAGAATTATATTTTACAGATGTGTACTGGCCGGATTTTAAAAAGGAAAACTTATATGAGGCCATCACAAATTATCAAAAAAGAGAACGACGATTTGGAAAAACAAGTGAACAGCTTAGCTAAAAAAGCTCTTAAATATATTTACACAATTCTCTACTTGTGCTTATTCATAAGTAGTTTTTCTGTTATCTCTCAAAATAAAGAAGTCCCAACTAAGGATTTTAAAATTGCTGACATTTCTGTTAGTGGGCAAACTGTATATGGTGCTGAAACCATTATAACTTACTCGGGATTAAAAAATGGAGAGTCCGTCATTATTCCTGGCGGTACAAAAATTAGTGCTGCGATCAAAAAATTGTGGGACTCAAATCTTTTTAGCAGCATTGAAGTCTTCATCAGCAAAACTATAGGTAGTGATGTATATTTAGAAATAGCTTTAAACGATCTTCCTGAACTTAAAAACATTAAGGTTACTGGAATCAAAAAAAGTAAAATTAAAGAGGTTATTGAAGAAAATAAATTAGTCAAGGGGATAAAAGTAACCGAAAACTTGATAACAACTACTAAAAATTATTTAGAAAGTAAATACAGGAAACTTGGATTTCTAAATGCAAAAACTACTATTACAACTTCCAAAGTAACTGATTCAATCAATAAGACAAGAGTAAATATGATCGTCGATATTTCTAAAGGATCAAAAATAAAAGTAAAAAATATTGATTTTACAGGGGTCGAAAAAATTAGCCAAACGAAACTCCGAAAAACAATGAAAAATACAAAACAAAAAAATATATTCCGTATTTTCAAACGATCAAAATATATAGAAGCTGATTACTCGGAAGATCTACAAAGTATAATCGATAAATATAAAGAAAAGGGGTATAGAGATGCTAGAATAGTTTCTGATACATTAATTAAAAATGAGGACAACACAATCTCTTTGAAAGTTAAAATTGAAGAGGGCGAGAAATATTATTATGGGTCAATAAGATTCTTAGGAAATACTATCTACTCTGATGACCAGCTCAACCAACTACTGAAAATTGAAAAAGGAGATACATACAACGGGGTTGAGTTAGAAAAAAGAATTGCTGACAATACTGATCCCGATGCTTATGATTTAACTAATCTATATCAAAATAACGGATATCTATTTTCTACAATAACTCCGGTAGAAGTCAGTACAAATGGGAATATAATTGATATGGAAATTCGAGTTACGGAAGGAAAGCCTGCATATTTTAAAAATATTACGGTTTCAGGGAATGATAAAACAAATGATCCATCAATTTACAGAAACTTAAGAACAAGACCTGGACAACTATACAGCAAAAAAAACGTAGTAAGAACCATTAGAGAGCTTGGACAGCTACCTTTCTTTGATGCGCAACAGATTTCTCCAGACATAAAAAATGTAAACCCAACAGATGGAACTTTAGATGTAAACTATTCTATAGTTGAAAAGGGCTCCAGCCAAATAGAACTTCAAGGTGGATATGGAGGGGGAGGTTTTATAGGAACTCTTGGATTATCTTTTAATAATTTTGCTTCGAAAGATCTATTTAAAAAGGATGCCTATAAACCATTTCCAATGGGAGACGGTCAAAGTTTAGCTCTTAGATTACAAGCTAGTAGATTTTTTCAAACATCAAGTTTCTCCTTCACTGAACCTTGGCTGGGTGGAGAAAAGCCAGTGCAGTTCTCTACTTCTATTTCTCAAACTAAACAGTTCCTTTATAACCCCTTGACAAGAAATGCTGATAAAAATCGAAGTTTTAACATAACAGGTGTAACTTTTGGAGTTGCGAAAAAGCTATCAGTTCCTGACGACTATTTTGTACTTTCACAAGCGATAAGTTTTCAATACTATGACTTAAATGATTACAATACAGGTTTGTTCACTTTTGGTAATGGAAATTCTAATAATTTGGCGTATACCGTTGGATTAAGCCGAAATAATACATTTAACGACCCAATATATCCAATTGGTGGCTCTAGCTTTAGCTTTTCAGCTAAGCTTAGCTTACCATATTCAGCTATTAGCGATATAGATTATACTGAACTTAAAAATGAGAGAGACACTCAAGTTGATCTAATTTCTCAATATTCTAACAGCTCAAGCCAATCTGAGATTGACATAAGAAACGCTGCTAGTGAACGTATTGGAGAGATTGACCAATTACGTTACAAGTGGTTAGAGTTTTATAAGGTGAAGTTTAAAGGTGAGTGGTACACTAAGATTATTGGTCAATTAGTTCTAAAACCTACTTTTGAATTTGGTTTTTTAGGAGCTTACAACAACGACCGGGGGGTTATTCCTTTTGAACGTTTCTTTTTGGGCGGAGATGGATTAGGACAAATGAGCTTAGATGGTAGAGAGGCTATTGCTTTAAGAGGATATCCTAACCAATCACTTTCAAGTCAAGATGGTGGATCAATTTATAACAAATTCTCTTTAGAACTAAGACATCCTATAACACTAGCACAACAGACAAAAATATTCGCACTTGCATTTTTAGAGGGAGGAAACTCTTATAATGAGTTTATTAACTTTAACCCTTTTAATTTAAAAAGATCAGCAGGGGTTGGCCTTCGTATTTTTATGCCAGCATTTGGCCTATTAGGCATTGATTTCGGACATGGTTTCGACCCGTTACCTGGTGAAGCAACCAAGAGTGGTTGGCAAACGCACTTTATCATTGGTCAACAATTTTAGTATTTATGTTTAGGTCATATAAACAAATGAACCCAATTGAGTTAAAATATTTTAAAATTAATTTCGTTAATTTGAAAACTAATGTTTATTGAATCAGTTTAAATGAATTTTTTTAATCAAAAATCGTCAATACTTCAACTGCTTAATGGATTAAGTTTGTTAACTATATTTGTTCTATCTAGCTACTCCTTACATGCTCAAAAGAATGTTAGAATAGGATATATAGATACTGAATACATATTAGAAAATATTAATGAATACTCCATTGCTAACACAGAGTTGGATTCTAAAGTAGTTAAATGGAAGTCTGAAATTGAACTGAGATTAAAATCATTGGATGATGAAAAGAAAAAACTTAATAATGAAAGAGTTTTATTAACAAGTGAACTGATTTTAGAAAGAGAAGAAGATCTTCAAATAATAGAAACTGAAATCTTAGATTATCAACAAAAACGTTTTGGACCTGGGGGTGACCTAATTATCCAAAAAAAACAATTGATGCAGCCTATACAGGACCAAATTTTTACAGCGGTTCAAGAGATAGCTAATTCTAAAGAATATGATATTATATTTAATAAATCGGACGTTGTTATGCTTTACTCAGCTGATAGATATGATATAAGCGATAGAGTCTTAAAAACAATAAATAGATCATCAAAAAGGACACAAGCAAAAAATAAAAAGGAACGAAAAAAGGCTGAGAAAGAGTCAACAGTCGTAACAATTGATTCAGGTAAAAGTGAGCGTCAAAAACTGTTAGACAAACGAAAGGCCGAGCGAAAAGCGCTTCTAGAAAAAAAACGTCAAGAAAAACTTAAAGCTAGACAGGATAGAAAAAAAGAGTTAAAGGCTAAAAAAGAAATAGAAAAAAAAGTAAGTAACAAAAAAGAAGGAAAATCTTCTACTAAACAAAAAATAGATCCAAACACAGCTCCATCAACAGAAATCGAAAACAAAAAAAAAGAAAGAAAGGCACTTCTAGAAAAAAAACGTCAAGAAAAACTTAAAGCAAGGGAGGATAGAAAAAAAGATTTAGAAGCTAAAAAAGTAAGAAAAACAGAAAAATATATTACTAAAGAAAATGAAAAAAATTCATTTGAAGAAACTAAAATTAAAAATGATGAAGAGTCTTTAAATGAGAAAAATCTTAGCTCAAAAGACAAACGAAAAAAAGATTTAGAAGCTAGGAAAAAAGCCTTGAAAGAAAAAAAAATGAAATTAAACAAAGAACGTAAATCTAGGATAGAGGCACAAAGAAAAAAAAGAGACAGTATAAAAAACAATAAATAAACAATAAACACAATTCAAAATGAAACATTTAAGATCAATTTTACTTGCAACTATTTTATCTTTAGTAGCTAGCTTTACTTCACAAGCTCAAAGCAAGGTAGCGCACATAAGTACTCAAGAGTTAGTACAAGCAATGCCAGAAATGCAGAATGCAAAATCAGAGTTAGAAAAGCTCGCCAAAACATATGAAACTGATATTCAAGCAATGGCTACAGAGCTTCAAAATAAGTACAAGCAGTATGAAGCTGAATCTGGTACTAAGACTGATGAAGAAAATGGAAAACGCGCACAAGAGCTTCAAGGAATGGAACAAAGTGTTCGTCAATATCAAGC
>TARA_B110000003_G_scaffold3210_1_pt1 | contig 10474 bp, 10 predicted proteins | sample TARA_B110000003 | Tara Oceans TARA_B110000003 (sample SAMEA4396424) | marine metagenome | biome: Westerlies Biome; feature: [SRF] surface water layer (ENVO:00010504); material: water (ENVO:00002006), including particulate matter (ENVO:01000060) such as... | depth 5 m
TCAAAATTCTTATAAAGGCTAAGAGCGCATGCTATTCCACTCATGCCAGCTCCCAAGATAATAATCTTAGGTTTATTGGACATTGTTTATAGGGTTTGCTTGTAGACGATCCCATCCTTCATCACAAAGCTTACATTTTCAACTATTGATATATCTTCAATAGGATTTTTTTGGAAAGCTATTATATCAGCCAACATCCCAGGTTTTATTTGACCTAATATATCTTCAACCCTAAGGAGCTTCGCAGTTTCAATAGTTGCACTCTTTAAAGCATCTTTGTTAGACATTCCGGCATTAGTCATGAGTATGAACTCTTGCCAATTATCGCCATGTGCAGATACACCTGAATCAGTTCCAAAGGCTATTTTTACACCAGCTTTATAAGCTTGAGAAAATGTTGCTTGGATTTGGGGACCAATTTTTTCTGCTTTAGGTTTTACAAGCGCTGGAAAAAAATTAGGAATCTTAGCTTTTTCTGCTACCCAATCACCAGCCATAATGGTGGGCACATAATAAGTTCCTCTTTCTTTCATTAAACTCATTACTTCTTGATCCATGTATGTTCCATGTTCTATAGAATTAATGCCGGCTATAACAGCTCTTTTCATTCCTTCTTTTCCATGAGCATGTGCAGCTGTCCATAAGCCATAATCATTTGCCGTGCTTACAATGGCAAGTAGCTCTGCATCTGTGAATTGTGGATTTTCACCTGATTTTGCTACACTCAAGACCCCTCCAGTAGCAGTAATTTTGATTCCATCTGTGCCATCTTTGTATCTTTGTCTAACAGCCTTTATGGCATCTTCAGCGCTGTCAATCACTCCTTCTTCGGGGGTAGGGGGTGAATAATGATCTTTTGGCATTCCATTAGTTGGATCCCCATGACCACCAGTAGTAGCAATAGTTTTGCCTGATGTAAAAATTCTTGGACCAATCACCAATCCTTTCTCAATTGCCTTTTTTAGGGAAATCGTTTCCATTCCCCCATCGCCAAGATTTCTTACCGATGTAAATCCAGCCATTAATGTTTTTGATGCCGCATTTGCAGCAAATAATGCTCTGTACTCAGGCTCAATCTTGGACTCCCGCTCTGCTTTTGGGACATATTCTTGTGCAAGATGGACATGCATATCCATAAACCCAGGCAGAACATAAGATTCTTTCAGACTAATAACCTCATCATCTCTCTTTGGTGTTGCATAACCCTTGGTGATCTCAGATATCTTATTATCCACAACTCTTATGGTTACAGCTTTAGAGATTTCTCCATTTTCAGGATCTAATAAGTTACCAACATGTAGCAGAATATCTGCACTAATAAAATTTGGGATTAACAGGGCACACAATAAAGCAATTTTTTTCATATTTCTTTTGTATTAAATATTTAGTTTATTAACGATACTATCTTTTAAAAGAAGTTAAAAGATTAGTAAAAATAACAATTTACTAATTAAGATTGATAATTTTAGAGTTTAGCTTCAATCCATTTTGATCATGAATAGAGAGAGTGATTTTGTTCTTAGTTGGTTCAATATTTAAAGTGCCAAAATTTTTTTGAGGATATGTTTCCCCAAGCAGCAAAGGATCCGTTTCCAAATTCTTTGATGCAGTTTTATTTAAGGATGAGGCAGTAATTTCAACAAAATAATCGTTTTGATAGATGCCAGATCTATGCCTATCACCAGAAATAGCAAGAATTGTTTTATTTTTCGATGCATTGGCAATTAATTCAAGCAATCGGTCCCTCTCTAAAGGAAAGTTATTCCATTTTTCATAAGGATGATTGGTAGCTAAAATTTGAATAGATGAAAGAATCACGATAACGTCTGCAGTTGAATTGTAGATTGATGTTTCTAACCACATCCATTGATCTGTACCCAGAATAGTTGCTTCAGAATCCATATTTTGCTCATAAGGATTTTTTTTGCCTTTTAACGGAGATCGAAAGTACCTGGTGTCTAAGCCAATTATCTCCACCTCAATATCCTCAATTTGTTTGGTTTGTTTAAAATAAATACCTTCTCTATTGCTTCTTGGATCAAGGCCAGGAATCTTCCAGAATTCTAAAAATAATTTTTGAGCCTCTTTCTTAAAAGGGTAGTCTCCACCACCATCATTGATACCAAAATCATGATCGTCCCATATAGCTAGTATTTCTTTTTCACTCATTAGCCATTTAGGCAATTTAGTTTTTTGAATTTTATATGCAGCTTCCATTTTTGAGAGCTTTCCACTTGGAGTGTCACCATAGACGTTATCTCCTAGAAAAATAAACCCATCCACATTCTCTTTTTTAATCGACGACCAAATATCTTGATTAATACGCTGGTCTAAGCAAGACCCTAGTCCATATTTGTAAGCAAAAACCTCTGTCGACAAGAACAAATTTAGGAATAAAGATATAACTGGTATCCATATATAATTTTTCATCATATTATTATCTCACTGTTTATATATTTTTAACTTAAATTGAAATCCTTTATTGTTTTAATTATTTTTGTCTCCTTAGCAAGCTGTAGCGGTGATTCTAATGACTCTAATCTGGGCCTTAGTAATTTTATTAAACCAGAATATGCGTTTAAAGAATCTATGCTGAGATGTGATTTAGTTCCTGGTGAAACACTTAATTCTGTTGAAAGATTCATACCCAAACTTGTTAATAGTTTATCGCAAATCGGAGATAGCTCAGAAGAATTGTATTTTTTGTTTCCAGTGATAGAGGATGAAATAGAAACTCAAACCTTTGAGTTATTGCTAAAACATGCAGAAGAGTCATCTTTAGATAGGTTTAATCTTATGCTTGCTGATTTAAGTTTTGGTGATATTGCTAATTGTAATGTCTCCTCAGCTTCAAGCAGATCTTTAAGACTTTCAAATCAACTAATTAATCTATCTCCTGTTATTGCCGAGGTTTTAAAATGTGAATATATAGATGACTATAGCTACGCAACAATGAAACTTGTCATTGAACAATTTACTGACGCATTAGTAAAAAACAATTTGACCATTGATATTCTTTATTCCGAGGCCGAAAATTCAAATGGTAATTTTCAATGGACAAATATTTTTTCATCTCCAGAGTCCAGAGTTAATTTTGTAGAATCTTGGCAAGAGTTAGAGATAAGCAAGGAGATTCAAGATTTGCTGCTAGAGCAATCTGCATGCAAGTCATCTCGTATTTACCGTCAATATAAAGTTTTATAACTCAAAAATGCGACATCTCGTCTGCAATTTTCTTCACTCCATTGCTTACAGTCTCAACAAAGACAAAAGGAAGTAAACCGTGAATTATACCAATGATTCCAAGAGCAATTAGAATTAAGGACACCTTGACGACTCTAATTCCATGAGAGAAATAGCTGATATTAGCTGTTTTGAGATGCTGAAAATTGAATATCATGATTAATCTTAAACCAATTAAGTAAAAATGTTTACGAAAAATGAAAAGAGAATTATTTCCCTTAAGATTAATAGCAAGATAGTGTAATATACGAACTCTTCAAAGAGCGGCATTAGTATAATGGCTAGTATATCTGCCTTCCAAGCAGATGGTCCGAGTTCGAATCTCGGATGCCGCACCATTTTTTTAGTCGTTAACTTAACTTCTTCCAATGTGTTAGTCTGTTAGATATAAATATGGAGGATATATATGAGATATTTAATTTTAATACCTTTGCTAATCTTTGCCTCATCATCTTTTGCCACGTCTGAGCAATATGTTGTTAGAACCGAAGCAACGTTTTGTAAGTATAAACCTGGAAAAGGTTATAAAGATGTTATTAAGCATGCAAAGAAATATGAAAAATTTTTAAGAGCTAAAGGCCTTAAATATTCTAAAACAATCTTTACTCCTGTCATTGCAGGGGTTACCAGCGATCATGATTATGTTTTATGGGGTACTTGGCCTAATGGAGAGGAGATGTACAAAGAGTATGGAGCATTTTTAAATGATTACAATGCGAAGGGATCTCAGAATCCTGGTATATGTGACCGTAATGTTGCTTTTTTCAATACAGCCGCGTTGCACATGAGAATCCCACTTGATGAGCGAGATAAAATTCAGATGGTTGATTTTAGATCATGCAAATTCACTGAGAATGCGTCTTGGGAAAAAATGCTAAAGCTTGCTGCTGATAATGAAGAGGCAAATATTAAGCTTGGTAGGGATGGTTTTGGGGTTCATTATCTGAGACCATACCGTGGATTCGCAGATGCCAGTCCTTTTGATATGATGGAAATGACTCATTATTACCATCGAGATAAAAGAGCAGAAGCAACAAAAACTTATCCAGCAATTCGAGACTATAGAAGAGACAATGGTTTTGGGGAGAGATGGAAAGAAAATATTGAATCATGCTCGCCAACTAATCTTTACGCGATGGAATGGATTTACGATACAAGTAATTAAAAAAAGATTGTTTCAAATAAAAAGAGAGGCTATAGCCTCTCTTTTTTTAATATAAGATTTTTTATTGAACTCAAATGTTAAAATATATTAATGTTTATTAGAAGCGTTTCATCGCCCATTGGTTTCTTCGATGCTATTTATAGTGATGAAGGGCTTAGAAAATTATCCTTTCTCGGTCAAAATCGATCTAGGTATTCAGGTGATCCAAAATTACAAAAAAGTATAAATAGTTTTTTTTCTTTGAAGGGTTTGAAATCTCTACCTCCAATTGATCTTCAGGGTACAGATTTTCAATTATTAGTTTGGGATGCTTTGCTCTCTATACCACGAGGAAAAACAGCTTCATATTTAGCGATTGCAAAAAAAATTGGTTTGCCAAATGCTTCAAGAGCAGTAGGCACCGCATGTAAATCTAATCCAATCCCTTTGTTTGTTCCATGCCATAGAGTGATCAAACAAGATCAATCTGTTGGGCAATTTGCATTAGGCGTGCATAACAAAAAATACTTGCTGAGTATGGAGGGCGTCAAACATGACTATCTATGAGACTATTATTGAATACCTAAATAAAGAATTTGCTGTCGAGCATTTATTCTTAGAAAATGAGAGCTCTATGCATAATGTTCCTCCTGATTCCGAATCTCACTTTAAACTTGTTATTGTTTCTGATGATTTTATTGAAATGACAAAAGTGAAAAGACATAAAATTATCTATCAAACTTTAGTTGAAACTATGAAAAAAATTCATGCATTATCCATTCAAGCCTTTACAATTGAAGAGTTCAATACAAATCCTGTAATACTCTCTTCTCCTGATTGTTCTAATAAATAATTTTATACATGAAAAAAATTTTCCAATTTATTCTAAGAAAACCAGTTCTTATTATGGCCCTTATCGTGGCTATTTTTCTTTCGGCAGCTATTGGTTTAAAGAATTTTAAGCTTGATGCATCCTCTGATGCGCTAGTAATCGAGGGTGATGAAGCCTTTAAAGTTTACAGAGAGACCGGTGAAATATTTGGTAATTCTGATTTCTTAATTATTACTTTTACCCCAGAGACTGATTTATTTTCACCTCAATCTTTAGCAACAATCAAAAGTTTAGATACTCAATTAGAGAAATTACCTGGTGTTCAGTCCGTACTAACAATCCTCGATGCGCCAATATTTTTTCAGCCAAAAGTTCCCATTGCTGATTTGATGGATAATCTTAAAACCCTTGAATCTGAAGATATTGATTTTTCGGCTGCAAAAGAAGAAATTATTGATAATCCAGTTTACTCAGAGCTCATTATCAGCCCTGATGGAGGTACCACAGCAATACAGGTAACTCTTAATGAGAATTCTTTGTATAGAGACTTAATTAAGAAGAGGTATGAATTGCTTGCCTTTAACAACCTTTCATCAACTCAAAAAAACGAACTTAACAATATAAATAAACAGATCTCTCAAATAAATGATGATGAAGCAAAACAGCGGACTCATTTAATCATCCAAATTAGAGATCTTCTTAAGCAAAATAGTGATAAGGGAACATTATTTTTGGGCGGTGCTTCAATGATAGCTACTGATATGATGAGTTTTATTAAATCAGATTTAATGACATTTGGCGCTGGTGTTGCAATAGTTTTTTGTTTGATGCTCTATCTCTTTTTTCAAAATATATGGTTTGTTCTTTTACCATTAGGCAATGCTTTTGTGACCACAGCTTTTACAGCCAGCGTTCTTGGACTAATGGATTGGAAAATAAGCGTCATTTCCTCTAACTTCATTGCTTTATTGCTTATATTAACCATCTCATTGACTGTGCATGTGTTAGTTAGATTTACTGAAGTTTCTCGTAATTCTAAATCTGTTGATGATGCTATATATATAACCCTAAATCAGATGGTTATACCTTGTTTATTCGCTGCATTGACTACTGCCATAGCGTTTCTGTCATTGATGCTGGGGGACATTAAGCCTGTTATAGAATTTGGAAAAATGATGGCAGTAGGAATGATTTTTGCATTTATTTTTACTTTTACTTTTTTGCCCAGCGCAATGAAGCTTACAATTAAATCTACGAGCACCCATTCACTAGATTTTATAAATAAAATACCTTCAAGATTAGGGTTTCTTGCTATACATAAGGGTAGACAAATTGCCATATTTTTTATTTTCATTTCAATCTCTTTGATTTATGGAATTTCAAAACTTGAAGTTGAAAACAGATTTATAGATTATTTTTCCCCTGAAACTGAGATATATCAAGGCATGTTATTGCTTGATCAGGAATTAGGTGGAACTGCAACTCTAGACATTTTAATTGACAAGCCTGCCGAAGAAATATTTGATGAGACAGATTTTGATGGCGATGACTTATTTGAAGATGACTTATTTGAAGATGATTCAAGCGATGCATCTGGCTATTGGTGGAATGCATCATCTCTTGGTAAGCTCGAAGAGATTCATGATTATTTAGATGAGATTCCAGAAATGGGAAAAGTGTTAAGCGTAGCAAGCGGTATTAAATTAGCCAGAATGATTAATAATGATAATGATTTAAATGATCTAGAGTTAGCCTTACTTCGTTCTGTTTTGCCTGAGGATATCAAAGAAACTTTGCTCTATTCATATATTAATCAAGACGATTCAAAAGTAAGGATTTCTGCAAGAGTTCTTGAATCTGCTCAAACATTAAATAGAAAGGAGTTGTTGGAAAAAATTAACTATGATCTTGCTAATAGATTTGATTTAGACAAAGACCAATTTCAAGTTACAGGCTTAGCTGTTCTATATAACAATATGCTTCAATCATTGTTTTCATCACAAATTAAATCTTTGGGTTTAGTTTTTGCTGTTATTGGATTGATGATATTGTTGCTCTTCAGGTCTCTTAAAATTACTCTTATTGCAATGACACCAAATTTGATAACTGCAGGCTCTGTTTTGGGCTTGTTAGGTGTGTTAGGGATTCCCTTAGATATCATGACAATTACCGTAGCTGCTATTAGCGTTGGAATGGCCGTAGATAATACTATTCATTATCTTTATAGATATAAAACTGAGGTCGAAAATAAAGATCTTAACAATAATCAGAGAATTTTAAATTCTCACGACTCTGTGGGTAGAGCTGTTTTTTATACGGCAACAACCATAGCTGCCGGGTTCTCTATTTTTGCTCTCTCTAGTTTTACGCCGACTGTCTTGTTTGGTTTATTTACAGCCTTTGCATTGATAATTTCTTTTTTTGCATCTTTAACCTTGCTACCATTTCTCTTAACTTTTTTTAATGCTTTTTCAAGCCAGGAGTCATAAATGTCAGGACCTTTAAGTGGAATAAAACTTGTAGAATTTGCAGGCATTGGTCCGGGACCATTTTGTGGAATGATTTTGGCAGATTTAGGCGCTGAAGTTATTAGAATTGACAGATCTTCTCAACATGGACATGGAAACACAATAGATTTTCAACATAGATCTAAATCATCGCTTTCTGCAGACCTAAAGAATCCAGAAACTATTAATGAAATTAAAAAACTTCTCACTAACGTGGATGGCTTAATTGAGGGTTTTCGGCCTGGTGTGATGGAGCGATTAGGGTTAGGTCCTGATGAATGCTTAAAGGTTAATCCGAATCTAGTTTATGGCAGGATGACTGGATGGGGGCAAGAGGGGCCTTTGGCTAAAACAGCTGGCCATGATATTAATTACATTGCATTAACTGGTGCGCTTGAATCTATGGGTAGAAAAGGTCAGACACCTCCACCACCTTTAAACCTTGTTGGGGACTTTGGTGGCGGTGGTATGTTTCTAGCTCTTGGTATTGTTTCTGCATTACTTAATATTAAGCAAGGTGGCAAGGGTCAGGTTGTTGATGCTGCAATGGTTGACGGAGCCTCTGTTTTGATGTCGATGTTTTATGCTTTCAAAGCCTCTGGTTTTTGGTTAGAGGAGAGAGAATCTAATTTACTGGATGGAGCTGCACATTTTTATGATACCTATGAGTGCGCTGACCAAAAGTTCCTTGCAGTTGGCTCAATAGAGCCGCAATTTTATTCAGTGCTATTAGAAAAATTGGAAATATCAGATCTAAAATTTCAAGATCAGCACAATAAACAGTTGTGGCCAGAGCTAAAAACTATCATGAAAGAAAAAATTAAAGAAAAGACTCGTGATGAATGGGCAGATATTTTTGATGGCACTGATGCATGCGTTGCTCCAGTTTTAAATCTATCTGAAGCTCCAGCACATCATCATATGAAAGCAAGGAATTCATTTGTGGAACTTGATGGAGTTCTTCAGCCTGCACCTGCGCCTAGGTTTTCTGATACCACAACCACTATCAAGCATTCTTCAGTTAAAGCAGGTGAAAATAATGATGAAATCTGTGCTAAATATAATTTAGATAGATCTTGCTTTAACTAAAAAATTTAATAGCGTTATTGCTAGTAACCAATTTAAGCTCCTCCAAATCATATCCTGTAAGCTCACATATTTCATTCGCTATGTGGGGTAAATATTTAGGCTCGTTAATATTTTTGTTAGGTTTAACCGTAAGATTTTTCGGGATAAGATAGGGAGAATCAGTCTCTATCATCATTTTTTCAATAGGTATATTTTTAATCGACTTACGCAAATCAATATTTCTTTTTGCATCACAAATCCACCCAGTAAGCCCAATATAGGCTCCCAACTCTAGATACTCATCTAATTCTACTTGAGTGCCAGTAAAACAGTGCACGACAAACTTTGGAAAGTTGCTTATATTTTCTTTGATGATGCGAATAAAATCATCATGCGCATCTCGTTGATGAAGATAGAGCGGGAGGCTTAATTCTTTTGCAATTTCTATATGCATACCGAAAGATTTTTTTTGAATATTGGGTGGGGATATATTTCTAAAGTAATCTAATCCAGTTTCTCCAATAGCATTTGGACTAATAGATTTCAATTTGTTTAAAAGTGCATCGTGATTTATTTCAAGTATTTCTGTTGCATGATGGGGGTGAATGCCTGCTGATATAAAGTATTTTTCAGGCGCATTATTTTGGATCACTTTAATGGGATCAATATCAGCTAAGCTTGCACAAAGTAAAACAAATTTTTCTACGCCTTCTTGCTCTGCATTATTTATTACTTCATCTAAATTATGCTTAAAAGATTCATGTGTAAAATTACACGCAATGTCTATAAATCCAGCCATTTTTAATTTCTATCAATTACAATAATGATGTAATTATCTATCAATATGAACCATTTTGAACAATTTCAAGCAGCTTTAGATCTGACGAAGGTTTCAGATACAGTTTTTTCATTTACGCCCAACTCAAAATATTTTGTTGGTAACACTCCTCATGGAGGATATCTCCTTGCGTTAATGAATAAAGCGATGACTAAAGTTCTTCCTCATCCAAGCGCCATTAATTCAAATATATATTATCTAGATAGAACTGAACCCGAGCCTGCAGAACTTCATGTGGAAGTAATTAGAACCTCAAAAGGCTCTTCAATGGGACAGGTTAAATTAATTCAGAATGAAAAAATAACATGCTTATACTCGTCCTTGTGTTCTGATTTTCATTACATGAAAGGCCATTCAGGTCTAACCACGCCACTTCCTGAAATCGTGAATTCTGTTTCAAAGGATAATTTTAAAGTAATGAATTATGAGAACTTTAAATTAGGCTCAACCCCATCATTTATTCAGCAATTAGATATGCTAGTTCACCCAAATCATGCATGGTGGGATAGAGAAATTTCGACCGATGATGCCGAAGCTAGATGCTCTGCCTACCTGGAATTGCAAGGCGGAGTTGCTGACACATTTGTTCTTTCATATTTATCAGACATTTTGCCACCTGTTGTTCAAAATAAATATGGCCCTTTGGGTTGGGTCCCCACACTTGCATTGACGTGCAATATTCGTCAATTACCTCAAACAAATCAATTATTTATTGATGGTCTTGCAAAAGACATTAGTAACGGATATTTTGAGCAAGATTGTAATATATGGGATATGAATGGAAATCTAGTCGCTACTAGCAGACAGCTTGCAAAAATCTTAAAATCAGAAGAAAAAATTTC
>TARA_B110000003_G_scaffold272159_1_pt1 | contig 10468 bp, 9 predicted proteins | sample TARA_B110000003 | Tara Oceans TARA_B110000003 (sample SAMEA4396424) | marine metagenome | biome: Westerlies Biome; feature: [SRF] surface water layer (ENVO:00010504); material: water (ENVO:00002006), including particulate matter (ENVO:01000060) such as... | depth 5 m
GTTTTTTATTATGGTGGTGTTTTTAATAACATGTATCCCAAGACTTAACATACCAGTCTCGTTTATCATATTTGCATATTTATGCGGATAAGGTATACTATAATGAATTTCTTTATTTTTTTCAAAAGATATATTTGCAATCAACTTATATCCTAAATCATTTGAGTTAATCATAAAACCATCTAAACCTATTTTATGAGATTTTTTTATAAATTCTTCTATTTTTGAAATATCATCAAATTTGTTTTTAGTTTTTTCTCCTTTTTTTAGATCAAAATGATTAACACCAAAAAATTGATTATCCCCTAATATTATTTTCATGTTTTATAATTTTATTCATTAATTTATTGACTGCTAGTCCATCATTTAGGGTTGCCATTTTATTTCCATTTCCTAATAAATCAAGCATTTGTTTAGTGAAATCTATACCTCTAAGATAAAATGGAACAGTTTCTGCTAGATCAGTTACACTTATTCTATTTATTATACTCCCATCAGAATTTAAACGTTTTACTTGTTGTTGATCGATTGAATAAGTATCTCCGTTATTCATTTTTATTTCTAAACCAAAGACAGGTTTCCTAACATCTTTTTTGACCCAATTAAAATATAAAGAAATAGATATATTATTTTTTGTTATTAATTTTGCCTTAACTATATCATCAATATCAGAAACAACTGACTCTTTTTCTACTTCAAGCAGATCAAATTGAGTCTCACCTGATATATATTGAATCAAATCTATAACATGAGAACCAACTTCATTTAAAACCCCAGAAAAACTTCCATTACGCCAACCTGATGGCTTATTAATTAAAGTATTACTTAGATATTGTCCATTAATGGATATAATATTTTCTTGATTGATATTTGATTTCACCCATTGAATACATGGGTTAAATCGTAAGACATATCCGATATAGATATTTTTAGAATCATAAGAAGAGTAATAATTAATATTTGTAAAACCTCCAAATGGTTTTTCAACAAATACTTTATCATCCCCTCTATTAATACAATTTTCAATAAGCTTAAGATGAATAAAAGGTGGTGTTGTGATTAAGGTGATGTCAAATCCCTGTTTTAATGTTGAATCATCAGCGTAAAAATCTGCTTTTATATTTCGGTGAAGTAATTTTCTTAAAATTTTACTAGGTTCTACAACGGTAAATTTTATTTCGGAATTTAAACCTTTCAAAATACTGTAGTGAGTTAGACCCATTCTTCCGAACCCATATATTAAAACTTTCATAAATGTTGTATCTTTTTTATTTATTAAATAATTCTGAATATTTGTTTGCAATATGCTCCCATTTGTATAAATCATTTGCAATTGTTAACATATGATTTCCATTAATTTTTAATTCTTCATCTGAGATTTGAGCTAATATATTTTTTAATTCTCCAGAGTTTCTGAAATAATTTGCTTTAAAGTTTGTTGTGTGATTATTAAATATACAATCATAGGCAATGATAGGTAGACCAAGATTCATCGCTTCAACTAATGCTGGATTGGTACCTCCTGCTGAGTGTCCGTGAAGATATATTTTACAATTTGATCTCAATAAATTTAGCTCTCTAGAGTCGTAAATAGCATCTAACAAAATTAAATTTGGATTATTCTTATATTTTTTCTTTGTATTTATCCCGAAAGTGGAGTTTTCCCAATTACCCACAAGAACAAACGGCATATTTGATTCTTCATCAAAAGATTCTAATAGTAGTATTATATTATTATCAGGCTGAATCCTTGCAACAGAGAAAGCGTAATCAGATTTTAAAAAATTATATTTTTCTTGATCTACAGTATTAATATCTACTTTAAAAACCTGATCCCCACCATATGCAATTAAATGACTTTCACGATTATATGTTTCGGAAATATAATTTTGAATACCAACATTGTCTGAAATTAAATGAGTTGAGTTCTTAATACCTAAAGATTCCGATAATTTTAGGAATTTTCTAGTTAAAAAACTCCACTTAGATCTGTCCCAATCGAGACCACCAAATAAAAAAATAAATTTATCTTTATATTTTCTAAATAGCGGAGCAACAATACTACCAGAAGCTCCTAATATTAAAATTTTATCATAATCCTTATAGGATTTATACAAGGAAACTATATCATATGGAACACTTTGCCAACCATTTGCTTCAAAATTAACGTATCGAAGTTTACACCCATTATATTCTTTAATTTTTGATGTATTGGTTTTTGAAGAACAAAAAACTGTTAATTCAAAACTCTCAGACAAATATTTTACTAAATACTCTACTAAAGTTTCGAATCCACCATATTTTGAAGGTATACCATTTGTTCCTATTATTGCTACTTTTATTTTCATAATTATCTTTTCTTTATCAACTTTTCAGGTACTCCAGCATAAATAACATTTTCAGGTACATCTTTATAAACTATACATTCTATCATTACAAAATCTTGAAGAGTATTGTTGTCTCTAAACTTAATACCATTTAAGGATAAAGCATCAATAGTTATTCTTTAGAAATAAAACATTTAATTACTGATCCCTTATTAAAAAAAGAGCTTGCCAGTTCAATAGTAATAGTAAAGGGAATTAACAATAAAAATAACAATACAATAAATATATTTTTATTTTTGAGGTCTTCAAAAATAATTCCTTTATAGCCAAACAAAGATAAAATAGAGGATGCCATTCCCATTGAAGAATTATAAAAAGAAAAAGTTCCTAATAATTTAAATTTTAAATTATTATTATCACAATACTTCTGTAAACATAAAGAGGTAAAATGATTTGTATGAAAATGAGGAGTAAAATGTGCCCAAACATGTTTTCCTATTTTATATCCTAAAGAATTTATATTAGGAACTTCAATAAACAAAACACCATTTTTATTTAAAGAGGTGTTTAATAAATTATCTATTAATTTAAAGGGAGATTCTATATGTTCTAGCACGTGTATTAAAGATATGTAATCATATTTAACGCCATGTATCTTTCCAGAGTTGTAAAATTGATTTGAAATTTTTAATCCAGTTAAATTACTTGAAAAATCTGCTCTACTTTTTGAAGTTTCTAGTCCATATAGGTTTTTAAATTTGAATAATTTTAAAAAATACAAGAAAAGACCTTTCCCAGACCCGAAATCTAAAATATAACTGGATTTTTTAATAGATTTTTGTTTAGCCAATATTAATATGTAGATGTAATCAAAAAAATTTATAATAAGTGGAATAATAAATAAAGATTTTACCTTATAATGACCTGATTCATATATGTCTTCTTTAACACTAATTAAAGGACTAGTTGTTACTAATCCACAAACTGAACACTTATAATGATTATATTTTTTGTTTTTAAAAGAGATAATAGATTTTTCTAATAAAACACTACACATACATTTATGCATAATTAAAGGGTATTTACAATAATTAATATTATTTTTTTAAGTTTTCAAATATATAAAACATATACTGAAATCAATTTTTGTCAAGATTTTCTAAAATATTTAATAATTTTATAGCACTTTTTTTCCAAGAAAATAATTTTGATCTTTCTAATCCAAGATATATATGCTTATTATATAAAGTTTCATTATTTAATAATAAATCAATTTTCATAACTAGATCATTTGAAGATTGAGGGTTGAATTTTAAAGCTGCACCCTTACATACTTCAACTAAAGGGGGAATATCTGAAATTATAGTTGGTGTTCCTGAAGCAATTGCTTCAAGAGGTGGCAATCCAAAACCTTCATCAAAAGAAGGAAAAACAAAAAGTGATGCAGCAGAAAGTAATCTAGGCAAGTCATTGTTGTTCACAAACCCTAGAACATGTACTTTTTCTTTAATTTTTAATTTACTTAATTCTTTTTCTAAATTAAATTTTTTTTCTGCTTTGGAACCAATAATAACTAATGGATAATTAGATTTTAATTTTGAAACAGCCTTTAATAAGGTTAATATATTTTTCCTTACGTTAATTCTTCCAACATATAAAATAAATTTTTTTGGTAATCTATATTTTAATATTACATCTTTAATGGTTTTAGTCGATCTTAAAAAAAAATCATCACCTACTCCGTGATGAACAAAAGAAATGTTCTTAGTAGAGATTTCAGTATACTTAAGAATTCTTTTAATTTCTGATTGTGAAATAGTTATCACGTGAGAAGATTTTTTTATTGAAGAGACTATGAATTTATAAATGAATTTTTCATGAAATAGAAAAAAATTAGGAAAATCTAAAAATACTAAATCATGAACATAATTCACGTATATAATTTTTTTAAATTTCCAAATTGGTATATAATTTTGGAAAAGAAATACATCAATTTTTTTATTTAAAAAATAAAAAGGGAAAATAAATAAATTAGTTATAAAATTAATCCTTCTGGGAATATAGACTATTGAAAACTTAGTGTTAAAAATTTTATTTTTTAATTCATTAGATCTAAATCTATCTTCTTTGCTAATAAATAAAATAAATTCATGATTTGAATTTATTTTGATTAAATTATCTATTAAATTTTTTACAACATTTACTCCGCTAACTGGGCCTGTAAAATACCATTTCGCATCAATTCCTATTTTCATAAATAAATTATTCTACTAAATTCTTAAAACAATTTTCATATTCCGAAATAAAATGTTTTATGTTACATAATTCTATTATTCTTTTTTTTGCTGAGTCAGTAATTTTAGAACGTAGATCAAGGTCTCTCTTTAAAATTAAAATACATTTTGAAAGGTGAGTTGGTGATTTTGGATCTGACAATATTCCATATTTGTTATCTACATGCAATAACTCAGTATTCCCTCCTACATTTGTAGCAATCACAGCTTTCTCAAGATACATCGACTCTAATATAGAATTAGAAAAACCTTCTCCATTAGTTGACAAAACAGAAATATCTGCCATATTTACATAATTATGGATGTCTAATTTTTCTCCGGCCATTATAACGAAATCTTGAATATTTTTTTTTGAAATCATTTCTGTTATTTTTCTTCTTAACTGTCCTTCTCCTACTAAAACAAGCTTAATATTTTTTTCTTCTAGAGAAACTAATCTAATAGCTTCTAGAATTGTTTCAAAATCTTTCCATGGGTCTAATCTTGCTGTCATAATTATAACGAAATCTCCTAAAGAAATATTTAATTCTTTTTTTATAGAATCAGAACTTTTATTTATTTGAAAATTAAAATCACATCCATTATAAATTACTTGAATTGGCTTGTTTTTACTTACATTAATTACTTGCTCATATCGCATTTTCATTGCCATAGAATTTACTATAATTTTGTCAGAAGTTTTGTAGAATAATCTTGAGATAAACTTATCTAAAATCATATGTTTCTTGCTTAAATGTCCATTCCAAAATGTAAGTGCTCTAAAGGAGCCTACATTAATAATTTTATATAAATAAAATAATCTAGCAAATCTGTAATAAAGAAAATTTTGAGGTTCTGTAATCATAAAAATATCTGGCCTTTCTTTATATAAAACTTTAACTAACCTGAAACCAACGCTTAAATCATAACTCCTTTTCCATTTTAAATCAATTGTTTGACAATTTGTTTTTTCAAATTCGTTTTTAAGATTCCCCTTAGAACTAGAAACACATATAATCGGCTGAAAAGTATCTTTATTTAAATTTTCTAGAAGGTATAAAATTTGTTTATGCATTCCACCAACTCTGTATGAATCAATAAAAAAAATTATTTTTATCATCTTTTATTAAAAGAATTTTTATAAAAGATGATGGAATTTGCTGCAATATATGCTAACAATAGCCAAACTATCTTTTGATCAAGTATTTGACCTGATAAAATCAATCCTGATATCGGAATTAATAATAATAAAGGCAATACTTCATTGTTAATTTTAAATTTTTTAAATCCTATTTTATAAATTCTAATCAAAAAAGATGAAAAAATAAAAAGGCCTATAATTCCTGTGTAAGCTATGATTTCAATAATAACATTGTGTGGACTAAATGAGTCTGATGAAATTAACTTTCCTTGAATATTATTTGATATCAAGTTATCTGTAAAATATTGATAACCAGTTTTTCCAATACCAGTTAAAATATCGTTGATAAAAATTTCATAAATTATTGTCCATAAAAAGTCTCTACCTCCTAAATCTCCAGTATAGATAGTTTGTAATATACGTTGAGCGGTAATGCTATTTTCTAGAAAAGAATAAGAAAATACCACTACTATTAAGCAAAAGAATATAATAAATATTTTTCTTTTGAATGAATATATATTATTTGAAAAAATAAAAAATATAATTCCTAATATTAATGCAATAAAGCTAACACGTGACCCAGTGCTAATTAACAAGTAAAGAAGGAAAGGAACTAGTATTAAAAATATTTTTTTAATTTTTTTTTCTAAGATAAATGCAATTAACACAAACAAACTAATACAGGTGGTGAAACCTAACAGGTTTTGATTAATGTTAAAAATTGAAACTCTATCTTCCAAATAACTTAATCCAACTCCTGAAAGAAAAGCTAATGATAATAATGATGTACATAAAACCAAAACAAATAAACCATTTGTTGAAATTCGAGGATTTTTTGTAAAAATATTAGTTAGTACTATAAAAATCAAAAAGTTTAAAAAAATCGGAATATCAAAATATTCCTTAAAATTTGCAGTTATATTCACATAATTTTTATAAGTGAAAAAAATAAAATAAATAATAAGAGGATAAAAAAGATACGAGTGCTTTCTTAAATTATAATTAGTTTTATAATTAAAACATGAAATAGACAACAATAGAATTACAGATATTTTTGTAGCCAAATAATCTGTCCCAAGATTAAAAAGATTTATTCTTTCAAAATTTAATGAAAAAATAAATAAATAAACTGCAAATCTTTCAAAAACATTTATTATCGTCATTTATTAATGATAAAATTATTTTTACATCCATCTTTTATACCACATTTGAAACTGAATTAGTCTCCATATAATTGTTGGGTCATTTAAATGATTATTGTCAAACATCTTAATTAGATTATTAACGTAATCTATATTAAATATATTTGAAGTTTCAAGACTATCTCTATTTAAATTATCATCAATTAAAAACCTCAAATCCTCTTTTAACCATTTTTCTATTGGCAGAGAAAAACCATTCTTAGGCTGATCTATTATTTCTTTAGGCACGTATTTATAAACTATGTCCTTTAATATTCTTTTCTTAATTCCACCATTATATTTGTATTTATTTGGTAATTGCGCCACATATTCAACAATTCTATGGTCTAAAAAAGGTTCACGACCTTCTAAACTTACTGACATGGTTGCCCTATCAACTTTTGTTAAAATGTCATTTTGCAAGTAACCCTTATAATCACTCGCTAATATAAATGATAAATTATCTTTAATATTAAATAAGCTATTTGAAGACTTAAAAAGATTAGTGGGAGAAATATCTTTAAATAATTTACTTCTTAAATCACTACTAAGTGAAAAATAACTGTTGTGTAGAATTTCAAATTGACGTTCTTTTTTATTAAACAATAATATAGAAAGAGTCTCAAATTTCCTTTTTAATCTTTGATATGAACTGGGTATTAGTTTATTAGATAGTAGAAATAATTTACTTAAAAAAAATCTACATGAATGTGGTATTTTTTTTAAAATTTTTAAATGTTTAAAAAATGTATCATAGTAAAGATAACCTGCAAATATTTCATCACCTGCATCACCTGAAAGAGCAACGGTAACATCTTTCTTTGCTATTTTACTTACTAAAATAGTAGGTATGGCCGAACTATCTGCAAAAGGCTCATCAAAATAATATGGCAACTTTAATATTACATCTTTTGCTTCTTTCGGAGTACAAATATATTCTGTATGAGTTGTTCCTAAATGATTTGATATCTCATTTGCAACTGGAGCCTCGTTATTTCCTTCGTCAAAACCAATTGTAAATGTTTTTAATTTCTCTTTTCGTTTGTGTTGCAATAAAGCTACTACAGCAGTAGAATCAAATCCACCACTTAGAAAAACACCAACAGGGACATCAGAAACCATTCTATATTCAAATGCAGAAATTAATAATTTTTCAACTTCATCTTTTGCTTCTTTATATGAAATTTCTAATTTCGGGAGGTTATAATAATCTGTTACATCCCAATATTTCGTTATCTCAATTTCTTTTTTGTCTAAACTTAATTTAAGAAGATGCCCTGGTTCTAATTTCTTACAGTCTTCAAAAATACAGTAGGGAGAAGGAATACAACCTAAATCCATATATCGGTACACAGCATTTATATTGATCTTTTTAATAAATTTAGGATGTTTATGAAAAGCTTTTAATTCTGATGAAAACAAAAATAAATCATCTTTCCAATAATAAAATAAAGGCTTTACTCCCGCCCTATCTCTTACTACCGATATTTCATTTGACAATTTATTAAATATAACAAATGCAAACATTCCTATAAACTTAGAAATACATTTTTCTCCCCATTCTACAAAAGCATGCAAGACCACTTCTGTATCAGATTTAGATTTAAATTTATGACCTAATTCTTTAAGATTTTTTCTAATTTCTTCAAAATTATAAATTTCACCATTAAATACGATTTCAAAATGTTCATACTGCATTGGTTGGTGACCTAAACTAGATAAATCAATAATTGAAAGTCTAGTATGTCCAAATCCAATTGTAACTTTTTTAATATTATATATTTCACTACCTCTATCATCTGGTCCTCGATGATTCAGTGTTGAAACCATATTGTCCAAAATATTCTTACTACTTACTGATTTGAAATCAATAAAACCACAAATTCCACACATCTTAATTATTTATAATTAATTATTAAAAATTTTATATAATATCACTTTTTTTTAATATCAAGATATTAGCCTCAGCCAAAAAAGGCAATTTAATGTATCTAAACCAAAAATTATTAAAAGAATGAATAAGCACTTTTAAAAATCTAGATTTAACTTTAACATAAGATTCTGTGAATTGGCCAGCGATTCTTTTTGATAATATGATATTGTTATTTTTAAATTGTTTAATTAGAAAATTAATATCAGCTTCTCTAGCTAATAAGTTATCGTTAGAATATTTAAACCATCTTTCTATACCATATTTAGTGACTTTTTCATTTCCTTTCTTTGAAATTGATAGTTTTCTAAGAATAGGAAGAATAAAAATTCTAAAGAAAGAATGCATATTAGTTTCACTAATAATTATTTTACCTCCTGGTTTTAAGATTCTAGAAAGTTCGCTTATCGCTTTTTCACAATCCTCTACATGCATTAATACTCCCCAACATAAAATATATTCAAATGAATTATTTTTAAATGAAATTGAAGTTATATCCTCCTTAGAAAAACTAATTTTATTTTCTAACTTATTGCTTTTAACATTTAATATTGCTTTATTTAAAACGTCTAAAGAATAATCTACACCTTTTACATTTAACCCTCTTTTTGCTAAATGCATAGATTTAACACCCGTACCACAACCAAAATCAAGAATAGTTGAATTTTTTTTTGGCTTAATATTGTCAATTAAATAGTCAAAAACATAATTATAAAATTTTTCATTATCTGAATTTCTATAATCATTAATCCATTTTTTATGAATTTCAGGTTTTACTAGAAAATCTTTAACTGTATTTATATTATTATTCATACGTTTATTATTATTCATACGTTTATTATTAAAGTGAATTATGATTTAAAAAAGTACCTTTCCTTTTAAACTTCTAAAAACAATACCTGCGGCTAATCTTAAATTAAAACGCCGTACTATTTGAACCAAAGTATAATATTTATTATTTGTTGCTTTTTTTATTTTACGCACTCTACTTTCATCCAACAAACCGATTGCATTAATCTCTTTTAATAAAATTTCACATTCTGGTAACAACTCCTTATTGTAGTACTGTGTTTTAGCAATAGCTAAAAACAGCCATTTATCAAAATAATCAATTAGTCTCTTTCTAAAGTCATCCGAAGTTTTATATCTTTTGCAAATTTCATATAAATTTGTAGCTATTATTATTTGATTGCTTAAATATTCTAAAGGCTTTGTAGATTGTGTTATCGATTTGCTATTCTTAAAATAACCATAAAATTTATGCGGAAACAAACATATCGTTTTAGCTCTTAGTAAAATCTCTGAGCAATAAATCAAATCCTCAGTTGACCTAGGTGCTTCTGTCTGAGAATAGACCATGTTTTCAGTAAGAGATTTTTTTACAATTTTGGTCCAACATGCCCCTGAAAAATATTTCTGCACCTTTAATTTATCTGTGGTTATAATTTCTTTGGTAAAATCATTTACAACTGTCTGTTCTCCTTTCTCGTTTTCAATTAAATAATTATACACCAACACATCCACATTTGTTTCAATACATTTATTATAAATAGTTTCTAATGCATTTGGCAATAACCAATCATCAGAATCAACATGCATTATGTAGTCTCCTTTAG
>TARA_B110000003_G_scaffold110932_1_pt1 | contig 10446 bp, 8 predicted proteins | sample TARA_B110000003 | Tara Oceans TARA_B110000003 (sample SAMEA4396424) | marine metagenome | biome: Westerlies Biome; feature: [SRF] surface water layer (ENVO:00010504); material: water (ENVO:00002006), including particulate matter (ENVO:01000060) such as... | depth 5 m
ATAATTTGGACAATAGCAATTTGGATGTTGTCCGTAGAATTTGGGAAGGACATAGCTGAAGTGCCAGCTTCATGGTTTGGAGTTTTAAATTCTTTGTTTATAATAGCTTTTGCCCCATTATTTTCAAAATGGTGGGAGAGTAAATATAATCCCAATGCTAATATGAAATATGCTATTGGAATGATACTATTAGGAATTGGAATGGCATGTGTAGCCATTGGTGCCTCTTCAATTGAACCTGGAGCCAAAACAGCATCAGTAAGTATGATTTGGCTAATTTTGGTTTATTTCTTTCATACTATGGGAGAGCTTTGTATTTCACCCGTAGCTTTATCATATGTAAGTAAGTTAGTTCCCGGAAGAATGATAGCCATGATGTTTGGCATTTGGTATCTTGCAGTTGCTATTGGCATGAAATTAGCAGGAGTATTTGGTGAAGCCTCTGAAGGTATAGCTAAAGCACAAGGCCTAAGTTATTTCTTTTGGGTATTAACGGCTGTAGCTGTTGGATTAGGAGTTATTTCAGCATTATTATATCCAGTTATTAAAAAACTAATGCACGGAGTTCGTTAGAATATCCAATTATTAAAATGTTAAAAAGTTAATTAGATATGAAATCATTTGTTTTAACCGTAATAACACTATTGTCATCTTTGACTGTAGTCTCCCAATCGATTAATTGGATAACTATGGATCAAGCTTTGGAACTACAAAAAAAGGAACCTAAAAATATAATGATAGATTTTTATACGTCTTGGTGTGGGCCTTGTAAAATGCTAGATAGAAATACGTTTACTAATAAAGATTTAATTGATTTTGTTAATACGAATTATTACGCAGTGAAGTTTAATGCTGAGGGTAACGAAACAGTTAGTTATAAAGATAGATTGTTTGATAATCCAAACTATGATCCAGCCAAAGCAAAGCGTAGAAATAGTGCGCATCAATTTTCTCAATACTTAGGGGTTAGTGCTTATCCAACTTTAGTCTTTTTAGATTTTAATGCAAATTTAATAGCGCCAATTCCTGGCTATCAAACCGTCCAAAAAATTGAGATATACCTTCAGCTATTTAAAGATCAAACGTATAAAGATATCAATAGTCAAGAGGCTTTTAATGCTTATTACGAAAGTTTTAAACCGACTTTCAACTTTTAATAACTGTAAAATTTAATTATACATTTAAACCAATTTTGAATCAGTTTTGCAGTTTGGTGAAATTAAATGGAGTGTGTTAGAACCTATTTCAAAGAATTATGTATCAATTCCGCAACCTTAAAACTTGCTCCATGTCCACCTAATTTTGTTTCCAGTTCATGGTAAGCTATTAATTGTTGCTCACGCATTTCACCATTTAAGATAGAGCTTAGTTCTGTTGTCAGACTTTTTGTATTAAAAGCACCTTGAATTAGTTCAGTTACTACTTCTTTATCAAGAATTAAATTAACTAGAGAGATATACTTTAATTTTACTAATCGTTTTCCAATCTCATATGAGACCCAGCTAGTTTTGTAGCATACCACTTCAGGAACTTTAAATAATGCAGTTTCTAGAGTTGCTGTTCCCGAAGCAACAACTGCTGCATGTGCTACGCTCAATAAGTCATAGGTGTTATTTTCAACAAAAGAAACATTTTTATTTTTTATAAATGAACTGTAAAATTTAGGATCTTGGCTTGGAGCACCAGCAATCACAAATTGATAATCTGGAAAACTCTTTACTACGCTAATCATTACCGAAAGCATTTTAGTTATCTCTTGTTTTCGGCTTCCTGGGAGGAGGGCTATAATAGGTTTTTGATTAAGTTCGTGAGTTTGTCTAAATAAAGTTTCATCAGTGGGGTTTCGATCGGCAATAGCATCGATGAGTGGGTGTCCAACAAAATTTACGGGCATCATGTGGTTGATTTCGTAGTAGCCTTTTTCAAATGGCAGTATGACATACATTTTATCAATATCACGTTTTATAGCACTGATTCTATTTTCTTTCCAAGCCCATAATTGTGGAGAAATATAATAGTGAGTGGTTATTCCTTCTTTTTTTGCCCATCTAGCAATACGCAAATTAAAGCCAGGATAGTCAATAAAAATCAAACAGTTCGGCTTAAATTTTTTAATATCTGCTTTGCAAAACTTTAAATTTTTTGAAATAGTTCTAATATTCATTATTACTTCAAAAAAGCCCATAAAAGCTAAATCTTTGTAATGCTTTACTAGTTGTCCGTCTACACTTTCCATCAAATCACCACCCCAAAATCTAAACTCCGCTTTAGAATCAAACTTTTTTAATGCTTTCATCATATTTGCAGCATGCAAATCTCCAGATGCTTCTCCAGCTATGATGTAATATTTCATTTATAGTTTGGTTATAAAGGTTCCAACTGCAATCAAAATAGTGGCAATTAAAATTCCAGCTGAATGACCATCTTTTTGTTTTCTGATAAAATAAAAGAAGCAAATTAAGTTTATAATGGCTCCTAAGCTAATGAGTTTCCCAATAAAATTTTCTGATACAGCAGCTTCAAAAACTTGTAATGTACTTTCTGAACGCCCAGCTATTTTTGCTGTTGTAAAACATACGACAAACAATCCCAAAGTATTCGAAACGATTCCATATATTATACCAGTTATTATTGATTTTTTATCCATCGAAAGACCATTTTTTTAATTCCTTAATGTAGTAGTGAGCAGTTAGATCATAGTGCACAGGAACTACTGAGATGTATCCATTTTCAAGAGCCCATTCATCAGTGTCTTCTTTGTTATCTAGATTATTGAATTCTCCAGTGAGCCAGTAATAATCTCTTCCAAGTGGAGTTTGACGTTTATCAAACTTTTCAATCCAATTAGCATTAGCTTGTCTGCAAATACGAATTCCTTTAATTTCTTTTTCCAAAAGTTTTGGAAAGTTAACATTTAAAATAATTCCTTTTTGTAATCCTTGATTTAGCACTTGATTGATGATAGTTTTTATGAAGGATTCTATTTGGCTAAAATCAGCTTCCCACTTATAATTTAGTAGTGAAAAACCTATAGCTGGAATACCTTCCATGCCAGCTTCAATAGCTGCGCTCATTGTGCCAGAGTAGACGATATTAACTGATGAGTTCGATCCATGGTTAATTCCAGAAACACATAAGTCTGGCTTTCGATCTAAAAGCTCATGGATAGCTAGTTTTACGCAGTCTGCGGGAGTTCCAGAAGTGCTATATTCACTTTGGGGACCATCATCAATTTGTTCTTTTTTACAATAAAGAGTGTCATTGATAGTGATTGCATGACCCATAGCACTTTGAGGACTATCAGGAGCAACCACTATTACTTCTCCAACATTATTCATGACTTTGATTAGAGTACGCAGACCTGGGGCTGTGATTCCATCATCATTTGTCACTAAAATTAAAGGTCTTTTTGTCATTTTAGATTTATGATTCATAACAAAAGTACATAAATTGTTCCTTATTTTTAGGTTAAACCAGCTTTAACAAAAAATTATTACCAATTCATCGCTTTGTCATTATTTTTAATTTATTTTAGAATATTATTTGAATTCTACAACTTTAATTCATTTTATGAAACGAAATTTTAATATTTTATTAGTTGCTTTACTCACAGCATTTGCGTCTTGTAGTTTCACTTCTAAAACATTCGACGATCCAAATAAGGATAAATTATTATTACAATTAATCACTTATTTGTTAGAGGAAGGTCATTTTCAGCCAAAAGAAATAGATGATGATTTATCTCGGGCTGTTTATCAAAGTTTTTTAGATCAAATAGATCCATTTAAAAATTATTTTTTAAAATCGGATATAGATGAGTTTGAAGAGTTTAAAACAGAACTAGATAATCAAATTTTAGCCCACGATGTTAGTTTTTTCAATATGGTTTATGAACGTTTTTTGATTAGATTTGAAGATTCGAAAGATGTGTATTCTAAAGTGTTAGAGAGCCCTTTTGATTTTAATTTAGAAGAAGTTTATTCAACTAATTACGAAAACAAGACATATGCTGATTCTAATTTAGATATGTTTAACAGATGGAGAAAACAATTAAAGTTCTATACAATATCGAACTACTATGATCTAACAACAGCTGATAAAAAATTAAAGGAAACTGACTCAAGTTTTAAATCACGGACTAGCTCCGAAATTGAAATCGAAGCCAGAGAATCTGTCTTAAAAACAATGACGGAAAATTTTTCTGTTTTAAAAGACATTAGAAGACAAGATTGGTTGTCGGTATACATCAATGTTATAGCTGAAGAATTTGATCCTCACACCTTCTATTTTGCTCCTAGTGATAAAGACAGGTTTGATGCACAAATGACAGGCAAGTATGAGGGAATTGGTGCACGTCTCCAAAAGCGCATGGATGAGATAACTATCACAGAACTCATCTCTGGTGGCTCTGCTTGGCGTCAAGACAAGTTAGAAGTAGGAGATGCCATCATAAAAGTTAGGCAAGAGGACGAAGAAGAAGCTGTAAGTGTGATGGGTATGCGATTGGATGATGCTGTCAAGCTAATAAAGGGCCCTAAAGGATCAAATGTTATTCTCACTCTCAAAAAGGTTGATGGTACAATTGAAGATTTAAGTATTCCAAGGGATGAAATCTTACTTGAAGAAACGTATGCTAAATCTACTAAGGTAGTAAAAGGTGGTGTTACGTTTGGTGTAATTAACCTCCCTAAATTTTATATTGATTTTCAAGATTCAAACAGTAGAAATGCAGCTACTGATGTAAAAAAAGAAATTGAACTTTTAAAAGCAGAAGGCATGAAGGGACTAGTTCTAGATTTAAGAAATAATGGTGGTGGGTCTCTAAAAACAGTAGTAGATATTGGAGGTCTTTTTATTGACGAAGGTCCTATTGTTCAGGTTCGTTCGGCGGGGAACAACAATGAAGTTTTAAGTGATAAACAAAGTGGTATTGACTGGGATGGCCCACTAGTAATTTTGGTAAATGAATTATCAGCCTCCGCTTCTGAAATTTTAGCTGCAGCTATGCAAGATTATAAACGGGCTATAGTTATTGGTAGCAAACAAACTTATGGCAAGGGAACTGTTCAAAATATTATTGATTTAAATCGAATGATTCGAAGCAATACAAATGGTGATATGGGGGCATTTAAGTTTACTACTCAAAAATATTATAGAATCAATGGAGGGTCTACCCAACTTGAGGGAGTAAAAAGTGATATAATTGTCCCTGGACGTTTTAGTTATATGAAAATGGGAGAGAAAGAGCAAGATAATCCACTTGCATGGGATGAGATTGAGCCTGCCATTTATCAGATATGGGATAGCTCTCTCAATTATGAAATAACTATTAAAAATAGTCACAACAGATTGAACTCAAGCGAGCAAATAAAATTAATAGATGATAATGCGCGCTGGATTAAGTCCATTAGAGATCAAGAAGTTTATCAACTCAATTTTGAAAAATATTCTGAGAATATTACTTCAAATGAGAAAGAATCTAAACGTTTTGATAAATTATTAGATTACCACACAGACTTGATATTTGAACCTTTGTCATACGAGCTACCTATTATGAAACAAGATTCTGTTTTCAAAATTAACAGAAATAGATGGCATAAAAATCTTTCAAAGGATATTTACATGGAAGAGGCTTTAAATGTATTAAATGACCTGAATAACTCCGATAACAGTAAAAAAACTACACAGCTTAAAAATTAATTATTAATGCGAAAGAATGGGCTAACTAATTTGGCATTTCAGAAATTCAAAAAAAGTTTCTGGGGCGTTATTAGTTTTTGGTTTATTCTGCTTGTTGGTTTTATCTCTGTTTTTGCATATGTAATAGCCCCTGATAGTTCCCAGTACTCAAATCAAATGCATTTGTCTATTCATTCTAAATCTCCTGGTTTTTCAGTTCAAATGTTAGTTGTTCCAAGTTCATTGGATAGTAACCAGAATTTATTTAATCGTTTATTTTTTGGGAATTCGCACCCTCCAAAAGAAATACCAATTTCATCATACAGGTTTGATGACAAGCATATATACTATTCTGAATATGCTTCATTTGGGCTAAAAGAATTAGAGAAGTTGATCAAATTATCTGACAACACCAATTCATCACTTCCTTTTGTTACTGAGAGGACTTTTTATTTTGGAACTGATAAATATGGTAGAGATCTTTTAAGTCGAATTTTAGTAGGAGCGAGAATTTCATTTTCAATTGGTTTTATTGCAGTCTTAATATCCCTCTTAATTGGTCTTGTTTTAGGTAGTATAGCAGGTTACTTTGGAGGTAAATGGGATGCAATTATTATGTGGGTGATTAACGTAACATGGTCTATCCCTACCTTACTTTTGGTGATTGCAATAACTTTGGCTCTAGGTAAAGGTTTTTGGCAAGTGTTCATTGCAGTTGGATTAACTATGTGGGTTGAGGTTGCTAGAATTGTAAGAGGTCAAGTTATGAGTGTCAAGCAAATGCAATATGTTACAGCTGCTCGTGCTTTAGGCTATTCAAATTTTAGGATTATTACTAAGCATATTCTACCTAATATTTTGGCTCCTATAATCGTTATTTGTGCTGCAAATTTTGCCGCAGCTATTCTTATAGAAAGTGGTCTTAGTTTTTTGGGAATTGGAGCACAACCGCCGATGTCTAGCTGGGGTTCAATGATCAAAGATCATTATAATTATATAATATTAGGTAAGCCGTATTTAGCGCTTATACCAGGGTTTTGTATTATGAGTTTGGTTATGGCTTTTATGTTAATGGGTAATAACTTGCGTGATGCCTTGGACGTTAAGGATTAGATTAGATTTTTGGTGGATATTTTGCTAAAATTGATGATACAAAATCATCAATAACCCTGTCCTTTTGTTCAACATCTGTTGTCAAGTATCCTTTTCCAATTCCTTGCCAGAAAAGTCGTTTTGTTTTATTATCTATTAAATCAATATAAAGTACCCCTTTTGTTGAGTTTGTCACAGTAGTTCGTGCTCCATTATAAAAGCCCCAGCCCCAACCCATGCCATAACCAAAATTTCCAAAGCTATTATTGAAAATATTTATTTCCTGGTTTTCCTTGGTAAAAAAGTTTACAATCACATCTGGATTGTCAGATTTTGTAAAACCTTTTTCGAGAAGTGTTTTCTCAATGGATCTCAAAATCCTGCGTTTATCCAAATCATTAATTTGAGCACGATCAATACCTTTCTTTAAAAATCCGTAAGTTTTGTAAGTCTCAAAGGAAACAGACTTATCATAATCAACTGCTACTTTTACAGATTGACAGGAGCTTATTAATAAAAATAACAATAATAAGGAAATAAATTTATTTTTCATTTTTTAAAGTTTATTTAAAATTTTTTCATCAACAGAATTTGGAATAGTAACCTTTAACAGCGGTTCTAAATCCATTGCGCGTTTTATTGCAAATGTTGCTTCTTCGTTTCGGGCCCAATTTCTTCGAGCAATTCCATTGTTTACATCCCAAAATAACATTGATTTCAATCTTCGTGTAGCCTCTTTGCTACCGTCAATAACCATGCCAAAGCCCCCATTAATAACCTCGCCCCAGCCAACACCACCTCCATTGTGTATGCTTACCCATGTTGCTCCTCTAAAACTATCCCCTATTACGTTTTGAATAGCCATATCAGAAGTGTATTGCGAACCGTCGTAAATATTACTGGTTTCTCTATATGGTGAATCGGTTCCAGAAACGTCATGATGATCACGCCCTAAAATTATGATTCCTATCTCATTATTTGCTATAGCATTGTTAAAAGCTTCAGCGATTTTCATTCGACCTTCTGCATCTGCATACAAAATTCTAGCTTGTGAGCCAACAACTAATTTATGATCCTGGGCACCTTTTATCCATTTAATATTGTCGCTCATTTGTTGCTGAATTTCTTCAGGGGCATCTTTTTTTAAATCTTCAAGTACTTTACATGCGATTGCATCTGTTTTTTCAAGGTCTGCACTAGAACCTGATGCACAAACCCATCTGAATGGACCAAAACCATAATCAAAACACATTGGGCCCATAATATCTTGAACATAACTTGGGTATTTAAAGTCTATTCCGTTTTCAGCCATAATATCAGCACCTGCCCTTGATGCTTCTAATAAAAATGCATTTCCGTAGTCAAAAAAATAGGTACCTTTGTCGGTATGTTTTTGAACAATTTCAGCATGCTTACGTAAAGATTCTTTGACTTTATCTTTAAATAAATCAGGATTTGAAACCATAAGTGTATTAGCTTCCTCATAACTCAGTCCCACAGGGTAGTAACCTCCTGCCCATGGATTATGAAGAGAAGTCTGGTCACTACCTAAGTCGACATGTATGTTTGAATCGTAAAAAGCTTCCCAGACGTCTATGACATTTCCAAGGTAAGCAAGCGATTTAATTTCTCTATTTTTTTGAGCTTTTTTAACGCGTTCAACTAGCGATGAAATGTCGTAAAAAACTTCATCTATCCATCCTTGAGAATGTCTTGTGTTTAATGCTTTTTTGTTAATTTCTGCACATACAGTAATACAGCCGGCTATATTTCCAGCCTTAGGTTGCGCTCCACTCATTCCACCAAGTCCAGCGGTCAAAAATATATTTCCAAGAGGGAGTTTATTAATTTTTCTAAAAGCATTTAGTACTGTGATTGTAGTTCCATGTACAATTCCTTGTGGTCCAATATACATGTAGCTACCTGCAGTCATTTGCCCATATTGTGTAACTCCTAAAGCATTGAATCTTTCCCAGTCATCAGGCTTTGAGTAGTTGGGAATCATCATTCCATTTGTAACCACCACCCTCGGAGCTTCTTTGTGAGATGGAAAAAGCCCCATGGGATGCCCTGAATACATCACTAATGTTTGGGTGTCTGTCATTTGGGCTAAATACTGCATCGTTAGTCGATATTGTGCCCAATTTGAAAAAACACTGCCATTCCCTCCATATGTAATTAACTCACGGGGGTGTTGCGCAATAGCATCATCTAAATTGTTCTGGATCATTAGCATTATGGCAGCTGCCTGTTTGCTTTTGGCAGGGTAGCTTTCAATAGGTCTTGCGGTTATTTTATGTACTGGGCGGTATCTGTACATATAAATTCGTCCGTATTTATCCAGTTCATTTTTGAATTCTTTAATGAGAACACTATGAAGTTTTTTGTCAAAATATCTCAAAGCATTCTTTAATGCTAATTTGGTTTCTTCAGAGCTTAAAATTATTTTTCTTTTTGGTGCATGATTACAGGCGTCATCGTAGGGTTGGCTTGGAGGTATAGTATTAGGAATTCCTTCAAGAATCTCCTCTTCAAATGTAATTTTTATTGCGCTCAATTTGATTTTTTTTGTGTATTAGTACAGGGGTTGTACCCATAAGGACAATGTTTGCATCCACTCTCACAACAATAGCCACGCCTTAGGTGGTATTGCTCAGTAAAACAACGGTAACCATCTGATGTTAAATAGTAATCGCCATCTTTGATAGGGATGATCTTTTTCATGCTAAACAAAGATAATATAATATTTAAATAAATATATTTTTAACTCTTTTAAGCTTTAAGTGATTCTATGCGAGTAAATTATTTAAAGTATTTACTATTTTTGTAAACAAGACTCTACTGATGCTTAAAATCCAAATATTAGAAAATGTATATTTAAATAAAAATTTGGCCATAAAGCCTGATTATTTGATTCACCCTACAGTTTCTGGAAATAAATTTAGAAAGTTAAAGTATAATTTAGAAAAAGCTCAATCTACAAATGTAAAAGGGCTTCTTACATTTGGAGGTGCCTATTCCAATCACATAGCAGCTACAGCCGCTGCGGGCAAAGAATTGAATATGCCAACAGTTGGTGTTATTAGAGGAGAGGAGCTCGAAACTCATGTTGAAAATAATCCTACACTTAAATATGCGAGAGATTGTGGAATGCACTTAGAGTTTGTAGAAAGATCTATTTATAAAAATAAAACAGATCCAGGCTATTTACAGCAATTAATGCAAAACTACAAAAGGTACTTTATTATTCCTGAAGGAGGTACTAACGAACTAGCAATTAAAGGCTGTGAAGAGATTCTAACGATAAAAGATCAATCTTTTGATATTATTTGTTGTTCTGTAGGCACAGGTGGAACAATAGCAGGACTTATCAACGCAAGTTTACCGACTCAAAAAATTATTGGATTTCCGGCCTTAAAAGGTGATTTTTTAAAGGAAGATATTTGTAAATTTGTTAAACAAAATAATTGGGAGCTTTGGGGGGATTATCATTTTGGGGGTTATGCAAAAGTAGACTCCAAATTAATTAATTTTATGAACAATTTTAAGCTTAGATATAACATTCCATTAGATCCTGTTTATACGGCCAAGATGATGTATGGCATATTTGAAAGTATTAGTTCTGGAAAAATACCTCAAACAGCTAAGTTGCTAGCGATTCATACAGGTGGTTTA
>TARA_B110000003_G_scaffold18559_2_pt1 | contig 10433 bp, 8 predicted proteins | sample TARA_B110000003 | Tara Oceans TARA_B110000003 (sample SAMEA4396424) | marine metagenome | biome: Westerlies Biome; feature: [SRF] surface water layer (ENVO:00010504); material: water (ENVO:00002006), including particulate matter (ENVO:01000060) such as... | depth 5 m
TACATCAAACCCGCTGGTTAAAACACCAACTTTATCAAGATTGCTGAAACCCATTGGGCCTTCAATGAAAGATAAATTATTAATATTTCCGATTTCATACACTTTATCTAAAAGCTGTTTACTTACATGTAAGTCATCAATAAAATCAAACCATCCAAACCTTACTTTATTAATTTTTTGAATTTTTACTTCGTGCCAATTAATTAAAACTGCTATTCTACCACAAATAATATTATTTTTGTAAGCAATAAACATAGTTACATCTGAATTTTTAATATTTGGGTTGAGTTCTGGATTAAAGCTGTTTATTTCCTGGTTAATAATAGGAGGCACCCATTGCTTTGAATTTTTGTATAATTCAAATGGAAATTTTACAAAATTCTCTAAATCTTTTTTCACTGATACTTTTTGAATTGTAATCATATATTTAATTTAAATTATACCTATAGCTGAATCCTAAATTCACATAGAATATTTTAGGTGTATTTTTAAAATTTACTGTTGTTCCTAAATCAACTTGTAAGTTTTCTAAAAACAAATAAGCTAAGCCAGTACTTAATTTATTTTCTGAATAAAAATCACTTTTAATTCCGTGTTTTTCTATAAAACCGATAAACTTTTCAGAAAAAGCATTGGTTAGGCTAAAAACATACTCAAAATCACTTTGCTGAGAGGTAAATCTTTCTAAATTCAAATTAATTATCAAGGCAGATCTGTTTGAGATATTACTTTGAGTAATCAAAGAAACAGAAGGGCTAATTCCGTTTAAATTGGGGTTGGTATAGGGATTGTTCTTTGAGTCAATATTTAAACCAAGGTAAACTGATATAGCTGGGATTAAATTTTTTAATTTGAATTTTTTATCCGACCAATAGCTATAAACATTGGGTTTATTATCCGTATTTTTTCGTGGATCATAGATAAGGTATTTACCTCCAATTTTAAATTCTTTAAAATTTTTTCTATTGTATTTGTTTGGCGGTGTATATCTTTGGTCAGAGAATTTGTCAGATTGATAAATACCGTTAAGAATTATTTCTAATTTTTCATTTAGAAATCCAAATCTTAAAGAGAAATCTAGCCCATTTCCTACAGAATTATAATTTAGTAATTCATGCTTTTCATCAGTATGAAAAACCCCACTTTCTAACTGTATAATATTTTTTCCCACCGAAAATGCGCCAAATGAGTTTCCAGGTCTATTTGAGTTTATTATATCTGTATATTGTGAATATAATGAGTGGTGTATTATAAAAAAAAAGATTAATAAGTGTAGGCGCGACATAAATATTTTCATCTCTGTTTAAACAAATATAAATCTTAATAATTTAATAAGATATTAACTTTTTTTGAATCGGTATAATTGTAAATTTGTATTTTATTTCAAGAAATGAAGTTTATATTTTTTTTACTACTTTTTTATTTCGGGTTCAGATTTTTATCTAGACTTCTTTATTTATATTTAGTTGGTAAGGCCAAATCGAGAAAAGAAAATTTTAACTCAGCAAAGAAAACAGATAAAAAGAAAGAAGGTGAAGTTTCTATTGATAAGATGCCGAAAAATAACACAAAAAAAACGAATAAGCTTGGAGATTATGTAGATTATGAAGAAATTGATTAAACGAATATGAATAAAAAAATTTTTCGATATAATATTCTAAAGCATTTCTTAGTAATTTTTATTTTCACAATAGTATCAGTTTTATTTTTTCATCCAATTCTGAAAGGAAAAAAAATTCTTCAAAATGATATTGTCCAGTATAGTGGAATGTCAAAAGAGTTAAGGGATTTTAGAGCACAAAACAATTTTGATACATATTGGACAAATAATTCATTTTCTGGAATGCCAACCTATCAATTAGGAGCAAAATATCCTCATAATTATATTAAGCAATTAGATTTGTTTTTGAGATTTTTACCAAGACCAGCTGATTATCTTTTCCTATATTTTTTAGGGTTTTATATTTTCATGTTGAGTTTAAAAGTTGATTATCGCCTTGCGCTATTTGGAGCTTTATCGTTTGGTTTTTCCACTTATATGATTATAATAATTGGTGCTGGTCATAATGCAAAAGCTCATGCAATATCCTATATGCCGTTTGTTCTAGCTTCAATAATTTATGTAACGCAAAGAAAATATTTTCTAGGATTTTCATTAACCACTGTCGCTTTGGGCCTACAGTTTACTGCTAATCATTATCAAATGACATATTATTTGGGTTTTATTGTTTTAGCTCTAGCTGTATGGTTTATTTATCGCAATCTAAATAAGAAAAATATTGATCATTTTATTAAGACTGTTTTTACCTTACTTTTTTCGTTAATATTTGCTTTGTTAATGAATGCTTCAAATCTGATGACTACTAGTGAATATTCTAATGAATCTACAAGAGGTAGTTATTCCTCTCTGTCGATTAATCCGGACGGCTCAGAGAGAAAGGTTAAAAACGGACTTTCCAAAGATTATATAACCCAGTGGAGTTACGGTGTATTTGAAAGCGTTAATTTATTCATTCCAAAAATTATGGGTGGAGGGTCTACTGAAGATCTGGGTATAGATTCAAAATTCTTTAGCTTTTTAAAGTCCAACGGATACAGTACAATTGAGGCTAGAGATATAGTAAGAAATAGTCCTACATATTGGGGAGATCAGCCCTTTGTTGAAGCACCAGCCTATGTGGGTATTGTTGTTTTTTTCTTATTTGTTTTTTCTGTTTTTCTTTATAGAGGTAAACATAAAAGTTGGTTATTAGCAGCTATAATATCTTCACTAATTCTGTCATTTGGAAAAAACTTTGAATTTCTTACAGACGTATTTATAAATTATTTTCCTCTTTACGACAAATTTAGGGCTGTATCATCAATCCAGGTCATACTTGAACTTTGTATTCCGGTAATGGCGGTTCTAGGCTTAAGCACTTTATTTGACGAAAAAAATCAAAAATCTCAAAAAATTAGAGCCCTTAATTATACTTTGATGACGTTTATTCTGGTCTTAGGGCTATTATATTTTATGACTGATTATTTAAGTTTTAGCGGGCAATCAGATATAAGATTAGATAAGATCTTGAAGGATATTCTAATTGAGGACAGAAAAACAATCTTTTTAGATGAATTAGTGAAAACATTATTTTACATCCTAACCCTATTTGTTGTAATAGCTCTATTTATAAAAAATAAGATCAAAACTAATTTAACTTTATTTTTATTAATTTTTATCACATGTTTTGATTTGATAAGTTTTTCAAAATTATATGTAAATGAAAAAAATTTCACTGAATCTATCAATGTTGAAAATCCTTTTAATTTAGATGAAACCTATAAAAATATTATGTCTGATAAATCCGATTTTAGGATTTTAGATCTTACAGAGTCTTCAACAAAACCAAATTATTACTTCAATTCAATTAATGGTTATCATGCTGCTAAGCTTGGTAGATACAACGATGTGATGAATTTTTACCTTAATAAAAATCATTTAAATACATTAAGTATGCTTAATACTAAGTACATAATATTTGAGGGTGAAAATAATAAAGAAGTGTATGAAAATGATAAAGTTTCAGGGAGTGCATGGTTTGTAAATGAGAATATCAACGTTAACTCAGATAATGAGGAGATATTAACTTTGGATAATTTAAACTTTAAAAACACTTCTGTCTCTCAGGAAGTTGAATCAAAAAGATACAATAATGATAAATCATCTGTAAGACTGATTGAAAAAAAGTCTAACCTTATAAAATATGAGGCCACGACGGATAATCCAGGACTTATCATTTTTTCTGAAATTTTTTATCCGTTTGGTTGGAATTCATATATAGAAGGAAAAAAAGTTAAACACATGAGGTTTAATTATATTTTAAGAGGTTTAGAGGTGCCCGAAGGTAAATATGAGATAGAATTTCGTTTTGAGCCAGAAATAGTAAAAACAAGTAGTAAAATAAGCTTATTCAGCACTATATCTTTTTTGTTACTTTTAATAATAGGCTTCTCAATAAAAATAAAAAATTGAAAAATAAAGTTTTGATAATCACTTATTATTGGCCACCTGCTGGAGGCCCAGGGGTTCAGAGGTGGTTAAAATTTGTACAATACTTTAAGCAAAATGGTATTCAACCGGTTCTATATATTCCAGAAAATCCAAACTATCCAATCCATGACTTTTCTCTAAACAATAAAATTGATCCAGATCTTGAGATTATTAGACGTCCAATATTTGAATTTTCATCCCTGTTTAAAAAAAATAAATACATAAACAATATTAGAAGAGGCTATGTGCCCGCACCAAAAAATCAATCTATATTAAATAAAATTTTATTTTTTTTCAGAGGTAATTTGATTATTCCAGACATGAAAATATTTTGGAGAAAAACGTCTGTCCATTTTTTAAAGAACTTTTTGATAAAAAATAATATTAAAACTATTATCACAACAGGTCCACCACATAGTCTACACCTAATAGGTTATGATTTGAAATCAATGTTAGATATTAAGTGGATTGCAGATTTTAGAGATCCATGGGTCAACCTAAATTATTTAAATAGATTTCATCTACTTCCAAATATTAAAAAAACTCATCAAAAACTAAGAGATAACGTTTTGAAAAAAGCAAATGCAGTCGTCGTAACTTCTGATAAGCTAAAAACTTTATTTGATTTGATTTCCAAAAATAATTACACAATAACTAACGGATATGATTATATATACAAGGAAAAACAATTGGATAAATTTTTCTCTATAACTCATATTGGTTCGATTTACCCTGAAAGAAATCCTAAATTATTATGGGATGTCTTGGAAAAGTTATGTGACGATATCAAAGGATTTAAAGATGATTTAAAATTAAACTTTATTGGTAATGTAAATAATGGTTTTAAAAAGAAAATGAGCTTAAAAAGTTATAGTGACTGTATAATTTACTACGGTTATATTGAATATGGAAACACTATTGATTTTTTGTGTAAAAGCCAGTTATTATTAATGATTGAATCTGACGAAATTGGTTCTTCATTTGCAATTCCAGGAAAATTTTTTGATTACATAAATTCACGAAGACCTGTTTTAGCATTAGGTCCTATTGATTCAGAAATTTCAAAGATCATTAACAAAACAAACACAGGTCACTTTTCTGAATACAAAGACTTTGATGGATTATTTAATTATGTTTTGAGTACTTATAAAAATTTTAAAAAAGAAACTAATTATATAGTGCCTGTTGACATAAAAAAGTATAGTAGGGTAGAGCTTACTAAAGAATACGCAAAGCTTATAAACACATTATAGGTTTTTAAAAAAGAAAAAGCCCCGTATATATAGGAAATATACAGGGCTTAAACTAACTATTCAATAAATTAAACTAACCAACGGTTAAAACAAACTGCATGCCAAACTTAATTTGATGCTATATTTTTTAAATATTTTCCTGTTAAGCTTTTTGAATTTTGTAAATTTTTTGTTTTTCCGCTAAATATAAGTTGTCCTCCATCATCTCCTCCAAAAGGACCTAGATCAATATTATAGTCTGATGCTTTAATTAATTCTAGATTATGCTCAATAATGATTACTGAATTACCTATTTCTATAATTTCATTTACAGAGTTAATCAATTTTTTGATATCATCATAATGTAAACCTGTTGTTGGTTCATCAAACAAGAATAACCCATCTTTAGCTTTATTTTTCATACTTAAAAAATATGCAAGTTTAACACGTTGTGCTTCACCACCTGAAAGAGTAGAGGAGCTCTGCCCAAGTTTAATATATCCCAACCCAACTTTTTGTAAAACTTTAAGTTTATCACTGATTTTATTCTCATCAATTTCCTCAAAAAAAGTAACGGCATTATCAACTGTAAGCTCTAATAGATCTGAGATGTTTTTTTTATCAACCTTAATCTCAAGTATTTCTTTTTTAAATCTTTTGCCATTACAACTTTCGCAGGGAAGAGTTACATCTGGCATAAACTGCATTTCAATTGTATTTGTTCCTTCTCCTTTACAATCATCACATCTACCTCCATCAACATTAAAAGAAAAATGTTTTGGTTTATATCCTCGAATTTTACTTTCCCTCGATGATGCAAATAGTTTTCTAATTTCATCATAAGCTTTTATATAGGTTACGGGATTAGACCTAGAAGATTTTCCAATGGGTTTTTGACTTATGTATTCAACAAATTTAATCCTATTTAAATCTCCGTGAATCCTGTCAAATTCACCTGGTTTTTTTGAAAAATCTTTTAAATTATTCAATATGGCTGGGTATAAAATTTTATTGATTAAAGTACTTTTCCCAGAGCCAGAAACCCCAGTAACAGTAATCATACAATTCAATGGAAAACTAACATTTATATTTTTTAAATTATTTTCTCTGACACCTTCTAAGTTGATAAAATTATTAAAAGTTCTATTTTTATTAGGCAAAGAAATAATTAGTTTTTTGTTCAGGTAATTCGCAGTTAATGTATCGCACTTTATAAAATCTTTATATTTCCCTTCACCCACTAAATTTCCACCGAAAGATCCAGCAAATGGACCGATATCAAATATGTAGTCTGCTGATTTAATGATTTCTTCGTCGTGTTCGACAACGATGACAGTATTTCCTAAATTATTTAATTTTTTTAGAATTTTAATCAGTTTTTTGGTATCGTGTGAGTGAAGCCCAATACTTGGTTCATCTAAAACATATAGGGATCCAGTTAAATTACTACCTATGCATGTTGCTAGATTTATTCTTTGACTTTCTCCACCAGAAAGGGAGCTTGATTTTCTGTTTAGAGTTAGATAACCTAACCCTAAGTCATTTAAACAATCTACTCTTTCGATGATTTCGGTTAGTATTCTGCAATTTTTTATCTCAATGTTTCTGAAAAACTGTTCTAAATCATTTAATTGCATATTAATCACTTCAAATATATTTTTATTGTCAATCTTTATATAGCCAGCCTCTTTTTTAAGTCTATTTCCACTACATTCATCACAGGTTGTTTTTCCTCTGTACCTCGATAATAAAACTCTATTTTGAATTTTATACATTTTAGCCTCAAGCTTCTTAAAAAAATTGTTTATTCCGATAAGTTTTTGATTACCTTCCCAAAGAAGTTTTTTTTGTTCCGTTGACAATTTAAAATAAGGTTTGTGTACTGGGAAATCATACTCTAATGAATTCTTAATGAACAGGTTTTTATATTTTTTTAACTTATTTCCTCTCCAAGGAAAAATTGCATCATCGTACAGAGATAGAGATGTGTCAGGAACTACTAATTTTTCATCAATTCCAATTGTATCTCCATACCCCTTACATTTTTCACAAGCACCGTAAGGATTGTTGAAACTAAAAAAGTTTGTATCAGGGTTATTAAATGTAATCCCATCCATTTCAAGCTTAGTATTGTATTGAAATGTTTTATTTGATGTTAGATTTTTTAAAATGCACTTTCCTTTTGATTCAAAAATTGCATTTTCAATTGAATCAGCTATTCTATCAAAATATTCTTTAGAATCGTTAACAATTATTCTGTCGATAACAAGAAAGAATTGATCAAAACTTTTAATATGACCTGGCTTTACCTCGTTTAACTTATAGATGTTTCCGCCACTAAAAACCCTGTTGTAATTTTGTGTAATTAAAGAATCTATTCTTTTTTTAAAATCTTTATTAGTAAACCCTTCCAGTTTTGACAAGACTAAGATTTTATCTCCCTTTTTTTGACTTTTAAGATTGTCAATAATTTCTGAAACGGTATTTTTTCTAACAATTTTTCCTGAAATAGGTGAAAATGTTTTCCCGTATCTAGAAAAAAGTAGTTTAAGATAGTCATAGATCTCAGTTTTTGTACCTACAGTTGATCTAGGGTTTGCAGACGAAATTTTTTGTTCAAGGGCAATTGCTGGGGATAGTCCAGTAATTTTCTCTACTTTAGGTTTTTCTATTCTTTCTAGAAATTGCCTTGCATAGCTCGAAAGACTCTCAACATATCTTCTTTGACCTTCTGCATATATTGTATCAAATGCCAAAGAGGATTTACCGCTTCCTGAAACTCCGGTAATAACTATTAGTTTTTTTTTAGGTATAGAAATATCAATATTTTTTAGGTTATGCATATTTGCTCCCTTAATTTCTATTGACTTATTTCTTTTGCTTGTGATTTTCATTTAATAAATAAATACAAATATTATGCTAAAAATTATCTTTAACAATATCAATATCAGAGTATGTTTTGAATAATATTAAATTTAAACGTATATTTGATTATAACAAAACTATAGCCTATAGAATAACATTACTCAAAAATTTATTAAAATTCTGTTTTAATCTAAATGTAATGTTATGAAAAAATCTATTATTTCTGACTCAATATTAGTTTCCAACTATATTTCAGGTGATGAAAAATCTTTAGAAATATTAATCAAGCGCCACAAGCAAAGGATTTATAGTTTTATATATTCAAAGGTTTATAATCGTGATTTAACCGAAGATATATTTCAAGATACCTTTATTAAGGTGATAAAAACACTAAAACTCGGTAATTATAACGAGGAAGGAAAGTTTATTTCTTGGGTTATGAGAATTGCGCATAATTTAGTCATTGATCATTTCAGGAAAAACAAGAGGATTCCTAAATTTGAAAACTCATATGATTTTGATATTTTTTCGGTGTTAAAAAACTCAGATATCGATATTGAAAATCAAATGATAAAAGATCAGATTCACTCAGAAGTAAAAAAAATCATTGATTTCCTTCCAGATGATCAAAAAGAAGTTCTGGTATACAGATACTATAATGATTTAAGTTTCAAGGAAATTTCTGAAAAAACAGGGGTTAGTATAAACACTTCTTTAGGAAGAATGAGATATGCATTAATCAATCTTCGTAATATAATTAAGAATAAAAATATAAGTTTGACTAATTAGCATAATAATTTTGTTTTTTTTTCGTTTTCAGATTATAAATATTTTTGAATGGAAAAAAACTACTTTTTTCAAGAAATAATACCTCTTGAACCAAAAAGAAAAACTATAAAATTTTTATTAAATTATTCTAAATCAATTAAATCTCTAAGGGTTAATAATAGTACTACTTTAATTAATTTGAACTAATTTTTTTAATATAGATTTTCTTCCTATTTTTTTTGTGATTACATCTGCATTAATATTCCATGCTCTGGCTGGAGAGTATTTTCTTGCATAATATATAATTTGTAAATGAAGCTTATTCCATTTTTCCTTTGGAAATAGCCTTTTTGCATCTTTTTCTGTTTGTTTGACATTAGATCCATTACTCAGCCCCCACCTGAACATTAGTCGATGAATATGGGTATCTACAGGAAACGCAGGGTGTCCAAAGGCCTGTGACATTACTACACTTGCTGTTTTGTGACCAACCGCTGGTAGTTCTTCCAACTGATCAAAAGTTTGTGGTACTTTTCCGTTATATTTTTTAATGATAATTTTGCTTAGCCCATAGATTCCTTTACTTTTCATTGGTGATAGTCCACACGGTCTAATTATTTCTTTAATTTCATCAACACTCAATTTAACCATGTCAAATGGATTATCAGCGATTTTAAATAATTTTGGTGTGATTAAATTTACTCTTTCGTCGGTACATTGGGCTGATAAAAGTACAGCAATTAACAGAGTAAAAGGATCTTTATGGTCTAAAGGAATAGGAACATCTGGAAATAAATTCTCTAATTTTTTGATTATAAAAATTACTTTATCTTTTTTGTTCAAAATATATTATTTTTATTAATTCAAATATAATAATTATGGATGTTTTAAAAATAGGGGATATTGCGCCTAGTTTTAGTTGCAAAGACCAAAATGGTAGTATTATAAAATTATCTGACTTTCTAGATAAAAAACTGGTTATTTTTTTCTATCCTAAAGCAAGTACACCTGGATGTACAGCCGAAGCTTGCAATCTTAGTGATAACTATGTAAAATTTAAATCTTTAGGGTACGAAATACTCGGGGTTTCAGCAGATAGCGAGAAATTACAAAAGAAATTTAGCGATAAGTTTGATTTACCCTATAGTCTTTTATGCGATGAAAATAAAGATATTATCAAATCTTACGGGGTTTGGGGATTGAAAAAGTTTATGGGTAAAGAATATATGGGAATTATAAGAAAAACATTTGTAATTAATGAAAACGGTGAAATATCGAATATCATCGAGAAGGTGAAAACCAAGGACCACGCTTTTCAGATTATTGGATAATTATTTATATCCAAAGAGTTTAAATTTTTTAATTTTTGATCCAACTGCCTTCGGTAAGAGTTTTTCCCATCCTGCTTCATTGTTTTTTATTTTTTGTAAAACTTCATGTGAATATATACTTAGGGAATTTCTCTTGAAATTGATAACATCTACAACTTTGCCGTTAAACTTAAAAAACTTATAAAGTTCTTTCATTCTGGGATGTAC
>TARA_B110000003_G_scaffold62799_1_pt1 | contig 10433 bp, 16 predicted proteins | sample TARA_B110000003 | Tara Oceans TARA_B110000003 (sample SAMEA4396424) | marine metagenome | biome: Westerlies Biome; feature: [SRF] surface water layer (ENVO:00010504); material: water (ENVO:00002006), including particulate matter (ENVO:01000060) such as... | depth 5 m
AATGCTAAGTTCGTTTCTTATGGAATGGATTTTGGCTACTCGAATGACCCTACTTGCATCTCAAAAATTTACTTACACGATACAAACCTTTATTGCGAAGAACTGTTATACCGTACTGGAATGACAAATAGAGATATTCATAATGAATTGTTAAGTCTAGAAATTAATAGAAGAGACGAAATCTTTGCTGACTCCGCAGAGCCTAAAACTATTGACGAACTCTATAGGTATGGATGGAACATAAAGCCCAGTACAAAAGGGCGTGACTCTATTAATATTGGAATTGATATGTTAAAGAGATATACTATACACGTAACAAAGAAAAGCCAGAATGCTATAAAAGAGTTTCGTAATTATAAATGGAAAGAAGATAAGAACGGAAATATCCTTAATACTCCAGAAGATAAATGGAATCATTTTTGCGACAGTCTGCGTTACGGAATTTATAATAAACTAGCTAGACCTAATTATGGAAAATACGCAATTAGATAATTTTTGTAAAAAGTGCGAAAGGCAAATGACTCCTACAGGTTCTCTGCAAAATGGTTTTTATTTCTACTGTCCTAAATGTGGAGATGTTAAGTTCTGGAAATAAGTGTGCACGTGTACTGCACACATACTTTATATGTTTGTAGTGTAAAAAATGTATAACCTTTAATTTTTAATTTATGATTTTTAAAATGACTGCAAGTAACACTTTTAAGGATGACCTTAAAGAAAATCCTCAAGCTGCAATGAATATGCTTAAATCTTTTGTTTATGTTTTAAATACTAAACAAACAATTAGTAAAAAACGAAATAAGAAGTATTTAGATTTATGTAGAAAATACTTTGCATTTAAGAAAGATGAACCTGCTGACAATATGCTTACTCTTATAGAGTTTCAGCAAAATATATTTAAACCTATATTATCAGAAATGATAAAACTTAAAAACAGTAAGCGTCAGGTAGAGTAGACTCGTACATCTACAAAACTTGTAACCTTACAAGCGTATAATCGGAAAAGATTAAAACTAATTCGAGAAAGCGTAAAGAGTTGAAGTGATATAAACTATGTTTTAGTTGCAACTAAAATATGTAAGAGTAACGTCTTTTACAACTTTTATAAACCAGTCCTGTCGAGAGGGTTGGTTTTTTTGTATATAATACTATTTGTATATGTGAATAACTTTTTGTAACTTTAGGTATGAGAAAAGAATATAAGCCTTGCGAACTTTGCGGACACGATAATCACATAGACAATTTTAAATGTGAAGCAGAAGACTGCGGAGTTCCTTTAGACTTAGAACTTACTTACAATCAATGGGGTCTTCCCGAATTAACTCAAAAAAAATAATTATGCCAATATCAAATGAAATATTCGAAACCTATAGAATCCAGGAAAGAGTCAAGGAACAAAAAAAAGCTATAAGACTATTAGCGTCTCAAGGATATACTATATTAGACTTAGAAGGAAAAATTATTAACAAAGAAAATTATAAATAATAAAATATGAGCAAAGAAAAATTAGATAACTTTTTAAGATTTTACGCAGGACTAGTAATACAGTTTAGTACTATTCTATTTTCTGCAGCATTTTGCACAGTAGCAATAATGACAGTAGTTAAAGTTTTGTATAATGTTTTTAATACTTTATACTTAACGTAATGACTAATAAGGAATGGTTTAATCACAATAAAATTAGAGCGATGAGACAGTATCGAAGTAACCAGGGCAGAAGTCCTAGAAAAGTAAACGAGACTATGAAACTTTTAAAAGTAGTTTTTATAGCTTTGTTTTTAATGTCTATATTATGTTTTGTTTTCCTATAATATAGTAATGGTTTTTTTGTTTAAATTAGGGTAGTCAAAAGGCTGCCCTTTTTTTTTGTAAAAATAATTAAATTTAACGTTATATAAGTATATGGAATTAAAAGTAAACGTACCTACTAGAATGGAAGAAATAACTTTAGAACAGTATCAAAAGTTTCTAAAGGAATGTTCTGACGATAAACTTTCAGAAGATTTAATAGCACTAAAGATGCTAGAAATATTTTGTGGAGTACCTCCTGCTAAAACTTATCAATATAAAATGAGCGATGTTTACGACATCTGCGATCAAATTAATAAAGCTCTAAATGAAAAACCTCCTCTAATTTCTAGATGGCGTTTTAATAAAATGGAGTTTGGTTTTATTCCTCAGCTAGACGATATGACTTTCGGAGAGTATGTAGATGTTGACACTTATATAGCAGACTGGGAATCTATGCACCAGGCTATGGCAGTTTTATACAGACCTGTAGTACAAAACTTTAAAGGTAGCTATGAGATAGAAAAATATAAAGGAGACACTTATTATCATATAATGAAAAAAATGCCGCTTAGTTTAGTAATGGGGTGTATGCTTTTTTTTTGGAATTTAGAGAAGGACTTAGTAGAAGTTATGAAGAACTCTTTGACCCCCTCCCAGAAGCAGACCTATCAAGAGAAGCTAACTTCAATGTTAAATACGGATGGTATCATTCTGTCTGGAGACTTGCAAACGAAGACGTCACAAAACTTGAAGAAGTAACTAATATGAATTTTCACAAATGCTTAAGTGCCTTAATGTATATAAAAGAAAAAAACGTATTACAACTAAATAAAATAAAAAAGAAATGAGCAATAAAAGAGGAATAAGAAGTTATTATCTAATAATGGAAAAACTAGAACAACAGTTACTAGCCAGTCCTTTTGTAAAGACAGTTACGTTTGGAGACATATCAGACGTAGATTTAAGAAAGCAAACTATATTTCCTTTGTCTCATATTATTATGAATAACGTAGTTCAGAGCGGACAAGTAATGACTTATAATATAACTATACTTCTTATGGATATTATAGATATAAACAAAGCTTTAGTAGTAGATCAGTTTACAGGAAATACAGATGAAATGGATATTCTAAACACTCAGTTAGGAGTAGGCAATAAACTTGTAGAGCAAATGAGATCAGGAGCTTTATTTAATGATATGTACCAAGTAGACACAGATGTAACGTTTACTCCTTTTTATGATAGATTTGAAAATGAGTTAGTAGGGTGGAGTATGAATGTAACTATAACAGTAGAAAATGATATTTATATATGCTAAAAGAAGTTGAAAATATAGTAAAAGATTATGCAGATAAAATAGTTCTAGCTGCTAAAAACAACTTAGCAGATAAAGAACTTTCAGGAGGAGAACTATACAATAGTTTAAAAAGTAATGTTAATACTACGGATGACGATATAGTAGTGACCTTTAGTGCTACTGATTATGCTAAATTTTATGACGAAGGAGTACAAGGAGCAAATCCTTCTAAAATGCCTTCAGGTTCTAAAATAAGATTTAACCAGGCTCCACAAAGTCAATACAGATTTGGAACAGGCTCAGGAAAAAAAGGAGGACTAAGAGCTGCTATAGATAAATGGGTTTTAACTAAACCAGGATTACAAGAAAGTACTAGAGACGATCTAGGTAGATTTATAAAACGAAAATCAATGGTCTTCTTAATTAGTAGAAGTATTTATTTAACAGGATTAAAACCTAGTTATTTTTTTACTAAGCCTTTTGATTTTTATACTAAGAATTTAGAAAGAGATTTGGAAGAAGCTTTAGAAAAAGATATTACTATAGCTCTTAACCAATACGACCAGTCAAACGAAATAACTATAACAATAAGATAATGTCAGCAATAGCATTAAGAAGCCCACAATATAAAACAATAACTGCAGGAGCAAATGCAGCTTATACAACTTGTTCAATTACTATAGACGGAGCAGGTAGTCCTCAATATGTATTAAGAAAAAACACAAGTCCTTCAGCTACAGTCTTATTTGAAATTTCTGAGCTTTGTAGAGATTATTTAAACATTACTTTTAACGGAACTTATACGGCAAAAACTATTACTGTATCTACAGTAGTAAATGCTTACACTAGTGCTGACGCATTAATAAACGGTTCTACTTTTACTGACATAGGTTATGACGGTTACGGAACTTTTATGGAGGGTTCAAATCCTGTAGTGCCTTATGGTTCAAGACCTACCTGGTTATTAAGTGGAGACCCTAACCATACAGGAATAAATGATGAGTATTATATTTATGTACCTAACTCTACCGCAGGTTCTGTTCCTTATATAATTGCTAACGAAACTATGGGTTATCAAAGTTACGGAGCTACTGCTTTAGATATTGTAGGAAGTCCTGCAGGAATTAAAATGAATATAGTAAGAGTCGACTGTTCTAAATACGGAGACGGACATAAGGTTACATTTGTAAATAAGTTTGGTGCTTTACAAGACATTTGGTTTTTCCTAAAATCTCAAAACACTACTAACAAAAAACAAGATCAGTTTCAAAGAAATATTATTTCAGCTACAGGAACATACAATGTAAACACTCATACTAAACAAGTTTATAATACTGTAGCAAATACTAATATAGTTCTTAGTTCAGGCTTTTATCCTGAATGGGCTAACCAATGGTTTGAGCAGTTAATACTTTCTGAACAAGTCTGGCTTACTAGACCAGTACCTACAAATCCTAGTTCAAGTGAAGTAGTGCCAGTAAACGTAAAGAAAAACAACATAGTAGAAAAGACAGTATTAAACAATAAACTTATAGAATATACTTTTGAGTTTGATATGTCTTACGATTATATAAACAATGTTAGATAATGCAAAAACTACAATTATATATTGGAGGTCAAAGAGTCGATCTTTTTAAAGATGAGACGGTTACTCTTAATCAAACTATACAAAACATAAAAGACCCAGCTAAAATATTTGTAGAATTTACTAAAGACTTTACTATTCCTGCTTCAAAAACTAACAATCTTATTTTTAAGCATTACTACAACTATGATATAAGCACTAACCTTTATGACGCTAGATTTAAAACTGCAGCAGAAATACAATTAAACAACATAACATTTAAAGAAGGTTTTGTAAAACTAGAGGGTGTAGATTTACAACTTAACAGTCCTTATGCCTATCGTATAGTATTCTACGGAAATACAGTAAGCCTAAAAGATTCTTTAGGAGAAGCTAAATTACAAGAGTTAAATTTAACAACGTATGATCTAGATTATAATATGACTACTATCAAAGCTAGGCTACAAAATATTTCAAATCATATTGTAGCTCCGCTCATAACGTCAGGAGCAAGTAATGAAGATGACCCTTTAAATCCTTCCAGGCTTTTTTATAACAGTGCTACTTCAGCTCATACTAACGGAACAGGAAATTTATTTTATCATACAGGAAGTAACCACGATCACGGAGTTTTATATTCAGATTTAAAATACGGAATAAGAATACATCAAATAATATTAGCTATACAAGCTAATGCAAACTACGGAATAACTTTTACAGACGATTTCTTTAATACTACAAATACGTCTTATTATAATTTATTTATGTGGTTACACAGAAAAAAAGGAAGCGTAGAACCTGTAGGACAAACAGAGAGTTTCCCTACTCCTGTAACTGATTTTAATTTACCTCTGCAAAAAACTACAATGTTGAACGGAACTACTTTAGAAGTTTATTCTTCTTGTAATCCTTATGCTAGTGCTTCTTGTCCTAATACTTCTCTACCTACTATTACACAAAGTATAAGATTTACTACTACTAGTTCAAATCCTTATGACGTTATTATTTACAGAAATGGTGTAGTCTGGTCTACTCATAGTAATCTACAAGGAACAAATACTTTAACAAAAGCAGATATGCCTTTAATGGATGAAGCTGCTTATACTGTAACTATATTTGTAGGGACAGGAGTTACTATAACTTTTACAGAAGTCAAATGGTTTTTAGCAGGAATTTTTAACGGCACTCCTTGGACTGAAGATTATGCTACTACAACTTCATTTAATGCTACTGCAACTTTTAGATTTATTATAAGTCAGCAGATTCCTGAAATGAAAATACTAGACTTCCTTACGTCTTTGTTCCAAATGTTTAATCTTACGGCTTATGTAGTAGAAGACCCTGCAGACGCAGACGTAGGAAAAATAAGAGTACAAGCTCTAGACGATTTTTACAGTGATTTTAATATATACGATATATCAGAATATGTAGATGTCAAAAACAAAACAGTTGACGCAGCTTTACCTTATAGACAAATTAGTTTTGGTTATGAAGGAACTGAAACTTTCCTAGCAAAACAATACGATCAGTTGACTGGTAAACTATGGGGTGCTGCTAATTTTACTGGAGATAATACTACGACTGGAGATTCTTTTGACGGAAATAATCAAACTTATAGTATTAAGATTCCATTTGAACACGTGTTGTTCGAAAGACTAGTAGACGCAAATCCTACACTAACTTCTATAACTGGTAAAACATCTGCACAGTATGGATATTTTGTAGACGACAATCAGGATGCTTATCACGGAAAACCTTTATTATTTTATCCTATATTAATTAATAGTAGCTCTGCTAATTATAAACAAATTTCATTTAGAGAATCTACTTCTTCACATACTCCAATAAGTCAATATTATATTCCTTCTAATAGTGTTAGTACTAGTGCAGCGACTAGTACAAGTAATATTAACTTCTATCAGGAAACTAACGAGTATAGTCCTAGTGAGAGTTTTAGCGGTACTTTATTTAATAATTATTATAGAGAATACATTAGAAGTATATTTGATATTAATAGAAGGCTAATAAGTATTAAGGCTTTTTTACCTTTAAAAATATTATACAAATTAAAACTTAGTGATATACTTTTAATTAATAATAGAACTTTTAATATAAACACTATACAAACCAATCTTCAAACTGGAGAAAGTGATATAGAATTATTAAATGATTTTTCACAAACTTTTTTACTATTAACAGATGTATTTTTTCAAAATGTAGGTAGAGATGTTTTTTATAAATCAAATGTTGGAAATGCAGAAAATCTAAAAAATGGAGACATAATTTACGCAGACTCAAATTTAACTATTCCTCTTGGAGCAGGAACATACACACAAACAGGAACAGCAGAAACTACAACTCACTGTCCTAATAACGGAACTGCTATGGCTATGACTCTTAATTCAAGTGGAGCTATAACTTCCATAAGTTGTGCTTTACCTTAAAATAAAACTATGATAAAAAATATATTAGAATTATTAAGACACGCAAACGGAGAAACCGAAAACATAAGATTTGCTCAAGGAGCTAAAAAACTTCCTACAAATTTTAAAGAAGCAAAAGACAAACTTAAAAAACAAATAAAATGTCAGTTGAAAAAGAAATAAGAGTAGTTGGAGCTAAACGAGCTGAAGCAGACATACAAGGAGTTCAAAATGCTTTAGACAACTTTAACAAAACAGTATCAAAAAATAGAGATGCAACTAGATTACTAGATCGTGCTACAGGTGGAGCAGTAACTCAATTCCAGGATTTACAAAAAGGTCTTGTTCAAGGTGTTACAGGAATTAAAAATCTATCACTCTCATTTAAAGGTTTAAAGGGAGCTATAGCAGCTACAGGTATTGGACTTATAGTAGTAGCATTAGGAACTATTTATGCTTACTGGGACGATATAAAAGAAGCAATTAGCGGAGTATCTGCAGAGACTAAAACTTTATTAGGGCTTCAAGAAAAACAAGTACAGACATCTAATGATTTATATGATAATATTTCTGGTTCAGAAAGTATTTTAAAACAACAAGGTAAAACAGAAAAGGAAATTCTTAATCTTAAAATAAAAGCTACAGACGAAACTATCACTGCTTTAGAAGCTCAACTATTAACTCAAAAAGAAGTTCAAAAAGCTCAAATAGATACTGCTAAAAGGAACAAAGATATATTAGAAGGCATTTTAAAAATGCTTAGTCTTCCTTTATTTGTTTTACTAGAAACTATAGATTCTGTAGGTAAAGCCTTAGGAAAAGATTTTGGACTTACTGAAGGTTTATACGGTAGTCTAGCTAATTTAATATTTGACCCAGAAGAAATTAAAATTGAAGGAGAAGAAAGTATTAAAGAAACTGAAAAACAATTATTAAAACTTAAAAATAGAAAAGCAAGTTTTGAAAATAACATTACTAATATAGAAAAAACAGAAGCTGATAAAAGATTTGCAGAAAAAGAAAAGCAATACAAAAAAGAGTTTGATGCTTATAAAAAGCATCTAGAAGAAATGACTCAGCTAACTATAGACGATATAGAAAAACTAGGGCAAATAAGAAAAAGTTACAACGATAAAATAGATGCTCAAGCCGTAGTCGATGAAGAAACTAAATTAGAATTAGATCGTGAAAAAGCACTTAAAGAAATAGAAGAGTTAGAACTTGCAGAAGGTTTAAAAGGAAACGCTAGATTAGCAGTAAATACCTTTTATGACAATCAATTAATAGAGTTAGCAAAGAAAACTTCTGAACAAGAAAAAGCTCAAAGACTTGCTGATTTTACTGCAACTAAAGAAATAGAATCAGCTAAATTTGGTTTATTAGGTCAATTCGGAGGTTTATTACAACAAATAGCAGGAGAAAATAAAACTCTAGCTATAGCAGGAGTAGTAGCTCAACAAGCTGCAGCGGTAGGACAAATTATTTCTCAAACTGCAATAGCAAACGCAAAAGCAGTTGCAGCGTTGCCATTAACACTAGGTCAACCGTGGGTAGGAATAAATACTGCTTCAGCAGGGTTAAGTATAGCTTCTACAGTTGCTTCTGCAGCTAAGTCTATTTCTAAAATAAAAAGCTCTGACTCTAGTGCTTCTACAATGACTGCTAATGTTCCACAGGCTGCAGGTGGTGCTGCTGCGGCACCCCCTTCATTTAATATAGTAGGTCAAAGTAGTACTGACCAATTAACTCAAGCTATTACAGGACAAACTCAAGAACCAGTAAAAGCTTATGTAGTTAGTAACGATGTAACTACTGCTCAAAGTCTAGATCGTAATATTGTACAGGGAGCGACAATAGGTTAAATACAAAATAAATAATTAAAACGTTAAATAAGTATGAAGATAGTAGAATTGATTATAGACGAAGACGACGAGTACGCAGGTATTGACGCAATCAGTATCGTAGAAAGTCCTGCTATAGAAGAAAACTTCGTAGCACTAAACGACCAAAAAGAAATAAAGCTCAAGTCAATAGACGATGACAAAAAAATCCTAATGGGTGCTTTATTAATTCCTAACAAAACTATTTATAGAAAAGAAGGAAAAGAAGAGTATTATATATACTTCTCTAAAGAGACAGTAAAAAAAGCAAGTGAGTTATTCCTACAAAAAGGAAAACAAAATAATGCTACTCTAGAACATAAGTTTGATATTGACGGACTCACTTTAGTAGAGTCCTGGATAGTAGAAGATAAAGAAAAAGACAAGACGGCACTATACGGAATGAATGTTCCAGTCGGTACTTGGATGGGTGCGGTAAAAGTAAATAACGATGAGATATGGCAAGACTTTGTAAAGAGTGGAGAGGTTAAAGGTTTTAGTATAGAAGGATTCTTTTTAGATAGAGAAGAAAGACCTAAAGAAAAAATTAAAGACAAGTTTAATTCTGAAATTTCTGCAGGTGTTAAGTTATTAAAAATTAAAAAACTATTAATAAATGCCAGTAAGAAAAAGAACTAACAAAATGAACAGGCGAAGTCAAGCTATGCCTTATAGAGAGCGTTGGAATCCTGCTAGTCCTTCTAGTAGTTCTAGAGCGTGTTACTGTAAAGACGAAAACACTTACTCAAGAGAGTGCTGCGATGGCTCATTATGGGCTCAAGGAATTGGAGTAATTACTCGTATAACCTGAAAATGCAAAATATTTTTTATAGTTGTTAAATAGGTATGAGTGAACTAAGCAGGATTACAGAAAAATTGTTTAAGGACAATTTAAACTTCCCTCTAATTTTAAGACAAATAGATTCTAAGGTTAATCTAGAAGAGTACCCTTGGGACGAATGCATAGCAGATCAAACTAAAAGATATGGAGCTGAGGCTGCTCCTAAAATTTGTGGATATATAAAAGAAAAATATGGCAATTAGATTTAATCAAGTTATTCTAGACAAATTATATAAAAATACTACTGAGCTTTCAAAAAAAACTGAGTTAGCTTATAGAGAGCAAGAAAATGACGATGCTTTTGGAGAATTTCAATCATATAGAGGAGAATTAGATTTTATATTAAAGAACCTCCTTCCTGACGCAATAAGAGAGCTAGAAGGATTTTTACCTGTTATAGAAGAACAAGAAGCAGGTCTTAATAGACTAATTGATTTATATAAAGATACTGAAAGTTATTACGAAAAAGCTGCAGATGAATTAGGAATAGACCCTAACAATATAGATGCTTATATTTTATTAAGTAATAAAATTTTTAAAGCTGAAGAACAATTAGAGATAGCAAACGATTTAAAGTCTCAACTAAGTAATTTTAATTTATAATGAACACAAAACAATTAATACTAAACAAACTAAA
>TARA_B110000003_G_scaffold276557_1_pt1 | contig 10408 bp, 11 predicted proteins | sample TARA_B110000003 | Tara Oceans TARA_B110000003 (sample SAMEA4396424) | marine metagenome | biome: Westerlies Biome; feature: [SRF] surface water layer (ENVO:00010504); material: water (ENVO:00002006), including particulate matter (ENVO:01000060) such as... | depth 5 m
ATCATTGAGCGTTTAAATTCGACCTTGGAAAGCTTGGTCAAACAAGAAAATTTTGCCCGTGAAAAACTTTTGCAGGATGATCGTGCTCGTTTAATTGATAAAATGAGTCGTGCAATCGGAAGCCTCAAAACCTGTCATTTAATTCAAAGTGCAGAAGCAATGGATTTACTTTCTCTTGTTCGACTTGCCACCGATTTTGGTATGATGCCGGATAAATTCCGTGGTTTGGCGGATCGTATGTTTATCGAAGTTCAACCTGGACATGTTCAATTATCTGCAGGGAAAGCAATTGATCCATCCCGGAGAGATGAACTGAGGGCTGAACTGTTAAGGAATCATTTTCTGAGAGCACCTTTGCTTGATCTTTCTAGCCACTAGTTGACTTTGTCATATAGAAGGGTATAAATTTTATTATGTCTGAACCAATGAGTAATTTCACCCCTCGAGCACAGCAAGTACTTGCACTTGCGAGAAAAGAGGCAGATCGTTTTCACCACAATTATGTGGGGACCGAGCATTTATTGCTTGGTCTTATAAACCTGGGTCAAGGTGTTGCCGTTAATGTCTTGCAGAAAATGGGCTTGGACCTTGATACGGTTCGTCAGGCCGTTGATGAACAGGTTGGTCTTGGACCGGAAGCCAAACCGTCTGGCAATGTGCCTTACACTCCCAGAGTAAAAAAAGTTTTGGCACTTGCTGGTAAAGAAGCGAAGCACCTCAATCATAGTTATGTAGGTACAGAACATATATTGCTTGGACTTCTTCGTGAAGGGGAGGGCGTTGCAGCCCGTGTTCTCAAATCCCTTGATGTGGATGTGGAACGCTGTCGAAACGAAATTCTTTCTGAGCTTGATCCCAATTTTTCATCAAGTGAAGAATCTGAAGCTTCTGTGGTTGGTAGTGGTGCAACAGAAGAAAAGGGCAAGGATCAAAAAACGCCAGCCTTAAAAGCATTTGGTCGAGACCTTACTGAAATTGCCAAGAAGGGAGAAATGGACCCCGTGATTGGTCGTGAGAATGAAATTCGCCGTGTAACCCAAGTTTTATGTCGAAGAACCAAAAATAATCCGGTTCTAATTGGAGAAGCAGGCGTTGGTAAAACCGCAATTGTGGAAGGATTGGCTCAGCAGATCGCCTCTGGCATGGTTCCTGAAAACCTTTTGGATAAAAGAGTAGTTACCCTGGACTTGGCCTTGATGGTTGCTGGAACCAAATACCGTGGTCAATTTGAAGAGCGTATTAAAGCGGTCATGGACGAGCTTAGGAAAGCAAAAAACATCATTATTTTTATTGATGAATTACACACCATTGTCGGTGCGGGTGCAGCTGAAGGAGCTATGGATGCTTCCAATATTTTTAAACCAGCCTTGAGCCGTGGAGAATTGCAATGTATTGGAGCAACGACATTGGCAGAATACAGAAAATACATTGAAAAAGACAGTGCATTGGACCGTCGTTTCCAATCCGTTAAAGTGGAGGCTCCTTCGGTTGAAGATACCATTCTTATCCTAAAAGGCATTCGCCCGAAATATGAAGAGCATCATAATGTTAACTTTACAGATAAATCTCTAGCAGCGGCAGCCAAGCTTACGGATCGTTATGTCACTGGTCGTTTTTTGCCTGATAAAGCAATTGATGCTATAGATGAAGCTGGTGCCAGGTCTCGTATGGAATCTCTTAAAAGACCACCTGAAATTGAGAAATTATCAGACGAGATAAAAGAGGTTTGTGCTCTTAAAGAATCCGCAATTTCTGATCAAAATTTTGAGGATGCTGCCGAAGCACGAGACAAAGAAAAGAAGTTACGGGCCAAAAGAGAACGTGTTTTAGAAAATTGGAAGAAAAGCCGGGAAGAGAAGAGAGCCTCCGTGGACGAGGATGATATGCTCCAAGTTATTGCTGACTGGACTGGAATCCCATTGAATCGCATGGAGGCCAAAGAATCCAAAAAATTGCTTAAGTTAGAATCTGAACTCAGGAAATTAATTATTGGTCAAGATTTCGCAACCGAAGTGGTTTCCAAAGCGTTGAGGAGATCCCGTGCTGATTTGAAAGATCCTAAGCGGCCCATCGGTTCTTTCATGTTTCTGGGACCAACGGGAGTAGGTAAGACTCATCTTGCGAAAGTTTTAGCCGAACGTATTTTTGGAGATCAAGATTCACTTATTCAAATTGATATGTCCGAGTACATGGAGAAACATGCTGTTTCTCGAATGATTGGTTCTCCTCCCGGCTATGTCGGACATGAAGAAGGAGGTCAGTTAACTGAAGCCATTCGCAGAAAACCGTATGCTGTAATTCTTTTTGACGAAATAGAAAAAGCTCATCCGGATGTGGCTCAAATTCTCCTTCAAATATTGGAAGATGGCAGATTGACTGACAGCTTGGGGAGAAAAGTTGATTTTCGAAACACTATATTGATCATGACTTCCAATGTTGGGGCTCATATTTTACAAAGGAACAGCTCCCTTGGTTTTTCTGCCGGTAATGCAGATGATGATTTTGATAAAATCAAAGATAAGATTATGGACGAGGCGAAAAAATCCTTTAAGCCTGAATTCCTTAATCGTTTAACCGAAATGGTTATCTTTCGTCCGTTGGTTAAGGAAAGTATGCGAGCAATTGTAGACCTTGAACTTAAGAAGGTTACTGACCGTTTAAAGGAAAAGAAGCTTAAATTACAGATTTCTGACAAAGTTAAAGAATTCTTGATTGAAAAAGGCTACGATAATAAACTTGGGGCACGTCCGTTAAGAAGAGCGGTTGAAAAGTACCTTGAGGACAGCTTGGCAGAAGAGGTTCTTTCTGGTAGTTTGAGGAAGAACAAACTTATTCGTGTTCTTATTACTGAAGACGAAGAACCTAAACTTTACTTTACCCAAGAAGAAGTAGAGGGTAAAGTTTCAGTTTCTCCATCTTCCAAAGAGGAAGAGAAAGAATTAGATTCTTAATCTTCTCTAAAAGTTTTAATGGATTTTTTTAATTAACCTATCGTATAAACATATGCAAAGATCTCTTATTCTCTTAAAACCAGATTGTATTCAAAAGGCTATCATTGGCCAAGTAATTAGCCGCTTTGAAAATGCAGGATATTCCATTATTGGTTCGAAAATCGTTCAATTGGACGACGCTCTATTAAATGAACATTACGCTCATGTTGCTGATTTGCCCTTTTTTCCTGAGATTGCAGAATTTATGAGTTCCCTCCCAGTAATGGCTTTAGTCTTGGAGGGCGAGAATGTTATACAGGGCGTACGTGATTTAATTGGACCCACCGATTCCAGTGTTGCACCAAAGGGTACGATTAGAGGCGATCTAGGAACTGACCGGATGAAAAATGTGGTTCATGCTTCCGATAGTCCGGAATCTGCCCTTGCGGAAATAAACCGGTTTTTTGAAGCGGATCAAATTATTACTTAATTTTTTTCAATATTAGGGTACAAATTGCAAAGGCGGCAATCCCTTCCATTCTTCCGATAGCACCGATTTTTTCGTTGGTCGTTACTTTCAGCCCAATTCTATTAGGTTCGATATTTACAGTCTGAGATAGGGATATTTTGATATCATTTATATGAGGAGAAAGCTTAGGTTCCTCCGTAATCAAAGTAAGATCAATATTACCTAGTTGATATTCTTGATTTCTTGCTTCCGATAGAGCTTTTTTAAGGATTATTTTCGAATCAATATTCTTATTATTTTCATCAGTATCAGGGAAGTAGTGTCCGATGTCAGGAAGTGCCATTGCACCCAAGATTGCATCAGCAAGAGCATGAGTTAGGCAATCCGCATCGGAATGCCCCAATAATCCAAGATGAAATGGAATCTCAACTCCTCCAAGGATGAGTTTTCTTCCTTTTGTTAATCGATGGAGATCATAACCATGTCCAACGCGAATAGGTAATTCATGAGTCATTTTTTTGGAATTAGAAATTTAAAATATGGTAAGTCTGCAACCGAAGTTAATTTTGGGTTTGGATAAGGAGGGGTTAGTAGAGAAACTTTTTTTCCGATAAGTTCAAGAAGAGAAACCTCATCCGTGGCTTGAATCTTTTTGTTAGAAGCTAATTGTATGCCTTCTAACAACCAATCCTTTCTTGATACCTGGGGTGTTTCCATAATCCAAAGTGATGAGCGGTCAATTGATTCTGTTTTACAAGGTGACTCGGTGTTTATTGGATTTAAAAGGCTAATTCTTTTAATGGTATCACTCATGGGACGAGCAATTGCAACGGCACCAACTTTGGAAACAATTTGTTCAAGTTGATCAATCGTATTGGCTTGTATCATCGGACGTGCACAATCGTGTACATAAACGAATTCGCAGTTTGTCGGACAGTTTATGAGTGCATTGGAAACCGAGTCCTTTCTTTCCAAACCTCCTTTAACCCAGATGGGTAAAAAAGTTCGATTATTTTGTTTATGAGCTAAATCAATTTCCCGTGAAAGCATTTCCTTCTGTTGAGAGTCTCGGTATACGATAATTGCATTTTCGACTCTCTTGGAATTTAAGAATGCCTGGTAACTTAGACGAAAGGCATTTGTGCCATTTATCGGATTGAGGAGTTTATCCTTTATCGGATTGTTCATCCTCGAGCCTTTTCCTCCGGCAAGTAATATTGCGAGATGGGTCATCTGTGTAATTCAGCTTGTATTTCAGCAAGGGCAGTCTCTGGATTATTTGCCGCAATAATTGGCCGTCCAATAACAAGGAAATTAGCCCCCGCTTGTGCAGCTTGATATGGTGTCATTACTCTTTTTTGATCTCCTGTGGCAGAACCTTCTGGTCGAATACCTGGAGTCACAAATGTTGTGGAACTCGGAAGAATGGGGTTAAGTCTAATCAGTTCAAGTGGTGAGCAGACGATACCATCAATATTTGAATTGATAGCCATTTGAGCAAGTTTGTCTACTTGATCTGGAATTTTATTTTCGACTCCTATGGAAGAGAGATTATTTTGATTCATCGAAGTCAAAACAGTGACTGCGAGAAGTTTCGTGTTCGGAAGGAATTGTTTTGCGGCAATAGCACATTTTTCAAGTGCTTCTGGACCGGCAGTCGAATGAAGAGTTAACATTTTAATGGGAAGATCTGAAAGACTTTCAATTGCTTTAACCATTGTATTTGGGATGTCATGTAACTTGAGGTCTAAAAATATTTCTTTTCCGCTTGATGCTACTTCATGAAGAAAATTTGGACCATCACGTAAGTAGGTCTGTAATCCAATTTTTACCCATTTGAGCTTTGCCCCAGTTGCGACCAAGATTTTCTCCGCTTTTGCCCGACTTTCAACATCTAGGGCGAGTATGACTTCAGTTTTAGAATCTAGCATTTATAACATCATGCGTGCTCATTTCGCTTAGCCAATCCTATTCTTTCTCGTCGCATAGAAGTTGATATTTTGTTATGCATAAAAGGATACTTTAATGAATCCTAAAAATGCGATATCTCAAGTCTCCCTCCAAGCACCTGCAAAAATAAATCTGTTTCTCGCGATTACAGGAAAGAGGGAGGATCATTATCATGAAGTAAACTCAATTTTATCAACCATTGAGCTTTCGGACCAAATAACATTATTAAAAACCGGGGAAAGGGATGAGATTATATGCAATTGTAAGGAAGACACTTCCTTGTCAGGATCTAACAACTTAGCTTATCGGGCTATTGAGGAATGGCGGAAATTTACTGGAGACCGAACCGGTGTAAAAGTGAATATAACAAAGCGAATCCCGCAGATGGCCGGTTTGGGTGGGGGCAGCTCAGATGCAGTTGCCACCCTTCGTGCTCTTAATCTTATACATGGACAGCCTGTAGGGCAGTCCGGGCTTCTAGAGTTAGCTGAAAAATTAGGTTCTGACTGCCCCTTTTTTTTATCAAATGGTTTAGGTCATGCGAGCGGAAGGGGAGAGCAAGTACTTAATCTCTCGGGGCCAAGAAAAAAAGAATTGAATGGTCAGAGAATATTTTTGTTTCAACCACCCTTGGGTTTCTCCACTCCTCTACTTTATGAGGAAATTGCAAAAGAATCATCATATTGTGATTCAATGTGGGCAGAGGAAAGTGTCGAAAAATGGAAAAATGGAATTCTTCCTGTTTGTAAATTATTTTATAATGATTTTGAACAAGTTATTTTAAAGAAATACTTGTTTTTAAAGCCACTTTTTAAAGAACTTAAAAAATGTTTTGGTCTTCAATTTCATGTTTCCGGAAGTGGATCGTGCTGTTTTAGTTTTGCACCTGAAGATCAATGCGTTGACTCTGTGGTGAATGTAATCAAGAAATCATTAGGAGAGAATAGTCATTTTTGGGTTTCTCGAATTTGCTATGGATAACCAAGGTTTTTGTTTTCAATCCTTTTGAATTTAGGTCATGGTACATAATGTTTTCATTTTTGTATACTTGAGTTTTTATGTCTGAAGAAAAGAAAGAGATTATACTTTATGGAATTCCTGGATCTCCCGGAGTTTCCCATGGTGCTGTGTTTCGATTCTTACATGGAGATATTGAGGTTCCCCATTATCAAATTAGTGAATCCGAGCAAGCTTCAGAGCTTGAACGTTTTAAAGATGCGGTTGAAATTACCAGAGATCAAATTGCCGAGATTAGAAATGCAGTTTCCAAAAATTTAGGTGAAAAAGAAGCCGGAATTTTTGATGCCCATTTATTAGTACTTGAAGATAAGGCTCTTTTTGACGATATCCAAAAAGATATTAAGCAAACGGGAGATAATATCGAACAATGTGTTTATCGGGTTACTCAGCGCTATCATGATTATTTTAATCAGCTAGAAGATGAATACTTGCGGGAGAGGGCATCAGACTTAAAGGATATTTCAAAACGATTATTGGGTAATCTTGTAGGGGTTACAGCAGCGGGCACTGCTTTTCTTGGGGAACCAAGAATTCTGGTTTCAGAAGATTTAAGCCCATCCGATACCGCCTCCTTGGACCGTTCTAAAATTCTTGGAATTGCCACGGATACGGGTGGGCGAACAAGCCATGCTGTAATTATGGCACGTGCTAGTGGAGTGCCTGCTGTAGTTGGATTAAGAGGACTGACGGAAAAATTATCCGAAGGGGATTCCATTCTTATTGATGGTTTTGAAGGTTTGGCCATCATCAATCCTTGCCAAACCACCCTTTTTCGCTACGGGAAAGTTAGTTTACGTAGAAAGAGAATTAAGGATTTACTTAATGAGGAATCGAATTTTCCAGCACAAACCAAAGATGGAACCAAGATTAATTTCTTCGCGAACGCAGATTCGCCCGAAGAAGTCGGTAGTGGAATTGAAAATGGTTGCGAAGGAGTTGGTCTTTTCAGGACAGAATCAATTTTTCTAAGAAAAAATCAAATACCCAGTGAAGATCAACAATTTGAAGATTACCGTGAAATTATTTCTGCGGCTGGTGGAAAAACCATAACGATTCGAACCCTTGATCTCGGGGGGGATAAGATTCTTGATTCTATTGGTCGTGAAAAAGAAGAAAATCCATTTATGGGTTTTAGGGCTATTCGGTATTGTCTCAGAAACCCCGCAATATTTTTAGATCAATTGCGTGCTATTTTAAGAGTAAGCTCATTAGGCAAAGTAAAAATAATGTTTCCCATGATAAGTGGAGTGGGGGAACTTGTCCGGGCTAAGGAATTTTTATTTACTGCAAAAAGGCAGCTGAAAGAGAGAGGCATTGAATTCGATGATAAAATTGAAGTTGGGTGTATGATAGAAACCCCGTCTGCTGTCACTATATGCGATTTGCTTGCTGACGAGGTAGACTTTTTCAGCGTAGGCACAAATGACCTCGTGCAATATTTATTAGCAGTGGACCGGATTAATAACCAGATTGCATACCTTTACGAGCCACATCATCCCGCGGTTATTCGTGCCTTGTCGCACATATTTAAAGTTTCTAAGCAAAAAGGTGTCGAGGTCACATTATGTGGCGAAATTGCAGGTGACCCTCATTTTTTACCTCTTTTAATTGGTTTAGGTTTAAATAGTTTTAGTGCGACTGGAACCTTATTGCCCGAGTTGAAGTTTTTTGGGCGACGATTTACTATGGAGGAAGCCATGAAATTGAAGGATCGGGTCACACTGATGAGAAGATCTTCGGAAGTGAAAGCTTGTTTAAAGGTTTTTTACGACGATCGCGTTTCAGAATTGATGAAATAGAGACGGCAAATCATTCGTCTTGAAATTTTGAGCTGAATAGCTCGTTCATTTCTTTTTGAAATTCATCACTTTTAGAACAGTCTACATGGAATGTTAAGATCGTACCCTTCGAAGCAGCAAGCATCATTATTCCCATAATGCTTTTTGCATTAACTCTTTCATCTTCTTTTTCAACCCAAATATCCCCTTCAAATCGTGACGCAATTCTGACAATCATTGCAGCTGGGCGTGCATGGATGCCCATTTTATTTGAAACTTCAAGTGTAAAAGAAATGTCTTTTTTTATACTATTTTCTCCTGATTCACTCATTACCATATAAATTAGAAGAGCAAAATATCAAAAAGACAAAGGAAAAGTTTTAAACAGGTAGAGAAGGCAGGCAGATACAAGAGCAGCGGCCAAGTCATCAATCATAACTCCGAGCCCTTTGGGTAATGATTGGAGTTTTTGTATTCCAATTGGTTTTGCTATGTCAAAAATCCTAAAAAGAATAAATCCTACACATAGAAAAAGTAAGGATCTATTGAGGGATTCTGGATTTATATCTTCAAGACAAAATATAAATACAAGCGGGATGGCTGTAAATTCATCCCAAATTACTTCAGGAGGATCTGATTTGTTTAGCAGAATTTCTGCATATGTACATAAAGGAATTCCTAAAACAAAAAGAATAACAAAAATGCCCATAATATAAATAGAGGAGATGGATGTGAACCAAATAAGGGCAGAAAATACCCCTATACCTGCAATTGAACCAAATGTACCAGGGGCGGGTAATTTACTACCTATCGGACCGAGGGTAGATAAGGATTTAATTAAAAAATCCATTATTCATTTTCCTCGATAAAAAACCTCCAATACTTGGCAAGATATAAGATTCCCGATAATACAGTGATAATGGTTGCGGCAATTAAGGTAATTCTTCCTCCCAGAAGTAAAAGCTGGGTTAGGTTATCCTGGAATTCTGGAGAAAAAATTCCAGTAAAGTCGTTTTCCACCGCCATTTTTCCTAAAAAAAGGCAAATGCAGGTTAACTGAATCACTGTTTTTAATTTACCAACTTTCTCGGCTGCAAGGGTTTTTCCTCGACCCGCTGCTACTAATCGCAAACCAGTAATTAGAAATTCACGCGATAAAATGAGCAAAATTGGGAAAAGTGCCCAACGAGCAATTTCGTCCAAAGCGAGTAGGCTTATAAACATACCCAAGGTTAAAACTTTATCTGACAGGGCATCCATGAATTTACCGAACTCAGAAACTTGTCCAAATTTTCTGGCTAACCATCCATCTAACCAATCTGTCAGTGCGGCAAAAAGAAAAATAACAAGTGCACTGGTACGTAACCAAGGCAGGGAGGTTTCGGGAGGCGGATACAAAAAGGCTATAACCACCAACATTAATGGAATTCTAGAGAGAGTGAGTAAATTAGGTAAATTCATCCAAGAGAGTTTCAAAGATACATGCTTAAATCGCTTTTGCAATAACAAGGCATCCTTGGTTGTGGACTTGTTCTCATTCTTAGCTATTGTTAAGGGTTTTATTTTATGACCATCGCGATTTACCCAGGCACTTTTGATCCAGTAACTTATGGACACCTTGATGTTTTAGAACGAGCTTCTAAAATTTTCGACCGCATAATGGTTGCGGTTTCTGCAGATAATTCTGATAAAAAAACAGCGTTTGATTGCGATACTCGATTGAAGCTTTTGGTTGAAAATATTTCGGATTTCGCAAATGTGTCGGTGGCACCTTTCAGTGGACTACTCGTGGATTACGCAAAGCAGATTGGTGCGAGTGTAGTGGTACGGGGATTACGAGCGGTTTCAGATTTTGAGTATGAATTCCAAATGGCCCAGATGAACCGTCATTTAGACTCTGAACTAGAAACTATTTTTTTAATGCCAAATGAAAAGTATTTTTATACAAGTTCGAGTTTGATCAAACAGGTTCATCTTTTTGGTAATCGTGAAACTGAACTTGTTCCTGACAATGTATCCTTAGCCTTGCGTAATCTTTCTATTCAAAAGCAGAGTAAGAATGGAGGAGGTTTATGAGCGAAACAGAAAAAGAAATGGCTAAAAGAAAACGAGCCACCTTTGGAGTTGTCTTCCTTACTATTTTTTTGGATATGGTCGGGTTTTCGGTTATTTTTCCACTTTTTCCCGCGATGCTTGATCATTACCTGAATCGAGAAATTTTGCTTGGAGGAGGGATTTTAACTGATTTTGTAATGTTCATT
>TARA_B110000003_G_scaffold15849_2_pt1 | contig 10400 bp, 10 predicted proteins | sample TARA_B110000003 | Tara Oceans TARA_B110000003 (sample SAMEA4396424) | marine metagenome | biome: Westerlies Biome; feature: [SRF] surface water layer (ENVO:00010504); material: water (ENVO:00002006), including particulate matter (ENVO:01000060) such as... | depth 5 m
ATTGGCAAGGTCGAGCCCGGCGGCACCTGGCAGTTCATGGCTTTCGGATGCTGAGCTTCCGCATGCCAGCAGGACCAACATCCCCATGCACAAGAGAGCCGCAGCTTTCGTTTGAAGTGGGAGGCGCGAGTCTCGCCCAAAAAGGTGGTTCACCCTCTCTTTTTTCTCACGTCTATGAAGCTCTTCACAAAGGTGGCCAGGGCCACAAGACTTAGGCCCAACATGGTTGCCACCCTTGCGGCTGCTGCCATGTCTTCGCGGCCCAACGCACCTTGCAAAGGCTTGACCAAGCCAATGACAATCAAGAGAGTGAGCAGCACGGCCACATGGGCCAGCACTTTGTTTTCGTTTTTGACCCCGCGGTTGCAGGCGAGCAAAAGAACACCAAACACCACTGGAATCAGGGCGGTGACAGAAGGGGTGTCCGAGGACAGGTAGCCAAAAGATCCGAGTGTCACCAAAGCGATGGCGTGGATCAGGCTGATCATGTGTGGTTTCATCATACGCGCAAGTTACACCACACCTTGGTCAAGCATGGCATCTGCCACCTTGACAAAACCAGCGATGTTCGCCCCGCGCACGTAGTCCACGCTGCCATCCTCCATGCTGCCGTAGTTTACACATTGGACATGGATGTCCTTCATGATATTTTGCAGCTTGGCGTCCACCTCTTCCCGCGTCCAGTTGAAGCGAAGCGAGTTCTGTGACATTTCGAGCCCGGAGGTGGCAACCCCACCGGCATTCGAGGCCTTTCCCGGCGCAAAGAGGATGCCCGCTTCGTGGAAGGCTTCAACGGCTTCTGGGGTGCTGGGCATGTTGGCACCTTCCGCCACACAAATGCAGCCATGGGCCAAAAGGGTGGCTGCTTCTTCTGCGTTCAATTCGTTTTGGGTTGCACATGGCAAGGCCACATCGACCTCGATACTCCATGGACGTTGACCCTCCATGAAGGATGCAGAGGCATGGGCAGCGGCATATTCTTTGATGCGTCCACGGCGGACATTTTTGAGGTCCTTGATGTAGGCCAATTTCTCCGCATCGATGCCTTCGGGATCGTGGATGGTGCCTTTGGAATCGGACATGGTCACGACTTTGGCACCAAGTTGGACACATTTTTCAGCGGCAAATTGGGCCACATTGCCTGATCCTGAAATCGCCACAGTTTTCCCTTTCATGCTGTCTCCCTTGTGGTTGAGCATTTCCTCTGCGAAGTACACGCAGCCGTAGCCAGTGGCTTCGGGACGGATCAGGGATCCTCCCCAGTTCAGTCCTTTGCCTGTGAGGACGCCAGTGAACTCGTTTCGAATGCGCTTGTACTGGCCAAACATGTAGCCAATTTCGCGTCCACCCACCCCGATGTCGCCAGCGGGAACATCGGTGTTGGCGCCAATGTGCCTTGCGAGTTCAGTCATGAAGCTTTGGCAAAAACGCATCACCTCGAGGTCACTTTTTCCTTTTGGATCGAAGTCCGACCCGCCTTTGCCTCCGCCCATGGGCAGGGTGGTCAGGGAGTTCTTGAAGATTTGTTCGAATCCGAGGAACTTCAGGATGCTCAAGTTTACAGTAGGGTGGAAGCGCAGACCTCCTTTGTAAGGCCCTATGGCACTGTTGAACTCTACCCGATAGCCTCGGTTCACATGGACTTGGCCTGCGTCGTCAGTCCATGGCACACGAAACATCAACACCCGCTCGGGTTCGACGATTCGCTCCAGGACGCGAGCAGTTTTGTACTTGGGGTGTGCTTCCATGAAGGGGACAATGGTTTCTGCCACTTCCTCCACGGCTTGCAAATATTCAGGTTCGTTGGGGTTGCGCTGTGCAACAAGTTCCATGAACGCCTGAATGGCGGCGCGGTGTTCTGAGTTCATCGACGTATAGATTGACAATCGAGAGACGAAAGTAAGTCAGAGGCAGGGCGTTCTGCCACCATCGACTGGCAAATTGATGCCAGAGATATACCCAGCCGCCGGTGAACAAAGGAATGCGATGGCATGCGCGATTTCTTCAGGCTGGCCTACACGGCCCGCGGGAACCCTGGCTGCCATGGCTTCCATGATGTCCTGGGGTTGTTGTCCAGTCGCTTGGGCCTTGGCCTGTACAAGGCTTGTCAGTCGTCCGGTATGCGTGGCTCCCGGCAGTACATTGTTCACCGTGATGCCAAATGGCGCCACCTCCGTAGCCCATGTTTTGGCCCAGTTGGCGACGGCCCCACGGATCGTATTGGACACTCCGAGTCCGGCGAGTGGTGCCTTCACCGACGTACTGATCACATTGACGACCCGGCCCCAACCTGCTTTTTTCATGCCGGGGAACACGGCTTGGGTCAAAACGTGGTTGTTGGTCAGGTGTTGCTGAAAGGTCGCGAGGAATGCATCGGGGTGTGCTTCTGAGATGGGCCCGCCCGCTGGCCCCCCCGTGTTGTTCACCAAAATGTCAACGGGGCCTTGGGACAAGAGGGCTTGCACCGCAGTTTGGACCTGTTCAGGCTCCTGGAAATCGGCCGTGGCAAATTGGTGGCCCGACCCCGGAAGGAGCGTCAACGCCTCTTCTAGACGTTCTGCATTGCGTGCCAAGAGGGTGACCGAGGCCCCCAAACCTGCGATTTGTTGTGCAGCTGCCAATCCGATTCCTTGCGAGGCACCGCACACCAGCGCATGCTTGCCTTCAAGGCTCAAGGGAAGAACATGGGACTCATTCATGTGGCCAAAGGTAGCCCCTGCCTATTTTGGCACCATGAAGCGATTGGAACACTTGGGCATCGCCGTGCAGGACCTGGCGGAGGCCGAACGCATTTTCACGGATGTGCTCGGCGTGGCACCGTACAAGCGAGAGTTGGTCGAGGACGAAGGCGTTAGGACTTCTTTTTTTCAAACGGGAGATGCCAAGGTGGAATTGCTGGCTGCCCTGAACGATGAGGGCCCCATTGCGCGTCACTTGGCCCGAAGAGGTCCAGGACTGCATCACGTGGCATTTTTGGTGGACGATCTTGAACAGGAACTGCGCCGTCTCACCTCGAAGGGTTACCGTCTGATTTCTGGCCCCAAGCCTGGAGCAGACAACAAGCGGATTGCTTTCCTGCATCCTTCGGAAACAGCCAAGGTGCTCGTGGAGCTCTGTGAGGAGATGAAGGTGGGCTAAGGCGCCAAGTCATTCATTTTCCTCCACGTAGTTTCCGTGTTTTTTTGCCACCCTTGAACTTGGCCTTCCCCATGCCTTTCATCTTGGGGTCAAACAGCGTTTTGGAGGCGGTGCTTCGCGTCGGTGCCGCGCACCCCTCTGCCGGTTTCTTGCGGAAAAAATCATGCGCAATCGAGAGGCGCCATGGTCGGTAACCGCCCTGCATCCAATGCAATCCCCGTACGTCTACGTCCACGGCCCTAGGCCCCCTAGGAGATGTGGCTTGGACCAGTTGGAGCAGATCGACGGTCCATTGAACGCGCACCATGCGACCACGGTACACCTTCAGGCCTGCACCTGCGCCAGCCACCAAGGCAACATTCCAAGAGGGAAGCTCGACGTGTGGGAACAAATAAGGAGCGTTGCTGGTGTGCGATTGGTCGAAACGAAAACTGCCTCTCAGCCCGGTCATGAATTCCACAAAGCCCTCGGGTCCGGTGGCCCTTGCGTGAAGGGCTTGCGCCTCGACGTCCACCGACCATGACGAGGCTTCCACGCCTTGCCAAGAGGTGGCCACCACGAGTGACGTGTCGCCCGTGGTGGAAGGTTTGGAAAGGCCCAAGAATTGTTCCTTGCCTCGGAGGTAAGACACACCTACTTGGACCAAAATGCGGTCCACCCAGAGCAAATCCGGCGTCATTTGGAGGTGGCCCAAGGAGGCCCCCCAACCTGCTTTGGGGCGGGCGAACATCACTCCGGCATGAAGGGTGTCCAGCACAGGGTTCTCGGCCGTCCCGTGGTTCAAGGTCCATTGGCTGTCCCAAGAGGGGTACACGGGCAACATGGAACGGCTTCCAACAGAGAGGCTCCAAGCAGTGCTTCGATGGGTGCGCAGGGTGGATTCAAAAGGGTCGTCCCACACTCCTTGGGCATAGTTGTCGAGGGAGGCGAGGCAGCAAGCCGCCGTCAAAATGCGGATCCAAGCTCTGCCTCTAGGGCTCACTTTGCAATGGTGGTTTCCTGTTCCAGGTGGCGCAACACATGCTCCATCCACCCGTCGTCTTCGAAGTGGTTCCAAGCCTCGGGTTGGGACATGACAGAGGCCATCGCCCGTTGCTGTTGCTGGCCCTTTTCGAGCGCTTTGTCGTAAGGGATGTGGCTGAACGTCACCTGAGAATACAGGGGGATCCATCGGTCGGGATGGGTTTTTTGCAGCCGGGCCTCCAGTTTTTTCTGCAACAAAAATGAAGGGTCTCCTGTGAGGTCACGCATTTCCACATAGTTCTTCAAAGCCAATTCCAAAATGGCATCACCGGCCGGCTTTCGCTGGGCCGTGTAGGCCTCGAGGATTTCGTCCCAGGAACCATGGGCATCCATCAAACCGTCCAAGACGGTGCAATCTTCCATGCCGCTGTTCATGCCTTGTCCATAGAATGGGACAATGGCGTGGGAGGCATCCCCCATCAAGGCCACCTGCCCTCCATCGTTCCAAGGCCAGCAACGGATCATGACCAAGGAAGACACGGGGTGTCGGTTCCAGTCTTCCACCAAATGCGGCAACAACGGAACCACATCAGGGAAATGGGTTTCAAAAAAGGCCTTCACCTTCTCTCCGCTGTCCAAAGCATTCAACCCATCGGGGCCTTCGTAGGGGCCAAACAATGTGCAAGTGAACGTTTTGTCTGGGTTGGGAAGGGCCATGAGCATGAAATGTCCTCGCGGCCAGATGTGCAATCCATCTTCTTCCATTTGAAACCCTCCATCGGGCCCGGGGAGCATGGGCACCTCCTTGTAACCGTGCGCGAGGTAGCGTTGCTCAAAGTCGAAACGGTCGTTGCGCGCCATGCGTCCTCGGACCGCACTGAAGGCCCCATCCGTGCCAAAAATCTGATCGACTTCGACGTCCATAGCCTGTCCGCCTGTCTCGAGGTGAAGATGCACCGCCTCTTCCTTTCTAGTGTACCCGTGGCAGCGGTGGTCGAACGCAAAGCGAACCTTGGGCATCTGTTCCGCACATTCCACCAGAATGCGGTTGAGTCCTGCACGGGAGACGGAGTAAATGCATTGCCCCTCGAGTCCATAGGGTTGGAAGGTTTTGGTGCCATCGACCGCATGCATTCTTCTTCCACGGATGGGCAAAGCAATGTCCCGGACCGCCTCGGCCACCCCCGCCAATTCGAGGGCTTTCCAGCCTCGGTCACTGAGTGCGAGGTTGATGCTTCGCCCTCCGTGGAGGTTTTGGTTCCTTGGGTCTGGACGTCGTTCGTACACTGTGACTTCGTGGCCACGGTTCCCGAGCATTCGCGCCCACAAACTGCCGACCAGGCCGGCACCCACAATGGCCATTTTAGCCACGGCCTGTCGTTGCGTGGGCCAAAGCCTGGTCCAAATCTGCGAGGAGGTCCTTCACGTCTTCGACCCCTACGCTCAAACGGATGAGGCCGTCGGTGACGCCTGTTTTTTCGCGGACCTCCTTGGGGATGCTCGCGTGGGTCATCGTCGCGGGGTGTCCAATCAAGCTTTCGACGCCACCCAAAGATTCGGCAAGGGTGAAGAGCTGGGTTTGAGCCACCACAGCCTTGGCCGTGTCCATGTTGTCATCGGCCAAAGTGAAGGCCACCATCCCGCCGAAGCCATGCATTTGGCGGGCCGCCACCTCGTGGCCGGGATGACCGGGGAAGCCAGGCCAGTGCACCTTGGCCACCGCGGGGTGTTTCGCCAAGTGGTGGGCAATGGCTTCGCCGTTTTCGCAATGCCTCTGCATGCGGAGGTGAAGGGTTTTCAAGCCGCGAAGCACCAAGAAACAATCCATGGGTCCGGAGACCGCGCCGCAAGAGTTTTGCAAAGTGCGGATTTGGTCCGCCCATTCCTCGTCCGAAGTGACCAGGCATCCCATGACCACATCGGAGTGCCCTCCAAGGTATTTGGTCACACTGTGCATCACCATGTCCGCCCCTTGGTCCAAAGGATTTTGAAGCATGGGGGAGGCGAAGGTGTTGTCCACCACGACCCGTGCGTCGGTGCCTTTGGCAAGTTGGGCCACCGCCGCGATGTCGGTGATTTGCATCATGGGATTGGTGGGGGTTTCCACCCAGATCATCCGCGTGTGCTCATTCATGGCAGCTTGCACTGCATCGAGGTCGCTCAGATCCACAAAGTGGAAGGTGATGCCGTAATGGGCGAACACCGTGGTGAACAACCGGTAGCTTCCGCCGTACAAATCGTTGATGCTGATGACTTCGTCACCGGGCTGCAAGGTTTTCAGGACGGTGTCCATCGCTGCCAAACCGGAGGCAAACGAAAAGCCATGCGCCCCATGTTCCAATTCGGCGAAGGCCTTTTCAAGGGCTGAGCGGGTGGGGTTGTGGGTGCGTGAATACTCGTAGCCTTTGTGGTTGCCCACGCCGTCTTGGACGTACGTGGAGGTCAGGTAGACGGGCGTCATGATGGCGCCTGTGCTCGGATCGGGTTCGACGCCGGCATGCACTGCCAGGGTGCCGCGTCCAAAGTTGGTGTGGTTGGTGTCGCTCATGGGACCCGTAAGTTACGAGAGGGGGATTGAGTTAGAGGCGTTCTGTTCGACGAAGCCAAAATGGCAGTACGCCAGCGCCCACCAGCAAGTACAAATGACCCGTGAGCATTCTCCAAAGGAGCACAAGCGCCGTCCACATCGCCAAGGTCATTCCTTGGGGCAACACGCCCTCCAAAAAGGCGGGAAGGGCGAATTCCGCCAAACCTGAAGACCCAGGCGTGGGGCTGATCATCATGACCGTCCACAAGGAGAGTTGACGGGCCCAAATGTGCCAGTGTGCCGTCCAGTTCCACGCCAGCTCTGCAGACAGAAACGCCATCAAAAGTGCATGGAGGGTTCCAAACCGTGCCATCCAGCTGAGCGAGGTGGCGGCGGCAGCCTGGCCCCAACGCTTCCAGGACATCGATCGGAGTTCACGGGACGCCATGAGCAAGTCTTCGGCGAATTGACGTCCTTGCTCGGACCATCGACGCATCGCACCAAGAGAAGACAGCCACATCAAGCCAATGCGCACGGTGCGCGGCATCCAAAACAGCGCGGTGCTCAAAAAAAGGGCCAAACACGCCATGAAAAGGTAACCTCCGCCAAAGATGAGGGCCACCGAACCCGTCCACCAATCTTGGGTTTCAGGCAAGAATCCGGACCACCCCACCCAAAGGGCCACAGAAGGAACGGCAAGCACAAAAAACAGCTCGTCCAAAAGGGCGGTGGACATCACGGTGGCCAAACTTTGGCCCCATCTCATGCCGTTGCGGTGGAGGATGAAGGATGCCACCGCGCTGCCGCCCACCACAGATGGCGTCATGGCAGAAGCGAATTCCCAAAGCACGATGCTCGATGCGGTTTTGGGCCAAGTCAAGTTCCCCATGGAGAGGACCCGTAGCCTCCACATGTAGCCCAAGTCCCTGATCAGAACAAGCCCCACGGCCACGGCCACCCATTCGACGTTCCAATCCAAAGTCATCAAGCCTTGCCAGGAGGTCCCGCGCTCTGCGGCGTAGAGCACCCAGAGTGCCGTCAAGACCACCGTCACCCCCAACACCCGACGCACACGTCTTGCCGACAGCCATCGGCCCGCCTCAGGGTCAGAGGGATTCAAAGCTTCAGGCATAGACATGCGAGCCTTCACTGCAGTTGGTGCACATGTCGATTCCTGCACGGTCGGCGAACAAGGTTTGTCTGAATTGCTGGTAAGCCGGACCATGCCAAATGTCCCGCATGCTCGTGGCGCCCAGACGGCCCATGACGTGGTGCGCATCCTTGTCAAAACAGCACGGTACGACACGTCCGTCCCAGGTCAAAACAGATCCCTGCCACATCCGCCAGCAGGAGTCGTCCAAGGGGTTGCGGAGCCGCCATTGTCCCGACACGGGATCGCGGTCGTAGCGTCGATGTTGGGGCTGGGTGGTCAGCAGTGGGTGCCCATCTTGGGGGTCGTCGAGCTGGGCAGTTTTGATGACCACCTCGTCCACTCCTTGGGCCCGTGCTTCCTGCAACACCTCGGGGACCTCGTGTTCATTAGGTCCCACCACCAAAAACTGCCAGACCAAGTGGGGTCCTTTTCCTCGTTTGCGTTTGGCCTCCACCATGTTGCGGGTGCCTTGGAGCACCTTGTTCAACTGACCGCCAATCCGGTACGAGGCATAGGTTGCTTGGGTCAAGCCATCAATGGAGATGATCAGCCGGTTCAGGCCTGCTTCGCTCAAGGCGTCGCAGCGGGAGGGGGTCAAGTGGTGTGCGTTGGTGGACGTCGAGCTGTAAAGACCGTGGGTTTGGCAAGCTTCCAAGAGCCCCTCCAATTTGGGGTGGAGCAGGGGTTCCCCTTGGAAGTACAAATTCACATACGTGAGCCAAGGCCCCATTTCTCGCATCCAATCCTTGGCGGCATCCACCTCAAGCATGCCCGTGGGTCGCGAAAACGACCTGAGCCCGCTAGGGCATTCAGGGCACCTCAAGTTGCAAGACGTTGTGGGCTCGATGGAAAGGCTGGAGGGCATCGTGCCGGGATGCATGACCGCTGTGCCTGTGCGCTGTGCCTTTTGGAAGCTCGACCAAAGACGCCAAGCGTTTTGGGCACGCCGTGGAGTCAACACCCCCAGCCGTTTCCATCGATCTTTCCCTGTGGCCCAACGTCCCATGTCCGAAAGGTACGTTCGCGCTACCTTCGTGGGGATGATCCGCATTGGGGAAACGCTCTTGAGCGAAGACTTGTTTGAATCACACTTCGCGTGTGACCTCCAAGCCTGCAAGGGTGCTTGCTGTGTAAAGGGCGACAGCGGTGCGCCCTTGACCCAAGCAGAGGTGGGGCAATTGGAAAAAGCCTGGGATCAGGTGGGACCGACTTTGCCAGAGGCAGGCCAAAAGGCAGTGGAAGCCCAAGGCCTTTCGGTGGTGGATTCAGATGGTGATTTGGTCACCCCTTTGGTGGAAGGAAAGGAATGTGCATACACGGTTTATGACCCCGATGGGACGGCAAAGTGTGGGCTTGAGAAAGCATATTTCGAAGGAAAAACAACCTGGCGGAAGCCCATCAGCTGTCATCTGTACCCCATTCGCATCAAGGAATTGGTGGATTACACGGCCCTGAATTACCACCAGTGGTCCATTTGCGCGGCTGCCCGATTGTGCGGAAAATCGGAGCGAGTGACGGTGTTGAACTTTTGCAAAGACGCGTTGATTCGAAAGTTTGGCCAGGATTGGTTTGACCAAGCACAACAAGCCCAAACCCTATGGCAAGAGCGAGCGTCCTGATTGTCATTGGGTTTTTGGGAGCCCTCCTTTTCCATGTGGATGGTTCCGCCCAATGCCCCGGGGCTTGGGATTCCGAGGACCACTTGGTGGTGCTCGGGGCGGATTCAAATCGGCTTTACGTGGGGCGGTCGAACGGCGACCTGCCATGGCAAGAGGCCCTTCATGGCCCTTGGGCATTGTGGTCGGCACCTCGGTTGGGGGGAGACCTCGTGCCGGAGAACCTGGTCCCTTTCCAGGCGCCGGCTTGGGACAAGCTTGGTACCATTCAGCATGTCAGCATCCACCCCTCTCGCCCCATGGCCGTGATGTCTGCGCATCGGACCCCTGAGGCGGCCGATCTCGATTTGTTCATGGCCTACCGCATGGACCAAGGCGAGTGGTCATCCCCCATGCCCTTGGATGGATTGAATTCTACAAAGGATGAGATTTTCCCCAGATGGGAGGGTCGTGACTTGGCGTTTGCCACCAGTCGTAGCGGCCAATTCGAGCGGCATTTGTCCTTGGCTGCCACGCAGTACTTGCGGTTCCAACCCCTCGATCCATCCGCATGCCAAGATGGAAGGCAGGTCCTCTCGGATGTGACGGCGGGCCTTGAAACCGTTTGGGCCACAGAGGTTCCCTCAGACGGTGGCCCCCTGCGGATTGTCGAGTGGGCCGTGCCGGTTGCAACGAACAGCCTTCCCGCAGGGTGGACCCTGTGTTTGGAAGTGGATGGTGAACGATGGCCTTCGCCAGTGATGGCCGTCCGCGACATGTCCACGAGGCACCTTGTCGCCAAACTTCGTGGCGAGGAGGGGTCGTGCGCGTCTCTGCAGGGTTTGCCCCAAGACAGGCCTTGGACTGTTCAATGGTTGCGCGAGGAGAGTGGCCCTGGACCCGTGTGGAACGAAGCGTCCCTCGTGGAAGCGGTGGTGATCGCACCGTCTGGGCGAGAATTCAGGAGGATTCGGTTGTCCTCGCTCAAGGGGTGGGCGTTTGTGTTTTTGCCTTTGGACCCCAT
>TARA_B110000003_G_scaffold240634_1_pt1 | contig 10345 bp, 11 predicted proteins | sample TARA_B110000003 | Tara Oceans TARA_B110000003 (sample SAMEA4396424) | marine metagenome | biome: Westerlies Biome; feature: [SRF] surface water layer (ENVO:00010504); material: water (ENVO:00002006), including particulate matter (ENVO:01000060) such as... | depth 5 m
GTTCCCTTGCCCGTTCCCTTGCCCCCCCCCTTTTGCCCATTCCCTCCCCACATTCTGGTGTTTATGCGTCCTGGGTATTGTGCATTAATATTATTAATAACAGTCTGAATCGGTACGGGGTGAGCAGATGATCGCAGTCCATGTGGCTGTGTTGCATCAATTTTAGCAAGGTTAGGCAACTTTGAATTTGCATGTGTAGTTTTATTAATTCTTAATGACAAATTATATGGATCACGGATATGATGAGGTAACATTACAATATATGTTGCAGTTCTATCGGTTCGCTGAGGTTTAAACCATACTGTATGATTATTAAATATTTTATGTGATATTGCGGCCAATATTGCGTCATGTGTAAGTAATGGCATAGGGGATTCTTTTAAAGCTTGGAGTGCCCATACCTCTTTTGCCTGTAAATAATCCCCAACTCGTTTAAAATCAGTAAATAATGACATTGCATCATATCGCCTGGAGGCGGCGCCTCTATATTCAATGCCTGACCCATTCGCATTTTGTGCTGCTGCCTGTGCCGCATTCACTTCAGGAAATAATCTAGAAACACCACCCCCATTTTGAAAGTTTAATCCCGAGATGTGTCCAGTAGCTGTCCTTCTACATATATTTGGACACATAATATCAATCATACTAGCAAATGTCTGTAAAGTACTGAATAAATCTTCGAATAAATTTGGAGCGTCTTGCCTGCCCGCCTGCTGGACATGCCCAATAGCAATTGCTAAATAGTTCTTCATCTGATATCTCAGATTTAAATTATATGCTATATGTTGATCAGGATATTGAGCGGCGGCCGGCGGCTGGCGGTGCCTTGGTCTCCATGTGAAAGTGTTTGCATTTAGTGTAATATTACTGATGCCTAACACGGCTTCGTTATTAGCAAGACCGATACTCAGATCCGCATTGGTGCGGATGTTTTGGGTGTAATTACACTGATTCGCAATGCCGGTATCACAATATAATTTTGCTACTTCGTCTGCATCGATCGGATCATGTCTATCATATTGAGCTGCGTAACCAACCCACATATACCAATTTGTAAGTCCATCAAACTTAGGGCCCGGGACAATAGTTTCACAATCATAATCTAAAAAAATTTTATTTGGCGCCCATTGGTCTCGCGAGTACCATATACTTCTATACGATTTACCATCAGTACCTGTAATAAAACGCGGGTATGTTCTTCCAAGGTTAGATGGAGGTATACCGGATGTCATATTCCAATTCGATTCTTGACAAAGTTTTTCATATATTTTATATAATATACTTGCAGACAATTTAGAATAATTTATTCTAGCAACGGCTGCTGCCGATGTTCCTAGTTTCGAAATAGGAATGCCTTCATTGGGATAAGTAAGAATTAAAAAATGATAAGGTGCTACTGCTGCTGCTGCTGCTGCAGGAATATTTACTGGTAAAGACTCATTTATATATTGATAATTTGTATAATAAAACCCATCATGATAATATAAGTATCTTTGTACAAATAATTCAGGATCCCGATATATTGTATCTACCATTGTAACGATATGGGGTTGCTGCCATACCATCCCCGGCATCGGTGGCAATCGTGATATTAGGTTTCTACACCATGCTTTTAAAGTTAATACTCCAGGGCCTGTGTGTGTAACATTTGCTTTGGTAACAGTGGTGTTTAAATCATGTAAAGAGTCTGCTATTGAAATTAATAATCTTGCTCCTTTTGTTAGACTATTATATGGCGTCACGCCTCCTGCTGGAATAAGCGGTCCAGCAGGTGGAGAATGATACGAAGCATAGTTCGGTTGGTTTAAACTGATAACTAGATTCTCTATTGCTGCCGTTGCAGCGGCCATAATATATAATATATATATAAATCTATAAGAGTAGTAGATATTTTATCTACTTTTTACAGGCGTTATTCAAAAATTATAAATAAAGATTTAATGAGTAATATTGAATTTTTAGCATATGATATACTATTTCCTAAAAATGAAAATATGATTCTTAAATAAAAAATAGAACTACTTGAAAAAGAAATTATAATTCTTAAAGAGAAAATAAAGGCGTAATACAAATAATATTGTTATAATAATATTTTCGAACCTCACTATACAGACTTATTTTTAAATTTGATAAGTCAAATTCTATATATAAATCATGAATATATATGTGATAATTTAAATTTTATATTCATTTGATAAAATTGTAATAAAAATAATTAGTTGTTTGCGATACTAGAAAAAATAAATCTATAAAAGGAAGTAAATAATGTTTTAAGTATTAAAGTTTATATATTTATTAATATTTATATCCAATAAAGTAGAACCAAGTATATATCCATGTCCGAAAGGAAATTTAATATCATTAATTTTATCTATTAATAGTTCTTCGCTAAATTCTACACATATAGGGTCGCCATTTTCATTTCTTGGTCCATCAAAATCATATATAGTTATACTATATCCTTCTTTAATTTTGTCTTTCCAATAAATTATTAATTCTTTATCTTTAATTAAATCATAATATTGAGGAACATATATTTTTTTTCTTGAAGTAATATAATCCATTTTTTCTGTATATTCATCAAATAAAGCATATAATACTTTTTTATTTTTTGAATTAGGATATCTTCTTTTAGCTTGTTTTAATTCTTTCCAATATTTTTTGGATTCTTCAATTGAAATATCTTCAAATACTTTACCAGATTGCCAATAATTTTCAAAATTCCAATAACCTTTATATCCATTTACTATTTCTGTCATAGGGCTAAAATTAATTCTATTTTTATTATTTTTTGGTTGCATACTTGTAACATTAAGTTTATATGTATTTTTTTGTAAAGGTTCTGCCCATTTCCCTCTCATATTCATACTTGCAATAAAAACTTTACCGACCATATAGAATTATATAATTATTAAAATATTTAATATCATTTTTTATCGAAATATTAAAAAATGTGATTTTTCACCTTTTTTAATATTTTTATAATTATCGCACATTTCATGATTACATTTACAATATTTGATTTGTATAGAATTATTTAATTATTTAAAAAAAATGATAACTTATGTTAAATAGTTAATTAACATGGACTCCAACATTTACCCTCTTGGCAAACTTTCAGTTAATCAAATTAAAAAAGGACAAATAGTTCTTAAAAAACTTGAAAAAGTAATTAAAACTACTAAAGATAAACAACAATTACTTTCATTGTCTAATGAATTCTATTCAACTATTCCTCATGTAAATATTAAACTTATTTCATCAATGCGAGATATTGATAGTAAAAAAAAACTACTTAATTATATGTTGATTTAATTGTATTCCTGTATATATTTTATTATTATCAAAAAGATGAAAGTCAAATAAATTAAGCAACCGTAATAAATATATTTAAATCAATTATTATTAAACATCTGTATTTGTTTATTGTTATTAATTTCTTCTAACATTTAAATTTCTTCAATTTTATCAAGTTCATCCCTTAAAAGTTTAATTTTATCTTTTATATTTTTTAATTTCTTATCTAATTCATATAGACTATCTTCATATTTAATTGAAACTATATTATTTGCTAATTTTTATATAAAATCCTTTTATAATTTAAAAAAAAAATAGCAATTATTATAACAAATATCAATTAATTATTTTACTAAATCCTTCTTCTATTTCTGGTTCTTCATATTTTTTTCTAAAAACATAATAAGTTATTTTTGGTATAACTTTATCTCTTTTATTATTTCTAAATATTGATTCTACAATATCTGTTTTAACATCAATACATAGTGCATTTATTTTATATTTATATTTAATGTATATTAGTTATTATAAATTAGAGAAAAAATAAAATTAAAAACAAAAATAAAATCGAAAAAAATAATAAACAAATTAATGAATTAAAAGATAAAATTAAAAAGGAAAAGCAGAAAGAAAAGGAAAAAATTAAAAAAGAAAAGGAGAAGGAAAAGGAAAAAATTAAAAAAGAAAGGCAGAAAGAAAAGGAAAAAATTAAAAAGGAAAAGCAGAAGGAAAAAGTTAAAAAAGAAACTAAACAACAAATTAAAAAAGAAACCAAACAAAAAGAAAAAGTTAAAAAAGAAACTAAACAAAAACAACAAGTTAATAAACAAAAAGATGAAAAAACTAAGAAAAGTAATGCAAAAAAATAAGAAAAAATAAATTTAATATAATAAAAAAGTACATATCAATAAAAATTTTAAAAATTATAAAAAGTTTTTAAAAAATTTAAATTATCATAGATATGTACTTTTTTAAATGAAATCATCTTTGTAATTTTGCTTTATTTTTTGAATTATATTATCATTTAATAAACAATTATAATTTGGTATTCTATTATTATTTATAAGTTTATTTTCATCTATAAAAAAATCATAAAAGGACAAATTATTATCATAATCATATTTTGTCAATTCATTCCATTTTGATTTGTTTGATATAATTAAATTTATTTTTTTATTTAAATTATTATCAATCTCTTTGAATATATTTTTTATTTCACCTATTTCCAATACTTGGTCAAATATAATATTCGGTTTTTTTTGCGGTAAGAAATGATGGTCATTGTCAAAATATCCTACAAATAATTTGTCCAAATATTTATCAAATGTATTTATATCTTTTGTTAATTTATAAGGTTCTTTATATAAACAACCTTTATAAGTTACAGCCATTATACCACATACCTTTTGATAAAATAATGAAACTAATCTGTTATAAGGATTTCTGTAAATAAGGATTTTTTTATAATCTTTATATTTACCTAAATTGTTTATTAACTTATCAACATCTCTATTTTGTATCCCATGATGTTTGTCTTCAAAATATTCTTCATTTATACAATTGGGATATGTTAAATAAGTATGAATTATTCTTACTGTACTGCATCCACTTTTAGCATAAGTAAATAAAATATATTTATAATCATGATTTATAACATACATAGAAGATGTGTTATAATCTATTTTTGACTTATTCATCATTAATATAATAAGATTGTTTAATTTTTATATAATCTAGTAATATATTAAAATATTTAATTAATATAAAAAGAAAAAATGTGTTTTTCTGTTGAATTAAAAAAAGAAATTAATAATACATATGTTTAAATATTAAAAATAATCATTGATAAATATACCTATATTATTTTTATAATTATTTAAAGATATAAAAATACATTTAAATATATGATTAAATTAACATATTTTAATATTGAAGGATTAGCGGAAAAAATTCGTTTAGCATTAAAAATTGGCAAATGTGAACACGAAGATATTCGCATTAATTTTAATGAATGGAATGGTATAAAAAATAACACCCCATATGGTCAATTACCAATGATGAATGTAGATGGTATTGAAGAACCAATTGCTCAATCAGGTGCAATATTGAGATATGTTGGTAAAAAAACAAATTTATATCCAAATAATGATTTAGAAGCATTGTATATAGATGAATTAGTTAGTCTTCAAGAAGATATTTCATCAAAAATAGGAGTTTCTATTTATATAGGTATGAAACCAGAAACATATGGATACCCAAGTGATTTATCGGATGATGATAAAAAAATAATACAAAAAACACTAAGACAAAATTTAGCAAATGAAGATGGTGATTTACATAAATTTCTTAATATAGTTAATAATAAATTAAGTAAAAACAAATTTTTTACAGGAGATTCTCCAACAATAGCAGATTGTGCATTTTTACCTTTATTTCGTCAATTAAGAAGTGGTAGATTAGATTATTTACCTATAGATATTTTAAATAAATATGAAAATATTTGTAAATTTGAAGATAATATGATGAATATTCCAGAAGTAAAATTACATTATTCATAATTAGATATTTTAAATATTATATAATGTATCCGTTTGATTATTTTTACAAATTTTTACAATATAACAAAAAGTTGTTAATGTTATAACATAAAGTGACATTATAAAATATTGTAAATTATTCATTATTATATTTATATTTAATTATACAAATATCATTTTTTATTTAAAAATAATATTAATCTATATATATTATAATGTGATAGTTATCATGTTGTATAATACAAATTTTTGATAATTATTATATTATTATCAGTTCTATTATTACAATTATTCAACAATTTTTATTATAATAAATCACTTTCTTTAAAAAACATAATTTCTATTTTTAATTCATCTAACATTTCTTTTGAAGCATAAAATGATTTTTTCCATTTTTCACTTAAAGTATTCCAATCTGGTTCAATTGTTATTAATAATTTTATACCAGCTTGAATTATATTTAAACAACAATTATGACATGGAAAACGATTACAAACCATAATACTATTATTTATATTACTATTTGTTCTAGATGCTTGAATTATAGCATTTGTTTCAGCGTGTATAACATATAAATCTTTATTTTCTTTTAACCATCTTTTTTTTGTTTCTTTTAGTTTTCTTGGTAAACCATTATATCCACAACTTAATTGTATTAAACTATCATTTTGTAAAATTATTGCACCTACTTTTCTTTTGTTATCCTTTGAGAATAATTTTGCTTTAAAATCAGCTTCTTTTAAAAATTTTAATGCTTTTTCTCTTGTTATTGACAACATATTACTTATATAAATATAATTTTATCTTATATAAAAATGTTAAAATAATATAGAATGGCAAATAATATTGATGGTGGTTCTACAAAGGTTTATACAGGTCCGAAAAATGGAAAATTTTATATTAGAAATGGGAAAAAAATTTATTTAGATAGAAAAACAATTTCTGAAAAAATTCCATATAATAAAAAAAATAAAAAAAATAAAAAAAAATAATATATTTTAAATAAGTTATTATTTTGAACGGGATATAGCATCAAGGATATGTTTATTTTTTCTTATAATTATATCAATATGTAATTTAATACGCTTTTTTAATTTATCATAATAGTTTTCTGTTTTATTTAATTTAATAATAATTTTATTCGATATATTTATTCCAACTGTTGCATCTTCTCTACATAGACCTTTATTATTAAATGAAGAATATGTATTTAACAAATTTTTATATATTAATTGTAAATTAGTATATCTTTTTAATAATACTTTACACTCGTTCATTTATTAATTAAAATATAAAAGTTTTAATTAATTTATCAATTTTTTTTATTGGCGTTATTGTTAAAATTTATAAATTGTCTTTGAATTTCATTGATAATAATTATGGTATAAATATTTATATTTATATATATATATACATATCATATATGGTATTATGTTAAAAACGACGAAAAAAAACGAAAAAAAAACGAAAAAAAACGACAATAACGCCTTATATAAATTTAAATAATTATATATAACAAATATAATATATCATATCAATAATAATTTATTCATCAATAACCTAAATTAAATTTATATAAATTATGTGAAAATGAACATCCTATATGTGAAAATGTACATCCTGTATGTGAAAAAGTAAACCCTATATTTTGAAAAGATATCCTTAAAATAAATCATGTGAAATATTAAAAAAGGGCAATTTTTTTGAATTTCACGATAAAATGTAAAATAATAGTATTACTGTGAATGGTGTATTTCGAGATTAAAAAAACCATGCTAAAAAAAAACAAAAAAAAATCGAAAAAAAATTTCAAAAAAAAATTTTTAAATGCGTTGGCGTTAAAATTTCAAAATTATGATAATAAAAATTATATTTAAAAACTATTTTCCACATTATATATAGTAATGAACGAAAACGACGAAAAAAAAACACACAAATGTCAGTTTTGTAAATACAAAACTGACCGTAGGTATGACTTAAAAAGGCATCATTGTCGTATGCATAAATATGAAATATATAATAATGACGATGAAAAAAACATGTGTGCAAAGGTACATCCTCGCGGTGAAAAGGTACATCCTCTCGGTGAAAAGGTACATCCTCTGTGTGAAAAGGTACATCCTAAATTTATTTGTAAAAAATGTAACAAAATTTACATGAGTAATAGATATTTAGTGAATCATGAAAAGAATTGTAAAGGAGTTGATGATTTAACTTGTCCAAGATGTATGATAAGTTTTACAACTAAGCAGGGTAAATCAAATCATATTAAAAGAAATAATTGTAAACCAAGAAGTATAATACATGCAAGAACACCCAATGAATATAATATAGATAAGAGTAAAAAGAACATACAGCAAAATATAGAACAAATAACAAATAATATTGAAACACAAAATAATAATAATATTCAAACACAAAATAATAATTTTATTATAAATAATTATGGATGCGAAAGACTAGATTACTTAAATTATGAAAAAATGTTAGAAATCTTTAAAAAGTCATATAATATACCAACACTTTTAACTAAAGAAATACATTTTAATGAAAATTTTCCAGAAAATAATAATATTAAATATGAAAATGACAAATCAGCATTAGTTAAAAAAAATGACGGTTTTATTTATAAAAATTTAACAGTTTTAGCAAGAGAATTAATAAATAATAAAGGTGAATTAATGAAAAAGTTTGCTGAAGAAAACAAAGATGATATATGTTTAAAAATGGGTATAGAGTTGTATGAACTAATTATAGAAAATTTAATTGATTTAGTATTAATACATAAACCAGATGAGAATTATATTAAACAAGTTGAAAATATAAGAGACTTAATTAAAAATACAAAAATAGATAAATTTGATTTATAAATTTATTGTTTAAATCGTTTTAATATTGCAATATTTCTAGCTTTATAGAATATTTCTTTTTGAAATAAATTTGAAGAACAACTTATAATAGGTAAATAACCAATTTCATTATTAGTAATTAAACTATCAAATCCAGTCATTTGTTAGATATAATTTGGATATATTACATTCATTTTTTTTTAAAATTACAAAAATAATAAAAAAATGTTATTAATTATTATAATGAGTAATTATATTATTGATAAAGATATTACATTTACTGGTAATATAACAATAAGCGATTCTATAATATATATTACTAGTTTGGATAAATATGATAAATATAAAGAGGAAAATACTTTAATATCAATAGGTAATTTAATTCCAAATGATACTTATACTGGTGATTTAAATATAGAAGGTAATATAATAATATGTTGTTATGACAATTGTGCACAATTTATTTGTCATGGTGAATGGGTAACAATGAATACAATCACATTATAATTATTTTCATATGTAAATCTAGTTTATTTTTAATTTATAAAAAATGTATAAATAATATATAATATCAAAAAAAAATGATTTAAATTATAGTATAAATATTATAATTATATGCTTAATTATATAAAAAATAATAAAAAATTATTTTATAATAAAATTTTGAAAATTGAACGACTAAAATTTATAGATAATTTTATGAACACTCTAAACACAATAAGAGTAATTTAAAGTAAAAACTAAGTATATTAGTTAAATTTAACATTATAAATTTGAAAGTAAAAATGTACAGAAAAACTGAAAAAGCTGAAAAAAATGATTCTTTTTTTTGTATTGTATCACCAACAACACAAGGCGAGTAAGAAGAAACAACAGTTACACAGCAGCAATCAACTGAATTTCAGTCTAGAATGAATACCCAAACAATTTTCTGCAATGATGACATCATTTGTGAGGTGTGGAAACACATCAGTATTAATAGTTTGAAACAACTTTCAGTTGTTTCAAAGGATTACAATTCGCATTTTAAGAATATGAGCGACATTGATTATATTAGTAGGAAGTACAAAGAAAGTGATAATGTAATGGATTTTATATCAAAAACTAGCAAAGAAATTTGCAAAAAATACAATTACCCTACTCCAAAATTTATTAATACTTTAACAGCATTTTTCAAAAATAAGGTAACAGAAATAGAGAAAAATGGTATTGGTGATGATATTTATCTTATCTATTATTGGATTATTCTTCTATTGCATGTTGTAAATAACAACTATAAGGAGATACTCATTGTTACAAAAAAAATAGATTATAAAAAACAACTAAATAAACCAATTATTGAGTTGTTTTTGAAACTAATTAATCAATCAAATTCCAAAATATTTGGCAAAGGTTATAGTCCAAACAAATATAAACTCATAAGACACATATCCATTTGTCATATTATACTGTTTAGTAAGCATCAATTTAGAACAAATAAGAAATATGTTGAAACAGTACATATGAAACAGATAGAACTAATAAAAGGAATTAAAGATTTTGAATATACACCTAAAAGATGGTTATTCCCAAAGAGGTTTTGTCTTGAAGTCATTGAAATACTTGGGAAATAAAAAGATAGTTTAGATAGTTTAGATAGTTTAGATAGTTTAGATAGTTTAG
>TARA_B110000003_G_scaffold246544_1_pt1 | contig 10319 bp, 8 predicted proteins | sample TARA_B110000003 | Tara Oceans TARA_B110000003 (sample SAMEA4396424) | marine metagenome | biome: Westerlies Biome; feature: [SRF] surface water layer (ENVO:00010504); material: water (ENVO:00002006), including particulate matter (ENVO:01000060) such as... | depth 5 m
AAATGAAGGAGGCGAAAAAAGATGACCACGTTGGTAGTTATTATTCTTTATCTCTGCCTTCTTTTAGGATTGGGATTTTTTAGTAATCGGTTGTTCAGAGGTACGAGTAAAGATTACTTTGTTGCGAGTCATAGCATTGGTCCTTTTCTCCTTCTTATGAGTGTTTTTGGAACAACCATGACCGCTTTTGCTTTGGTTGGTTCTACGGGTAAATCTTTTGAGCGCGGAATAGGCACGTACGGGCTAATGGCATCGATTAGCGGATTGGTTCATGCGGGAATATTTTTTCTTGTTGGGATCCGACTATGGGCTTTTGGAAAAAAGCATGGTTACATTACTCAAATTCAATTTTTCCGATCTCGCTTCGAGTCCGATGGATTAGGTTATCTGCTTTTTCCCATCTTAGTTTTGTTGGTAGTTCCTTATCTCTTAATTGGTATTATAGGCGCTGGAAAAACTATTGAACCAGTCACTGCAGGTGCATTCACTGAAATCTTTACCAACCCGAGTGCCCCCCAGTGGTTAGGCGGAATCCCCCCCTGGCTGACTGGTCTTGTTGTGTCCTTAGTTGTTTTAACTTATGTTTTTATGGGAGGCTCACGGGGTGCAGCTTATGCGAACACTTTTCAGACTATTGTTTTTATGGTTATGGGGCTGGTCGCTTTTGTTTACATAATTAACGGGTTGGGTGGTCTTGAGCAGGCGGGAAGAGTTCCTGCGCGTATAAATGATAAAGGAGTCGTTGTACAAGATTACCAATTTGACAGAAAAGCTGGAGAGCTACAAAAAAATGAACCCCCGAAGCCGATCGGAAAGGTGCTTAGTTCTGAAAATTCTAATTTAACGAATAAACAGCCCCATTTATCCCGGACGCCAGTCTTAATTGAGTTTAAGAAAAAAAATCCAAAAACCGGAGAAATTTCTGCTTTTGAAAGAGAGCTTGGAATACCTTTTATAACTTTTATTTCTTACTTTTTTATTCCATTGAGCGTGGGAATGTTTCCCCACCTATTTCAACATTGGTTAACGGCAAAAAGTGCCAAGGCATTTCGGTTAACAGTTATTGCCCACCCGTTATGTATTATGGTGGTATGGGTTCCCTGCGTTCTCGTCGGTGCATGGGCCTCGGGGGTACTTCCTCCCGGAATTCCACCTCCTGCAGTTCTTTCGGCTATGCTTAAATTATTGGTGGGAGATCCGATTTTAACAGGACTCCTCACTGCTGGAGTTTTGGCAGCGATTATGTCTTCTCTGGATTCTCAATTTCTATGCCTTGGGACGATGTTTACTAATGATATTGTGGTTCATCGTGCGGGGACCAAGAAATATTCCGATAAACAGGTGATACTCATTGCACGGGTTTTTATTGTGGTCATAGTAGCACTTACCTACGCACTTGCAATGTTTGCAAAGGATGCAAATGTTTTTGATTTAGCGATTTGGTGCTTTAGTGGTTTCTCGGCTCTTTTTCCGGTAGTTTTTGCCGCTCTGTATTGGAAAAGGGCAACCAAGCAAGGTGCTGTAGTGAGCGTACTTTCTGCACTTCTTAGTTGGCTATATTTCTTTCATTTATCTGGATATGGAGGAGAGATGGTAGTTGGTCCAGGAATCATTCCCGCAGCAATTTGTTTCATGGTAGCAACCATCGCGATGATTGGCGTATCCCTGATTACCAAACCGCCTTCAGAGGAAACTCTGAAAAAGTTTTTTCCCGGAAGCGAAAAATTGTAAATTCTTAAAATCTTTTTTTATTGAGTCCATCATGAATATCGATGAAACAGTCAAACAATCTGCAAATGAGCTGGATGCCCACATTGCTGAAATAATAAAGTGGCACTTTTCGCCAGATACCGGTTCTCCTTTTTGGCTAGATTGGTCAAAACAACAAAACTGGAATCCCCTAGAGGAAATCAAAACCATTCAAGATATTTGTGAGAAATTCCCTAATTTTCAGGATGAATGGTTGAGAGATTTACCAAATGAAGTATGGGTTCCCCAGCCTTACAAGGGAAAACCATTTAATATTTTCGAAACAGGGGGGACCACCGGAATGCCGAAGCAAAGAATTGGGTGGGATGACTTTCGTATTGATTACACCGCTTTTTCAGAAACCCTCAGTGACGAGCATTTCCCTCGGGATCATTATTGGTTGATGGTTGGACCCACTGGTCCCCGACGTTTGCGTTTGGCTATCGAGCACCTTGCTAATGAAAGAGGTTGCTCTTGTTATTTTGTCGATCTGGACCCTCGTTGGGTGAAAAGATTAATTGCTAGCAAACAGTTCGATCAGGCACGGGCTTATATGGATCATGCGGTCGATCAAGCATTGACTATTTTAAAGCATCGAAATGTAAGTGCTTTATTTACAACCCCTAAACTTTTGGAAGCTTTAGCTGAGAGAAAAGATCTCATTAAGGCTGGTATTAAAGGTGTCTTTTGTGGTGGCACTACGATGGATAAACAATATGCCCGCTTTCTTGTTGAAGAAGTTTGTGAGGGTGGAAAAATTGGATTTGTACCGACTTATGGAAATACATTAATGGGCTTAGCGAGACATCATCCATTTGGTCCGGAAAATGATTATTCAATTGCATATTATGCTCCGCAACCGAGAGCCGTTTTAAGGGTTATTAACCCGGAGACTAATCAAACTGTAGATTACGATGATTGGGGACGAGTCGAACTGACAACCCTCACTAAAGAATTTTTTATGCCCCGATTTCTTGAACGAGACGAAGCACTGCGAAAAAAACCATGGGAAAAAGCACCCTGGGATGGAGTTGCTGAGGTTCGACCCTTTGGTGCTATGGAAAAAAATATTGTAGAAGGAGTTTATTAAAATGAATACACCACATATTCCATGCTTACGACTCGGTGAAGAATACCGCAGTTTTAATCAATCCGAAGTTAAGGATTATCGTGACGGTTCTGTGAAAGCCACAATGAGCCAGGTGAATGCCGGTGTTGTACGAAGAGATCTCATGCAAATTCAAAAGGCTTGTGATGCTTTACAAAAACTAAGCACCAGAGAACTCATTGATATAAGCTCTAAGGCAGGAGATCTTTTTTTAAATGGTAATTTACCATTGGGGGAAAATGGTAAACTTCAATCACCACAGGATTATCTTGAAACTCTTTCTTCAACAAGTGGATTACCCCATGTAATGGTAAAGCGAAACATGGATAAAATTCATTATGCTCTCACCCATGTAGAATTAATTTTAAATGGTTTAACCCGAGGTATTGATCTGTCTATTCTGGATCGAGGCTTTGGAGAACAGGCAGGTTCTCCTGTTTGCTTTTATCCCACTACCAGTGCACTCGGACTGGTTATGCCTAGTAACTCTCCCGCGGTAAATTCATTGTGGTTGCCATCTATTGCACTTAAAATTCCAATAGTTATGAAACCTGGTCGTGATGAACCGTGGACTCCTTTTCGACTCATACAAGCTTTTATAGAAGCGGGTTGTCCACGGGAAGCATTCGGTTTTTACCCGACGGATCATGAGGGAGCCGCAGATATTCTTCGCTTGTGTAACCGAGCGTTAATTTTTGGAGATAAAAGTACTACTGATTTATACGCAGGAAATCCTGGTGTGCAGGTTCACGGTCCAGGGTTTAGTAAAATTCTTATCGGAGAGGACGAAATTGAAAACTGGCCTGATTTTATTGATGTACTAGTTTCTTCCATTTCTGATAACGGGGGAAGAAGCTGCGTTAATGCTTCTGCAGTAATAGTCCCCAAATATGCAAAAGAAATAGCAGATGCATTAGGAAAAAAGCTTGGACCGTTAAAACCTCTTCCAATGGATAATCCAAATGCCGTTCTATCAGGTTTTGCGAATCCAAAAATGGGAGAATGGATAAATGGAGCAATCGATGCCGATTTAAAAGAAAAGGGTGCATTTGATATGACTGCGCCATACCGGGACGGCACCCGTCTTGTGCAAGCTGAAGGCGGAACTTATCTTCGCCCAACGATTGTACATTGTGATTCCATGAATCATCCTCTTTCCAATCGAGAGTTTTTGTGTCCGTATGCGAGCGTAGTCGAGGTTCCCCAATCCCAAATGCTTGGGGCAATTGGGCCAACATTAGTTGTAACTGCGATTACAAAAGATGAATCTTTTAAACAAAAACTTTTATCTGCTTCAAATATTGAACGCTTAAATCTTGGGCCGATTTCAACAATGAAAATTTCATGGGATCAACCGCACGAAGGAAATATGTTTGAGTTTCTTTACAAACGAAGGTCCATCGGGATGGCGGCTTAGTTTTTTAAATCGATTCCATCGATTCGTTTTACTGTATGACTAATAATCCAGAATTCTCATTTTATGAAGCGGGAGAAGAGCCAACCCAAAATATAATTTTTGGGAATGGCACAAGTAATCGAGTTGGAAAAATTGCGAAGAAGTTTGGACAGCATGCACTTCTTGTAACAGATTCCGGATTGTCATCAGTTGGTCATCCTCAAAAAATTCAAAAGATCCTAGAGGCTGCAAATTTAAAGGTTACTTTGTTTGACGAATCTATAGAAAATCCCACTGAATCAAGTGTACAAGCCTGTGTACAAGTTGCAGAGAAAAGCGAAGTTGATTTAATCATCGGTTTAGGTGGTGGTAGTTCAATGGATACCGCGAAGGGGTGTAATTTCATACTAAGTAACGGTGGTAAAATGTCAGACTTTTGGGGAGTGGATAAGGCCACCCGCCCTATGTATCCGTTGATAGCGATACCTACAACTGCGGGTACGGGAAGCGAGTGCCAGTCATTTGCCTTAATTTCCAATGATATTAGCCATAAGAAAATGGCCTGCGGTGATAAAAAAGCGCTTCCCCGGGTTACTCTACTTGATCCAGAACTTACTTTATCCCAGCCAAACTCTGTGACCGCATGCACTGGGGTTGATGCCTTGTCACATGCCCTGGAATCGATTGTAACCTCGAAAAGAAACAAAAAATCACATCATCATGCTCGATTGGCGTTTCAATTAATTCAGGAATTTTTACCATTGGTTTTAAAAGATCCCACTGATTTAAATAGTAGAGGCCAGGTATTACTTGGAGCTTCTCATGCAGGGGCTGCTATTGAAAGAAGTATGCTTGGAGCCGCTCATTCCATGGCAAATCCTTTAACGGCGAATCGCGGAATTGTTCATGGAGTAGCTGTGGGTATCGTTCTTCCTGAAGTTATGAAATTTAATAAAATAGACTTAGGAACAAATTCAATTTATGCAGAACTTGCTCGTGTTTCCGGGATTGCGTCAATGGATTGTCATGACGAAGAAGCGAGTGGATTATTAATTGAAAAAATTTATTCCATTTTAAAATTAGCCAAAATACCATCATTCTTAAACGAGTTAGGTTTCGCACCCTCAGACATTCCATCACTCGCTTTAGACGCTTCTGAGCAATGGACCGCCAATTTTAATCCTCGTCCGGTAAGTAGGGATGACTTTGAAAATATTTATTCAAATCTTTTTTCTACCACTCCTTGCGAAACTCAATCGCTTCAGGCAAACTGATAGTAGTAATGAGATTTATATGTTTTTATTTAGTGGTTTGTATTTTATCGCTTTCGCAGGCAGGGTTTGCCCAGGATAACTCTTTAAAAAAAGAAATGGATGGTCAAAATTGGCCGCGTCATCGAGGAGATCAAGCATTACAAGGAATTTCTTATGCTAAAATCGGAACCAAATTAAAAATCGATTGGGAATTTAAAACAGGGGAGTTTCTAAAATCATCCGTTGTTATTTCGAAAGGACTTGCTTTTGTTGGTGCAGAAACGGGTATGCTATTCGCGATTTCTATCGAGGATGGAAAGGAAAAGTGGAAATATAAGACAGACCTTGGCATTGATGCTCCTCCTTTGGTTCATGGTGAAATTGTATACGTAGGATCTACTGATGGATTCCTTTATGCACTGAATATTGAAGATGGAAAATTACTTTGGAAATACGAAACTGATGGTGAGATAATGGGTGCCCCTAATGAAGCTGTAAGACCAAATTCTATGGATTCTGTGATTGTGGTAGGGAGTTACGATAATTTTGTTCATTGCGTAAATGCACAAACTGGAAAGCTACTATGGAAGTTTGAAACTCAAAATTATGTAAACGGAGTTCCGACCATTTATGAAAATAAGTATGTAGTTTTTGGTGGATGTGACTCTGTGCTTTATGTGGTCGGACTTGAAGATGGAAAATTAATACGATCCGTAGAGGTGGAAGCTCCCATTGCAGCTTCAGTTTCTATTTCGGATGGAGTGGGTTATGTCGGTAACATGGATAGGGCAGTTATGGCATTTGATGTCAAATCAGGAGATATTATATGGAATTATCGACATAAAAACTTCCCATATTTTTCTTCGCCTGCAATCACTCTAAAGTACGTTTTGATAGGCGGGCGGGACAAAGGATTGCATTGTATCGATCGAATTTCTGGTAAACAAAAATGGAGGTTTTCAGCTCGCGGTCGAATTGACAGTTCTCCAGTTGTAGCAGGCGATAAAGTGATTTTTGGTTCGATGGACGGGAAATTATACATTCTTTCTTTAAAAGACGGAAAAGAAATTTCATCCAATGAAATTGGAGAACCAATTTCATCCACTCCTGCTATTATAAACGGAAGAATTTTGGTTGGTTGTGAAGACGGTAGTGTTTATTCATTCAAAACAAATCCCATTAAATGACGGACTCAACTTTTATTAAACCTGATTACCAAACGGAGGATGAGACCAAAGCCGGAAATTATTTCGTTTCTAATTATCCACCCTTTTCATTTTGGAATGATGATGATGTTCCCTGCGTAAATAGTCTTGTAAACAGTCCATCGCCAGGTACTGCTCCTTTGGGATTGTATTATCATGTTCCGTTTTGTCGTAAACGATGTCACTTTTGCTATTTCAAAGTTTATACAGATAAAAACTCGGGTGATGTGCGCAGATATTTATCTGCCACCATGAAAGAATTAAAGGTTTACGCGGAATCTCCTTATTTTAGGGGACGAAAACCTAAATTCGTTTACTTTGGTGGAGGCACACCATCTTATTTGTCTGCCCAGCAACTAACCGAACTAACGAATCAAATGAAATCTATTTTGCCTTGGGACGAGGCGGAAGAAGTGACATTTGAATGTGAACCCGGAACCCTTTCAGAAAAGAAACTTGAAACCATTAAAGGCTTTGGTGTAACAAGGTTAAGTTTAGGTGTAGAGAATTTCAATGATCATATATTGGAAACGAATGGACGTGCTCATCGTTCCAAGGAAGTTTTTAGTGCCTATGAATTTGCCCGTGGTCTTGGTTTTGACAACATTAACATTGATTTGATTTCAGGGATGCTTGAAGAGACTGATGAAAATTGGTCAGACTGTGTTGATCAAGTAATTGAACTTTCTCCAGATTGTGTAACTATTTATCAAATGGAAGTACCATTTAATACGGGTATTTTTAAAAAGATGAAAGAGGAGGGGAAGTTGACGGCACCTGTTGCAGATTGGCCAACTAAACGCCGTTGGGTAAAAGAAGCTTATACAAAATTAGAAGCCGCTGGATACACAGTTACAAGTGCTTACACTGCGGTCAAAAATCCACAAACGACCAAATTTATCTACCGAGATCGTTTGTGGTCCGGAGCTGATATGATTGGCTTGGGGGTTTCCTCATTCGGTCACTTGGGCGGTATACATTATCAAAATATAACCCATATTGATAACTATTGTGATACTGTTGAATCGAAAAGTCTCCCGATTCGTAGGGCTTTAATGACCAAAGAAGACGAACGGTTTATCAGGGAGCTTATTCTTCAGTGGAAGTTGGGTCGAGTGAGCCAAAAGTCTTTTGTTGATAAATTTGGCATTTCTATAACCGAGCGTTTTTCCTCCATCCTTTCTGAGTGGGAAAGAAAAGGAGATGTGATAATTAAGGGAGATGAACTTTTTCTTTCTCGTGATGCTTTGTTACGGGTAGATTCATTGCTTCATGGTTTTTTTCTACCAGAACATCAGGATTCTCGATACGTTTAATTTTTTATGGTAGCTCAAAATAATATTTTTCATGACCCTCTGTATCCATTAAGTTTAATTAGAAGGGTTCGAGGGATCTCAAAATTAGTTTACCAAGAAGTTGTTCCAAATGAAGTTCCTGAACCCTATTATTCTTTACTGGTACATGAAGGCGATATGACTTCCCGCCTTGAATCTTATCATGAAGATACGATAAAAGTTCGAAAGCTCAGTTCTTCCAATGATGGAAAAGCGTATTTTCGTGAAGTTTTACTTGAAACCATGGAATCTTTAAAACCGACTGAATATGGTGCGATCGAGATTACCCTTAAAAACTTAGAGGAAGAACAAAGATCGCTTGTAATCGAGGGTAAGCAACCACTTGGTGGAATTTTAAACGACGCTCGAATACCATATTCTAGTGCTCCTCGAGCATTCCTAAAAATTATTCCTGATAATCCAATGGTAGAAGCTTTTGGTTCTGTGGAAGCGGACCATTTATACGGAAGAACTAATGAAATTACATCTTACAATGGGGACATTATCGCACGTATTGTGGAGATTTTACCATCCCTTTAAACTCTTTCTTTGTTTGTAAAAAAAGTAAATCTGACTTGAATTATAATTATCATGATATCCTTAAAGAAAAATTATGATGCCATTATTGTGGGGGCTGGCCCTGCTGGATCCACAACGGGTGCATTGTTGGCTGAAAAAGGTAAAGATGTTCTAATCGTGGAGAAAGAAAAATTCCCCCGCTATCATGTGGGAGAATCGCTGATGCCTTTTTGTTATTTTCCTTTGGAGCGATTGGGCTTGGTGGATACCTTAATGGAGTCTGCTAATCCTCGAAAGTATTGTGTTCAATTTGTTCGCCAAGATGGATTTCTTTCACAGCCATTTTATTTTTTTCAGCATTTTGATCATCCATCCTCGACTACTTGGCAGGTTTGGAGGTCCGATTTTGACAAGATGATCCTCGACAAAGCGCGTGAAAACGGTGCTTCTGTTATGGAAGAAACCAAAGCTAAGAATTTAATTAAATCCGGAGATCGGGTTGAGGGTATCAAGGTCGAATCTAAGGAAATGGGGCTACTTGAACTTAGGGCTCCCATTGTTGTGGATGCCTCAGGCCGCGATTGTTTTGCCGCGCACAAACAAAATTGGATGGTACGAGATCCTGAGCTTAAGAAAATTGCCTTATGGACTTATTTTAAAGGTGCAAAGAGAGATCCTGGATTGGATGAGGGGGCAACCACAGTTGCTTATCTTCCAAACAAAGGTTGGTTTTGGTATATTCCATTGAGCGGAGATATGGTTAGCGTAGGAATTGTGGCAGAGCGAGACTATCTGTTCAACGGGACAACTAAGAATCACGAAGAAATTTTTCGCCGTGAAATTCAGAATAATGAATGGATTAAAGATCATTTAGCAGAAGCAGAACAAACTGGAGAGTATCGAATAACCGGAGAATATTCCTATCGTAATCGTTATTGTGCAAGCGAAGGTCTTGTTCTAGCCGGAGACGCATTTGGTTTCTTGGATCCAGTTTTTTCATCAGGGGTATTTCTAGCTTTAAAAAGCGGAGTTATTCTTGCTGATGAAATTGATCTAGCATTAGAAAACGGAGATTTATCGGTTAAAAGTTTTGATGGCTATGCACAAAAAATGCAGTCTTCCATCGAGACAATGAGAAAAATAGTCTATGCATTTTATGATAAAGATTTTAGTTTTGGCGACCTTGCGAAGAGGGGTGATCATTTACGGGCAGCTTTGACTGATTGTTTGATCGGTAATGTCGATAATAATGAATTTCGTGAACTTTTTGACGCTATGTCCGATCTTGCTGACCTTCCGAAACCTGTTGAGCATGGTTTGACGACCGCTTCTTCGTGAAGCTTGCATTTCTTACACCGGGAACCGGAAATTATTACTGTGGCGTTTGTATGCGCGATAATTCATTGGCTCGGAGTTTAATGGATTCAGGACATGATGTAACGATGCTTCCCACTTACTTACCTCATTTTTTAGATGAGGAACCCGCATCCGAGGAGCTCCCCATTTTTTTTGGTGGAATAAATGTTTACTTACAGCATAAATTTTCTGTGTTTCGGTATACCCCCACTTGGATGGATAAAGCATTGGATAGTAAATGGCTTCTTCGAAAAGCCGCAGCTAGGAGTGGCATGACATCGAGTAAGGATTTGGGTGAAATAACGCTTTCCACTTTTCGGGGTGAAGATGGCCCTCTTGCCAAGGAGGTTCGGAAAGTGGTCGATTGGTTTCGTAAGCATGGTAAACCCGATATTCTTT
>TARA_B110000003_G_scaffold205528_1_pt1 | contig 10273 bp, 6 predicted proteins | sample TARA_B110000003 | Tara Oceans TARA_B110000003 (sample SAMEA4396424) | marine metagenome | biome: Westerlies Biome; feature: [SRF] surface water layer (ENVO:00010504); material: water (ENVO:00002006), including particulate matter (ENVO:01000060) such as... | depth 5 m
CGCGTCCGCCATCGCGTCGGCGCGCGCGCGCGCGCGCCGAGCCTCCGCGAGCTCGATCCTCGCCCGCGCCTGCGACCGCGCGAGCGCGCGTCGCGCGCCCTCTAAAGTGGATTCATCGTCGTCGGCTTCCGAAGCGCTCGCGTCGAGCGCCTCCCGCGACGCGTCCGTCGTCGCGCTCGCGTCGTCCGTCGCCGGCGCGTCCGGCGGCGGCGTCCCGGAGCGCGCGCACGCCTCCGCCAGCGTCCGAGCGCGCGCGAGTTCCCGCTCGAGACTCGCGCGAATTTCCGCGGCGATCTCTCGCGATCGCGTCAACTTCGCCCGCGTCTCGTCCGCCTGTCGGTTCGCCGTCCGTTCGCCGCGCCGTCAGTCGCCGACCGTCGCGTCGTCGACGTTCGCGCGCGCGCATCGCGTCGCGCGCGCGTCGCGAAGCCGTCGCGCGCACCGTCATGGACTCGAACGCGCGCGCGTCGCCCGCGGCCGCCGCTTTCAAGCGCGCGATCGTCGCGCGCGCGTCGCCCATCGCGCCGCCGTCTGTCGTCGGCGTGGCGCTCGACACCCGGGAGTGAAAATTTGAAATTCGTCGCGAGCTGTCGCGCGGGCACTCGCGACGTCGGAACGCGACGCGCGCGCGCGAGCGAGCGAGCGATGCGGACGACCGCGCGCGCGATGCGCGTCGCGACGGTGCGCGTCGCGACGACCCGACCGTCGCGCGCGCGCGCGATCCCGAAGTCGCGAACGCGCGCGCACCGACGAACGACGACGCGCGCGACGGGCGACGAGACGACGTACGACGACGCGCATCGCGTGCGCGTGACGGCGTCGCACGACGAGACGGTGTTCGTGTACGAGTTCGACGCCGAACCGACGGCGACGGTGGACGAGGCGACGGCGCGCGACGCGACGGAGGATTGGACGACGACGACGCGCGCCGTCGTCGAGGAGACGACGCGCGCGGTCGAGGAGACGATCGCGGAGACGGTCGAGGAGACGATCGCGGAGACGGTCGAGGAGACGATCGAGGCCGTCGTCGAGGCGGGGCGCAAGCCGGTGAGTAAGATGAAGAAGGCGGAGCTCGTGGCGTTGGCGGAGTCGCTCGGCGTCGACGCGACGGGCACCGTCGCCGCGCTTCGAGGTCGGCTCGGACCAGCCGTTCGCGGTCGCGCCGTCGCGAAGTGATTCGCGATCGTTTTGTTTTCAAGCCTTAATTTTCACGCGCGATTAGCGACGATGTAACGCGCGCTCGATCGACGCCGCTCGCCTCTCGTCGTCGCGCGTTCGATTTCGCCAGCTGACAAACGCAAGATCAGCGCGCGCGCCGCACATCAGCGCGCGCGCGCCGCGCGCCATGCGCGCGACGACGACGCTGCGAGCGCGAGCGATCGATGCGCGCGCGAACCGCCGCTCGAGCGCGTCCACGAGGGCGAAACCGCGCGACATTCGTCGACATTCGTCGTCGGCGTCCGATGCGTCGAGCTCGACGTCGAAAGATCGCGCTCGAAAAGCGCCCGCGACGAACGGAGGCGCCGCGCGGTCGTTCGTGGGGGCGAGCTTTTACGCGGATCCCTACGACACGAAGGGCGCCGCCGCGCGCGGGATGCCGAGCGCGCGGGAGTTGAGCCAGAATGTTCGAAATTTGAGTGGGCCCATGAGCGGCGCGGCGAGGCGAGCGAAGGGGGCGATGCGACCGGGAAACGGCGGACGAGGCGCGAGGAACAGAGCCGATGACGTCATCGAACGACGAAGGAAGATAGAGCGAGAGATGAAGAGTCAGATGGTGGAGAAAGAGGTGGAGTCGCTGGTGAAGAAACGGGTGCGCGCGCGAAGCGACGAAGGCGAAGCGACGGACGAGCGCTTTAAATCGTACGCGAGCGAAGACGAAGGACTGACGATGCGATGCGATGAACGGTCGCGATGCGCAGGCTCGCCGAGCGTTAGACGTTGAGCGCATAGATTTGCGCGATGGAAGCATTCTGTTTAAATTTAAGGTGCAGAACGAACCCGCGGCGAGCGCGGAGGAGGAGCGTCTGTTGGCGATGGAGGTGGAAAAGCGTCTTTGGGGCGACACCAAAACGAATGATAACGTCATCGCTCGTTGGTTCATGACTGTGAAATACCTCGCGTCGACTCTGAGCTTCGAGAACGCCCTCGTATACGTCGCGACGACCCCATTCAGGATGGTTTTTTGGAGTCTGGCGTACGTCTTGCGCGCCGTCTTTTGGATCGTCACCGGTCGCTCGGGCGTCTCCGTTCGCGCCTCGGGACGCGCCAAGCGACAGTTACGGCAAATCAACACCGTCGTCACCACCGGTCCCGAGCGCGGGTTCAACCCTTTCGGGAGCGTGAAAAGCCGTCCGAACTGGCGCGCCGAATAAGTTCGTTCGCGCGTCGCCCAGCCTCTCCATCCTTCGCCCTCGCGTTGTCTGTTGCGATACGTCTGATTCCAACTCAACTCAAAACCTGCCTCACTCCGCGACGCCATGGCGCGGCGTCGCCCGCGACTTCCCGCGCGCGCCCCGCCTAAATCACCATCGTCGCGAACCATCGAAGTCCTGAACGTGCGCGTGCGCGTGGAGAAACGCGACGACGAAGACGCGGACGAAGACGACCCACTCGATTGGGTCCATCGGCGAAAAGCGAGCGACAGCGCGCGCGCGACGACGAGCGAGGCGTCGTACGGCGTCGATGGGTTGGGCATCGTCCCCGGTCTCGCGCGCGCGAAGACGCGCGCGAAGACGGACGCACAAGAGGAGGAGATTCTACACATGACGGAGGACGCGGCGGACGCCGTGGCGGCGCTGCTTCGAAGACGCGCGGAGGAGGACGAAGGCGACGACGACGGCGAGGATCGCGGCGAAGGGGAGAAAACGGCGTTGGAGATGGCGCGCGAACGGTTGATGGCGGCGAATTTGGCGGTGCCGGTGGTTCGCGGTGAAGCGTCGGGATTGCGAGCGACGACGGCGGCGCGGCGAATGACGGCGCCGGTGACGAGCGTGATGGACGAAGTGAGCGCGCAGGAAAGGCATAGTTCGCAAATCGCGGCGAAAGCGTTGAAATCGCTCACGGAAAGGGACGAAGCTGAAAGAATCGCGCGAGGGAAGCGGTTGAGGGAGGATAGATTGCGAAGACGAGTGCTCGAGAAGGGATTCGACGAGGCATGGACAGAGAAGGCGATCAAGGCGAATCCCGAACAAGGCGAAACGAAGAAAGATGCGCTCGAGCGTTTGGGGTCGGTGCTCGATTGGTTGTGTCTCCGAGTACCTAAGGATGATATGCCCGAAACGTTCGTAAGATTGAGCGAAGCGTCGAAGAATCTTGCACCGTCGAAGACGTCTCTCGTCGTCGACGGTACGAAACTCGTCAACTCAGCCGCCGTGAGCGACGCGCCGGTGGAAGATCCGTACGTCTTGTTGTTGCAGCGCGCGATGCTCGGGCGCCTATTAGCGATGGGATTTTCAAAGGCGGAAGCTCGAGAAGCGCTGGAATCTGCAGGTTGGGTTGAAGAAGACGCGACGTACGCGTTGTTGAGATCTCTGCAACCCATCGGCGCGACGACGCCGAGCGGCGACAACGCCAAGGAAATGCTTGCCGAACGCGGCGAAGAGGCGATGGCGCTCGAGGCGATTCTAGGGGACGATTTCAAGGTTGATGATGATGCCAAGTGTTGGAATATCCGAATCCCCTTGGACGAGGATGCCAACGGCGTGCAATGGGAACCATGCGTTTTGGAGATTCATTTTCCGCCCGACTCTCTTTACCCAGCTGAATCTGCACTCTTCGTCGTCCGCCACGACAAGCTTCCTTCGCAAGTTCGTCGTTCGGTGAACGCTATGATTGCTGCGCAAGCGCATGTGTACCTCGGGGAGCCCGCGATTTATGCCATGGTCGTTTGGTTACAAGAAAACATGCCCGCAATTCTCGCCGAACGCGGCATCGTTGACGACGTGTCAGAATTTGTGGAGGAAATAGACAACAGCGAGAAGGATGATTTCGTGCTCACGGGACGTGGTGCTCACATTAAGAGAACGTATGCACGGTTGGAGGGTGAAGAAGCGAAGATGCATGCCGAAGAAGAAGAGCGCCGTAAGCGCATTGAATATTTCCGTGCGATGATGGCGGAAGAAAACGCTCGCGAGGCGCATGAAGTCGAGGAAGAACACGTTCGAGCTATGACACCATCGCAGTCGATTGCGCTCACGACGGAGGAAGACGTGGATGATACTTCTCTTGATGCAAAGCTGTCTCGCTGGGAACGTGAGCACGCCAAGCGTCTAGAAGCTGCGAGAACGACGAAAGTAAAGAAGAAGATTGTTCCCAACTTGAGCAAATCGAAACCAAAGCTGGACGAAGTGAGCGATGGCGATGCAAAGCCAAAGATGAAGGGAGGATGGTTGGCGAATCAGGTGAAGAAGGCGGGGTTAGACAAGCAGGCCGATGTCGAACTCGAAGAAGACGCGCTCGCGACTGCGACTGCGAATGTTTTAGCCGGCGTTTCTGGCGTGAGACCGGAAAAGTACACTGTAGAACGTCGAGCGGAGATTAGTCGCAAACTGCTGGAGTTGGAACTCGCGAAGGAAAGCACGAAAGAGTGGCTTGGTATGCAAGAAATTCGGCGCAAACTTCCAGCTCACAATTTGAAGAGTGTCGTGCTTGAAGCGATTGAGAGCTCCAATGCGGCTGTAGTGAGCGGCGCAACCGGTTGCGGGAAGACAACACAAGTTCCACAGTTTATATTCGAAGAAGCCATTAGGGCGGGCAAGGCTGGAGATACGAGCATCATCATCACGCAACCGAGGCGTCTTTCGGCCATCGCGGTCGCCGAGCGCGTCGCGAATGAGCGTTGTGAACGCATCGGTGACACCGTCGGCTACAGCATTCGGTTGGAAAGCAAGCAAAGCGAGAAAACGCGAATGCTGTTCTGTACGACTGGTATCCTCCTCCGACGTTTACAGACTGATCCGAATTTAACTGGCGTATCGCACGTTGTCGTTGATGAGGTCCATGAGCGTGATTTACTGAGTGATTTCTTGCTAGTCATTCTCCGATCACTCGCAGCGAGGAGGAGTGATTTTCATCTCGTGGCCATGTCCGCTACGGTGAACGCCGACTTGTTTAAAAACTATTTCGAGTCGCACCTGAAAACAACGTGTCCAGTCGTGGAGATACCCGGTAGGACGTTTCCCGTGGCGGAATATAGATTAGAGGACGCTATCGAAGCCACGGGCTACGTGTGCGAGCCCGATGGCGAGTTCGCGCTCGGCGTCGAGCAGAGCCGCGGCGGGAGGATTTTTAAGATGGCCGGAGGTGGCGGCGCTCGCGGGGCGGCGCTTCGCGAAGCCGTTGAGGAGTCGTTCGAACGTTCTGCGATGAGCGAGGTTCGACAAGAGACGCGTGATATGTATCCCGAGTACAGCGAGACCACTTGGAAGAGCTTGCAAGTCATCGATGAAGAGAAGATCAATTACGAATTGATGGAGCTGCTCGTAGCGCTCATCGCGGACGAGTACGAGGAAGGAGCGATATTGATCTTCTTGCCAGGGATGGCGGAAATTCGAACGCTTCATGATCGACTTCGTGCGAATTTAAAAGATTCAGAGTCGCGATTTTTGCTCATCCCTTTGCACTCGACACTGAGTTCTGAAGAGCAGCGCTTAACGTTCAATAAAGCTCCACCGGGAAAGCGGAAAGTCGTCATGGCGACGAACATTGCGGAGACGTCGATCACGATTGACGACGTTGTCTTCGTTATAGACAGCGGTCGCGTGCGCGAAACACAATACGATCCGGTATCGAGAATGTCGGCTCTCGTCACCGCTTGGTGCAGCAAGGCGAGTAGTCGACAGCGTCGTGGTCGGGCCGGTCGCGTACGCGAAGGCTATTGCTTTCACCTGTACAGCACAAAGACTGAAGCCACCGTGCTGGCGGACTTTACGACGCCAGAGATTTTGCGCACGCCGCTCGACGCGCTGTGTTTACAGATCAAGATTCTAGGTCTTGGAGACATTCGCAAGTTTTTGTCCATGGCCATCGAGCCACCGCCTGAAGGCGCCATCGCGTCGGCGCTGAAATCTTTACACGAACTCGACGCAGTGGACTCAAAGGATGAACTCACCGCGCTCGGGCATCATCTCGCTGAACTCCCAGTCGACGCTCGGCTTGGAAAAATGATGCTATATGGTGCGATGTTTTCGTGCTTGGATCCTATTCTCACCATTGCCGCCGGTGTTGGGTTTCGCTCCCCCTTTTTAGCGCCGATGGACAAGCGCGACGAGGCCGACGCGGCGAAGCGCAAAATCGCCGCACAAGCAAGTGACCATCTCACGCTGGTGCGAGCATACGCTGGTTGGATCCACGCGAGGGCCAAGGGTCGTGGTTTCGAACGGGACTACTTGTCCAAGCTGTTTCTCTCCGGACAGACGTTGAAACAAATTTCAGAGATGCGACAGCAGTATACCGATTTGTTGGACCAAATTGGATTTTTGCGATCCGGTGCGGGCGCTCTCGGGGCCGTTTCTGCGTCACCCGCACCGCTCGCTACGAACAAACTGAAAAACGGGCGGCGGAACAAACTCGAGAGTGCACTCGCAGAAGCGAGTGTGAACGCGGGGAACGAGTCACTCGTGCGTGCTGTCATTTGCGCTGGTCTTTATCCAAACGTCGCGTTGGCGAGCGCGCCTGCGAAGACAGACGACGGTCGCGCGCGGTCGCGCTACCCCACTAGCTCCGTCGCCGTGCGCACCAAGCACGATACGGACGTGCACATGCATCCAACATCAGTGTGTTACGGCATGTCGCCAAGTGTCGACAGCCGGTTTCTGCTCTATCACGAAAAAGTTCGTACGACCAAGGTGTACATTCGCGACGCCACCGCCGTCGGGTCGTACCCGCTGTTACTCTTCGGCGGTAAAATCAAAATCAATCACGAAAGATCGAGCGCGACGTGCGATAATTGGATAAATTTTCGCGCAGCACCTAGAGTTGCGGTCCTCTTCAAGCATTTACGCGCCGAACTCGACGCGTTGCTCATGGAGAAGATTGCTTCACCCGACATGGACATTTCGCACAGACGCGACGTCGTGAAATCCATAGTCGAAGTCCTCGAAAGCGAATCCGCCGCCGCGGCTGAAAAGTTAGCATTAGCAGAGTCTTCATCGGCGCCGGCATCGAGCGATGCCAAGGGACCGAGCGAAGACTCGAACGATTAGTTGTAGCACTAGTTTCCGCGCGCCGGAGAAACAGTTAAGTAATCGGCGCGCCGCGACGCCGACCCTCACAGTGTGCCGCGCCGATGCTCCGCCGCGCCCTCCTGCGCTCGCGATCATCGATCGCGCTCAACGCATCCCGCGCGCTCGCACCGTCGTTCAAAGCGCGCGCGCTGTCCACCGACGACGACGCTAAAGCCAAAACTCGCGCGCAGGCCGAGGCCGAAGCCGCGAAGAAAATCAACGCCGGCGCCTCCCCGCTCTTCTCCTGGACCGAAGTCGACGTCTCCAACGCAGACCGAACCATCCCACGCTGGCAAAACGCCGCGTTCGTCGTCGTGGTCGGCGCGTTCTTCGCGTACTTTGGGAACAAGTTGGTGACGAGCGAGCTGTCCCGGCGCGAACGCGCGAGAGACGCGCGAGAGGCGTTGGAAACGCGCGCTCGCGACGTCGTGCGGGCGACGATGGGCGATAGAAATGAGTTTGATTTAGACGCGGTCGTGGATGAGGACGCGTTGGAGGGGCTGACGCCGGAGGAAATCGCGGCGCTCGTGGAGCGCGAGCGGGACGCCCGAGGCGGCGAGCGCGACGCGTCATAATCGCGCGCGATGGCGTGCGTAACGTTCCGAGCCGTGAGCGCGACGCGCGCGTTAGCGCCGCGTTCGAAGACCTCCCGCGCCGGTCGTCGCGCGGCGCGCGGCGTTCGCGCGGCGGCGACGGACCCGGCGACGAAGATATCCTTTCCGGACACCAACTCCGCGGGTTTAACCGTGCTCGGCGCCGGATGCCGCGTCAAACGCGTGGCGATCATCGATGTTAAGATTTACGCGTTGGCCATGTACGTCGACGCCGACGCGGCGCGCGCGCAAAAGGGAAAAGGGTTGCTGAACGGCGATTATGACAAGGAGCTCGCCATCGAACTCGCGCGCGACGTCGACGGTAAAACGTTCATGGAAGCGATGGATGAAAGCCTGGGACCGAGAATCCGAGAGATCGCGACGAACATGGCGACCGCAGAGGATGAGGATGGGAACTTCATGGCCAGTGTGGCTGAGGCAGCGGAAAAGGCGGAGGAAGCGGCGGTGGACTCACTTGACGCCATGCGCGACGGGTTCTCTTCGCTGAAACTGAAGCAAGGGACGAAGATGACGATCACCTGGACGTCAAACGGGTGCGCCATCGCGGTCGCGGGCGCGGCGAAGATGGAATTTGAGTCGGCGGAATTCGCAAAGGCGCTGTTGGACGTGTATGTGGGCGAAGGCCCGGTGGCGCCGGCTGCGGCGCAGACGTTCGAAAAAGGATTGGCGGCGTTGTAGTGATATTTGCCTTGACTATTTGCTACTACTCGTGCTACGTTAGTTCCGCGTGGAGCTTTCTAAGAAAGGCTCGCGATGACGTCGGCGAGCATCTTGCTCGCGTCTTTGGGATTCGCTCGACCGTTTGTGCGCTTCATCACCTCTCCCACGAGCGCGCCCATGAGCTTGGATTTTCCACCACGAAACAACTCGACCTCTTTCGGCATCTCGTCGACGACAGCGCGACAGATATCTTGCAATTGATCGTCGCTCGACATTTGACCGCCGCCGCACACGTCCTCGACAATTTCAGCCAACGCGCGTTCATCGCTATTCATGAGCGCCTCTAAGACTTGTTTCGCCATGCGTCCGCTCAGATCGCCGTTCGCGACTTTACCCAACAATTCGCCCACGCGTCGCGCCGACGCCGCGCGCGGTAGAGATGATAGCGGTTCTTTGTGCGACGCTCCGGCATCTTTGCGCGCGGCGCCGATGATTTCATTCGCAATAAAATTGGCCACATCGCTCGCCTTAGCGGCGCCGCAACTGTCAACCGCGGTGTCGTAATACTTTAACGTCGATGGAAAAGCGATGATGGTACTCGCCGCGGACTCCGATGCGCCGCTCTCCATCAAGCGCTCGAACGCCGCGTTCGGGAGTTCCGGCATCCTATTTGCAATAGCCTCCACATCCGCCGGATTCAACACCAACGGCGGTAAGTCCGGCTCAGGCGTGAATCGGTAATCGAGCAAGTTTTCTTTGGTTCGAAGCACCGTGGTTTTTCCGGTGTTCGTGTCGAACGCGCGCGTCTCGCGCTCGATGCGCCCGCCGGCGGTCAACACGTCGACGTGTCTCTTCGCTTCGTACTTCACCGCCCGCACGATGCTTCGAAGACTATTCAAATTTTTAATCTCCACGCGTTCGCCAAAAACGCCTCGCTCGCGCTCCTCCGCCGTGCGCACGCTCACGTTTACGTCGCATCGCAACGACCCCTCCTCCATGTTCGCGTCGCTGACGTGTAAATACCGCAACATCCTCTGCAACGCCTCCACGCACGCCGCCGCGTCCTCCCCGCTTCGCATATCCGGTTCGCTCACGATTTCTACCAACGCCTGTCCCGCGCGATTCAAATCGACCAGCGTCCCTTGCGCCGCCTCGGCCTCCGCGCCGACGGTTTGGCTCTTGCCCGTATCCGTCTCCATCTGCACGCGCTCGATGCCAACCGTCAACCACCCACGCCGCGTTCGACCGCCGTCCCGGTCGCCTTCCCGAGCGTTTTCTACACCAACGCATCGCACGATCCCTCCCCGGACGATCGGTTCGCGCTGTTGCGTGATCTGATACCCGTGCGGCAAGTCGGCGTAGTAGTAGTGCTTTCTGTCAAAGCTCGACTTCAGCTGCACCGTCCCCTCGAGCGCGATCCCGAGCTTGATCGCGAGCGCCACCGCGCCGGCGTTGAGCACGGGCAGCGTTCCGGGCAGCGCCGCGTCGAACGGCGCGACGCGGGCGTTCGCGTCGCCGCCGTACGCGGACGCGGCGCCGCTAAACAGTTTCGACCGCGTCGCGAGTCGCGCGTGAATCTCAACGCCCACGACGGTTTCGTGCGTCGGCGACGCGGTGGTTGATAGCGCGCGGTGCGCGCGCGCGAACGCGCGACGCGCGCGCGAGACGAGCGCGCGCGCGGGCGCGGGCATGTCGCGCCGCGCCGCGCGTCCCGCTGTGCGGCTTCGGGACGCGTCGACGAAACCGAAAAAGACGACGCGCGGTACAGATTGATCG
>TARA_B110000003_G_scaffold196590_1_pt1 | contig 10272 bp, 9 predicted proteins | sample TARA_B110000003 | Tara Oceans TARA_B110000003 (sample SAMEA4396424) | marine metagenome | biome: Westerlies Biome; feature: [SRF] surface water layer (ENVO:00010504); material: water (ENVO:00002006), including particulate matter (ENVO:01000060) such as... | depth 5 m
GCAGAGTCCGAGCTTGTTGCTGGTTACCAAGTAGAATATTCATCAACGCCATTTTTACTATTCATGGCAGGTGAATACATTGCAATATGGTTAATGTGTGCACTTACCACAATATTATTTTTCGGTGGGTGGTTATCTCCACTTCCACAAGCGTGGATAGAATACATGCCATTTTTAGGCCACGGAGCTCTTTGGATGGTTCTTAAAATGGGATTTTTCTTTTTCTTATTTGCTATGGTTAAGGCCATAACACCAAGGTATCGATATGATCAGTTAATGCGACTAGGCTGGAAAGTATTCTTGCCATTTTCACTTATTTGGGTCGTCATCGTGGCATTTCTTGCTCAATACGGAGCTTTTGGCGGCGCTTATGCAAGATGGACAATTGGTGGTTAATGCAGAATTAAATTAAATGAAACTACAAACAAATTTATGGATGATGATTTTAAGGTAATTTTGTTAAATAATTACTAAAGTTTATTAATATTGAGTGCTTTTTTGTTGAAGTAAACTTGAATTTATATAATTACGGCATTGTCGCGCTAGCTGTTAAAAAGCATGGCATGTTTTAGAGAAGAACGTTGAGGAGAGAAAAATGTCATTTGACTATGTACGTGCTGGAAAATATTTTTTATTAGCAGACTTTTTCATTGGCATGAAGTTAGGCCTAAAGTATTTTTTCAAACCAAAAGCAACGTTAAACTATCCTCATGAAAAAGGCCCCTTATCTCCTCGTTTTAGAGGCGAACATGCGCTTCGAAGATATGCAAATGGTGAAGAGAGATGTATTGCTTGTAAGTTGTGTGAAGCAATATGTCCTGCTCAAGCTATTACTATCGATGCAGAACCACGTGAAGATGGATCTCGAAGAACTACACGTTATGATATCGACATGACTAAATGTATATATTGTGGTTTCTGCCAAGAAGCATGTCCAGTTGACGCAATTGTAGAAGGCCCAAATTTCGAATTTGCTACCGAAACTCGTGAAGAGCTTTTTTACAATAAAAACAAGCTACTTTCCAATGGAGATCGTTGGGAAGCTGAAATATCTCGCAACTTAGAACTTGATGCTCCATATCGGTAGGAATAATTATGACCATAACTTTATTAGCATTTTATCTTTTTTCAATCACTGCTGTGATGTCTGCACTATTTGTTGTGGTCGCTCGTAACCCTGTACATTCAGTTTTATGGCTCATACTCACTTTCTTTTCTGCTGCGTCATTGTTTGTTTTAATGGGTGCTGAATTCGTTGCTATGCTTCTTGCGATTGTTTACGTCGGAGCAGTAGCTGTCTTATTTTTATTTGTTGTTATGATGTTAGACGTTGATTTTGTTGAATTGAAATCAGGCATGCAAAAATATTTCTTAATTGGCTCGTCAATAGGAGTTATTCTTTTGATGGAACTAGGGCTTGTTATCAGTCATTGGAAAGTAGCTCCTGAGGCTGGTAGTTTATTACAATCGCCTACACCGCCTATTGATACAGTTCACAATACTCTAGCATTGGGTCAGATACTATACAGTGATTACATCTATTTATTTCAGATTGCGGGCTTAATTCTTTTAACAGCTATGATTGGTGCGATTGTTTTAACGCTTCGTCACCGGACTGATGTTAAAAGACAAAACGTTGTTGAGCAAATGCAACGTGATCCAGCAGATGCAATGGAAGTTATATCAGTTAAACCGGGGCAAGGATTATGATACCAGTTGAACACTACTTAACGGTTGCGGCTTTATTGTTTGTTATCGGAATTTTTGGGATATTCTTAAATCGTAAAAATGTTATAGTAATACTCATGTCGATAGAATTAATGTTATTGGCTGTTAATATAAATTTTGTTGCTTTCTCTACGCATTTAAATGACTTAGCCGGACAGGTATTTACACTATTTATTTTAACTGTTGCTGCAGCTGAAGCAGCGATTGGTCTAGCAATCTTAGTCTGTTTCTTCAGGGTTCGAGGAACCATAGCTGTTGAAGATATTAATGTGATGAAAGGCTAACTCATGGAAATGATTTTGTTATTCGCCCCGCTAGTCGGTTCCATAATTTGTGGGTTTGGACATCGCATTCTTGGTGAAAAAATAGCTATGACTGTATCGACAGGAGCGCTTTTTTTATCTGCTATTTTATCCTGGATAGTATTTATTAACTTTCATGGTGATGGGCATACAATTTCTCTTTTCCGTTTTATTGAGAGTGGAAGTTTATCTGCTGATTGGGCCATTAGAATGGACCGATTAACTGCAATAATGTTAGTTGTTATTAATACAGTTTCTGCATTGGTTCATTTATATTCTTGGGGATATATGGATAAAGATCCACAATGGAAACAAGGTGAAAGCTACAAACCCCGCTTTTTTGCTTATCTATCATTTTTTACATTTGCTATGTTGATGTTGGTCACATCAGATAATTTACTTCAAATGTTTTTTGGTTGGGAAGGAGTTGGTGTAGCTTCTTACCTACTTATAGGTTTCTATTATAGAAAACCAACTGCAGGTGCTGCCGCTATGAAAGCATTTATTGTAAATAGGGTTGGTGATTTTGGCTTTGCATTGGGTATATTTGGTTTATTTTATTTATCAGGAAGTATAAATTTTTCGGAGGTTTTAGATCCACACAATGCCAAAGAATTAAGTAAGACTACTTTTCAATTTTTATCATGGCAATTAAATGCCTTAGAAGTAATTACAATGTTATTATTCATTGGCGCGATGGGTAAATCTGCACAACTGATGTTACATACTTGGCTACCTGACGCTATGGAAGGTCCAACTCCTGTATCTGCATTAATTCACGCAGCCACAATGGTTACTGCTGGAGTATTTATGGTATGCCGACTTTCACCATTAATGGAATACGCATTATTTACACCTAACTTTATTGTTATAATTGGTGCAACAACAGCATTTTTTGCTGCAACAGTTGGGTTAGTACAAAATGATATAAAGCGTGTTATCGCATATTCAACTTGTTCTCAATTAGGCTATATGTTCGTTGCAGCAGGAGTCGGGGCTTATGGCGTAGCGATGTTCCATCTCTTCACCCATGCATTTTTCAAGGCAATGTTATTTCTAGGTGCTGGTTCTGTTATTCACGCAATGCATCACGAGCAAGATATGAGAAATTATGGAGCGTTAAGAAAAAAAATACCATATACATTTGTCGCAATGATGATTGGAACCTTAGCAATTACTGGTGTTGGTATACCTCTTACACATTACGGTTTTGCAGGATTTTTATCTAAAGATGCAATTATAGAAAGTGCTTATGGCGCGGGAACTGGTGTTGGCCAATATGCTTTTGTTTTGTTAGTTGTTGCCGCGGCAATGACAAGTTTTTATTCTTGGCGTTTAATATTTTTAACATTTTATGGCAAAGCCCGCGGTAATTCACACACACATGACCATGCGCATGAAAGCCCACTTGTTATGATAGTCCCACTAGCCGTTTTGGCACTAGGCGCTGTTTTTTCTGGAATGATCTGGTACGAAGATTTCTTTGGGCACCACTGGGAAGAATTTTTTGGTTCCTCATTGTACGCAAATCATGAAACTAATCATGTTGTTCATGATGCACACTATGTTGCCAATTGGGTCAAAGCTTCTCCTTTCTTTGCAATGTTGTTTGGATTTATAATGGCCATGTGGTTCTATATCTGGTCACCAGAAAATCCTGCAAAGTTAGCCAAGCAACAAAATGCTATTTATAAATTCTTTTTGAATAAATGGTACTTTGACGAACTTTATGAAATTATATTTGTGCGACCATCTAAGTGGTTGGGTAATTTCCTTTGGAAAAAAGGGGATGGTACCTTTATTGATGGCGCTATTAATGGGTTAGCAATGGGAATTATCCCACTTTTAACTCGTAAATACCAAGGAATGCAGTCAGGTTATTTATTCCACTATGCGTTTACGATGGTTATAGGGGTCGCTGTGATTGTTACATGGTTTGCATTGACTGGAGGGTCCCGCTAATGGATAATCTTTTGTCTATTGTAATTTTCTTGCCATCTCTAGCAGCACTGATTTTAGCTGTAATTTTAAGAGGTGAAGATGAATTATCGCAAAGAAATGCAAAAATATTAGCCTTAATCGCTACACTAGCTACTTTCGTAGTTAGCTTGCCATTATTAACTCAATTTGACCCAACAAATACAAATTTCCAATTTGTTGAAGAATATAACTGGTTAGCGGGATTGAAATACAAAGTGGGCCTAGATGGCATTAGCATTTTATTTGTAATGCTGACCACTTTTTTAATGCCAATAGTAATTGGCGCATGTTGGACAGTTATCACTCGAGTTAAAGAATATATGATTATGTTTCTGATATTAGAAACAATGATGTTAGCTGTTTTTAGTTCTTTGGATATAATTCTTTTTTATGTTGTATTCGAAGCTGGCTTAATTCCAATGTTTTTAATTGTAGGCATATGGGGTGGTAAAGATCGAATTTATGCTGCCTTCAAATTGTTTTTATACACACTACTTGGTTCAGTCCTAATGCTGGTTGCAATTATATATATGTGGTTTGAGGCTGGTACTACAGATATACCGACATTGATGCAGCACCAGTTTTCATCTGAAAATATGATTATATTTGGAGTAACACTAGTTGGTGGCATTCAAACATTATTATTCTTAGGATTTTTCGCCTCGTTTGCAGTTAAAATGCCGATGTGGCCTGTCCATACTTGGCTGCCAGATGCACACGTACAGGCTCCGACTGCTGGATCTGTTGTCTTAGCTGCTATACTTCTGAAAATGGGTGGGTATGGATTTTTAAGATTTAGTTTACCGATGTTTCCCGTCGGATCAGATGTCATGGCAACCTTTGTGATGACACTATCAGTAATTGCAATCATTTACACATCTTTGGTTGCCCTTGTTCAAGAGGATATGAAAAAATTGATTGCGTATTCTTCAGTAGCCCATATGGGTTTCGTAACAATGGGGATTTTTGCTCTTAATAAACAAGGTCTAGATGGCGCTATTTTCCAAATGCTTAGCCATGGATTTATTTCAGCAGCCTTATTCTTAGGTGTTGGTGTAATCTACGATAGAATGCATACTAGAGATATAGATGCTTATGGTGGTCTTGTAATTCGCATGCCAATTTTTGCATTAATATTTATGCTTTTCACTATGGCAAACGTTGGATTGCCTGGTACATCAGGCTTTGTAGGTGAATTTTTAACATTAACTGCTGCATTTAAAGCAAATACATGGATTGCTTTTGGTGCGACAACTGGTGTTATTTTATCTGCCGGATATGCATTATGGTTATATAGAAGAGTTGTTTTTGGAGATTTAGTTAAAGAAAGCTTAAAGGGTATATCTGATATGGATATGCGTGAAAAACTCTTAATGGCTCCTTTAATAGTAATGACAATATTATTAGGAATTTATCCGGCATTAGTTTTAGATTTAATTGGTCCATCTGTTAATGCTTTATTAGAACAAGTTCATGCCGCACAGGGAGTTGTATATGATGCTACTTCAAAAGCCATACATTAAAGGGGTATCAAAGCTATGATCAGCATGGATATCAATATCGTCCTACCAGAAATTACTTTAGCTGTTTTCGCAATGGCCGCTCTTATGGTTGCAGTCTATGGTGGAAAAGACCGATTAGCAGGTTTAATGTTCTGGTCAACTTCTGGAATTATGGGTTTACTAGGTTTATGGTTAGCATTTTCTGAGCCAGTAATATCTTCGGCATTCAATGGGTCTTTCATAAACGATGGTTATGCACGTTTTGCCAAAGTTATAATATTATTTGGCTCTGCTTCGATGTTATTGTTATCTCAAGATTATTTGGAAAAAAATAAATTATTCAAATTTGAATTTCCAATTTTGATTGCTTTAGCAGCACTTGGTATGATGTTGATGGTATCTGCTGGGGACTTGATGGCTCTTTATATGGGTTTAGAATTACAATCTTTAGCACTGTATGTAGTTGCTTCTTTCCGTAGAGATAGCATCCGCTCAACAGAAGCTGGATTAAAATATTTTGTTCTTGGTGCGTTATCATCTGGGCTATTACTTTACGGAGCATCATTGGTTTATGGTTTTTCAGGCACAACGAATTTTGCAGGTATTTCAGAAACAATTAATGATGGTAATCTTGGACTTGGTATGCTGTTTGGGTTGGTTTTCCTATCAGTTGGTATGGCCTTTAAAGTTTCGGCGGCACCATTTCATATGTGGACACCAGATGTTTATGAAGGTTCTCCAACTCCAGTTACTGGTTTTTTTGCAACTGCACCAAAAGTAGCTGCAGCGTGTTTGTTTGGTAGAGTTGTTCATGACGCATTTGGAGCAGCAATTTCGGACTGGCAGCAAATAATAGCATTTTTATCCTTTGTTTCAATGTTCCTCGGTGCAATTGCTGCTATTGGACAAACAAATATAAAACGGTTGATGGCATATTCATCAATAGCCCATATGGGATTTGCACTACTTGGACTTTCATCTGGTACACAAGAAGGTGTTCAAGCATTATTAATTTACATGGCAATTTATGTGACTATGAATGTTGGCGTTTTTGCATTTATTCTAAATATGGAGCGTGATGGACAACCCATAACTGATATTAGGTCTCTTGGCTTATATTCTCGTGTTGAGCCATTAAGAGCCGCTGCACTTGCCGTTTTAATGTTTAGCCTAGCGGGAATACCACCTTTAGTTGGTTTTTTCGGTAAGCTCTACGTTTTAAAAGCAGCTATTAATGCAGGAATGACATGGCTAGCTATATCCGCTGTTGTAGCCTCTGTAATAGGTGCATTTTATTATCTGCGAATTATTTACTTCATGTATTTTGGTGAAGAAGTAGAAAAAATGAGCGGTAAAATGCCCTTTTTGCATAAGTTCGCATTATATGGAGCAACTCTAATAATGCTATTTGGCGCAATAAATTTATTTGGAATTGAATCAGTTGCGGCAGATGCTGCTGTATCACTTTTTAAATGATGGACTGGCCAAATGGTTTTGGTCTTATAACGTTCGAAACAATTGATAGTACGAATAAGGAAGCTTCTCGTCGGGTGAACGAGACTATCCAACCTACTTGGATTCTATCTTATGAACAAACATCGGGAATTGGTCGTCGTGGGAGAAGGTGGTCAAGTCAAAAAGGTAACTTTTCAGCTACTTTATTGATGCCAATTTCGGGTAGTTTATCTACTGTTGCATTACATAGTTTTGTGGCAAGTTTGGCGTTAAGAGATACACTTATTCATATAACAAATGAACCAGAAAGATTCAGCTTAAAGTGGCCCAATGATGTTTTGATGGATGAGTGCAAAATAGCAGGAATCTTATTAGAAACTTCTGGCGTTGGGCCAAGTCATTTGAGCATTGGTATGGGAGTAAATTTATCTGTTGTACCCGAAGCTAATAAGATTGAAAACTTAGCGACCCCACCAACTTGCCTTGGTATCAAAATCCTTCCTATGGATTTTTTAGAAATATTAGCGAATTATTTGGCAATTCGTTTGAATGATTTCAATGCATCTGGATTTGAAAAAATACGATTAGACTGGTTAAAGAGTGCTGCTAATATAGGTAGAACCATTACTGCAAGAATGCCAAATTCTGAAATAGTAGGAAAATTTGTAACAGTAGACGAAGAGGGTGCTCTTGTATTAAAAGCAGACGATATAGTTCACTCAATTCATGCAGCTGATATTTTTTTCTAAAGGATTACACATGTTATTAGCAATAGATGTTGGCAATACAAATACTGTTTTTGCAATTCATGATGATAAAAAGTTTCTTGCTTCCTGGAGGTGTGAGACTTTGGTTGGTCGAACGGCAGACGAATATTTTGTGTGGCTTAACCAATTAATGAAATTAAATAAAATTCTTGGTCATATTAATCGTGTAGTTGTAAGCTCAACAGTACCCAGAGTAGTATTTAATTTACGTGTTTTGTCAGATCGCTATTTTAATTGTAGGCCCCTTGTAATTGGCAAACCTGACTGTTTCCTGGGCGTGGATGTCCGGGTTGATTCTGGCGCTACAGTTGGAGCTGACCGCCTTGTTAATACGATTGGTGCATATGACCAATTTGGAGGTGATTTAATAGTTGTTGATTTTGGTACGGCAACAACTTTTGATGTTGTAGATCATGATGGAGCTTATATTGGTGGAGTAATCGCGCCAGGTGTCAATCTTTCTTTATCAGCATTACATGAGCGAGCCGCTGCACTGCCTCATATTGATATTGCACAACCTGAAAATGTTATAGGAACAAATACAGTTGCTTGTATGCAATCAGGTATATTCTGGGGGTATATTGGTTTGGTCGAAGGTATTTGTAAAAAAATTAAGTCTGAACACCCAAGGAAAATGAAAATTATATCAACTGGTGGCCTTTCAACATTGTTTAATCGCGGCACGAATACTATTGACCACATTGACCTAGACCTGACATTACATGGCCTATATCTGGTAGATCAGAGAAATCGGAAATAAAATGACAACTAAAAATAAATTAATTTACTTGCCTCTTGGTGGAGCAGGTGAAATCGGTATGAATATGTACCTCTATGGTTATGGTTCAAAAGGTAAAGAACGCTTTATCCTAGCGGACATAGGAGTAACATTTCCTGCAATGGATGGTACTCCAGGTGTTGATTTGATTATGGCTGATACAAAATTCATTCAAGATAGAGCTGATCGATTAGATGGAATTTTTATAACACATGCGCATGAAGATCATATAGGAGCAATAGGTTTATTATGGCCACATTTGAATGCGCCTATATATTGTCGTAAATTTACTGCTGCAGTAGCAAAAGCAAAGATGGAAGATAGAAATCAAACTTCAGAAATGATTGAAATTTTACCTCCATATCCTGAAATGAAACAAGTTGGTAAATTTAAGGTTGGCATTTTGCCAGTTCCGCATTCTATACCAGAAGCTTCAGGATTGGTCATTGAAACACCTGACCAAAGAATTGTTCATACTGGTGATTTAAAATTAGATCCTGATCCTGTGGTTGGAGAACCATTTAACCCAGAGCTGTTCAAAGAATTAGGCAAAAAAGGTGTCGATGTTCTTGTCTGTGATAGTACGAATATATTTTCTAATAAGCCTGGACGGTCTGAGGCAACATTAGTAAAGCCAATTGCTGATATGATAAAAGGTGCAAATGGAATGGTTGTTGCAACAACATTTGCTTCTAATGTCGCTCGTTTAAAAACATTGGCGCAAGCTGGAATTGATGCAGGCCGCTCTGTTTGTGTTTTGGGTAGATCAATGCAAAAAATGCTTGGCTATGCACAGTCCACCGGTGTTCTCGATAATTTTCCTCCTACAGTTCAATTAGAAGACATTCCAAATATCCCTCGCGAAAATTTAATGTTGTTAGTTACGGGATCTCAAGGAGAGGGTAGAGCAGCTTCAGCGCAATTAGCCAGAGGGAAATATTTGGGTATAACAATGCAGGATGGAGATACATTTTTATTTTCGTCAAAAACTATACCAGGTAATGAAGTTTCGGTTGGGCGCATAATAAATTCGTTTGCGATGCAAGGTGTTAACGTAATTGATGATAGTGCAGAAATCTATCATGTTTCAGGACACGCAAATCGACCTGATCTTGAAGAAATTCATCGTTTATTAAAACCAAAAACTTTAATTCCGATGCATGGAGAATACCGACATCTTAAGGAGCATTCTGAATTAGCTTCATCAAAGGGTATCAATACATTAATTGTTCCTAATGGAGCTGTTGTTGAGTTTGATAGAAATAGTGCAAAGATTGTTGACCATATCGAAACTGGAAGAATATATTTAGATGGTTCAAGGTTAATTGGTGCTTATGATGGGGTTGTTCTTGATCGTATTAGGATGGCAACAAGAGGTACTGTCGCCATATCATTGGTAATTGAAGGCTCTGAGGTTTTAGGTGTTTGGGCTGAACCAATAGGCTTACCAGAAACTGAAACATATGAAGATGGGCTTATTGAAATAATAGAAGAGCAAGTGGAGAATTCCTTACTCAAGTCAAAATCTAAACTTTTAAAAGACGACCAAGAAGTTGAAAAGTTAGTATCAAAAATTGTTTCTAATGTCTGTAAGAATGAAGTTGGGAAAAAACCTGTCACACGCATTTTGATCAATCGTATTGAAAGTTAGTTTGTTAACAGGAAGATTTATTTTGTGAAATTAAAGCTTTAACGTAATAAGAAGGCTGGGATATGTTCACCTAGACCTTTTACGGGTAATTTTTGTGTGTCTTTCTGTG
>TARA_B110000003_G_scaffold276412_1_pt1 | contig 10246 bp, 5 predicted proteins | sample TARA_B110000003 | Tara Oceans TARA_B110000003 (sample SAMEA4396424) | marine metagenome | biome: Westerlies Biome; feature: [SRF] surface water layer (ENVO:00010504); material: water (ENVO:00002006), including particulate matter (ENVO:01000060) such as... | depth 5 m
CCACCTTTTTCTTCCTCAACATAAAAGACATCAATGGCAATTCCATCTTTGCGTGTAACTGCACGGGCACCAAGAATATTTAATCCAGCAACCGAGAAACCGCCGGCAATTTTTTCAAAAAGGGCTGGTTTATCCTTAGTTACAATATCAACAATTGTGAGGGTGCGACGCATATCATTTCGCCAACTAATTATCGGCTTTGACGACTTGTTTCCGCTTCCTCTAAATTGATGGATCATATCCACATGCAGGGCAACTTCTTCTTTTCCTGTGTGAGAGAAATACCTTTCGGGTACCTGTTCAAGATGTTCAATTAAATTTTCTTTGGGTACGCCATCCACAACAATTTCCATATATGCGTTCTTTAATACGCTTGGGTCTTTTCGAGCATGTTTACCTTCGAGAACATTTAATGTATTGATGAAAAGGTGAGTGTGCAGTTCTTCCTTGTGATCGTTCCAAAGATCTGGTGCTGTGGCGTTAGCATCGCAGTAAGTATGTACATAGAGAAAACGGAGTCTTTGTTCGCCTTCAATAAATTGTGCAAAAGAGTCAATTACTTCGGGGTCATCCAAATCAAACTTATTGGAAAAGCGACTCATTTCCAGGTGGTTTCGAATTACAAAAAGTATACGATCATGCATTTCATCAGAAATTCCTAATCGATCTAATAAGCCTCTTGCAATTTCAACGCCCCTTTCGCAATGCCCTTTGGGACCTTGGTCTTTGCCGAGGTCGTGAAGAAATAGAATCAGATAGAGAAGGCCTGGAACTTCGTTTTTTCTGAGGGCTTCAAGGTAATGTTTGGATTGGCTATTTTTACCCTGAAAAATTTCATCCAATTTAGTCAAGCAGTGTAAAACATGAACATCTGCGGTAAAACGATGGTATAAGTCGTGTTGTACTTTACAGGAAAGTCGGCCAAATTCTGGGACGAATCGACCAAGAACACCTAATTCATGCATTTCACACAAAATAGGGCTCACATTTCCTACTTCCTGTAAGATAGATCGAAAGGTTACATTGGCAGAACTTGAATTAATTAGCGTGGAATCAATAAGGGAAAGTCGATTTCTGACTAAGGCTCTAAGATCAGGAGAAAGTTTTGCGTTTAATCGCTGAGAATGACGAAAAAGCCGAATCATCCTTTCTGGGTCGTCGTCAAAAATATTAGGGTCTGGGCTAATTAAGGTGTCTTCAATTAAGTCGAATTTATCAACTTTTTGTATGGGAGGAGAGCGGTAGGCATTGAGAACATTCCTAAAACTTAATTTGGAGGTATTTCCACTGTTCGCATGAACTAATCTTTCCTCTAATATTCCGCAAATTTGATGGATTGATTGAGCCTTTGTGTAATAATCCCCCATAAAGGCTTCAACTCGTCGAAAAATATCCTCCTGCGGATATCCCAGTCCTTGAGCGATTTCGGGCTGTTTTTCAAGGTGTAAAGTATCAACAGGTCGAGTGCTACGAAAATGAAGCTCATTCCTTACCCGAAGGAGGAATGAGTATGCCTCCTCAAAAGATTTTGCCTCTTGTTCGGTAAGGTATTTTTTATCGATAAGTCCATTAAGGTCCTCCAAGTTGAATTTTACTTTGGCCATCCAAAGAATACCTTGGTAATCACGAAGTCCACCAACTCCATTTTTGACATCGGGGGCTTGCAGAAAAACTGTATTACCTTTACTTGATCTTCTTTCCACTTGGTGTTGAAGAAGTTCATTTAAATATTGAGCAGGTTGATTTTTTCGACAAAATTTTAAGAATTTATTAATGAAGCTTTTAGCGATCTTTCTATCTCCGCAAACATAACGGGCATCAAGCATAGAATTTTTATTTCGAATGTCTTTCTGTGATTCTATAAGAGCTTCTTTTATTTCTCGAGAAGCATGTCCTACTTTTAAACCCGAATCCCAAAGGGGATAGAGGATTTCGCGGGTCATGATTTCTTTAAGATTTTCTAAGGATTTCCCCATTGAGGATCGTGGATAGAGAAACATTAAGTCAATGTCGCTTAGAGGGCTAAGTTCTCCTCTGCCATATCCACCTGTTGCAAGAATACTCATAGATTTGACTCCGCCCATACTTTCCTTGGCAACTTGTAAAGCCCAATTGTAGAGATACTGAATGAGAACATCCATGATTACTGAACGTGCCCTCGTTAATCGTAATCCGGAGTCTCCTTTTTGATGGTATCGAAAGAGCATCTCCTTCTCTAATCGTAAAAATTCTTTTATTTGGTCTAATCTTTCTTTAGTGGACTGAGAAGCACCAAAGGTTAACCTTCGTTCTGCGTGTTGCCTTGTGCGTCTAAATAAGGGATCATCCTCCATATGCCACATTAAACTTTTAATAAAGAATTATTCTTCATGTGCGAGACAAAACATAATCGCTTTGAGATTGATCGTTTGATTTAATTTATGTATTGAATTTGTAAATGCCTTATATCAATTTTTCCTACAAAATAATAGTTAGCTTTATAGCTATTTTTATTTCTTTTTATCTTAGGGCCGAACCATTTTTGTCGCCACATGACCCTTTTTTGCGTCACGAAATTAGGCTATTACAGGATGAAGGAAGCTTGAATAGTACTATTAATAATTGGCCGTTGAATCTTGGTGGATTAAGGAGTGAAAAAAATCAGCATAGTTGGAACCATGATTTACTAGGGAATACAATTCAAAAAGAGAATCGTTCAGGGTTGGCTCCCATTCAATCAAGCATTGGGATTTCTGACGATCGGGTAACCTCAAGATCGTTTGGTAACCAACCAAGAGGTGGATTTACGACGGGATTTGAGACATCATGGATGAATGATCGATTTGCGGCTAAACTTTCTTTGCTTGCACTGTACGGAGTGGAAAATGATTGGAAAGGCAGAAAAGACGAAGGATTAGAATTAGACGGGTCTTACATCGCCGCCCGTCTGGGAAACTGGTCGGCAAGTTTGGGTAAGGTCGATCGATGGTGGGGTCCTGGTTGGGATGGTAGTTTAATTCTGTCTACCAATGCTCGCCCCATCCCAGCAATTTCCTTAGATCGCCGAATCTCAGAACCATTTGAGAATAAGTGGTTATCTTGGATCGGGCCTTGGAGTTTTCAAAGTTTTATTGGGCAAATGGAAGAGGATCGAACCGTTCCTAACCCATATTTATGGGGGATTAGAGTTGATTTTAAGCCAACCATTCTTAATGGTTTTGAAGTTGGTTTGTTTCGAATGATGCAATTAGGAGGCGATGGACGCCCTGAAGGTTTGAGTACCTGGATTGATGCCTTTTTGAGTCAAGATAACACAGGGGCAAATACCGGAAGAAATCCTGCATTGGAACCAGGTAATCAACTGGCTGGATTGGATATAAGGTGGAGACCATGGGAGGCACCTTTTGCATTATATGGACAGGTAGTTGGCGAGGATGAGGATAAGTTTTTGCCCAATTGTCTTATGTTTCAGTATGGTATCGAAGGTTGGCGGAATTTTACAAATGGCACCGCAAGAATTTTTGTTGAATATGTTGACCTTACATCTACTTGGTGGACGGATGACTCTCGTACACATAATGTATCATATGGGCATCACATTTACAGCGACGGTTACAGGTACCGGGGGCGTCCGGTTGGACATTGGGCAGATACCGATTCAAGAATCATCAGTCTAGGAGGTTTCCTTCAATATAATTCAGGTATTGGGTGGGGCTCGATTTTAAGGACTGGTGATTTAAATGAAGATGACTCAGGTAATAATTCTGTTTCAAACGGGGTAGCGAGTGATTATTTCGCAATTGAGATTTTTAATTCTCGATCCTATGATAGCCTTAATTTGGATATTCAAACTTCCTTAGGGTGGGAAGAAGTTGAAGTCCAATCGTCCTCTACCTCTGAAAGTGGAATGACTTTTTCTGCAACCATAACAAAATTATTGTAAACCATGAGATTTCTTTTTTTTATAAATTTAATTTTTTTCGTTTGTGGAGGGTTTTTTACATCGTATTCCCAAGGGCTTTCTCCAGAGGCACAAGCTGTTCTGAATCGCCTTCCGCCTGGGCAGCGAGCGATGGCTTTACAGGAAGCAAATCGTTTACGCGGTTCAGCCGGTGCGGTACAAACCAATAAAGCCGGGCCAATTGTTAATGCAGTCACTTCAGCCGAGCATGTTGACTCTTCTGATATCGAGGAAGCCATTGAAGGTAGTGGTGGTGATCAAATCCTTATTCTGTCTGAGCTTGAGTCTTCGGTAAGTGAAGACTTGAAACTGGAAAAAGAAATTCTCCAGACTGCGAAAAATGAGTTAAGTAAAGCTGAATTTCTTTTAATTGAGAAAGATTTCAATGACCGAATTTTTGATTTGCAAAAGTTACTTACCGAAGTCAAATCGGCCAAATTAGATTTCTTGTTCGAGAAGATAAGCACAATTAAGGAAGAACCCGAAGAAGTGCTTAAGCCATTTGGTTTTTCATTCTTTAATAATTCTATTCAAACTTCAATGGATCGTGGCATGACTTCGATCCCATCCAATTACAAGATTGGTCCAGGAGATTATCTTGAGGTGCAATTGTTCGGACAGGAGAACGCTGGTTATTCAATTATGATTGGTCGTAATGGAATGATTCAGTTTCCCGGTATTGGACCGATTAATGTATTTGAGAAAGGCGGTTCTTTTCAGGATCTGAAAAATTTAGTAAAAGAAAAAGTGAGGGAGCAACTGGGCGAAGGAGTTCAAGTTTCAGTGTCTATGGGGGAAGTTCGTTTAATCAAGGTGTTTTTAGCAGGAGAATTTAATAAACCAGGTATTCGATTAATAACAGCTACGAGCACAATGATGGAAGCACTGTTACAGAGCGGGGGGTTGACCGAATACGGATCTTTGCGAAATGTGACTCTTAAAAGAAAAGGTAACACCGATATTGTTTATGATTTTTATAGTTTGCTTTTACGGGGAGAAAATCCGGCAGTTGATTCCTTACTTGATGGAGATGTTATATTTTTGCCTAGAGTGAAAAGTCGAGTTTATGTTAGTGGTCAAGTGGTTCGCCCCGCAATTTATGAGCTATCTGGTTTAGCTAAGCTGAAAGATTCTCTCGAATTAGCAGGTGGTTTCAGTTCAAGTGCGTATCCGTCTGATATCCAGTTATTAAGAGTGGACCAACTTGGAAACAAATCATTAAGGTCTCTTTCTTTTGAGTCCGATACCAATTTCGTAGTTCAGGATGGAGATAGGATTACCATTGGTTCCTCTACAGATTTAAAAAAGAATTCCATAAAACTTGTAGGTGAAGTGGACCGTGCAGGTGAATACGAGTGGAAGGCAGGAATTAAATTATTAGATGTGGTGAAAAATAAATCGATGCTTTCTGATAGAGCAGATTTAAAATATGCATTGATTAGGCGATTAAATCCTGAAGGCCAAGTTCAAATACTGTCCTTTTCTCCATTAGAATTATTCAAGACTGATAAAAAAGGACTTAACTTTGCTCTTTACCCCAAAGATTTAATATTATTCCTGCCGAAGTTTGATTCCGAGGAAAGGGAACGTGCGATCCGACCATTTTTAAAAGAACTCCAATTCAATGCGGAACCTACGGTTGGAGCCTTGGTAGTTTCAATAAGTGGAGAAGTTCACTTCCCTGGTAAATATCCAATGAGCACAGGAATGACAGTTGGTGATTTAATCGTTGCAGCTGGAGGCCTAAAGGAATCTGCCTTTTCTCTTGCAGCAGAAATTTCACGATTGGGGGTTGATTTTAATCAATCTGATGTGGAGGCATTGGTAGAGCATAAATTACTTGAATCTTTATTTTTAGAAGATTCTTTAAATGAGCAACTACAGCCCAGTGATGTGCTTTCTGTTAAAAGGATCCCATCATGGCAGGATGACCGTATTATTACACTTTCTGGTGAGGTCAAATTCCCTGGTGATTATGCAATTCGAAAAAATGAAAAAATTGGAGAAGTTATAAGACGAGCCGGAGGATTAACGCGTGATTCGTTTGCGCGGGGTACCGTATTTACAAGGAATTCCTTGATTGTAAGAGAGGAGGAGCAGAAAGAAAAATTAGTGCAACAACTCGAGAGTGATATCGCTACACTATCGCTTTCTCCTACCAGTGGAGATTCGGTTCAGAAAGCAAATTCAGTTGCTGGGAGTTTGTTAAGAAGATTAAAAGATTCTAAGTCAGTAGGAAGGTTGGTTATTGATTTGGATTCACAGTTAGCCCAATCTGAAGCTAAGCAAATTACTCTTCGTAATGGAGATAAACTACACATTCCTATAACGCCATCTGAGATAAGTGTTATGGGGGAAGTGCAATTTCCTACATCACATCTTTTCCAATCCGGTTACTCGATTGATCAATATATTAATTCGAGTGGTGGTTTTACTCAGAATGCTGATGAAAAAAGAATATTCGTGGTGAAATCAAATGGAGCAGTTTTGACTAAAAAGGGGAATGGTTGGTTTATTGGGAATCAAAGTCAAAAAAATCTACAAATAGGCGACGTCATTGTTGTACCTATAAATTTACAAAAAGGAAAGTGGATGGAAACCCTTACTTCAAGTACTCAAATTGTTTACCAACTCGCTGTTACTGCCGCAGCTGTAAACTCTTTTTAAGAAAATTACCCTGCCTGCCTGTTCATGTTGTTCAAAAAAACTTGAACAAAAGTAGTTTTTGTGAAATATAAACATTATGGTTAGATTTTCAGCAGATTCCTCTAAAAAGTATTCTTTAACAGAAAGTTTACAAGAGTGGGAAAATGCTGTTATTGATTTATTTTTAAATGCGTCTAATTCTTTTGGTCTACCTAGGTCATACGGGCAAATTTATGGACTGCTGTTTTGTCGGGATCAACCTCTTGCCTTGGGCGATGTAATGGAATTACTTAAGATCAGTAAAGGATCTGCGAGCCAAGGCTTGCGTGCTTTGCGTCAATTAGGTGCTGTTTCATTGGCTTTCGAACCTGGTGATCGCAAAGAAAGATTTGTAGCCGAAATTAGGCTCCGTAAATTAGTGGGTGGCTTTCTTCGAGAGCAAGCAGATCCCCATTTGGAAAAAGGAGTCGCCCGCCTCAAGCAAATTGAGACACTTTTAGAAGATTTAGATGATTCCGACTCTTGTAAAAGAGGGACCCGGAGGTATGAGATTTTATCAGGTTGGCATCGGCAAATGAGTCGGTTGCTCCCATGGGTAAAGATGATAGTTGGAAAAAGCGATCGATTGCCCCCCGAAAAGAAAGATTAAACTACAGAAAAGACAGTTTTTACCAGATTGGCTTTGTAATTCACAAGCGGCCAAGGGCGGTAGCCTGTCTAGCCAAAATTTATGAGCGAAGAACCCAAAATATCCGCCAAATATGTCATGGTTGAATCAGGTCCCTTTACAAATGAGGATGAGATCGATCTGCTTGAATTAATTCGCACCCTTCTTGGAGCCTGGAAGACAATTGCCAGTATAAGTGTATTTTGTACATGCTTGGCCATTGCCTATGCTTTATCTGTCCCTGAATCATTCAAAGCAGAAACTTTACTTGCTTCTGCACAAGAAGACCAATCCGGTGTGCCCTCGTCCCTGAGCCAGTTCGGTGGTTTGGCCGCCATGGCCGGTATTTCTATACCTTCTAGTTCTAATATTGAACGGGTTTTGGCAACTTTAGAAACAAGAGAATTTCTTAAGCAATTTATTTCCAAACGTAATCTTCTCCCCATAATTTTTGATGAGAAATGGGATAAGTCTTCTGCGACTTGGAAAAAGATAGAAGGACAGGAAGAGATTACAATAGAGGATGGAATCGTTCCGCTTCAAGGGGCAATCGAAGTGGACCAAGATAAATCTGGCCTTGTTATACTATCTGTTTCTTGGAAAGATCCAGATATTGCAGCACAATGGGCAAATGACTTGGTTCAGCAAATCAATGAACAGTTGCGTGAACAGGCTATAGCCGATTCTCAAAAAAGGGTCGGGTACCTTGAACAGGAACTGGCTAAGACTACTTTACATGATATGCGTGCTGTTCTTTATAACTTGCTCGAATCGGAAAAACAAAAAGCTATGCTTGCCAATGTAAATGAAGATTTTGCATTGGAGGTGATTGATCCTGCTGTCGCTCCTGAGATAAGAGAAAAACCCAATCGTAAGTTAATTGTTGCTGTCGGCGGATTCTGCGGTGGCTTCCTCGGTATCTTTACCGTTTTCTTTTTCCAGTTTTTAAAGAAGTTAAATCTCTCCGGAACTTCAAAAGAGTAAGATAATTGAGTAAAATATTTTCCAAAATTTCTGTTATAGGCCTTGGGTATGTAGGACTTCCCTTATCCCTTCAATTTGCACGGTCAGGAGTTTCGGTTCTTGGTTTTGATCTTGATCCAAAGAAAGTTGATGCCATCAATGCTGGAAAAACCTACTTAAGGCATTTTTCTTCCGAAAGTATTGTCGAGCAGGTTGATGCGGGTCGCTTGGAGGCAACAACCGACCCTGCTAGACTCGTGGATGTGGAAGCTATTCTCATTTGCGTACCTACACCACTAGATGCTCATCGTGAACCAGACCTTTCTTTCGTGTTGGATACCGCAAGAACTATTGCCCCTCATATTTCGAAGGATGTACTTATTACCTTGGAGTCCACAACCTACCCGGGGACAACAGAGGACGAACTTTGCGTAGTTTTGGAAGAAGGTTCATGCATGAAAGCGGGTGAAGATTTCCACTTGGCATACTCTCCCGAAAGAGAAGATCCCGGACGGGACGATGCTTCTGTTAAAACTATTCCCAAAGTGGTTGGCGGTTACACCCCAAAGTGTGCAGAACTGGCCGAGGCTTTATATAGGCAAGCTTTAGATAAGATTCACCTTGTTTCCTCCTGCCGTGCTGCAGAAGCCACCAAACTATTAGAAAATATTTTCCGAAGCGTAAATATTGCCTTGGTCAATGAACTGAAAGTAGTTTACGAAGCCATGGGCATCGATGTAAATGAAGTTATCGATGCAGCTTCAACCAAACCTTTTGGTTTCATGCCTTTTCGTCCAGGACCAGGATTAGGGGGACATTGCATACCAATTGATCCTTTTTACTTAACCTGGAAAGCAAGAGAGTTTGGCAAGCATACCCGCTTTATTGAACTCGCAGGCGAGATTAATACTGCCATGCCAGATTATGTAATCTCCAAAGTAGCCGATGCACTTAACGACGAGGGTAAGGCAATCAAAGGATCCAAGATTCTTGTTCTTGGTCTAGCTTATAAAGCCAATGTCGATGACTGCCGGGAGTCTCCCAGTTTTGTATTAATGGAGAAATTGGAAGCCAAGGGTGCCACAGTAGATTACAATGATTCATTTGTTCCAGTTGTCCCGCCCACTAGAGAACATGCTCATTTTACAGGAAAAGAATCAGTGGAAATTGAAGATAGGTATGATCTCATTTTAGTATCCACCGATCATGCCGAATATAAAACTTTTGATTTCAGTAGTTATGCCTGCCCACTTGTCGATTCCCGAAACTGTATAAGTAAACAGCCCCAAAAATATTATCACGCTTGAGTAAAAAATACTTGGTAACTGGTGCCGCGGGGTTTATTGCCTCGCAAGTCAGTAAGCAATTGCTTGATCAAGGCGAAGGAGTCGTAGGGGTCGATAATCTTAATGATTATTACGATGTACGGCTTAAGAACTGGCGACTAGAGCAACTAAAAGCTCACCCCCATGCTGACAATTTTTCTTTTGCTTGTATAGATATCGAAGATCAAGCCAAGCTAAGCGATCTTTTTCAGGCAGAGGGTCCTTTTGATGCCGTGCTTAACTTGGCTGCCCGTGCAGGGGTTCGTTACAGCATGGAAAACCCTCATGTATATCTTTCCACCAATGCCGAAGGTACCCTCAACCTACTCGAGTGCATGCGTGCAAAAGGGTGCAAAAAACTTGTTCTGGCGTCCACATCCTCCCTTTATGCCGGTCAAAAAATGCCCTTTACCGAGGACTTGGCTGTAAATGAGCCCCTTTCCCCCTATGCCGCCACCAAGAAAGCGGGTGAACTGATGGCTTACAGTTATCACAAACTTTATCAAATGGATGTATCCGTGGTGAGGTATTTTACGGTTTTTGGACCCGCCGGTCGTCCAGACATGTCCCCTTATCGATTCATTAAATGGATCGCCGAGGAAGAAACCATTCAAATGTTTGGGGATGGTTCCCAATCTCGTGATTTTACATATGTCGATGACATTGCTAGAGGAACCATTGCCGCAATCCAAGATGTCGATTATA
>TARA_B110000003_G_scaffold89415_1_pt1 | contig 10240 bp, 8 predicted proteins | sample TARA_B110000003 | Tara Oceans TARA_B110000003 (sample SAMEA4396424) | marine metagenome | biome: Westerlies Biome; feature: [SRF] surface water layer (ENVO:00010504); material: water (ENVO:00002006), including particulate matter (ENVO:01000060) such as... | depth 5 m
TTATTTATTGCTAATTTATCATTTTTTGGAAGAATAATACCAAAGTGACTAAGGCCCCAGGTGTTTTTACTTAAAAATCCTGCAATGTTCCCTAACTGCATTCCTATTAAAGATGACTGATTTGCGGCCATTCCTAACGCATTGCCATCAATCATTTGCAAATCACTGAAATCAAAATGTTTAATTGAATTTAAGAACCAATTACCGTAATCTTTAGAATCTAGAACAGCAACTTCTTTTGGTGTATCACTAAGTTCTCCTTTGTGTTCATCACTTAGTTGAATCACTCTAAAAATTTCTTGATAATTGAGGTCTTGATTAGATAGAAGGTAGTCAGTTTGACTTTCTTTATTAATATGATTGCTAATTTGCTCAGCAAGTTTCCAGTTAACATTTTCATCGTCACTATTAAATAGATTAAAAAGCTGAGAGAAAATATCGTCAGACATTAGACATCAGATGGTCGTAAATCTAATTGGAAAACTAAGCTAATGGATTGTGAATCACGAAGTATTTCAATTTCAACTTCATCTCCAGCTCTTTTGGTTCGTAAGATAGTAATTAGTCCATCAAGTGTTTTTATTTTTTTACCATTTATTTTTTTGATTACATCACCAGGAATTGCACCTGCTTTACCAATTGCAAATACTTCTCCTCCTGGACCATAAAGCTCTTGTATATATACACCAGAAAATACCCTCGCGCCATCCTCTGCAGTCTCAAAATGTTGTGCTCCTAATATTCCAAGAAATGCATGCAGAATTTTTCCATCACTAATCAAATCTTCTGCAATATTTAAAGCTAAATTTACAGGTACAGCAAACCCTAGTCCTTCGGCTCCTACGTCTGCAGTTGCAATTGCAGTTGTGATCCCGATAAGTTCACCATTTTTGTTTATCAAAGCCCCTCCGCTTGATCCTCTTGTTATTGGAGCATCTGTTTGAATCAACCCAAACAATGTAACAGCTGACCCCATTGTGTCTCCACCAACATCTAGACGTCTCTCAAGTGCAGAAACGATTCCAGTAGTTACAGTAGGAGCGGCACCCAATGTTAAAGGATGTCCAATAGCAACTGCTAAATCCCCAACTAGCATCTTGTCACTGTTTCCAATTGAAATAGGAACAAGATCAGCAGCACTAATTTTTATGAGCCCAATATCAGTTAACTTATCAGACCCAATAATCGTTGCTTCGTATAACCTTCCGTCTTCAAAAATAACTCGAACTTCTGTTGAATTATCAATAACATGATGGTTGGTCATTATTAAACCTTCATCAGTTATTACTACTCCTGAACCTCCTCCAGCAGATAAGAATTCTCCATCTTCAGAAAGAGTTCCAACCTGAACTTGAACAATTGTTTTTGTCGCTAATTCAGCAATTGAAACAACTTCAGTTGAGTCAACTCGGGGCATGACAAGCTCTTTTTCTTTAATGGTTTCTGTAATTGTTATTGGCTCAGGAAGGACAATCTCTTCTTCATCAAATATTCCAAATAAAAACAAAAAAGATAAAATTATGACACTTGATAATAAAGACGACCCAATAACTACATTTAATGAACTCCTTTTCTTTTCAGATTTTTCTTCAATTAAATCAGAAATATACTTTTTCTGTTCAAAGAGTTCTTGTTGTGAGTAATTATCTTTTTCCATATATTCATATTAAATAGACGTTAGGTGTAACCAATATTTCAAACCAAATTTTTTGAAAGGTTTCATATTTTTTTACATTAAATTTCCTATTAGTTGAAAATTATTCCTGTCTTCCTTAAAGTGAATACGTAAATGTTATCTGTTAAAAATTTAGAAGTTGTGTATCAAGATGTAATCTTAGTTCTCAGGGGAGTATCTTTTGAAATACCCAAAGGGAAAATTGTCGCTTTACTAGGTAGTAATGGTTCAGGCAAAACAACAGTAATTAGATCAATTACAGGTTTACTCGATATTCAGAATGGGGATATCACTAAAGGAAACGTAACAGTTGACGGGCAAGACATAACTAATTTGAATCCTTCTAAAATTGTTGAGAAAGGTATTGCCCAGGTAATGGAAGGAAGAAGAATTTTCTCAGAATTATCTGTAATCGAGAATCTACGTCTAGGTGGTCATACCAATAGCAGTAACATTCAGAAAAATATTGACAGAGTTCTCCAGATGTTTCCAGTATTAAAGGATCGTCAAAAAGGAGAAGCTGGATATCTCTCAGGCGGTGAACAACAAATGTTAGCGATTGGAAGAGCATTAATGTCTGATCCTCAGTATCTGTTATTAGATGAGCCAAGTTTAGGTTTAGCGCCAAAGTTAGTTGATCAAATTGCTGAATTAATCCAAGAAATAAATGAACAAGGTGTAACAGTTTTACTTGTTGAACAAAATGCTAATATGGCTCTCAATATTTCTGACCACGGTTATATTATGGAAACAGGAAACATCGTAATGGACAACGACAGCCAAAAACTACTTAACGATGAAGATGTTCGAGAATTCTATTTAGGCTTAAATGCTGAAGGAACAAAGAGAAAATCTTTCAAAGATGTTAAACATTATAAAAGAAAAAAGAGATGGTTATCATGAGCAAAACTTTAAGCTTTAAAGATGTTACTTTAAAATTTGGTGGGATAACAGCACTTAATTCAGTAAGTTTTGACGTTAAGCCAGGTGAACTTTACGCAATAATTGGCCCAAACGGAGCAGGAAAGACTTCAATATTTAATTGTATAAGCGGAATTTACAGACCTACAGAAGGTGAAGTCATTTATGGATCAAATTCTTTAGTGGAATTAAGGCCTGATCAAGTTGCTAACCTCGGTATAGCAAGAACTTTTCAAAATATTGAACTTTTTGAAAACATGACTGTAATTGACAATATTTTGTTTGGTGCACATAGGCAATTAAATTATGGAGCAGTCTCAAGCCTTTTTTATACTAAAAAAGTAAGAAATAGTGAAAGAGAAGCAAGGGAAATTGCAGAGGATATAATTGATTTTCTTGAAATTGAACAGTACAGATATTCTTATATTCTTTCACTTCCTTATGGTGTACAAAAAAGAGTTGAGCTAGGAAGAGCTATAGCGATGGATCCGGATATTGTCTTACTTGATGAACCGGCTGCCGGTATGAATAGTGAAGAAACAGAGGACATTGCACGTTTTATAATTGACCTACACGAGGAAAGAAAAAAGACAATTATACTTGTTGATCATGACATGAATATGGTTATGGATATTGCTCAAAGAGTGATGGTTTTAAATTTTGGGGAAAAATTGGCTGAAGGAGTTCCAAAAGAAATAGTTTCAAATGAAAATGTGATTGAAGCATATTTAGGAGGTAAGTAGTTATGGCACTAACAATGAATGATATTTATGAAATTTTAAAAAAAGATGGTGGCAGAACGCCTTCTGTAAAAGTTATGGAAATCTCTAAAAATTATCCGGAAAAAATAGCAATGAGATATAAAGAGTTTGGAATCTGGCAAGAAACTACTTATAAAAATTTTTGGTTAAAATCAAACTATGTATCAATGGCACTGCGATTTTTTGGTGTAGAAAGTGGTGAAGCTGTTGCTATACAATCTGAAAATCGTCCAGAGTGGTTTTTTGCAGATATTGGTACTCAGTCTATTGGTGCTGTAAGCGTAGGCCTATACCCTACAAATCCTGCTGAAGAGGTCAAGTATCTACTGTCACACTCTGAAAGTAAAATTTTATTTGCAGAGGATCAGGAACAGGTGGATAAAGCATTAGAAGTAATTGATTCACTTCCTCAGTTAGAGAAAATTGTTTATTTTGAAAATAAGGGAATGTACAGCTATGACCACCCTAAGTTAATGACTTTTTCTGAATTCATAGATATTGGTAAAACTGAGTATGAATCTTTTCCTGAATTTGTTGAAAATGAAACAGAAAAATTAGAAGATAATGACGTTGCCATAATGGTTTATACTTCTGGAACTACCGGTCCTCCAAAAGGTTCAATGATAACACACGGAAATTTACGTTGGGTAGCTACCCAACTTCCATTTTTTCCAATATCTAATAATTTAAGCGAAGGTGATTCACAATTTTTATCATATTTACCACTATGCCATGTTTTTGGACGCTTAATAGATTTATTAATTGGAATTCATTTGATGGCAACTATAAATTTTGCGGAATCTATAGATACAGTACAAACAGACTTAGCAGAAATACAGCCAACTATTTTTCCAGCTGTTCCAAGAATATTAGAAAAGATGCACACCAGTGCAATTGTTAAGATGAGGGATGCTTCATTTATAAAAAGAATATTATTTAAATTGTCAATGTATTTGGGTGATATTGCAGTAGATAGAAAATTAAACAAAAATTTTGATGACTTATTAGCAAAGATTCTTTTATCAATTGGTCAGATTTTATCTTTCAGAACCTTAAGGAAAAAAATAGGACTACAAAGAGCAGAATTTGCTGCTTCAGGTGCAGCTCCGATTGCACCAGAAGTACTTAAATTTTTTATGAGCATCGGTGTCCCTCTGTTCGAAGCTTATGGAATGACTGAAAACTGTGCTTATGCAACAAGTAACAGTCCTGAAAATATAAAAATGGGCACTGTCGGAATTCCAGCCCATGGTGTTGAATTAAAGCTTGCTGATGATGGAGAAATTTTAATAAGAAGTGGTGGAGTGTTTAAAGGTTACTTCAAGGACGAACAAGCTACAAATGAAACTATTGATAAAGATGGATGGCTTTACACAGGGGATGTAGGAATTTATGAAGGTGATTTTGTAAAAATCGTCGACAGAAAAAGAGATATTATCATCACAAGTGGTGGAAAAAATGTCTCTCCCTCAGAAATAGAAAATAAAATTAAAGTCTCTCCATTTATTAAAGAAGCTCTTGTAATTGGCGATAGAAGAAAATTTCTCTCTGTCCTAATTGGAATAGAATTTGATACTGTATCAAATTGGGCTTTAAGAAAAAATATTCCACACACAACGTATAGGGATTTGTCTGAAAAGAAAGAAGTAAGAGATTTAGTATGGAAAGAAATATCAAAGGCTAATAAGAAGACATCATCTTTAGAAGTTAGAGAATTTCGAATGATTCCTAAAGAACTAGATCATGAAGAGGGAGAACTTACAGCTACACAAAAAGTAAAAAGAAATGTTTTGATAGATCAGTTTAGTGATTTAATCGAGGAGATGTATTCTTGACAATATTTTTGCAAGCTACTGTTGAAGGACTATCTTTGGCTGCTATTTATTCTTTAGTTGCTTTAGGTTTTGTTTTAATTTACAAAGCAATGGATGTTTTAAGCTTTGCACAACCAGCTTTAGCAGTTGTAGGAGCAGGATTAATAAGTTCACTAGCTGTTGATAGAGGCATACCTTTTTGGATAGCTTTCTTTTTAGGAATCACATTAACTGGTGTGTTAGGACTTATTGTCGAAAGAACTTTCTTAAGACCAATGGTGGGTGAACCCGTATTTTCTGTAGCTATTTTAACAATAGGTATCGATATATTATTGAGAACCAACTTGGACAACTGGATAGGACTAAACCCAAGATACATGGGTGATCCATTTCCAACATTTGGAAATTTTGGTTCAACACAATTGTCAGGTGTGACAATTAAATATTTAGAGATTGCTGCATTAACTACGGCAATCGTAATCATCATCGCTTTAAATGTTTTCTTTAGAAAATCGAAATATGGTATAGCTATGAGAGCCACATCTTTTGACCAAGAGGCTGCTTTAGCTCAGGGTATTAATGTTGGAAGAATTTTTGGGCTTGTTTGGTTTATTGCGGGAATCCTAGCTGCTTTTGCGGGCTTTTTCATTACTGGAGGCTTTAATACTTTATCACAAACAAGTTTTGTAGTTGCTTTAAGAGCCTTGCCAGCAGTAGTAATTGGTGGGTTAGACTCAATACCAGGAGCAGTAGTTGGATCAATTATTATTGGCTTAACTCAAGGTTATGTTGCTTATTATCAATTTGACTTTGAACTTTTAACTGGCATAACCCTAGGTAATGGTTTCTCATTAGTAGCGCCTTATATAATTATGTTTGCAATTTTAGTTTTAAAACCGGATGGTTTATTTGGAACTAAGGAAGTTGAAAGAGTATGAAAAGTAGACCAAATCTTTATACAAACTATGCAAAAGAAACTGCAATATTTTCCAACAATACTCAAAAATTTTGGTTTGCAATCTTACTGGTATTATCAACTTCTCTTTGTTTTGTTGCAACAGACTATTGGATTTTATTAATATCAAGATCTCTTGCTTTTTCTATTGGTGCATGGGGAATAAATATAGTTTCTGGGTTAGCAGGACAAATTACATTAGCCCATGGTTCGTTTATTGGTATTGGCGTTTATACGGCAGCAGTACTTGGGGGAACAGCTTCTAATAGTGTTTGGGGTTTTGATCTTGATATGTTAATTTGGTTGCCAGCTGCTGGAATTGTAGCTGCACTCTTTAGTCTTATTCTTGCACCTATTGCAGTTCGCTTAAAAGGATTAAACTTAGCATTAGTGACTCTTGCTTTTCTTTTTATTTGTTCCCATATCTTTTCAAATTTTATATCAGTGACTGGTGGAGCAGGTATTGGTAGAAAGGTTGCAAAGCTTGTTCTTTTTGGAGTTAATCTCGAAGATGGTCTTATGTTTGGAAATTATTTGCTTGAAAAGAATCAAATACAGTATTTACTGTGTTTATTTTTATGTGTAATTATGGGCTTTGGTTTTAAGAACATTGTTCGCTCAAGGGCAGGTAGGGCTTATGCCGGAATTCGTGATGGAGATATTGCAGCCGAAGCATTAGGAGTAAATTTATTTAGATACAAAGCAAGTGCATTTGCACTCGCTAGTTTTTATGCTGGAGTAGGAGGAGCTATGGCTTCTACAATTTCAGGAGGTGTTGAACCTGGCCTTTTTAATTTACTATTTTCTATTTTAGCAGTTGCCATAATTGTTATTGGGGGAGCTGGTACAGTTTTAGGTCCACTATTTGGTGCATTTTTCTATATTATGGTGCCAGGCCTAATTCAATCTATTTTAAAGGTAACTAATTTAACTGAATCAGCACTGCCTCTTAATTTAGGTCAAATAGAAGCTATGGTTTTTGGACTTTGTATTATTTTATTTCTTATATTTGAACCAAGAGGCTTATGGGGTATTTGGTTTAGGTTACGTAATTATTTTAAAGCTTGGCCTTTTTCCTACTAGTTGTAAAAAAATCTACTAACCTTTAGTTATTAGTACTAATAAATTTAAGGGGGAGTAATGAAATCATTGCGTAAGCAAGGAATCATTCTATTTACTATTCTTGCCCTTGTTTTAGTAGCATGTGGTGGTGACGCTGCTGAGGAAGAGGTCGTAGAAGAGACAACACCTGAAGTTGTTGAATCTCTAGACTCACCTGCAGTGACAACCGCACAAACTGTTAAAACAGGAGTAGGGGTAACTTCAGACCCTTGTCCAGAAGCTGTTGGAGCATTTCCGACAGGTGCAGACCCATCAAAAGGTTGTATATACCTTGGGCTCATAAATGACTATACAGGTCCTTATGGAGCACTAGGTCCAGCACTTGAACTAGGACAAAGGGCATTTTGGCTGTGGGCGAACACAGCTGGTGGAGTTGGAGATTACAGTGTAGCCATCGCTGAAGGTGGAGATGCACAATATAATCCTGCAAAACATCTAGAGGTTTATAACTCTATGAGAGATGATGTCGCAGCATTAGCTATGTCTTTAGGTACACCGCAAACTTTATTTATTCTTGATGAACTAGATAAAGATAATATGATTGCCGCTCCTATGAGCTGGTATTCAGGTTATGCATTTAATGCCGTTGACAAAGGATTAATTGTTGAGTTCGGATCTTCATACTGTGCACAAGGCATGAATGCTCTTGACTGGGCATTAGCAAGCTTACCGGTAGACATTAAAACTATCGGCATAATTGGAAATGCTGGAGACTATGGTGGTGACTGGGCTAAAGGTGTCGAAGCTGCTGCAGAAGCAAACGGAGTAACAGTTGCATGGAGTTATTTACCTCCTGCTACTGAATTCGACGTTGCGCAAGCAGTTGGCTTAATGGTTACACAACCAGTTGATGCTTATTTCCCTGCTTTGGGACCTACAGCAATGGCTCAAGTTGCTGGTGGCGCTTTCCAGCAAGGTATAACACCTATTGCTATGATGGCAGCTCCATCCTTTAACGATAGTTTCGTTAGAGAAGGATTTGCTCTTGCACCATTATTCACTTCTGGGTCAATGTATGTAACAGCCTTCACACAACCGTATGAAGCTGATACAGCAGGTCACGCAGCTATGAGAGCTACTTTTGAAGCAGTGGGTCAAAATACAGGTAACTTATTCGTTACAGCTGGTTGGACATCACAGTATCATTTAAGAGATGTACTCAAAGCCGCTATAAAAGGTGGAGATTTAACTAGAGCAGGTATTAGAAGAGCAGCAGCTAACGTTAATGTTAGTTCTGATCAAATGATGCCAGTTAAAAATCTAGGTCAAGAAGGAAGCCAAACAGAAACATATGTTGGAGTTCCTACTGCAGACAATTTGAGTGGTATTAACACTCTTGCATGGCCATACATAGGGCCAACAGCAGCAGACTACGATTGGACTGCTGGACCGTGTAGTTAATATTTAACTAACAGTATTTAAAGAGCCGGTTTTTAACCGGCTCTTTATTTTTTTAATAAATCTACAATCTTTTTATGTATAATTTGTCTTCAAAAAATAAAAAACTATTAATTGTTGTTTTATTTATATTTATTTTGGTTTCATCTTTGTCACTAATTGAAACAGAATATTATTTCATGTCACCTGGACCACCTTACCAATGGGATATAGATTTTGGTGAAGTTAAAAACTATCAATTTGATGGATCTCTATTTCAACTTACCGTAAGACGAGATGAGGCAAATCTTTTAATTTACCTATGGTCTATGGTAAACGATTCTTATGATTTGTACCCCAGAGAAGTTATTTTACCTGACGGTGTTACACCACAAGAGTTGAGCGAGATAAGTATTCAAAACATGAGAACCTCAGAAAATGTTGCAATAGCTGTAGCTTTAAAAAATTTAGGTTTTGACATTACATCAAAAGGTGATGGGGTTGCAGTTGTTGGAATATTGGATGATTCTCCAGTCAGAGATAAACTGAAAAAAGGAGATTTGCTAATTTCAATAAATAATAAAAGCATCTCAACAGCAACAGAATTTATATCGACCTTAAGAACATATAGTATTGGCGAAACCATATCTATTGGATTAATGAGGGAAGTAGATGAAATTAAGAAAGACCTTAGTATAGAAACTACTCTTATTGAACATGTAGAGTATGAGGGAGAGCCTATGGTTGGCTTTTTAGCAACTACAGTTAATCAAAGATTTGACTTTCCTTTTGAAATTGATATTAAAACAGGCAATGTCGGAGGACCATCAGCTGGTTTGATGATGGCTCTGAATGTCTACAATAATTTAACCCAAGATGATATTACAAATTCACTCATTATTGCTGGTACAGGGACAATAGAAATAGATGGTTCGGTTGGCCCTGTTGGAGGTATTAGGCAAAAGGTTATTGCTGCAAAACGTGCTGGATCTCAATTAATTCTTGTACCAACTGCAAACTTCAAAGAGGCATCTCCTTTCTCAACTGATGAAACAGCTATAGTTGCAGTCGATAGTTTTGAAGAAGCTCTTAAAGTAATTTCTGACTATAGTTCACGTTAAAGACGGGACACAAATACAATAATAATATGGTAAATGTAGGTTCACCTAATACTGGAAATGATAGAAGAGGTTTTTCTTTTGTTGTTTTTATTGTAATAATTGGATTTTCAATAGCTCGAGCTGTTGCTACGTTTTTTACAAATTATCTATGGTTTGATTCTGTTAATTTAAACTCTGTATGGCTAAAAATTCTATTAACTAAAGCTTCTTTAGTTGGAGCTACATCATTGTTAGCTTTTGCTTTTATTTTCATTAATTTACGATTGGCGGTTAGAGCAACACCTGTGATGGATATTTTTGAATCATTTGAATCTCAAGATCCATTATCCAGATTTAGAGCTTGGACAAATGAAAGATTTTTAAGATACAGACTTTGGGGGTCAATAGGTTTATCACTTTTTCTTGGAGCTGGAGCATCACAATTATGGGAACAAGTTCTACTATTTTTAAATCAAAAATCATTCGGCATTACAGATCCAATTTTTAACACAGAT
>TARA_B110000003_G_scaffold35297_1_pt1 | contig 10238 bp, 10 predicted proteins | sample TARA_B110000003 | Tara Oceans TARA_B110000003 (sample SAMEA4396424) | marine metagenome | biome: Westerlies Biome; feature: [SRF] surface water layer (ENVO:00010504); material: water (ENVO:00002006), including particulate matter (ENVO:01000060) such as... | depth 5 m
GTATAAGGCTCGAAACATTCATTATTACCAAGTATCTGAGAAGTACTAGCTGTAGGCATTGGAGCTACTAAAAGCGAATTTCGAACGCCGTTTTTTAATACTTCTTTTCGAAGCTGTCCCCAATCCCAAAGACCACTTAATTCCTCGTCTTTAAGCCCCCAAAGATTATGCTGGAATTTGCCCTCACTAATTGGAGATCCTTTATAGGTTTCGTATGGTCCATCTTCAGTTGCTTCTTCCATAGAAGACGTCACGGCTGCAAAATAAATAGTTTCAAAAATATCCTGGTTTAATTGCTTAGCCTCGTCACTGGTAAAAGGAAGTCTTAAGGCTATAAAAGTATCTGCCAATCCCTGAACTCCTAACCCTATTGGGCGGTGTCTCATATTAGAGTTTTTTGCCTCAATTACTGGATAATAATTTCGATCAATTACTTTATTTAGATTTCGAGTCACACGTTTTGTAATCCTATATAATTCCTGGTGATCAAATACACCATCTTTTACAAACATTGGAAGTGCAATCGATGCAAGGTTACAAACAGCTACTTCGTCAGGTGATGTATACTCAATTATTTCAGTACATAAATTAGAAGATCGAATTGTACCTAGATTTTGCTGGTTAGATTTTCGATTTGCTGCATCTTTGTAAAGCATGTATGGGGTTCCGGTTTCAATTTGAGACTCTGTTATTTTCTCCCACAACTCTCTTGCTTTGATTGTTTTTCTTCCTTTACCTCTATTTTCGTAATCAAGATATAGCGCTTCGAATTCTTCACTGTGGGTGTCGGGTAGGCCTGGACATTCATTTGGACACATTAATGTCCATTCAGCATCTTCTTGAACACGCTTCATAAATAAATCTGGAATCCACATGGCATAGAATAAATCTCGTGCTCGCATTTCTTCCTTTCCGTGATTTTTCTTTAAGTCAAGAAAATCAAAAACATCAGCGTGCCACGGCTCTAAATAAATAGCAAAACTACCTTTACGCTTTCCTCCACCTTGATCAACATAACGTGCTGTATCATTAAATACGCGAAGCATTGGCACTATTCCATTACTGGTTCCATTAGTCCCTGCGATGTAGCTGCCTGTTGCTCTAATGTTATGCATAGCTAAGCCGATTCCACCTGCTGATTGAGATATCTTTGCAGTTTGCTTCAGAGTATCATAAATTCCATCAATGCTATCATCTTTTGCTGTCAACAAAAAGCATGAAGACATTTGTGGCTTCGGAGTACCAGCGTTGAACAGTGTAGGAGTTGCGTGAGTAAAGTATTTTTTAGACATCAATTCATAAGTCTCGATTGCAGCATCTAAATCATTTAAATGAATTCCTATAGAAACACGCATTAGCATATGCTGGGGGCGTTCCGCTATGACTCCGTTTAATTTTAAAAGATAAGAACGCTCCAGAGTCTTAAATCCAAAATAATCATAACCAAAGTCTCTGTTGTAAATAATTGTTGAGTCTAATTTGTCTTTATTTTCTGAAATTACATTGTATACCTCATCTGAAAGTAGAGGAGCATCCTTTCCTGTTCTTGGGTTGACATAAGTGTATAAATCATGCATGACTTCACTAAAAGTCTTTTTCGTATTTTTATGTAAGTTTGAAACAGATATACGTGCTGCAAGTCGTGCGTAGTCAGGGTGGGCGGTTGTCATAGTTGCGGCGACCTCTGCTGCTAAGTTGTCCAATTCGCTTGTTGTAACGCCATCATATAGCCCTTCGATTACACGCATCGCAACTTTCAGAGGATCTACTAATTCATTTAAACCATAACAAAGCTTTCTAACCCTTGCTGTGATCTTATCGAACATTATTTCTTCTTTTCTGCCATCTCTTTTAAGTACGTACATTTTTAAATTCTTTGTTGCTTTTATGATATTGCTTCAAAAAAGCGGTTAGTTAGTTAACCTAGTGATATTTGAGCCTCACCAGATGCTTAGTTGTTATTTAGTATTAACCCGTTAGTTAAAAGGTTAAAAATTTTTGTTTGTAATCGATTTTAGTTTTTTGGGATTCTTGTTCTAGAAATTTATTTCTAGAAATCAGAATCGAAACTGTACTTATTGGTCTCTTCTTCTTCTTTACTGAGAACTCCAGCTTTTTGATACTCGGATACCCTTTTTTCAAAGAAATTTGTCTTGCCTTGTAAAGATATCATATCCATAAAATCAAATGGATTAGCTGTATTATACTCCTTTTCACAATCAAGTTCTTGCAACAACCTATCAGTAACAAATTCTAAGTACTGCGACATCAATTTTGAATTCATTCCTATCAAACTAGCTGGTAAGGACTCTGTAATAAATTCTCTTTCAATATTCAAAGCGTCAATCAGTATTTCACGAATACGTTCTTTAGGTACTTTGTTGACTAAGTGTTTATTATGCAAGTGAACAGCAAAGTCCGCGTGCACACCCTCATCACGTGAAATTAACTCATTTGAAAAAGTTAGCCCTGGCATTAAGCCACGTTTTTTAAGCCAAAAAATAGAGCAAAACGCACCTGAAAAAAAGATCCCTTCGACTGCTGCAAAGGCAATTAAACGCTCAGCGAAGCTTGGTGATTCTATCCATTTTAGTGCCCAGTCAGCCTTTTTCTTTATAGCTGGAAAGTTTTCAATAGCGTTAAAAAGTTTGTCTTTTTCTTGCTCATCCTTCACATAAGTATCTATCAATAGTGAATATGTTTCACTATGTATGTTTTCCATCATAATTTGAAATCCATAAAAGAATTTTGCTTCGCTATATTGAACTTCGTTAACGAAATTTTCTGCTAAATTTTCGTTTACAATACCGTCACTTGCCGCAAAGAACGCTAAGATGTGTTTAATGAAATAACGCTCATCGTCATTAAGCTTAGAGCCCCAGTCTGTCAAATCTTGGTGTAAGTCGATTTCTTCAGCAGTCCAAAAGCTGGCTTCAGATTTCTTGTACCATTCCCAAATATCGTGGTGTTGAATTGGAAAAATAACAAATCTATCTTTATTTGGCTGTAAAATTGGTTCTACTTGTGACATCTTTTTTTTAAATATTTACGATCTTGGATTAAACTAAAACACACTTGTGCGGCTAACAAAGGTTCAAAATTGTTGTATTAAATGAAAGTCATTTTTATAAACATTGAATAGAAGTTTTTAACAACGAGTAGGTTTTTTCTTACAAAAAAAAACAGTAAATAATTTAATAAAATACTGAAAACTAGTGCTTTATGAATACCCTCTCTCTTAGAAGTTATGATGCATTTTTTGTGTTAAGGAAACTATAATTTGATAAACTCTAGCTTAATAAGAAATTATCAGGCCTGGCTAGTTAAAAGCTACATAATACAATTATTTAATTGACGACGCTATATTTTCTAACTCATCATACCAATCTTGTCCAAACTTTCTAATAAGAGCCTCTTTTATAAACTTATAAACCGGCACCTGAAGCTCTTTTCCTAAAGTACAGGCATCGTCACATATATGCCAATGATTGTAATTAACTGCCGAAAACTCACTGTACTCTTTTACACGAGCTGGGTATAAATGGCAGGATACTGGTTTTTTCCAATTCACATCTCCTTGGTTATACGCTTCTTCAATCGCACAAAGTGCTGTATTCTTTTCATCAAATATTACGTAAGCACAATCAGCACCATTAATTAAAGGAGTTTCCAATTCGCCATTTTCTGATATGACGTGTGTTCCTTGAGCTTCTATAGCTGCAACACCCTCCTTTCGAAGATATGGCTTAATAATTGGATAAATATCTTTTAATATTTCTGCCTCTGAGGCTTCTAGGGGAGCTCCTGAGTCACCATCAATGCAACAAGCGCCCTTGCATGCACTAAGGTTACATATAAAATCCTTCTTAATAATATCTTCAGAAACTATAGTTTTTCCTAATTGAAACATATCTCAAATATAACACATAATAGTGAACATCCTATGTTAAAATAAACTTGTAGATACAATTATTTGTTAGATATTTGCAGATATATAATAATAAAATAATGAGTTTTAATTATAAAGAAATCCTGACAACTTTTATGGTGCTTTTCGCAGTCATCGATATTGTTGGTAACATTCCTATTATTATAGATCTTCGAAAAAAGGCAGGTCACATTCAAAGCGGAAAAGCCTCAATTATTGCGGGAGTAATCATGATTGTTTTCTTATTTCTGGGGGAAAGTATTTTGACTCTTATTGGAATTGATGTACACTCTTTCGCGGTAGCTGGTGCTTTTATTCTTTTCTTTATAGCCCTTGAAATGATTTTAGGAATCACGCTATACAAACAAGAAGACGGTGCAGCCATGAACGCTTCTGTCTTTCCTTTGGCATTTCCGCTAATTGCTGGCCCAGGAAGTCTTACTACACTATTGTCTTTAAAATCCGAATTTCATACTGGAAATATTATTATAGCTATCATTATAAATGTTATTGTGATTTTTGTAGTACTAAAAACATCTTCAAGAATTGGACGAATCATTGGTCAGAACGGAATAAGTATTATTCGAAAAGTATTTGGAGTAGTTCTACTAGCAATTGCAGTTAAATTATTTACCTCTAATATTAAATTTTTACTCTAAACATGAAAATATTAACTTATTTATTGTCTGTTATAGCGCTAGTTATTATTGGGTTTAACCTCACTAGGATAGATCTCTCCAATCCTTTTGAAAACGAAAGTTTTACAGCTATCATTACTGCTTTAGCCGGTGGATGCTCGATATTAATATTAACCATTCTCCGTATAGTTAAAAAAATAGATAGGACTGTAAAAGAAAAGTGTTGATCTTTAATTCCAATTTTCGATCGAGATTAAAATTATATTTAAATGGTAATTAATTCAACTTTAATACCCGCTTTTTCTAAAAATTCAACTCCTGATAAGTCCTTATAAGCTGAGCTGTAGACAACCCTTTTAATCCCTGCTTGAAATATTAATTTACTGCAACTTTTACATGGAGATAAGGTTATGTATAAAGTAGCTCCGTCACAGGACTGCGTAGAAGCTGCAACCTTTAATATTGCATTAGCCTCTGCATGAAGAACATACCATTTTGTGTAACCTTCTTCATCTTCACAAAAATTATCAAATCCTGTTGGTGTTCCATTGTAACCGTCGGAAATAATCATTCTATCTTTAACAATTATAGCCCCGACTTGTTTTCGCTTACAATGTGATAGTTTTCCCCATTCTGAAGCCATTCTCAAATAGGCTTGATCATACTTATGTTGTTTTTGTTTAGTCATGTAAATAATCTAAATACTTGATATAATTAATGGAATCATTAATCCTATAATAATTGATGAAAGAACCATTATCCAGTCACGCTTGGAAAATCTAAATATTGTCTGCCCTAAAAATCCGAAAAACAAAACACAAAAGATAATCACAAACTGCCCTAACTCAAGTCCTAGTGCAAATTCTAGAATAGATAAAAATTGACTCTCGCCGGTTTTCACCATAGACTCAAAAGAATTAGCAAACGCTAACCCATGAACAAGTCCAAAGAATAAAACCAAACAACTTATAATAAATGATTTCGATTTATTATAAGTTTTTCCTGCAGTAAATATATTATAAAAAGCTATTATTATTATAGTAAATGGAATCAACCATTCTACTAAATTTGCCTTTAAATTTAGTACATCATAGACTCCAAGAAGCAAGCTCAAAGTGTGTCCAATTGTAAAAAAAGAAACTAAAACTAAGAGCTGTTTCCAATCTTTAAAGGAATAAGGCACGGAAATAATCGCCAAAAAAAGCATGTGATCGTAACTGCTAAAATCAACAATGTGGTAAAGTCCAAATTCTAAGAAATTTAAAAAGCTATCTAACATTATTTATCAGTTCTTAATCCAAAGATAGTTAATTATATTGGTGTTTATTTAGGCTCTGATAGATTAAGATTAGAAAAAGCTTCAAGACCACAATCTAAAAATATTTTGTAATTTTCTTCGCTAGGCGTGTATCCAACTGGGGGGGTTAGTACTGTTTTTCCATCAGGGCTTAACAAAGCATAATAAGGTTGGGAATTTGATTGAAAAAACTGTGTTTGGAAATGAGCCCATTTATTCCCATAATTTTCTAAAACTCTCGCGCCCCCTCCTTGTCTTTCAACTACGAGTTTTTGATTATCTGGAAGCTCTTTTTTGTCATCCACATATAAAGATATTAAAACATAATCGTCTTGAAAAAACGATTTAATTGAAGATTTAGGCCAGATGTGTTCTTCCATTTTTCTGCAATTTACACAAGCATAGCCCGTAAAATCAATCAGAATTGGTTTATTAACTTTTTGAGCATAGGCGACTCCTTCTTTAAAATCTTTAAAGCATTCAAAGTTGTTCGGGCAATCATTGGGATAAACAAAACTATAGCCAACAGGGGGAGCAAGACCACTCAAAAGGGTTAGAGATGTAAATGTCTGAGTGTCTTTACTAAACCTAAAGCCTGAAATTAAATATATAACAAATGCCAAAACAAGAACTCCTGAACTTACCCTAAAGAATGATAGTTTTTTTATAGGAGAATCATGTGGAAACTTGAGCTTCCCAAAAATATAAATAGCTAAACCAGCGAATATCAAAATCCAGATTCCTAAAAAAACTTCAATTTTAAGTAAACCCCAGTGTTTAACTAAGTCTGCATTTGAAAGAAATTTAAAAGCTAATGCGAGCTCAAAAAATCCAAGGACAACCTTTGTAGTGTTTAACCAGCCTCCAGATTTTGGTAGCGCTCTGAGCAAGTTTGGAAACATTGCAAATAAGGCGAAAGGCAAGCCTAAAGCCAAGCCAAAGCCACCCATACCGGCGGTTAATTGCCATGCTCCTCCCTCAGCTGTGAGAGAGCCAGCTAAAAGCGACCCTAGAATAGGTCCTGTGCAAGAAAAAGAGACTATGGACAAGGTAAGTGCCATGAAGAAAATTCCCAAAACACCCCCAATTCCTTCTCCTTTTGTTGTTGAGCTAGTCCATTTGGATGGTAAGGTTAGCTCATAATATCCAAAAAATGAAAAAGCAAAAAATATAAATATTACAAAGAAAAAGACATTCAACCACACATTGGTTGATATTTCATTTAATACATCAGGGTTAACGGAGTCTAACAAATGAAATGGAGTGCTTAAAGCTAGATAAACCAACACAATGAAAAAACCATACAGAATTGCTTTTGAGACACCATTATTGTTCTTAGCACTTACTCTGTTTTTGGTAAAGAAACTTACCGTCAAAGGGATCATTGGAAAAACGCATGGGGTTAACAATGCAAGTAATCCTCCTAAAAAACCTAGCCAAAAGATTTGCCAGAGCGTGTTTCTAGAACTGTTTATTTCCTGCGATAAAGATGTTGTTTGTACAGTACAATTTGCTGGTAGCTTTTGAAGTTCATTTTCTACCATGCCATATAAAACTGAGTTAGAGTTTTCTGAGATATCTAAATCAGACATTGTTGCGCCACCAACAATGGAAAAACCGGATTCTAAGTTAAATTCAAAAACAAATGGATTATCAGGCTTGTAAGTACATTTTGTGTCATCGCAAGTCATAAAGTCAATATTACCTTTAACATCAAAGGCTGGAGAGTTAACTCTAATACGCTGTTTGAAAACAGCTTTATCATAGTACTTTGAAACTATCATATCAAATACAGGGTCTCGTTGTGTGACTTTGTTTGTTTTTGACTCAACCACAGAACCAATCAATTCATAATCTGCAGATGGCTCAAATAAAAATATTGTTGGCAGTGGTCCACCTTCATCTACAAACTGGGAGTACAAAGACCAATGGGTGTCAATTTTAGCAACAAATATGAGTTCGTATTCGTCTCCTGAAATATTAGTCGACCCGAATTCCCATTTCACAGGGTCAAGAATCTGTGAGAAACTGGACAGACTAATAAAAAATAAAAATATTTGAAGAAATCTTTTCATTGTCTAAGTTATTTTAGAATTTGCAAATTAGTGAAAAGAAGTGAATGAGAAACGTTAAGCTGAAAGTATATGCTCTCTAATTTTGAGGTAAGAAGATTGTTTTTCTCCAATGAATTGGTCTGGAGTAATGCCCTCCATGTCTATTAGTATTTGTTTTCCAATTGGACCGAATTCCTTATCTAGATTTCTATTACTCCAACACATCATCTCGTACATAATTGGATACATATCAATGCCTTTATTGGTGAGGTAATAAATTTTTGTCTTGTTGTCGTTAGGTAATTTTGTAACCTCTAACAATCCATGATTTATTAAAAATTCTAATCTGTTGGTTAAAATATTAGAAGCTATCTTTTCATTGGACCTCATGAACTCTGTAAAAGTTTTTTTCCCCAGAAATAAATCTCTTATGATAATAAGAGACCATTTGTCCCCAAAAATATCTAGGGCATTTGTGAGTGGACAGTGCGATCTATTTGTTTTCATTTGAATTTAATTTAGCGTCGCTAATTTAAACGGTATATATTGATCCAGGGTGTATTTAACAAAATATTTAAAAAAAAAACCTCAATTAATAATCAATATAAATAACTAGTTTTCAGGCTTTAAGGTTAACAAGCTGATGTGTAAGAAATATGCGTTAACTAACTATTAATTTGTTTGGGTTGGTCATAGTTGGATAATATTTTTTAAGGTCGGTGATTTACATAAAAAATCAACTTAATTTTTCATAAATCCTAACAAAACAGGCCTGAAACTTGATTAAATGCAAAAAATGAATTTGAGACCAATAACTGTGGTCAGGTTAAGCTGTCGTTTTTTAATTTTATGGTATGAAGAAAATTACTATTTTGATTCATTGTTCGGATCAACCTCAAATTATTGCTGCTATTACAAATTTTATTGCTGTTCGAAGCGGTAACATATTGTATGTAGACCAATTCGTAGACCAAGACCAAAAAGTGTTTTTTATGAGGCTTGAAGCTGAATTTCAAGGCTTGTCTTATGATGATTTAAAATTTAAAGATGATTTTCAACAAAAATTAGCCTGTGTCTTTAAAATGAAATGGGAGATATATCCTGAAGAATATAGACCTAAAATGGCAATATTTGTATCAAAGTACGATCATTGCCTGTATGATATATTAGGCCGGCACAAGTCTGGAGAACTTGATGTTGATATTCCTTTGATTGTAAGTAATCACCCAAAGCTAAAATTAATAGCTGACAGTTTTAATATCCCTTTTCATTTTGTTCCTTTAGATAAATTAAATCCAAAACTAGCTGAGAGTAAACACTTAGAACTTCTATCAGATTGTAATATTGATTTCATTGTCTTAGCACGTTACATGCAGATCATCCCAAAAAATATCATAAACAAATTTCATAACAAAATTATTAATATTCATCATTCTTTTCTTCCAGCTTTTGTAGGAGCAAAACCTTATCACTCAGCCTTTAAAAGGGGTGTAAAAATTATAGGCGCCACTTCACATTATGTAACATCAGAACTTGACGCAGGCCCCATTATTGAGCAAGACGTAACTAGAGTATCACATACTCATTCTATAAATGATTTAGCAACAAAAGGTAGAGATTTAGAAAAAATTGTTTTATCTTCTGGTATCAAATTACATTTAGACCACAAGGTTATGGTTTACAACAATAAAACTATAGTTTTTTCATAAAATTAGTTTAAAAAAATCAAAATGGATAACACTAAAACACCTACAATACAAGTAACTGCTTCCGGAAAAGTAGTTGTTACAAATGCCAATGATATTGTTTTATTAGATGCAAAGGGTAATCCCGTAAAAAAAGAAATCGGTTCACAATGTGTAATTGTGGCAAAACTTTAGACGTTCCTTTTTGTGATGGTGCTCACAAACAATAAAAAATCTATAAAATATCAAAAAAGCCTTTAAAATCATAAAGGCTTTTTTGATGTGTAGAATTAAAAAAATATTTATTATTAGTTCGGATTTGGTAATTTATCACCCCGTAACCCGACTCACTCTATCAACTAAATTTTAATTTAATAAAGACTAATTATACGGAATTAATTACTTCAAAATTCTTTCTAGTTATTCTAACTCGTCAGCAGCAAGTATACGCTGGGTTACATAGAACATTTGAACTTTTCCGTCTGAAATGCGAGCGTCGATAACTTGGCCAAATTTAACATCTTCTCCATCAACAGTTAATGTTACTTCATGGCCTGATGTAACCCATTGGCGTAACTCACCTTTATTGTTTGTTAACTCATTTTCAATAAGATAATTAGTTACCCATTTAGGAGA
>TARA_B110000003_G_scaffold4264_1_pt1 | contig 10231 bp, 8 predicted proteins | sample TARA_B110000003 | Tara Oceans TARA_B110000003 (sample SAMEA4396424) | marine metagenome | biome: Westerlies Biome; feature: [SRF] surface water layer (ENVO:00010504); material: water (ENVO:00002006), including particulate matter (ENVO:01000060) such as... | depth 5 m
AACCCGCCGATTTTTCAGTGTGGGAAGTCCTCATCAAGGCACGATTACCGCCCAAGCCATTCCGCGACTGCTATTAGCAGGCGCCGCTGATATGAAAATTGGGAGTCAACTCCTGCACCATTTGCATCGCCGTTCAAATCAGTTGTCGCCTGTGGAGTGTCACAGTTTTTTTTGCCGTTGGGATTTGATGGTGTGTCCCGGATGGAAGGCTGTCCTTCCGGAAGGATCGATTCAAGACATGCCTGTGTGGACGCACCATCAATTGATGTCGCATCCGAATGCCTTGAGAATCATTGGCAAAGCGCTGAAACAGCCCTGATGAACGGTTGCTTTTAGGCGTTCACCAGGCCGGAATGTCGGATTAATGCATCGGTGCTTGCAGGGCGCCCGCGGAAGGCTTCGAACACCTCGGACGGTGAGCGGCTTCCACCAAGGCTGAGAACAGTGTCTCGGAAGAGAGCCCCAGTGGACTGAACCTTCTGTTCATCGTCGAGACCAGCATCCTCAAAGGCCGCGAATGCATCGGCGCTTAAGACCTCAGCCCATTTGTAGGAGTAATACCCAGCCGAGTATCCACCGGCAAAAATGTGGCCAAAGGCGCAGAGAAATTGATCTTCCGGGATGGGTTCCATCACCGTGGTGGTGGTTGCAACGTCCCTGCGTAACGCATCAGGAGTGATGCCAAGTTCAGGAGTCCAGCGGCTGTGAAGGCGAAGATCGCTCAGGGCGAAATGCACTTGGCGAAGGGTTGCCAGCCCAGCGTTAAATGTGCGACTTCTGCGCAGTTTTTGGAATTCTTCCTCAGGTAACGGTTCGTTGGTTTGCCAATGGCGTGCCATACCCATCAAGGTGGCGCGATCAAGGCACCAATTCTCCATGAACTGGCTTGGGAGCTCAACGGCATCCCATTCCACATTGCTGATGCCAGCTGCTTCAGGTTCATCAACCGTGGTGAGCATGTGCTGCAAACCATGGCCGAATTCATGGAAGAGCGTTTCCACTTCCTCGAAGCTCATCAAGCTTGGGGTGTCTCCAACGGGAGGGGTTTGATTGCAAATCAGGTAGGCAACTGGAAGCACACGGCTCCCGTCGGGGTTCGTTCTCCGTCCAAGGCATTCATCCATCCAGGCCCCACCGCGTTTGCTGGCTGGTCGGCTGTAAGGATCGAGATAAAATGAGGCGAGTGGGGTGCCGTCTTGCCGTTGAACGCGGAAGTAACGAACGTCTTGATGCCAGATCGGAGCTTCCCCATCGGCGGCTTCGATCACCACATCAAACAGGCGGTTACAGAGGCCAAAGAGGCCATCAAGAACCTGCGGCAATGGGAACCAGGGACGAAGCGCCTCTTGATCCAAATCAAAACGCTCTTGGCGTAATTTTTCGCTCCAGTACGGGAGATCCCAAGGGGCAAGTTCTTCTGCTTCGGCCGCACCGTGGCGTTGCGCTAATGCCTTGAGATCGTCGAGCTCTCGTTCGGCAGCAGGAAAAGCGGCAACTCGCAATTCCTCAAGCAACCCCTCGACGGCATCCACATCCTTCGCCATTTTGCTGGCAAGACTTACGTCTGCCCAATGGGCATAGCCCAATCGAGTGGCTTGTTGCCCTCTTAGGGAGAGGATTTCCTCGATCAGTGCACGGTTGTCGTGCTCGCCGCTGCTGGCACGCCCCACATGAGCCCGATACGCCGTTTCGCGCACCGATCGATTGTTGGCATGGGTCAGAAACGGAAGGTACCGGGGCATGTCGAGGCCAAGTAACCAGGGGCCTGCCTCGGCCGTAGCAGCGCTGTCGCCTGCTTCTTTTGCCGCGGATGCAAGGGCCTCAAGGGCCCGTTGAGGAAGCCCGGCGACCTCCTCTCTTGAGGTCAACTTCAGGGTCCATTGCTGGGTGGCATCCAACACATGATTCCCAAATTGTGTGGAGAGCGCTGCCAGTCGCTCGCTGGCTTCGTTGAAGCTGGCTTTGTCATCGCCGCAGAGTCCAACCCCACGGTGTTGCATCGACAGCAATTCAGAGCGAAGAATTCGTGATTGGGTGGGGGTGAGTGCAACGACGGGTGACTCTTGGAGACGGGTCAGGGCCGAATGCAGCACCTGGCTTTGTCCAAGGCGATTCCCAAGCCGCACCACCTCGGGTTGTTGTTCGGCATGGGCGGTGCGGAGTTCGGACGAGTTGCAAACTCCATTCAGATGGGAGACCACACCCCAGCTCCAACGAAGACGCTCACCAAACTCCTGCAAGGGCCCCATCACGGTGGCCCAATCCAGGGCGGTTTGGCTGTTGAGGATGGCTTCAAGGCGACTCTCATACGCCGTGAAGTCTTCATCCACTTGCCTCAGGATTACCGGAATGTCTTGCTTTACCTGATCAGGGGTGATGGCGCTGAATTCGGGGAGACCTTGTCCTTGGAGAAGGGGTGAGGAGGTGTGTGCCATATCAATCAGCCAATGAGGAGGGGAAGGGCGATGGCATCGGTTGATGCTTCGTAGAGGTCCATAGCGATTCGTGGCCAAATACCAATCACGAGGGTGGGCACAAGCAGGCTCAATCCGATCACCAATTCCCGGGGACGCATGTCTTCAACACTCGCGAGAGCTGGAATTCGTGGGCCAAAGAAGATGCGACGGCACATGGAGAGCAGATACATCGGTGTGAGGACCAAGCCAATCGCAGCGAGGAGGACTGTGATCGAGCGGAAGGTGGAGGTAAATGCTTCTTGGCTCGTAATTCCTAGGAACACGGTGATTTCGCTGATGAATCCGCTCATGCCTGGAAGGGCAAGGGATGCCAAGGAGCTAGCCAGGAAAAAAGCAAAGGTGATGGGGAGGGCTTTGGCAAGGCCTCCCATGTTTGGAATGGAGAGGGTTTTGGTGCGTTCGTAGAACACCCCAGTGACGAAGAACATGGCGGCTGCAATCAGCCCATGACTCACCATTTGAAGCATCGCTCCACTGATGCCAAGCGCATCAACGGCCCCAATTCCCACCAAAACAAAGCCCATGTGGCTTACGGAGCTGCAGGCAATGCGCCGTTTCACGTTGTCTTGGGCAAAAGCGTTGAGTGCGCCGTAAACGATGTTCACGATCCCCAAAATCACCAGGGCTGGCGCAAGGGTTTGGTGCGCTTCGGGCAGCATTTGAACGTTGAAACGCAGAAGTGCGTACCCCCCCATTTTCAGGAGTACACCAGCAAGCAGCATCGACACAGGAGCATTGGCTTCTCCGTGGGCATCCGGAAGCCAGGTATGGAGGGGGAACATCGGCAACTTCACGCCGAATCCCACCAAGAACCCGAGATAACAAAGCAACCCAAAACTGCCACCGGCAGAACGCGAAATCAGTTCACTCAGATTCAGGGTGAACACATCTCCAGAAAGCGCCAGTGCAAGGCCACTGATCAAGATCAGCAGGGAAGCAACGGCGGTGTAGAGGATGAATTTCGTCGCAGCGTATTGACGGTTCTGACCTCCCCAGATCGCAATTAATAGATAAACGGGAACCAGTTCCAGTTCCCAAGCCAAGAAAAATAGAAGGAAGTCTTGGGAGAGAAAAACAAGACCTTGGGCTGAGGCTTGAACAAGGAGTAAGGCGAAATACAGCCGTGATTTGCGCTCAATCGTCCAGCTCGCCCACACCGAAAGCAGCGTGACAAGGCCACTCAGGACAACCAACGGCGCTGAGAGACCATCCACGCCAAGGGACCATTCGAGCCCGATGGATGGCACCCAGCTCACCCGTTCAACCAATTGAAGGCCGGACTGGGTCGGGTCAAATTGAGTGGCCAGAACTCCCATCATCAGGAGTAGGTCTGCAAGCAGAACGCCAAAAGCGACATTCCGAGGCCATGGGGACGGTTTGTCGTCTTCCGCGGGTAGCAAGGGCAGGAGAAGAGCTGATGCAGCTGGCAACAGCACAATCAAAGACAGCCATGGAAAGGCTGTTCCCGTTTCGGCCATTGCAGCTATCCCATCACCCATGCCGTGTCCGCAATCTTTAACAAATCTAACAGGGACGGGATTGTTTTCTGGGTAGTTCTACTCATCCTCTGCTGGTTGCCAGTGGCTGCCCGTGGTCTGCACATTCAGCACCGGTGCCCGACTGGCGACGCCTGCCGCTTCCCAGGCTCTCACCATCGCTCGACTGACTGCCATTCCCTTGTCTTCGGCGCAGAGGGCTAAGACGCTCGGACCGGCTCCGCTGATCGCACATCCCCAAGCGCCAGCATCCATGGCGGCTTGTTTCACCTGATCTCCACCCTTGATTAAGCGCCATCGGTAGGGCTCGTGGAGGCGATCGTGCATGCCATCTGAAATCAGATCCCCATTGCCAGTGCGAAGTCCCTGCAGCAAAAGGGTGAGGGCGCCGAGATTCACCACCGCATCACTCACGGGGATGGCTTTCGGCATCGCGCGTCTTGCTTCGCTCGTGCTTAAGCGGATGGAGGGGATTGCCACCACAGCCTTCACGGTGCTGGTCCATTCGCACCGCACGACACGCCAGCGTTGGGAGGCTGCTTTTGCTGTCATGCAAAGACCCCCCAGCAGGGACGGCACCACATTGTCGGGATGCCCTTCGATATCAATTGCAAGTTCTAGAAGTTTTTCCTTGCTGAGGGGTTCTCCCACCAGAGCATTGGCACCCATGAGTCCCGCAACGATTGCCGTCGCACTACTGCCTAAGCCTCGAGCTGGCGGTACGGCGAGCCGGACGCGAGCTTCGAGGGCAACTGGTTCTAGGCCCGCCGCTTTCCAAACCCTCTGAGCGGCTCGATACACCAAGTTTTCGGGCCCGCCGCGGAGATGACTGCCTTCACTTCCTTCAATGATGAGCTCAAATCGTTCGCCGCCACCTTCAATTCTCCGCATGGCAAAGCGGTTGTTCAGATCAAGGGCAGCGCCAAGGCAGTCGAAGCCCGGACCCAGGTTTGCGGTCGTTGCTGGCACGTCCACAATTACTCTCTGGCCGATGCGCGGCTGCGCCATCGCTGATCCTCCACTCAGGACAGTGTCCCACTTGACTCAGCCAAGATTCTTGCCCGACACGCTGCACTAAAGAGACCTGCTTCAGGGTCGATGACCGCGGTGACCCTTAAACCTGCCAAGAACTCTTTAAAACGACCCTTTTGACGCATGGCCTCGAGGAAGGTTGCTGACCGCAATCCTGCGAGTTGTTTGGCCGCCGTTCCTCCACCGATCCAAAGCCCTCCTGTACAGAGTTCCTGGAGTGCAAGGTCCCCCGCCGCTGACCCATAGGCAGACAACCAAATCGTTTGGGCCCGTTGCATTAATGGGTCACCTTGTTCTGCTGCCATGCCCACTTTGGCCGGCAAATCACAGGACTTATTGGTTCTCCATTCCTGGGCGACTGGTTGCAGGGGGTGGTCTTGGGTGTCGGGCTTCTGGAGCAACCACGTCGCGATATGTCCCAGTCCAGTTCCGCTAACGATGCGTTCCACCGACAAACGATCAATGGCTAAATCGTGTTTCAACCAGCAGGCCAATTGCCATTCCTCTTCGGTTCGTGGGGCGAATTCTCGATGCCCCCCTTCACTTGAAAGGGCGACCACTCCTCCTTCAGTCTGGATTCCCCGAGCCATGCCTAAGCCCGTTCCAGCGCCAAGAATGGCAATCGGACCTGCCTTTGCTTCCCCGATTTGGAGGACAACTTGCTGGGTTTCATCGAAGTGCGCTAACCCATAAATCAACACTCCGAAATCGTTAACGAGTTCGAGTTGGCGTATCGATGCTGCAACGGCCAGTTGGTCTTCGTTTAATTGCCAAGGAAGGTTTGTAATGCGCGCACTGCCGCTGTTCACCGGTCCGGCGACAGCAATACATCCGTGTTCAGGCGCTTCGATGTCGCTTGGTCGCTTGTTTAAAAAGAATTTCAGCATCGGTTCCAGCGACGTCCATTCGCTGGACATAAATCGCTGCTGGTAAAGCTGCTTGAGCCGACCGTCCTGGATTCCGTAAAGGGCCAGGAGAGTTTTGGTTCCTCCCATATCACCGGCCAACAGTGTTGAGAAGGCCATGCAAGAGGTCTGGAGGAATTCACTCCAGCCTGAATACATCTCACAAGGGAGGCAACCAATCGCTTGGCGCGAAGCAATTAGCTGAAGAAATCCAGGGGTAATGGCCCCCATGTTGTGGCTGGCTGAGCGTCATCGTCCCCATGACCACTGATCAAAATCCCTGAACCCAGGCCATGTTCGATCCTCACCCGAACCGTGCCGCCACGTTGATTCCCCTTCAGAAAGACGGGCCCTTCATCGGTTGTGGTCTCAACAACCTCGAGTGATGTCCACTGTTGACTCGCCTCCAGGGATCGAAGGCTTGATAAGGCCTGATCGGCGGAGGGCGCCATCACGCCAATCGTGAACCAACTTGATTGGGCTAGTGCCACCTGAAGCTCCTTGCGAAGTTGATCGGCAGTGCTTTGGTCGAGGGTTGGCGCCTCCCGCAGCCGACTCAAATCATTGAGGCACTGAATGCTTGGGGAGTTCATAAATTGAGTCCGAGTGCTGGTTGACGTTCGGCATTGGCGCGCTGTGCGGCTTTGAGTAATGCATCCACGGACGTGACGCCGAGATCTCCATCACGGCGGCTGCGCAGGCTGACGGCGTTTTGTTCAGCTTCTTTGGCACCAATGACTGCCAAAACGGGAATCTTCATCTGTTCCCCTGTGCGGATGATTTTGCCAAGGCGATCTCCGCTTTGATCGATCGTGGCGCGGATTCCAGCTGTTTTGAGCTGGTTGAGAACCTGCTCGGCATAGGGCTGAACGTCATCGGTGACGGGTAAAAGTCGGATCTGCTCGGGGGCAAGCCAGAAGGGGAAATCACCGGCATAGTTTTCGGTCATGATTCCGAAAAACCGTTCGAGCGATCCAAAGATCGCCCTGTGAATCATGATCGGCTTCTGTTTTGAGCCATCAGCGGCCACGTAATCCAAGCCGAAACGCTCGGGCAGGTTGAAGTCCAATTGGATGGTGGAGCACTGCCACATGCGGCCGATGGCATCCTCGATTTTTAAATCAATTTTGGGGCCATAAAAAGCACCGCCGCCTTCATCGATCTTGTAGTTCCAACCTTTGCGCTGGAGTGCTTCGGTGAGCCCATTCGTGGCTAGTTCCCAAACGGCTTCGCTACCAATTGATTTTTCTGGGCGGGTGGACAAGTTGATTTCGTAGTGATTGAAATCAAAAGTGGAGAGGATACGTTCGGTGAGATCAAGGATTCGCAGAATCTCATCGCTGATTTGATCGGGCAAACAAAACACGTGGGCATCGTCTTGCGTGAACCCTCGAACCCGCATCAGGCCATGCATCACCCCAGGACGTTCGTAGCGGTAGACCGTCCCCAACTCGGCCCAACGAATCGGCAGTTCGCGATAGCTCCTTAATTTGCTGGCATAGGTGAGCACATGAAACGGACAGTTCATCGGCTTCAGCTGATATTCCCGTTCATCCACCTGCATGGGCCCGAACATGCTTTCGGCATAAAAGTCGAGGTGGCCTGATGTTTTCCAGAGGCTGATGTCTGCCACATGTGGTGTGTACAGCAATTCGTAGCCGCCCTCGAAATGGGCCTGCCGCCAAAAATCTTCGATGAGTAGGCGCATGCGTGCACCCCTTGGATGCCAGAACACCAGCCCTGCTCCAGCTTCATCTTCGATGGAGAACAGCTCGAGGTCTTTGCCGAGCCGCCGATGATCGCGGCGAAGGGCTTCTACTTTGCGGCGCTTGTGTTCCGCAAGTTGCTCGGGCGTCTCCCAGGCTGTGCCGTAGATGCGCTGAAGCTGCGCTTTTGTTTCATCGCCACGCCAGTAAGCGCCGGCGACACTTTCCAGTTCGAACGCCTTGGGGTGAAGATCTTTGGTGTTTTCAACATGGGGGCCCGCACAAAGATCCCACCATTGATCCCCAAGTGTGTAGAGGGTGATCGGCTCTTGGAGCCGCTCCAAGATTTCGAGTTTGTAAGGCTCGTTTTGGGCTTTGATCCGTTTCTCTGCCTCATCTCTGCTCACCTCGATCCGCTCGAGGGGCAGCTTGCGCCCGATGATTTTGCCCATCTCCTTCTTGATGGCCTTTAGATCGTCTTCCGTGAAGGGTTCGGGGTTATCGAAGTCGTAATAGAAGCCAGCCTCAGTCCAAGGACCAATGGTGACCTGAGCATTGGGAAAGAGCTTTTGCACTGCCATCGCCATCACATGGCTCATGGAGTGACGAATTTTGAGGAGCTGCTCGCTCTCGCTGGTCTTCGGCAGAACCACGGGCGCGAGTGGGGCGGATGTGGTTGCTGCAGCGCTGCTCACCGGAACCGGAACAAGGCCCGCCATCCTATGGGCGTGGCTACAAGTTTCTTGCATGGATCCGTCGAATCAATCCGAGGCGGGCGTCCTTCTCGACCAACTCCTGGAATCACTGTTGGCTGATTTCGACCACTGGTTTCAGCGCGGTGATGAACTCCTGCGCTGCTGCCCAGATGACGTGATGGGGAAAACGGAGAGGGATCGTTTGGCCGCACGTCTGACGGAGGGCCAGAAGGCGATTGTGGCCACCCGATCTTTAGTGAACGCCTCATCTCAGCCGATGGCCGTTTCGATGGGTGCCATGGGCCCATGGCATGGACTGGTGACGGAGGTCTGGGGATTGGCGGCCAAAATTGCTGTTTATCGACGCAATCAGACGTTGACCTGACGTTTCAAATTGCTCAAATTTTTGCTGTAGAAGCTTGCGAGTTCTTGGTGGCTCTTCACGGGTTGTCCGTAGGCCGAAAGGCCAGTAGAGGTTGGGAAAGAGGCCCATTCAGGTGCCAGTTTTGCCATGGCGGCCTTTGTAAGACCCCGTTGATCAATCTCCTTGAGCGCACCACGACGTTTGGCGAGATGTAGCGCTGCTTGGTCTTGATGTTGAGGTTCGAAACTCGCGAGTTTCAGTTCTCGTGCAACGCCTTTCCAGGTGCCAGGCAAAAATTGATAGGCACCGGCAGCTGCGCTGGAATAGCGCTTCACCACAACATGCTCTGGATGGCGTGAGAGGTCATCAAACATTCCACCGCCGTACATAACGGTGTATCCGTGGTCTTGTCCGTCTTTCCAGGTGCCTTCGGCGTAACGGATCGTGTTCAGCAGTGCGCGGCGTTCAGGGGTGAGTTCGTAGGGGCCCTGTTCAAATCCAGTAATCAATGAGGCCCGTGTGAGGCCATGAGTAGAAGCGTTAGATGTTTCCGTCGTTGCAGTTTGGACTGAAAAAGTGGAGCCACTGGCGCTTAGCAGCAAACCGCCAAAGAGGGTGGATGCCACGAAAGTGCGAGTGGATTGGAATGCAACAGTTGGAAACAGCTGAAACACGCATGGCGTTCAAAGTTTGTCCACCTTGAAGGGATGTTGCGTTCTGTGGAGCGTTCGGTCGATGTGGGGTTGACTTTCTTTCTGCAATATGTGTAGGCAGATGAAGAAACGCTGAGAGTCTCGCGAGACTCTTTGGCTTCACTGAATTTGTCTGATGTTGATGCTGATTGTTGTTGGTCGTGCTCGAGATGGATCCGATCGATTAGCCCCGTTAATCAATCAAGCGGCAACCGATTAAGTCCTGCTGGCAAACCCCAGGGCTTGTCTGACGCGATTCAGCGTTGCATTGGCCACGGCTTCAGCCTTTTGACGACCTTGCTCGAGAACGAGATCCAACTCTTCGGGGTGATCGATTAGTTCCTTGTAGCGGCTTTGAATCGGCTCCAATGCAGCAACAGCGGCTTCTGCTAGCAGGGGTTTGAATTGTCCCCAGCCCATGTCTGCGCACTGAGTCGCAACGGAGTCGCGCCCTTGTCCACTCAGGATTGCGTACAAGCCGAGGAGATTATCCGTTTCAGGACGGTCGGGGTTTCCGAATTCAAGGCCTCGCTCGGGGTCTGTCTTGGCTCTCTTGATCTTTTTGGTGATCAGCTCGGGAGGGTCTAACAACGTGATGCGACTGCCTTCATTTGGGTCGCTTTTGCTCATCTTGCTTCGGCCATCGGTCAGGCTCATCACCCGGGCTCCTTCTTTAAGAATGAGCGGTTTAGGAACATTCAAAACGGGATTCTCTTTGGAGCCGAACCGTGCATTGATGCGCTGCTGGGCAATATCTCGAGCCAATTCGAGGTGTTGCTTTTGGTCTTCTCCCACCGGCACTAAATCGGCGTCATATAGAAGGATGTCTGCCGCCATCAATACGGGGTAATCCAGCAGGCCAAC
>TARA_B110000003_G_scaffold99450_1_pt1 | contig 10217 bp, 10 predicted proteins | sample TARA_B110000003 | Tara Oceans TARA_B110000003 (sample SAMEA4396424) | marine metagenome | biome: Westerlies Biome; feature: [SRF] surface water layer (ENVO:00010504); material: water (ENVO:00002006), including particulate matter (ENVO:01000060) such as... | depth 5 m
AACTATATAGTATTCAGTAATAATCAACAAGATTATAAGCCCCCTAACTAAAACTCGCTTATCTTCAGTAATTTAAAGTTCAAACAGATTTTACGCAGTCCGATTATTATTGCCCTCTACCCCTAATAATTAAACGGTTTACTGGCATGGTAAAGCAGCTAATTCCATCCTGCTGGCTCGTAATAAAATATTTTTCGAGATCGTTAAGCATATGGCTCAGATCATTGGGTGAGAGAACAAATGAAGCGTAGAAAAAACCAGCGGCCTCACGAGCCAAGATACTAGGAGCTGCATTAAAACTGAGAGTTATTGGTGTTATGTTTATATCAAAATCTTCAAAGGTTTCTGCAGCAAGTTTTTGCAATTGAGGAGCTGTTCTCACACGTGGATCACCAAGTTCAAAAACTCCATAATCTGGATACTTATATTGTACGTGTTTGTAAATAATATCGTGGACTTCAAGATAGCCGGGAGCAGTTTTAGGATCCCCATCAATAATAGCTGCAAAAATGCCTCTTTTCGTAAGTAGGCGCTTGGTTGTAGCAAGCACTTGAACTACTGGGTCCATCAAAGTTAATGCCCAATGGCAGAAGATCACATCAAAAGATGAATCAGTAAAGCAATCAAGGTTTTGCGCCGATCCCTGATGGAACTTAATATCGGTATGTGCAAGTCGCTCCCTCGCAAGCTGAAGTTCGGAACTATTCATATCAACACCCGAAAGCATCAAATTAGCTCCGAAGCGTTGATTGCAAAGGTCTAGCAGTACACCGCTACCACATCCAAGATCCAGAACCTGAGAATGATATTTTTCATTAACAATATCAGCAAGCAACTCATAGCTATTTTTGCCATTCGCATCTCGACAGTTCCAAGCAAATGCTTCCGTGAAACCAGCATTGCTGTCATGAAGAGCATTCAGATGATCTCGTAAAGAGGAGCTACTGGGTTGTTGGCCACTTTCTACTTGGCTTATCCAAGCAGATTTAATTTTCATAGTTTCACTTTTAAATGATTTAAGTACATAAATATAATTTTAAATAGCTTTCATCAGATAAATACTGAAAAGACTTCTCTTATCAGTCCAATTTTTTAACACACTAAATCCTGATTTTTTTGCTAACTCAGAGAACTCTATTATGGAATATTTATAAGAACATTCAGTATGTATGCTTTCTCCTTTTTCAAAGAGAAACTCTAAACTATCAATTTTAATAACTTGCTTAGTATCACTAATAAGATGCATTTCAACTCTTCCAAGTTTTTCATTATAAAAAGCTTTATGAGAAAATTCAGAGATATTTATATCAGCATCTAGTTCACTTTTCATTCTATGAAGAAGGTTCAAATTAAAGTCAGCAGTATGACCTTCTGCATCATTATAAGCTCTATTAAAAACCTCAGCATCTTTCTTCATATCTACACCAATTAAGAATGTACCCTCATCACCGACTAAATGTCGGACATATTTTAAAAGCTGACTAGCTTCACTAGGGTTTAGATTTCCAATGGTAGAGCCAGGGAAAAAAGCAAGCCGCTTTAAAGATTCAAAAGAGGCCCTTTCTGGCCAGTCGATAGGTTCCATAAAATCTGCGCAAATTGCTGCAACAGAAATATTACTATAATTCGAAGCTATTTCTTTCGCAGTTGCAATCAGATGCGATTTTGAAATGTCTATTGCAATATAATGTGATGGTTCTGGCAAAGCCGATAAAAGGGCTTTGATCTTAATACTCGAACCACAGCCATATTCCACGACTGCTGAACCAGGCTCAACAAGAGAATAAAGCTCTTCTTGAATCTCATTAAGTAATGCTATTTCGGTTCGAGTTAAGTAGTATTCTGGTGTATCACAAATTTTATCAAAGATCTTGGAGCCGCGCTCATCATAAAAAAATTTAGGAGATATTGTTTTCTGGGGCAATGATAACCCTTCCAAAACAGCCTCATAAAATTCTATTTTTTTCTTAGGTTGAATATCTAAAAAATAGTCAAGATCCCTAGTATTTTCTTCATCCATAAAATTCAATTCTCAATAAAAAAATTTCTCTTTGACTCATATTATTTTTGACCATCTCATTATCCGGGGGTTTAGTAGACTGTTAAAGAAAACATAAAGGCATATAATACACACAAGTTATAGATGAAACTAATTGTGATTTAAATTTGTCTGAAAATAAAAGCCAGCTATTAAGCTGTCAAAAAATATTTTATTTTTAGGAAATTAAATTATTAATAAGAAAATACTCTCCAATGATTTGCTTGTAGGACAAAATGCACTTAGTGAAGACTTAAACCAACACTGGGAGCAGGACAATCAAGCTTGGTGGGATTGGTATGTAACGCTTGCTGATAATAAAGATAATGCAACTAATATCATAGATATACCCCCGATACAGCATTTAGATATGCCATCTGATAGTGAACTAGGAGTTGAGCTTTCCACTCCATACAAATTAACTAAGGATCATAAGCTTGCCTTTCACCGAGACGGATTCATCAGACTACCAAACGTGCTGTCTCCAGCAGCTGTATTTCGCTTGCGCAAGGAACTCATTCGCCTTCTCAACAAAACGTTTCCAGAAAAAAACAGGGCTAACCGCTTCCTAAGCCTCGAAATGATGTGGATAGAGAGTCCTATTATTAGGCAATATGTTCTCAGCCCTCGCATTGCAAAGATTTCAGCGGATCTGCTAAGCGTAAAAAGTGTTCGTCTCTACCATGACAATGCACTATCAAAAGAGCCCGGTTGTGGTCGTACACCTTGGCATTACGACGATCATCATTTCCCTTTAGAGACAAATGATGTTGTGACCGCATGGATGCCAGCACAACCAGTACCTCTATCTATGGGCCCTTTGTCATTTGCAAAGCCATTAAATGTTTTCAATCTCGTCAAAAATATCACTTTTAATAAAAATGACACAAGCTATGATAAAAAAGTTACGGAGATTTTTAAGGCAAACAACGTGTCTATTGACAGCAAACCATTCGGAATAGGTGAAGCCAGTTTTCATCATAATTTGAGTTTTCATACAGCAGGTAATAATAGGACTTCGCAGAGCCGTATAGTTTTGGCTAATACTTATTTTGCAGATGGAGCACGTGTAGTTAAGGAGCCCACCATGGTATCAGGCGACTGGCAAAAATTCATTCCTGGTGCTGACCCTGGAGGTGTTGTAGCTAGCGAATTCAATCCCGTTTGCTGGCCCTCAATTAAGAAAAGAAGGGTATAAGAACATAGGACTTTTAGCCCAGTAAAGCTTATTTCCGCTAATTTATAGCGTCCTATTTTTTTATTATGTTCTTGTTCCTTTTAATGCAAAGAATAAACCCCCTACCCATAAGAAAACATGAAAATGGTCGTACAGTAATACGAATGCCAGTGATTCCGGTTGACTCATCCAAATAACTCCAGTCACAATACACCCAATAACAAACCCACTAAATCTTGTAATTAAATCACCAATCCAAATCCATCGAGTGAACATAATTAAACCTCCCACCAATAATCCTACTCCTGCACCAAGCTCTCCGTATGCTACAAACCACCAAACAATATAGGGTAGCCCAAATGCATCTGCAGTTTCTGGTGTTACTGGCATCTTTGATAATCCTTGTTGCATAAACACAATTATAAGAGGTATTCTCAGCAACCAATGTGATAGTCGACGAAAGACTGGTATCTTCATTGATAATTCTTTTAATTTCATATTATTTCTCTTGTATTATTTACTGCCACTTTAACATCGGATTAACCTAACTTTCAGAATTATTCTGAAGCATACTATTTAAATAGAGTGCATCTAATTTTTCATAAATTTCACCTATTGAAGCATTGTCTGCAATAGCAGATTCTTTTTTTGCTTTATCAAATATACTGTTTAGTTTTATAAAGGCCTTATCAAGCCTAAAAAAAATTTTCTTATCAGAATTTTTATTTTCTTTAGACATTAAGTAAATGATGTCATCTTTAATAAGCATAAATTGCGAGAGGTAAAAAATACAATGACTGCTCATATTTTTCCATGGGTCAATATTAGCTACCATCCCAGATGGCATTAAAAAAGGGTTTTCTATAGTCTGAGTTGTTTGGGTAAAAATTTTAATTAACGTATCTTTTACAGACACTTGTTCTTCACCTTTTAATATTTCATCATCCACAAATGTTTTTATAGAAGTCGTGAAAGCTTTACGATAACCAGCTGAGACATCAGATCGAATATTTAATTTCCCTAAAAGTAATCCCTTCTCTGCTGGAATAATTAATGCAATATTTTGTAAATCGCCCAATGGAATAATCTTAAATTTGCTTAAGAGCCAAAAGATAGTGTTATAAAACTCAGAGACAATAGGAACGTATGAGAATTGTTTGATTAATACTTCATAATCACCTTCATAAACTTCTTTCTTTATGCCAAGCCTTAGTATAATTCTGCTTACAGCATGCTTAGTTACCGGGCAATGAAAATCACCTTCGAAGCTTACAATAGAATCATACTGACGTTTTTGCACGGGCAGACAAATTGATTGAAGTATCATAAATATTTCATCGGCAACAGAATCAGTTTTCTCTCTTGCTGGACTGGGAAATATAAAATTTATTACTGGATTTCTTTTTGAACCATTTACTTTGTAATGAACGGATAATTTCTGGAATAATTCTTGATTAAACTTTAAATATTTAGCAATATTGCTGGAATTTGTGAGTTTTTTTTTAAAATCTCTATCTTTTCTGAAGGCATTAATAAGAATATCGTCCCATTTCCGAAAGAAATCCCCAGCTAGGCCTTCTGACTCCATATCTCTAGTATTATTTCGTATCAATTTTAATCCTTTATGGAGTTTTAAACTACGCAAATACCTTCAAACATTAAATCTTATGTAAACATATATAGCAATGGTAAATTAGGGGGCTATTCCCTTTCCTAAAAAATCAAAACACTTTCCTGAATCCTTTTGACTAATTTTACTAATAACTTGTGTCATTAATTCCACACTTTCCCTTGGGCTAAAAATACTATGCTTTACATGCCTTAAGAAAGGTTCTGATAAATCGCTTTTGACTGTTCCTGGATGAATTCCTATTGCTATATGATCTTTATTAGCTCTTTGTAATTCTATCGAAAGGTTACTTACCATCATATTAAGTGCAGATTTAGAGCTCCTGTAACTGTACCAACCACCAAGCTCATTATCAGAAATACTTCCCACTCTTGCTGTTAAAAAGACAATTTTAACTCCTTGTGACTTCTTAATAAGGGGCATAAGCTTTTTTACTAATAGCATAGGTCCAAAAACATTAACTTGAAATACATTTTTAAAGGCCTCAAAACTAATACCATTTATTGATTTCTCAGGTTTAATTTGGTCTGTATGCAATATTCCTGTTGCGATTATGATCGTATTAATAGATTCTAATTCTGATATTTTATCTAAGTTATTAAATGACTCCTCTTTACTGTAATCAATTTCTATTGATTGAATTTTTTTATGCTCGGTATCATCTATTTTTCTTGATAATGTAACAATTTTTCCTACATTTGGGTCGTCACTATAAAATCGTGTGAATTCTTTCCCAATTGCACCAGTTGACCCAGCTATTATTATATTTTTTTTCATTTTTCCATTTTTTATAGTCAATTTTATAACTTTCTAATTACATAATTTTCTCGGTCTTTATTAAGGCAAAAATTCTCCTGCAGCTTTTTTTAAATCCTCTTCTGTTCTACCTTGCTTAAAGGCAATAAGCCATAAATCAAATGTTTTTGGAAGACTTCCACCAAAGAAAGAGGTAAAGCCAGCCTCCTGGAAGGCTTTAAGTAAAGACGTGTAAGTAAACCCAGTTTTATGAGCCATATAGACTTTCCCTTGCTCTATATAGCCTCTGTGACCATACAAGATATCTATTGGAGAAATTGGGCCTGCAGGTGATGAATAGAGTGGCTCCATTAACTTATCACTTACAACTGCCTGGCATACGCTTACAAGATCTGGGCAAGTAATGACAACAAAACCATCGTCATTTAGTACCCTATTGAATTCTCCTAATGCAACAGGAACTTCATGTGGAAATAGATGCTCAATATTATGAGATGAGTAGAGAGCATCAATAGTGCCGCTATTAACTAAACCCATATCCGTTAAAGTGCCAACAATATCTGGCTTAACATCTTTATCTATGTCTAGTCTAATCTCTTCCCAAAAGGGAGTATTAAAACCCTTTAGAGTATTTTTATTTTCAGGGCCACAGCCAACATGTAAAAGTTTTTTCATGAAGGCAGTTTACCTTAGATAACTAGGTGGGAAAATAGAAGTTAATTAAAAAATTTACTGATAATAATTATCTAACAATGTTCTATAAAACTAATTAAATACGTAATATGGACCTCATAGTGTATAAAAAAACTTAGATGACTAAATTAATAAACGACAGAAACCCATACAGCCTAACTACTTTATTTTTCACAGAAATGTGGGAGCGATTTAGCTATTATGGGATGCGAGCTTTGCTTGTACTGTACCTAGTAAATTCATTGGGATTTTCAGATGCTGATGCTCTTCATATATATGCTATCTATACTGGACTAGTATATTTAACTCCAATCATTGGAGGCTATTTAGCAGATAAATATTTAGGCACTCAAAAAGCAATTTTTATTGGTGGGCTCACAATGATGCTTGGGCATTTTTTAATGGCATTTCCTGATCTGTTATTTTTAGCTATGGGCTTATTAATTATAGGTAATGGTTATTTCAAGCCTAATATAAGCGTTCTTCTAGGGAGGCTATATAAAGACAATGATGTACGAAGAGATAGTGGGTTTAGTATCTTTTATATAGGAATAAATTTAGGTGCTTTCTTAGCACCTTTAATAGTTGGGTATGTTGGGGAAACCATTAATTGGCATTATGGATTTGCAATTGCAGGATTAGGTATGCTTGCAGGATTAATACAATTTTATTTGGGACAAAATAAAATTATTCAGGAAGATTTTTCTAAAAAAACGAAAAGATTAAATTATAGTGATTGGGGGTTGATTGGGTTTTTATCATTAATCAATATCCCAATTATCTTATTAATTTTTAAAATAAATGGTTTTATTAATGATAATTTTTATGAACTTTTAACCTTACTATTTACGCTAGCAATTATTTTATTTTTAAAGAAAAAAAATAAAATTAACTTCATCAAAGAAGATATAAAGAAAATTTTTTATATTGGCACTCTCTCATTATTTGTAATATTCTTTTGGGTTGGTTTTGAGCAAGCTGGTGGCTCTTTAACGCTTTATGCTAGTAATTCAGTTGATAGAAATTTCTTTGGCTTTATTGTTCCAGCTTCATTCTTTCAATCCATTAATCCCTTAATTATAATTTTACTTGGGCCTCTAATAGCAAATTTTTGGTTAAGAATTGATAGAAGTGATCATAAAATAAATACTTCTCAAAAAATGGGAATAGGACTTATTCTTCTTTCAGCCGGTTTTTTTCTAATCATGTATGTCAATAATTCAAATGCTTCCTACATAAGTCTCTGGTGGCTTGTGGGAGTATATTTTCTTCATACGCTTGGTGAGTTATGCCTATCACCAATTGGCCTATCCATGGTTTCAAAGGTTTCACCAAAGAAAATTGCTTCACTAATGATGGGTTTTTGGTTTTTATCAGCAGCTATTGCAAACTATTCTGCCGGAAAATTACCAACTATTCTTAAATCAAATAATATAGATTTATTTACCTTCTTAACAATTATGTCTCTTGTTGCTGGTATCGTCTTAATTTCAATCGCACCTTTAATGGAAAAATTAGTCAGAAAATAATACTACCGAACAATAAGCATGGAATTTAATAAGTGATGATTAAAAATTTTATTAAAATATTTTTATTTAAACGAATCATATTAGTAATTATTTACAAAATAATTAAGTTTTTCTTCTCTCGAAGGCGCTAAAAACTTATGAGTAAATATAATTTTGACAAAGTAATTAACCGATTTCAAACTGACTCAATTAGATGGGATAAATACGAACCAACAGTCATTCCCCTTTGGGTAGCAGACATGGATTTTTTGTCTCCTCCATGCGTACTTAATGCTATGAAAAATAGAGTAGAGCATGGCATTTTTGGTTACACTCATGAACCAAATGATTTTAAAGAAAATATAGCTAGTTACTTAAAAAAACATTATTGTTGGGAGGTAGAAACTGAATGGATTGTAATTATCCCAAGTGTTGTATCAGCCCTATATTCAATTGGTATTAGTTGTACTAAAAGTGCCTCACATATAATCACACCACAACCAATTTATCATCACCTTAGGTTAGCAGCTGAACAATCTGGAAGAAGTTTTAATGAGGCACAGGTTGAAACCATTAACAATCGTCAAATTTTATCGACAAAAAGTTTAAATAAGGTAATAAATAATAATTCAGAGCTTCTATATTTTTGTAACCCACACAACCCTGGAGGGACAGTTTATACAAAAGATGAATTGATTCAGATTGTTGATTTTTGTAATAAAAATAATCTATTTATCTGTTCTGATGAAATTCACGCTGGTATGGTCTTGAATGGACATAAACACATTCCAATCGCGAGTATTTCAAAAGCGGCGGCTGACCGAACAGTCACCTTAATGTCTCTTAATAAAACTTTTAATTTTCCAGGGGCCGGTCTGGGTTGGATGATTTGTAAAAATCCTAGCCTTAGGGAAATGGCCTCTAATAGAATTGGGTCACTTATTCCCCATCCTGAAATTTTTGGCTACGTTGCAACCAATGCTGCTATAAGAGATGGAGAAGATTGGAGATTAGCCTTACTTGATTACCTAAATCAAAATAGAAAGCTTTTGATAGAGAGAATTAATCAAATTCCAGGCTTAAAGATTTATGACATTGAAGCTAGTTATCTTGGATGGATTTCATGTGAAGGTATACCAGTAAAAGACCCACATCAATTATTTTTAAATCATGGTGTAGCACTTCAGCCAGGCTATATGTTTAATCAACCTGATCACGTAAGAATTAATATCGCGACGCCTCACTCGTTACTTAATGAGGCATTAGATCGCATAGAAACAGCCATAAAATCAATTTAGCATAATATGAGCTTAGTCACTTAGTTCGTCAGTCTGCTACAAACTTCAATACAGCACTGTTAATGCAATAGCGTTTCCCAGTTGGAGGGGGTCCATCATTAAAAACATGTCCTAAATGAATACCTGAACTTGCACTCAATACTTCAATTCTTCTTCCATCATCATTAAAAACTAAAGACCCTGGAACAGGATTAAAAAAACTTGGCCACCCCGTCCCGCTATTAAATTTTTTGTCGCTGCGAAACAAGGGCTCACCTGTAAGGGGATCTACATAAAATCCTGGCTCATGATTGTCTAATAGTGAACCACTAAATGCAGGTTCTGTACCGTTTTCAAAAGCAATTTTTTTCTGTTCTGGAGTCAATGTTTGTTGGCCATACCATCGCCAAAAAGATTGTTTATTCCCATCGTAACCGGTATATCTGGAAACTTCTTTACCATCATCAAACATTACGATAGTTGGGGTAGCCCATATCGATTCCTTAAGCTCCCATCCAGTTGGAGCTTCCATACTATAGGTTTTATCTATTGCATATGATGATTTCCAATTAGCTGTTACATCTTTTTCGAATGCTTTACAGGAGCCACAGGTCTCAGATTCAAAAACAACGAGCTGTGTTTTAGCTAACATTTTTCCATTTAAAATTTTACTAGTGTCATTCAATTTTTGATCTCCAGCTTGAGATATTAAAGAAAAAAATAGAAAAGCTAAAAAAAATTTTAGTTTCATTTTCGGCACAACTAATATGGATAAGATTTTCAAACATTTCCTTAAAATAATAACAGAGAAAATTTTTACATTCCGTATTATTATGAGAGTAATTGTCGAACAAAGTTCTATAAAATTACATTTTTACTAGTCACCAATAAAACCCCCACTCTGGTGTTGCCATAATTGATAGTACAGCCCCTTTTTCTTCAGAAGCTCCTTATGATTGCCTTCTTCAATAATTTCTCCGTTATCCATCACAATCAGTCTGTCCATTGCTGCGATAGTGGATAACCGATGGGCTATAGCAATTACAGTCTTCCCCTTCATAAGAATATCAAGACTGTCTTGGATAATCACTTCTACTTCTGAATCTAATGAGCTTGTGGCTTCGTCCAGAAGTAATAT
>TARA_B110000003_G_scaffold61950_1_pt1 | contig 10210 bp, 7 predicted proteins | sample TARA_B110000003 | Tara Oceans TARA_B110000003 (sample SAMEA4396424) | marine metagenome | biome: Westerlies Biome; feature: [SRF] surface water layer (ENVO:00010504); material: water (ENVO:00002006), including particulate matter (ENVO:01000060) such as... | depth 5 m
ATGAATGGATCACGAGCTGACGAATGCACTAATAAATGCAGCGTAGTACCCCTTTTAATTTCAACACCAGAAAACTCAAAGTCCATAACTGCCTCACGAGTAACCCAAGTTGTAGTTGGCCGCTCTCTTATTAATTCGTGGAAAGCATTTTCAGCCAGAGAGCCGTCTTTTTCTAATTTAATCCATTCTTTTGGATACTTGATAAAAGTAAGCAATCCCAATCCAAGTTGAGACCTTGTAGTATCAACACCACCAAATATTGAAATTACGATAAGATCAGAGAGTTCCAAATTGGTAAAACCTTCAAAGTTATTTGCCTGCTCAAGAAGCTTCGCCACAAAGCTTGTCTTATCTCGGCCTGATTGGGCTTTTTCTATTAGATCATTCGATAACTTCGCGAGGCGTTCATATGCTTTATCGAAGACAACCTCATTCGCTTTGCAATCTACGCCCATAGCTAAGCCTAGGTCCGAAGCATCCTGAGAGATCATCTCCCATTGACTGCCCTCCAAGCCAAGCAAAAGACTCATGGCTTGCCCAGCATAGGGCTTTGCAAATTCAGTCATAAATTCACATGACTTTTTTCTTCTTAATTTAGCACATAGATTCCTAGCTAGTGCTTCAAATTCGGGTATTAATGAATTTATATATCCCTGAGACAAGGCAGGGACTAAAACATTCCTTAGTTTCCGATGGTACTCTCCCTCTTGCCCTATGATGCTTCTTTTCCAAAACTTTCCAAATGAACCTGTGAGATTATTTTTATCTGGCCATGCATGACTTCCTTGTCTCAATCTACGATCGCGCAAGAGTTGACCCACCTCTTTATATCGTAAAATAGCGAGGCCGTATGGAGTAGTGGCGAAAAATGCTTTTTCCCTAGCCTCTTTTATTTCAACACCCCTGGTTGAAAATGTTAAATCTTCCAAATTTAGATGACAGCAATCCATTATACCCTAAACCAAATGAGTTTTAAAATTAAGTTATCACTCATGATAAATTTATATTAAATTAATGTTCTTGTAGTCAAACAAACTATTTTCAAATATTAAATGCCTGACAATAAATTAAGTAAAGGTATCTGTAATGGAGACACTAGATTTTATTTTTGATTTTGGAAGCCCAAATGCATATTTAGTGCATAAAGTTCTTCCAGAATTTAAACTAGTCAATAATATTCATATTAACTACATACCATGTTTGCTTGGAGGAATATTTAAGCAAACAAATAATCGTTCCCCAATGGAAGCGTTTGCCAACATTCTTGGGAAAAGTGATTATGAAAATTTAGAGATGAAACGATTTATTGAGAAACATAAAATAAATAATTATAAACCAAACCCTTTTTTTCCTGTTAATACACTTACCTTAATGCGTGGGGCGATTGTGGCGCATAGAGAAAATTGGTTAGACAATTATATCGAAGCTGGTTTCCACCATATGTGGGAAAATCCAAAAAATATGGGCGACCCAGAGGTTTACAAAAATGCCATGTTAAGTTCTGGGTTTAATAGCTCAGATTTACTAAACAAGATTCAAACTAATGAAGTTAAAGAACAGCTCATAACAAATACTAGAAGAGCCGTAGAAAAGGGAGTTTTTGGAGTTCCAACCTTCTTTTTGGAAGACCAAATGTTCTTTGGGAAAGAACGCTTGATGCAAATTGAAGCAATCTTAACAGATTAACCCTTGCCTCGCCAAGGGATCGTCCGGCTTATGATTAATCGCATTAAAAGATCAAACGCCAGACCTAGCAAACCCATAATTAAAATTGTTACCCAAATTAATTCATAATCTGAAACCGTTCTCGCAACATTTTCTATAAAGCCAATTCCAGTAGTTCCAGCGAGCATTTCAGCAGCCACTAACGTTCCCCAACATACGCCAATTGCAATTCTAATTCCTGTTAATATTTCTGGCAAAGCATTGGGCAAGATAACATAGCGCAAGATCTGACGATTAGACGCTCCTAGAGAGTGAGATGCACGGATTTTTGATAATTGCGTACCTGAAGCTCCCGTTCGGGCAGAAATGACCATTATGGCGAAAGAAACCATGAAAAGCAAAAAAATCTTACCATCATCCTGAATACCGAAAATTGTTAGAATTAAAGGTGCCCAAGCTAATGGAGGCACCGGTCTGTACAATTCTATTATAGGATCAAAAAAGGATTTAAAAAACCTAGATATCCCCATGTAGATTCCCAAAGGCACTCCCAAAAATATCCCTAAAGCAAGAGCCACTAAAACTCTGAACAAAGAATCCCATATATGACCATCGAGCATAGGTATTGCACCAAGATAAACATCCCCTTGGGCAAAAGCTTGTAATTTATCTTTGTAATTAGGTACAAATAACCCCTGTTCCGAATGAACTCCGTAATCACCAGGAAGTAAATCAATTAAGAAATCTGGGATTAAGAATGAAACAATATCAGCAATTTCTACCCAATCCCACCAAAAGAGGGTAGTTCCTTTATATCCCCCTCCACTTTCTAAATTTGGATTAGCGAGAAGAAGAAATTTAGCCACCACATCTGTTGGTTTCGGCAACCAACGCCCTGAGCCTTGCTCAGTACATTGAGTTTTTGATTTAACAACCCCTGCTCCTGGAATAAAAAGCGCTTGCACAAGCCACAAATTTCCTTTGGCACCTTCTATCGCCCTTAAGAAATCCTTTATTGAGTCATTTAATCCATCTAGCGCCTGAGGGGGAAAGATTGTTCCATCATCCAATCTTTTAAAAATGCGCTCAACTGCTTTAATGTAGTGTTTTCTTTCCTTCAGCACCTCATCTGAACGATCTGATTCTTCGTTGGACAACTTTAATTTTTTAATTTGCTGCTTAGTCGCCTTAATAATACTATCTGCTGCAGCTGAATTATTCCTCAATTTCAAGAATTTTCGAGACAATACTTCTGCATCTTTACTAATATAGTCAAAAAGCACACCCTTCGGAGTAATTGGAAGTAATGGTAATTCGATGCGAGTAGTTCCCCAATTGGGTTGTAGTAAGCCTTCGCCAGAAGGCTTGAGTTCAGTGTAATCCTTGCCAAGTTTATCAGTTAACTCATCCAAATCTTCACTTATATCGCGTATTGCCCGTTGAGATTCTAAGCTTTGATTCTCTTGATCTGAAAAAATTCCAATAATCTGCCTTGAACTACTTATAATATTCAATAGTTCCTGCTTTTCCGTTTCACTGAAAACACTTTTAGGAAAGTTAGATTCCAGAACATCTAATTGCTCAGTATTTCGAACTATCAATTCGGTTGACTTAAAATAACGGGAATCTATCGGTAAAGCAGCTTTAATAGGAGCGATAGCAGTTTCAACTTTTGCCACCTGACACATTTCATTCCCAGCTTCAGGAAAGAACGCTCTTCCTACCCCCCAAGAAAAATAGAACCATATCAATAAAATTGCTGACACACCCGAAAGCGTCCAATACCAACCACCAAGCGTTCTTTCAGGATCACCAAAAACTTGATCTTTAGCTCGATAAGTTGCCTGTCTTAGTCCAACGAGAATTGACCATAATAATGTTATTAATAAAATAACAATTATAATAGATGCAATAAAAGCTCTTTCTTGGGACAACCAATCAAGCACCTCCCATAATCTCCTCTTCCATATCCCAGATCATCGATAAGATCTCTTCTCTTACTTCAGAAAATTGAGGGCTTTGTTTGATATCACGAAGGGGCGTTTGCAGGCCTTCTTCCGCGAATGGTAATTTATATTCCTTATGTATTCTTCCAGGCCTAGGAGCCATTACAAACAATCTTTCTCCCAACAACAATGCTTCCTCAACTGAGTGAGTGATAATTAAAATCGTTTTGCCAGTTTCTTTCCAAAGTTCCAAAATTAACGATTGCATCTTTTCTCTTGTTAAAGCATCTAGCGCTCCTAAAGGTTCATCCATTAAGATGACATCAGGATCATTTACCAAACAACGTGCCAATGCAACTCGCTGCTGCATACCTCCAGACAACTGGTAAGTGGGCGTATTCCCAAACCCCTGTAAACCAACTATTTCAAGCCACTTTTCTACTAATGACTCGCTCTCATTTTGAGAGGTTTTTTTCATTCGCAACCCAAAATCAACATTCTTAGCGACAGTAAGCCATTCGAATAAAGCACCTTGTTGAAAAACCATACCTCTTTCAACACTCGGGCCATCGATTTTCATCGAATTTAATGTCATTGAACCTGACGTTGGATTCAAGAATCCAGCAATCATGTTTAATAAAGTGGTTTTACCGCAACCTGACGGACCTAAAACAGACAATAATTCGCCTTTTTTTAAGGTAAAATTGATGTCTTTCAGTGCCTCGACCTTCACTCCGGTTTGCGCATTTGAAAAAGTCATACACAAGTTTTTACAAATAAGATCAGACATAATTTTTTTCGAATTATTAAAGGAAAGTAAGACTCAACTTGAGCCTTACTTAAAGTATTTACAAAACTATTTTTTAGTCAAAAAATGAGCTATCAATTGTTTTTGCAATCGCCGCACCATCAGATGAGTCAGAGAAAACAACTCCTAATGCTGCCGCAGCACTTGCTGCCACTCCATCAGGCCCAAAGTATTTATCCATCTGTTGTTTTTCAGTCATAAAGATCATGCCAGCCATTTGCCTACGAGTATCTTCAACACTCATACCAGCATCTGCCGCTACTTTAGCTAATTGTGCGTCAGTAGCTTCCCATGCCAAGTTTGCTTCATCAGTCACATCCAAGAAGGTTCTTAGAAGATCCGGATTTTCTGTTGCGAATTTTTCAGTTACTGAAATCACATCAAATGAACCGATACCTGCATCAATTTTCTGCTGAGAGGTCATTATGGGTGTTCCCACTTCTCCCGCAGCTTTTGATGAATTTCCACCAAAAATACATGCCATATCCACATTACCATCAGCAAGTGACTTAGCTCCATCTGCAGGAGCTTGATCCACAATGGTCATAGTAGAAGTATCAACGTTTAGGCTAGACATATAACTTCTAAATGCAAAATCTGCCATTGTATTCAGTGGAACAGCAACAGTTTTTCCCTCTAACTCTGATGCATTTGATGAATCTATCCCAAGCCCATTCTTAATAAAACAATCATTTGCTTCATATTCCATGGCTATAGCCACCATTTTCAAAGGATGCCCTTGTTGAATAGCGGTAACAAAAGGTGAAAGGCCCTGTGAATAAGAGATATCAATGTCTCCTGCCAACATCGCTTCCGTCATCTGTACACCAGTTGAAAAATCAGTCCAGTTAACATCTACGCCCATAGCTTCATCATAAACCTTATCTACTTTTGATATTTGGTTTGGAGAGGCCCACTCCAAAAAGAACGCCACATTAACACTATCAGCTGCATTGCTCACAGAAGCAGCCGACAGAGTTATTATGCTTCCAACAATTGCTGTACTTTTAATTAATAAACTTCTCATATTTTCCCCTTTAGATTAGAAATTGAATTAAAATGTAATTAAATTTTCTTCATTCTATTTTTTAGAATTTAATCAATATCATTAAAATAAACAATTTGCGAGATTAAACTTATATTATTGCACACCTCATCGAAAATTGAATGAATTGAAAAAATATGATTTTTATTATTAAATTTGTAAAACAAGTGGTTGTATACATACCTCCGCATGATTAAAGGAAAGTTATGAGAATTTGGATACCTTTTAAAAAAAAACCACCTGTTGTAAGCGTAATTCGATTTAGCGGCACTATTGCTGCAGATGGTAGATTTGGATCATCAGCTATTAGTGATCAGTCAACAAAAAAAATAATTGAAAAAGCATTCGGTCAAAAAAATATTTCTGCCGTAGCAATAGTGATTAATTCTCCCGGTGGAAGCCCCGTGCAATCTAGCCTTATTGCGGCTAGAGTTAGACGGCTGGCAGATGAAAAAAAAATTCCAGTTTATGCCTTTATAGAAGATGTTGCAGCTTCAGGAGGGTACTGGCTAGCAACTGCGGCAGATCATATCTATGCTGATTTCAGCTCAATAGTTGGATCCATTGGCGTTATCTACTCAGGCTTTGGATTTCAGGACCTGATAAAATCATATGGGATTGAGCGAAGAATTCATACAGCGGGGCAAGATAAGAGTTTTCTAGATCCATTTCGACCTGAGAACCCTGAAGATATTGATAAATTACTGAATCTCCAAAAAGAAATTCATGAAGCTTTTGTACAGCAAGTAAAAAAGAGTCGAGGCAAAAAATTACAAAGTGAGGATATCTTTACAGGGGAATTTTGGATCGGAAAAAGTGCTAAAGCTTTAGGTTTGATTGATGATATCGGTCACCTAGTACCGATAATGAAAAGCAAATTTGGTGAAAAAACGCGATTTTCGTTACAGGAAAAAAAGAGAGGTTTTTTATCCCGATTTGGGATACAAATTGCCAACGAAACTTTAGGTGAAATTGAGAACCATATCAATTGGTCAAGGTTTGGATTATAAGATGATTATCAAAATAATCTCTTTATTTCTTATTGGTATGGTTATTTTAGCTATCTTTGGTCGACTTAAATTACCGAAATTTAAACTTGGCCCTCAAAAAAAATGCACTAAGTGTGGAGCACCAATAATAAACAGCTCTAAGTGCGTTTGTGAAGATTAAGCAATACTCTGCACGAAGATTTAATGGAGTAACTTAATGAAAAGAAGGGCAGTAATCACTGGTGGTGCTAAAAGATTAGGAAGAGCAATGGCACTGGAACTAGCATTGCAAGGGATCGATATAGTTATCCACTTCAATAGCTCGTTAGAAGAAGCAGAAGAAACTCGTGATATGGCAAGAAAAAATGGTGTGAATGCAGAATTATTAAAAGCAGATCTTCTAGAAATGGACGAAACCAAAGGATTGATAAAGAAAGCAAGAACGCTGATAGGAGGCCCACTAGATATCTTAATAAACAATGCCTCTATTTTTGAGTATGATAATTTAAAATCCGCTGACCTTACTAGTTGGGACCGACATTTGGACTCTAACTTAAGATCCGCGGTATTCCTAACACAGGAATTTTCTGAACAAGCACCAAAAATGACTAACAAAAATAATGGACTTCCGTTTGCCACCTCCAATGTCATAAATATAATTGATCAACGCGTAAGAAAAATAACACCAGATTTTATGTCATATACTACAGCAAAGATAGGTTTGTGGGGCTTTACACAATCATCAGCTCAATTCTTAGCGCCAAATATTAGAGTAAATGCTATTGGACCTGGCCCGACCTTGCAAGGCGTAAGACAAAGTAAAGAAAATTTTGAACATCAACGCCTGGCCACTCCATTAATGAGAGGAGCGAATGAGGCAGATATAACCAATGCTATGAATTATATTTTAAATGCTTACTCATTAACGGGGCAATTGATATGTCTCGATGGAGGTCAACATCTTGCTTGGAAAACATCGGATGTAGCAGAAATTGAGTAAGAAAAACAATGCCCTAGCATATTTCCCCGACGTTAGTTGTCCACCTAAAATAATAAATTTTAAAAAAAATAAAAAAAAAGTCAATGAATTCAAGAATTTGCTATATTTAATTAATTTTATATATTAATTTCAATGACTTAAATACATGCCTAAAAAATAGGCAATTTAGTAAATCGCCAATAAATTAAGGGAAAATAGAGATATTAAGAAAGTTATATTCAGACTTATCCACAGATAGAGTGGAGAAAATGCAGATGATATGCCAATTTAAAGACTAGATTAATAGAATCATATAAAAATTTAAAATGACAAATGGTAGCACAACACATAATCAAAAGGTCTCCGGATCTAAGATAATCGGAAAATACCTTAAAAATCTTCCTGAGAATCCAGGTGTTTATCGTATGTTAGATCGTGGCGGAGAGGTCTTATATGTTGGTAAAGCGGTCAATTTAAGAAAAAGAGTAACTAACTATTCTAAATTTTCTGGGCATTCATTGAGAACAATAAAGATGATTGAGCTAACTTGCTCTATGATGTTTTTAACTACTCGAACTGAAACAGAAGCTCTGCTTTTAGAGCAAAATCTCATAAAACAACTAAAACCAAAATATAATGTTCTACTACGTGATGATAAAAGTTTTCCAAATATTTTGGTTTCCAAAACTCATGCTTTTTCTCAAATCAAAAAACATAGAGGTAAACGATCTGAAAAGGGTAATTATTATGGGCCATTTGCTTCAGCTGGAGCAGTCAATAGGACCCTAAATCAACTGCAAAAGATATTTATGCTTCGTAATTGCACCGATGCACAATTTAACAATCGGAGCCGTCCTTGTCTCTTATTCCAAATAAAGAAATGCTCTGGACCATGTGTTGGAAAAATAACTGAAAATAAATATAGCGCTGCTGTTAAAGATGCAGAGGACTTTTTAAAAGGACGGAATAGCTCCATACAAGAAAAATTAGCATTGCAAATGCATCAAGCTAGCAAAAAATTAGATTTTGAAAATGCCGCAATAATACGTGACAAAATCCATGCTCTTACGCAAATCCAACAACATCAAGGTATCAATCCTAAGGGAGTACCTGAGGCAGATATTATAGCGATCCACCAAGAAGGAAACTCTGCTTGTGTTCAAGTATTTTTTATTCGGGGGCACCAAAATTGGGGAAATAAAGCATACTTTCCCCAGACAGGAAATGGCGCAGAGATTCAAGAGATTTTAGAAGCATTTATTGTACAATTTTATGGCAACAAGACTCCACCCAAAAGAATTCTACTTTCTAGTAAGTTAGAGAATACTGAATTAGTAGAGCACTTGTTGTCAAAAAAGTCATCTTATAAGATAAAAATCTCCTACCCTCAGGTTGGAGAAAAAGCCATACTAGTTGAAAATGCGAGACGAAATGCTGAAGAGGCTTTGGCACGAAAAAACTCTGAACACGCAAATCAAACAAAGTTGTTAAAAAATTTAGCAACAGCACTGAAAATAAAAACCCCGTTAAACCGGGTCGAAGTTTATGACAACTCTCACATTCAGGGTACCAATGCAATTGGTGGTATGATTGTTTCAGGCCCAGACGGATTCATTAAAAATGCATACAGAAAATTTAATATTTCGCCATCAGTTGCTCAAACTGGCGATGACTTGGCTATGATGAAAGAAGTAATCTATCGGAGGTTTTCTAAGCTCAGCTCGATTGATCCAACAAGATCCAATGAAGCTTGGCCAGATTTAATGATTATCGATGGCGGGGCTGGTCAAGTATCAGCAGTAGCGGAAATTTTATCAGATCTTGGACTCAATGATTTAAATTTTATTGGAATAGCAAAAGGTGAGGAACGAAACGCTGGAAAAGAATTATTTTACAAATTAAAAGAAAAACCTTTCAGCCTTCGCCATACTGATCCAACCCTATATTTTGTGCAGAGATTACGAGATGAGGCTCATAGATTCGCGATTGGCGCTCATCGTGCTAAAAGAAAAAAATCCAACTTCAGATCCCCTCTCGACGAAATAAAAGGTGTTGGCCAATTCCGTAAACGATCTTTGCTTTCCCACTTTGGTTCAGTCAAAGCTATTTCACGAGCAGATCTAAAAGATCTGCAATCTGTCGAAGGAATTTCAAATAAATTAGCTAAAAACCTCCATGACTTCTTCCATGAGGCCAAATAAAAGTTTATAAATCATTTATGAACTGGACGATCCCAAATATTCTAACCGCACTAAGATTGATAGCTGCACCAGCAGTTGTCATAGCCACTTTGGCATTTCAAGATCCACTTTCATATTGGATAGCCTTATTAATTTTCGTAGTTGCTGGACTAACTGACTTTGTCGACGGCTATCTTGCACGACTCTGGAAACAAGAAACAGCATTTGGTAAAATGATGGATCCGATAGCGGATAAAACCATTGTGATAATGACACTAATCGCGCTACTTGTACCTTTTAATTTCAGTGCATTAATAATGATACCTACGCTGGTGATTATATTTCGAGAAATCCTAGTTTCAGGATTACGTGAATTTTTAGGGAATAAATCGAATTTGCTTTCGGTCACTAGGTTGGCAAAGTGGAAAACTTCATTTCAGATAATAGCAATTTGCAGTCTTTATATCGCACTTTTACTAAACTTTTATCAAATGTCATCAAACGGTAATGTTACAGGAATACAACTCAGTATGATCTTAGAAAAAATCCCTAGAAATCATTCATCAATACTTCTAATTGCAAGCATTTGCTTACTTTG